>JACCDP011577572.1_pt1 | contig 54568 bp, 53 predicted proteins | sample 7445841 | NCBI WGS metagenome assembly JACCDP01 (sample SAMN15323441, study PRJNA562643) | freshwater metagenome | isolation source: river surface water | place: USA:Blue River Watershed | collected 2017-08-17 | reverse complement strand
GGTACTCCTCAGGCACTTCCCCTTGTTCCTCAAAAATTACAATGCCTCCACAATGTTTACTGTAGCACTTCATAGTTCCAAGTTTTTCTTTTGTCATCTGTTTTACGCGTTCTTGGTCCTCTTTTTCAGGAAGAGCTTTTTCTACAGAAAATTTCTTAAAATTCAAGCTCCGCAATTGTTTTTTTTCTTTTGTTGACCGCAGATCAGGATTTGCTGGAAGTTTTTCCAACAACACTTTCTTTGCTGATTCCCGTTTGGCTACCTTTTCTCCATACGTCACATAATTACTAATGCGAGCAACCATCTTGGGCCAACGTTCATGAATGCGCTCATAGAGTTCTTCTCTTCTATTGTAAGGGACATCAATATCAATATCAGGAAGATCTGTTCTTCCACTGTTCATAAAACGAGCAAGCTCTAATTTATAATGAAGGGGGTCAATTTCTGTGATTCCCATAAGAAAACAAACAAGTGATGAGCCAGAAGATCCACGAATAATATGGGGAATATGGAGCTCACGTGCAATGAGAATAATTTGATAGACTTGTTGAAAGACTTTGGTAAATCCAAATTTGTCAATCAATGCAAATTCTTCTTCCAATCTCTGACTGTACTGAGGCAGAGATGGGACCTTTCGTAAGAAGTAAGGTGTAAGGATTTCTTTCGCATTCATACTGCTCTTTCAAATAGAATTTGTTACTCAATTTTTAAGCTCTGCATAGCAACGTTCAAATTGTTTCCGTTTTAGTTCAATGTACTCTTCTTTTTGCTGAGTATGGACAGCATTAAACATATGAAACAAAATATCCATTTCGTGTTTCAAAGGATTTAGATTCGCAGCGTTAGGGTGCCACAAATGGACCAATGGAATTCGTGGCTCTTCTGCGAATCCAATTTTATATTTTTGTTCAAGTTTTGACCAGAAGAAAGCGTCCTCTGCTGCATAGCCAAAAAATAAATGAGGGTCGTGCCCGCCCACTTTCCTATAGGCTTCATGAGAAATGGTGAGACTCCCTCCTTTTGCTCCCGGAGAATTTCGTGTACAATGAGTTTCTATGTCAAATCCGTTGTGAAACCATGTAGGTGTTTCAATAATACGTTGTGAAATCTCTTGACTTGTTTGCCAAACAAATCTATCAGAATAAGTTTGAAGAACCTCTGTTTGAGCACGTGTAAAATTCTGCTGAAGTTTTGTCCAAAAGTCTTTGGGAACTAATAAATCATTGTCGTGACAAATATAATATTTGGCTGGAATCCCGTGTAAGAATCCAATATCAAAACACAATCCACGGTTAAATTGACCTTGGGGGCTCGTAAAAGGACCTTCGAGAGGTACAAAGATCCAAGCACACCCTTGCTGTAGAGCATATTCTTTATACATAGGTGCTTCACTATGCTCGACAAGCGTAATTTCACTTGTAGCATCAGTGGACATTTCTTCCTTCAAACGTTGAATGGTAGCTTGAAGAAGAGGAAATCGGCCTTTGCATGGCATAATAATACTAAAATCTATAGAGGGTCTTTGAATAGACTTTACCGCTTCTTTTCTACGATTTCGTTGGTCATATTCAAGTTGCTCTTGTGGTCGCACAAGACATTCATTCAATGCACTTTGATTATTATATATATAGAGAATATCTGGAATATGGGAAATATACTTTGAAGATGCCATTTCTGCAATAGGGAGATTAAATAACTGGTCATAAGGAGCTCCTCCAACTTCGATCGCTCCATCAAAATTCAATACATTGCTTTCAACGCGTGTCCATAAAAAGGCTTTGGCTGTAAAGAAATGACTAAAGACCCAGGGAGCTTCACGAAATCCTCGTCCTCGTTTTTCGGAATCCAAATGATACTGCGATAAAGCTTGTGTACAGGCTCCTGTTTTTCCGTCTGAACATGCATATGTACCATAGGTTACCCAAGCTCCTGTAATTTGATATTCCAGAACAACACGTTCTAATGCATTTTCATGAGCTAACCAATCATCACCGTCTACAATGCCTATAACATCTTCAGGGTGAAATGATCCAGTATCCAAACACAAAAAAAGATTTTTCCCCTTATTTTGACGTGTTGTGTTGCGATGTACATGAAGACGTTTGGGTTCTTGTTTTTCCCAATAATCAAGTATTTCTGTAACTTCTACCATATTTGATGCATCATCGACAAGATGTACTTCAAAGGGTATAGAACACACTTGGGCAAATAAACTTTGCAGGCATTTACTCAAATATTGTGGTGTTTTATAATGTGTCACTAATATATGTATTCTAGGGGGTGCAGAATAAAGTTTATCTTTTGGTGACTTATATAAGGTATCCAAGATAGTTGCATTGACCAATGCTTCCATTCTCCCTACCCTTAAAAACCATATTTTAAGTCACGTTCCAAATTATCCGAAAAACTCTCTCTTTGCTCCCCTAATCGTGGATTTAGAATAAACCAATTATAATATGGTTGATATAGTTTCCACCAAATATCATTATGATAACTAATAATTTTTTGTCCTGTCTCTCGAAATGTATCTTCTAGTAATCGTGTAGATTCTGTATAGCACTCTAAAAGAACAGGTGCAAAATCTTTTGTAATAAGATATCCAGATGCTGTATGAACATCAATGACTTTTTGTAGAAAAGGAAATTGCGTTAATTCAGTACGTAAAATGCAACCCGCCAACATAATGCAATCATAGTCTATTTTTTGTTCAAAGATTGCATTCAATAGGAATTCAACATACTCCATATCCAGAGTAAAAGTAAAATCGTCCTCAAAAATCAAACAATTTCTATGAGGGGATTCCAAAAACGTTTCGATAACTTTCTTATGGGCTAATCCGCATCCTAAAATACCAAATCCTGGTTTGTCTACACCTGGAATACGTATACGCTTAGCTTCAGGTACACCTAATTTATCTAATTCAGATTCTATTTGTACTCTTCTATCTGTTCGATGGTCCAGATTGATATAGTAGACACAATCAATGTGTTCCATTGGCTAGCCTCTCTTTTGAAACTTTAGACTCCATATTTGGTAAATTTTTCTTCAATATCTGAAAATCCTTCTCTCTGCAATCCCACTTTTGGAAACAAGCAATACCATTTGTATTTTTTTTGAAGATGTTTCCAATGACGGTCAATACAAAATGTTTCAACTCTTGTCTCATGCACACTGTAATATTCATGGAGTAGGATAGCAGCTTCTTGAAAATTTTTTAATAATATCTTTGCAAATGATTTTGTAATCAAATATCCAGATGTTGTCTGAGCTTCTGTCACACGTTTTAAAAAAGGATATTCAGACATTTTCTCTTCGAGAATATTTCCTGCTAGCAATATAACATCAAAGTTTATTTCTTTTGTAAAAATTTCTGAGAGCATTTGATGAAAATAGTCTTTCTCTATTGTAAACTGAAAATCGTCCTCAAATATGATGCAAGTTTTGTAAGGTGATAGTATAAAATGTTCTAATGCACGAATATGACTATGAGCACACCCTAGAGCACCAAATCCTTTTGTATAGGTTGCCTCGATGCGATGGAGTTTTGATTCAGATATATCAAACCGCTTCATTTCATCTAGAAATAGTTCTTTTCTATCAACCCTGTGCTCTAAATTTATGTAGTAGACACAATCAATGTGTTCCATTGACTTTGATACTTAAACTTTCTTTAAGAGGAACTGTAGATGGACAATTTTGTACTCCCCGTGCGAAAAGGAGGCCTTGGAAATCAAATGTTTCAAGTGGCCGCTGGAATCGTTTATCAAGAAGAAAAAGGAAAAACAGTTCTTATACCCAAGGAATTTTACAATCATCACAACGACGGGCGCCAAGAATATGCGAATACAGTTTTCCGAAATTTCCCTCATCGTGTAGATATAGCTTTTGATCAACTCGCTATAGATAGATTTTTACAACAAGGTATTTTTACGAAACATTCCATAAGCCCTGGCTTTGATGCGTGGACTCCAGAAGATATTTCAGGCAATGTATTATTACACGGATATTTTCAGTATTATCCTCCCATTGAACGTCATGAATCCGTCATTCGGAAAATTTATCTTGATGGATTAAAACCACTGGTTCAGTCCTATGCATCATCTGACACACTTGTGGGTATTCACATAAGACGAGGAGATTATTTAAAATATCCTCATTCGGAGTTTATGCCAACTCAAACATCATCATATTACGAGAAAGCACTAGAATACTTTGACACACAAGAAAAAACATTTCTTATTTTTTCAGATGATTTAGAATGGTGTCGACAACAAAAAGTATTTCAAGACTTACCCAAAAAAATTTTTGTTGATGAACCCGATGAATGTAAATGTCTAGCCACCATGACAATGTGTCATGGTGGGTTTATTTGTGCAAATAGTACCTTTTCTTGGTGGGGAGCTTTCTTAGGAGCATATGAAACAAGACAACCTGTTATTGCCCCCGTGAATTGGTTCAAAGGGGAACAACTTCAATTGTTTCCCAAAGGTTGGATTCTTCTTTAAGAACGGCTTCGCCATTGCTCTCCACAGACATTGCAAATATACAAGAATTTCATATTCTGTGCATCATATTTAATAATAATAACATCACGAGGTCTACCTTCAGTATAGGTTTGGCAAATAGGAAGACCCTTTTCAGGATTGCCTTTTGTATTCGGACACGGAAGTGTGGTGACATGCGGAAGTGTCGGATCTTGCCGGGTAAATTCGTTCAAAAGAATCTTATATCCTTCACTTGCTCGTTCTTGTACAATAGTTTCATTTACGAGACCACCTTGATGGTCGACTTCCACGTACCCACAGGTACGACAACGACGGTTCAGAAAATATTGTTTCTGTTTTTTGCCAGTAGGCAAATCAACTTCTTGAGACCCTTGTTCAAGGTACAAATAATTTTCACACTTAGGACAAAAGTTCATGGCTACCCTATTTCTACAAGGGTTTTCCATTCAAGTTTAGGCAGTAGCCTTTTCCGCTATCCAGGGGGTCTCTTTTGTCATTTTTTTCCAATAAGAACGACCTCCCATTCCATACAAGACACTTCCCCATAATTTTTCAGGTTGTTGTTGTTTCTCTATGATTTTTTTAGCAAGAGTTTCTTTTAAAGAATTTAGTTCCTTTTCAACAATCTCTTGAAAATCTTCCCAAAGATGATGTTTTGTTTTAGATTCAAATAAAAAAAGAGTCTCAACCATAAGTTTTATCATTTGGTGTTCTACAAATTCTGCATAATCACGATGTCTTGCATCAAGTAAGGTACCTGATACATAGGCGGGTTCATGCGCTAAAGGGTTTTTGTCCAGTAAAGCAAGAATACTGAGAAGTACAGAACTCAAACTTTGAGTACCAGACCAAGATGGACCTGAAAATGTCCCTAGAATAGATAAACAAACCTTGCCATCTACATATAAATTAGGGTGAAAACGTGTTCTTCCATCAGACGTCAGAAAAAGAACTTTGGGAGGTGAAAAAGGATAATCAGACGGAAATTGGATAGAAAAGACAAGAAGACAACCTTCATAAGGGGTTTCTGGTGGGCCACGAATCAGGGCTTTCCCTTTTGTCATATCTGTATCGTCCATATGATACCAAATCCCTTGCTCTTTCATTAAATCTTCCTGTGCTCTCTGTATATCTTTCAAAACACGCCGACTTGTTTGTGGTGCTATGCGAAAGACGTCCACCATGGCTTACTCTTCTCGTCTTGCTTCGTTTCTTTAAATGAAAAGTGCGGTTCCAGCCCTCAAAAATTGACCCTTCCAAAAGTAGTAACCATGGCAGGAACAACTATGAATACTCTTCAAAGCTTTTATACACACCCATTGTCTGAATTTCTTCATAGGTATCAAACGAATGAAAAAAACCCAGGTATGACCGCCATGGGTGAGCTCAAAGGGAGTTGGAATATTCCAGATGAAGAATATCCCAAGTTTCTTGACCTGCTCAATGATTACTTATTTGTAAAAAATTATCGTGCTCTTGGATTTGTGGAACGGCCTAGGCTAAATGCTCCGAAACCTTTCCTCATTGACTTAGACTTTCATTTTGAGAAACAAGTAGCTCTTGAACGACGTTTTACTGAAGACAATATTCGTGATTTCTGTGTTAGACTTGCAGAAGCTTACTGTCATTTCTTTGATACAAGTGTTTATGAATCTATGCGATTCTTTATCACTCTAAGACCTCAACCCTATGAGGATACTACAAAAATCAAAGACGGTATTCATATTCTATGTCCTGATGCACCTCTCACCAATGAAAAGTGGAACGTCATTCGAAATTATTTACTTTCTCGGAACGTCATCTCTGATATTTTCGGACACACTGGCTATAAGAATACTGACAAGGAAGTGTTTGATGCCACTGTTGGAACAAATCAAGGTTGGATGTTTTACGGCGCCAGCAAACCCAAGATTCCTGCGTATAAACTCACTCATGTCATAAAGTATCACCCTGAAGAACAATTTTGGGAGGACGAGGACATTAATTCCTATTCGAATCGTGGGCTCCTTGAACTCTTGAGTGTTCGTTACAAAGTAGATGATGATATTAATGAAATCAGAGAAGAGGCAAAAGAGGAATATATGAATATTCTGAATCCTCCTCCTGTTCGATATGAACAAGCTGCTGCAGAAGTTCTTAATCGAGCTGCTACCACGCTGGCCTTGAACGACCCCGTTGTTAATGCACTTGCATCACTTCTTCCTCCAGCAGAAGGTGAACAAAATTTGCTCCGTCGCATTGTGATGGAATGTCTATCAGAGGAACGTGCAGAAAGTCATGATGACTGGATGCGTGTTGGCTGGTGTCTCCACAACATTAGCAAAAGTCAAGAGATGTTTGACCTGTGGATGGATTTCACAAAAGAAAAATGCCCTGTTAAATGGAATTCCCATCGAGCAAGAGAACGCGAGCACCTTCGTCGCGATTGGATTCAAAATATGCGCATGGAAGGTGATGGGCCTCGTCTGAGTCGTCGTAGCTTGTACAAATGGGCCCGCGATGATAATCTTGAAAGATATAAACAAATCATCGATGCTGATGTTTGTGAATTTATTCTTACTTCTGTTGATACAACACACTATCACATTGCCAAACTCATGAAGAAAATGTGGGATACACTCTATGTTGCTTCTGTAAATAGTAAATCAACAGAGTGGTTTTATTATGATGAACTCATGAATATGTGGCGTAAACTTAATCAAGGCATGGAACTTCGCCAAAAGATTTGTATGGATGTCGCTGACAAGATTCAGGACGCGTGCGACATTGCAGCCAATCGTTTCCGCAGTGCCCAAGGTACCGACAAAGAACGTTACTCTCAACAAATGAAGCAACTTCATGAAATGCAAATGAAACTCTACAACAGTGGCTTCAATGATTCGATTATGAAAATGTGTAGTATCTTGTTCTTTGAAGAAGAATTTGCAACAAAACTAAATACAAATACCCTTCTCTTTGGTTGCTCGAATGGTGTTCTTGAACTTCGCCATAAAGCACCTCATCAGTCCCAAGAAAAAGTCATTTTCCGCCAGGGTCGTCCTGAAGATTATGCTAGTTTCTTAGCGGGAAAAAATCTTCCTGATTTGACTGCTATCGCATATACGCCTTATGAAGAATATGTGCGAAATAGAGATCCACGTCTTGGAGAAATTCAAGATTTCTTTACAAAACTCTTTCCTCGTCCTGAACTCAAAAAGCATATGTTAAAACTTCTTGCTGCCTGTCTAGAAGGTTGCAATCGTGAACAGTTGTTCTACTTCTTTACAGGTGTAGGGAGCAATGGTAAATCCAGATTAGTAAAACTTATGGAATGCACCTTTGGTGAATATCAAACGCAAGTTCAGGCGACAGTCTTTACTCGTAAACGTCCTGAATCAGGTGCAGCCAATCCTGACTTAATTGTCTTGAAAGGAAAACGATTTATCTCTTCTGCAGAACCTGATGACAAGGAATCCTTGAATACAAGTCGTATGAAACAAATGTCTGGTGAAGACTTAATTGAAGCCCGTCCCTTGTATGGAGACCAAGAACGTTTCCGTGTCATGGGTCGTATCTTTATGCTTTGTAACCATCTTCCTCCTATCAACAGTATGGACAATGGTACTTGGCGTCGTATTCGTGTGATTCCGTTTGAAAGTCAGTTCTTAGACTCTGACCACCCTGACTACGTTGCCAAGAAACCAAATGTCTTCTTGAAGGACGAAAATTTGGACGCTCGTATTATTACATGGCGTGAACCTTTCCTCAGTTATCTTGTTCATATCTATGAAACGGAATACATTCCTCATGGTCTCCACCCTGAACCAGCCATTGTGAAACAAGAATCTGAGAAATACAAAGCCGACCATGATTCCTTTGCCAAGTTCCGTTCTGAACGTATTCGTGAACTCAAATATGGCTTTCCAGAAGTTACTAATGAAAAGGTTACTCTCAAAGAAATTGTGAAAGCGTATGCTCGTTGGCTTCTCACAGGAGGTGGTAAGAAGATGGACGCTCGTGAGTTAGAGCATCGTTGTGAAGAGGCTTTTGGGGATTCACGAGGCAAACGCGAATATTCTCACATTCGTGTTTTCCTGGACGAAGACGATTTAGAAGAATTTGATAGACAACACAATGAAAATCAAGAACAACAAGAAGAGCAAGAGGACTAAATGTATCGGTACATTAAGACGACAATGACAAGAAGGAGTAAAATACCACCAAAAAATGTTTTTATTTTTTCTTGAAAGATCATAGAAACTCCAACAAGAAGTATAAAATAGGACATGAAAAATAGAAAGAAAGTAAAGTCTTGTACAGTATAAATTTTAGAAGGTTTGAAGGGATCAGGCATTGTCTGTTTTCGTTCTAAAAACTCACGATCCGCAGTAGACGCTGATTGTTCGGCTAATTGGATTTCATGCTCAATCTTACCTTTTTCGTCCTCTAGCTTTTGAGTTTGTTGAAGTAAATCACCTACAGCTCTAGTTTTCATTTGATAGTTCTGTACTAAGGCGGGTAGCTGAATATCAAATAATTCTATAACACGTGCTTTACGTGTTTCCCAATCATCAACTGTTGCCATTCTCTACCATACTACATCAAAATCGGTTCTGTAGCATATCCGATTTGTATGTAGGTTTAAAATTCTTATACATTGGATTCGCTTGCAGGAGGAGGTGCAGATGCAGGTTCTGAATCTGTTAACTCTTCACCAGGAGGACATATAGATGAACCGGAACCTTGCGGTAACTCTTTTTTATCAAATGTGCGACGATTCCAATAACGTTTATCTCTCACTCTTTGTGTATAATTAAACCGGTTAATTAAGACAGCAATATCGACAAATAAGAGGATACCCACAACAATCCCCAAAATGGTCATGGATAAAAAGCCAAGTTTATTTAAATAAACAAGCCCTGCAGTAATTAAGATAGTCACAAATAAGATTTGGAATACAAATAAAGTGTCTAATTTGTTATTATAAGACCATTCATTAATTTCATATTGACGCGTTGCAAGTTCATTGTTGTAACGGGCAACACCGATAGAAGCTTTATTTTGATTTTCAAGTGCTTTCCCAACATTTTCTAAATCACGATTTCGCTGTTGGTAAAAGAAAAGAGACTGTTGCAGAGAATTATTACGAGCTGCATCAACAAATGTTTTTTGAAATGTGCCAGCCCTGTCATCTAAAATATTTCCCAAAAGCTCTTGTTTCTGTGAATCAAAATAGCTTTGTTTCTGTTGCTCTGTCATCCCCTTCAAGGCGCTCGTGTATTGAACGTCTTGAACGAGCCGGGTGAGATCTGTAACACTTTGGAGATTTCCCATTCTATCTATTAGTATGATTCATTTACGAACGAGAAATATAAAACAAAAGACCTATGGCTACTAAATTTAGGAAACCATAAAGGGATAGTAGGTTTAATGCCGAACGATTCTTTTCCTCGGTATATTCTACCATACGTTTGCGTAAATCAGCAATTGATGTTTGACTGGATAAAAGTTTGTTATGTGTTTGAAGAGTATCAAATGTTGATTGTAACGTTTGATTCATTTGATTAATTTCCTGATTTTGAGATCTCATCTCAGTAGAACGCTTTTGCGCAATGAAATTCACTATCTGAATTAAGTCATTCAGTTTTTCATTAAATTCTTTGGCCTTTGTTAACTGATTCTGGATTGTTGTTCTATCCGCATCAGATAGACTTGTTTTCTTTGATGTATTTACAAGTGTCTCAAATAAAGTTTCCAAGGAGTATTTATACCGGAAATAATAAAAACAAAACTCTTGTTGTATTTTACGAAACGTTTCAGATTCTTTCGTACCTAAATTAGCTAAAATGCTGGAAGCCGTCTGTTGATTCACATTTCTGGTATCACCAACTCGACTCAACTCTTGCTTGTATTTCTCGTTACTAATCAAGGCTCCACTGGCTACAAGTTCATTGTATTTGGATTCCAAAGCAGTTGCAGTCAAACGTCCTTTGCGGTCTCCATCACGAAAACGTTCAGCATTCGCAGAAGGCAATATACTATTTGGAAATGCTTGATTCAATTGTGCATCTGATGTTACTATTCCGTTTGTTCCACAGAAGCTCATTCTATCCTGTCTATGGATATTTACGAGGCTGAATATTCTTTAAAAAACTGTTTGTGCTTGTTTGAACAGAATCAAAGCGTAGCTCAAGACCTGCAAATCGTAAAAAAATACCTAAGGATATTACCAACATAACGATGGAAACTGATAAAAGAACCGGGACATTGTCCTTTTGAATAGGTCTACCTAACGGAAACCATAATTCCCACCATGTTGTCTTAGTATAGGGGTTTTCCAATTGACTTGCACGCTCCTCAGCATCTTTTGCAGTTTGTTTCTTCTCTGTGGCTTCTTTGCGAACAGATTCTAACTCCTGTTGTAAAGTATATATCTTACTTGTATAATCATTTCGTTGTACAATATCTTTATTCAAGCAATTCAGATGTTTTGTCAAAACATTTTCTACTAACATCAAATCACCCAAATATTTAAAATAATTATTTTGAAGAGTCGGGTCAGCACTATTTTTATTTCGCATCATTTCATTGCCTGAAATATTTTTAAACCCGTTTAAAAGTGTTTTTACATCGTCCGGTCCATCAGCATCTCTAAAAGCGGTAAAGGCTTGCTCTGATGTATAGTTCGGACGAACCGTATTACATGTTGCATCTTGAGGTGGGACTTGTACAGAACGTCTCATCTTTCTTCTTATGGCCAACAAATACGATACATTGTATACACACCTGAAGAAGGACTAGGACGTGTAATTTTTACAACGTCACGAGGAACTAATCCCAAAATACGTGCTTGAATGTCTTCATGGAAACGAATCAAGGGTAATTTATGACGCTCAGATTTGGGTAAAGGCATATCTTCTTCAGCAACTTTTTCATGTTTCGGAACTAAAACGTGCTCGGAGGGGTGAATTACAAGATTGGCAATGCGAAAGAAGGAAATGCGAAGGCCTTTTGAGCTGTACTGTTCATAGGCTGCACTATGGAACATTTCTGCAACAGGTTCGCCTTCTGGGGCCGCTAACATGACAATTACTTCTGTTGTATTGGGGTCTACCGCTTCATCACCTTTTTCAGTATCCGTGAGATTTGCAAGAAATCCTGAAAGTTTTGTTTTGAGTTTGGATAAACTGTAAATCACACGGCATTTTGTAATAGAACTATCAGCGGGTTTGGGTCTTTCCAAATCCATCCGTAGAGCATTGGCACCTGCAATTACCATGGCTTCAATTTCTTCAGGACCAAAGAGTTCAAAAGGCTTCGTATTATACCCACGGTCAGCTAAAATACGAAGAAGTGTTTTTCTACTACGAAACAGATGGTCAAAGAATTCGAAATCAACCTGACTTGTCATTTCTATTGATGGCTCTAGTGAAAAATTATGAGTCAAATTTTAAACCCTCACCCTAATTTATTCACTGTAACTCTGGCACTTGGCGCAGGAGGACCTTGTGCTTGAACTTGATTAAAGATGCCTGGACCCGATGGTAATGTATTGTTACGAGCAATCTTGCGTGTTCCAGTACGATTCGCTAGGGACCCGCGATTACTTTGATTGATAGGTCTTGAAGGTCCAGGTAAACTAAAAGAACTGAGTCCTTGTTGTGCCATAGCAGTACTGCTTGTATCAACAACTAAGGTTGGTCTTCCACCAGGTTCAGAAGAACTCATGACTGTTGTACCAAGGGGTAAGAGAGGAACTTGTTGAACAATTTGAATCTGTGCTGGTGCTTCTGAATAGGCACCCTCCGCAAGAGGAGGTGGTCTTACACTAGGACCATTATTATTATTATTTTCGGGTGCTTCAGGCACTGTGCTTAAACGTTGTGGCGGTGGTACAAACACTGTTGCTCCAGGAACTGCGCTTCGTAAAGCAGACTCTACACCTTGCTGGGTCACCTGCGCTAAACGTCTTGCCTCTGCTTCACGACTTGATGCCACTGCTAGTGCTGCATTTTTTGCTGCAGTAGCCATTTCGGCTTCTAATTGTTCGTCCTCTGTAAGAACAAGAGGGGCATCACCACCTTCTTCATCATCGCCACGCTCTAATGGAGGCATATTGCTCAAATCATCATCTTTTCTTTCTACATCTGCAGGATCATTTCGTCGTTCAGGAGGAACAGTAACGTCGTCCTCTTCCAAATCAGGCAGGGGTATATCTTTGAATTCTTCTAATAAACTATCTTTCAAGGTTGAGGCATCAGGTTTGGGCAATCGTTTCAAATATTTTTCAGTGACAAATCGCATACCGATATTCATGTAGGTATTTAACTCTTGTTCTAAAAGTTTTACAACGTAAGGCATCTCGACCTTGCTAAATGTAGCCAAACTACGTTTATTCGGTGGAATGAGTTCCAAGGTATTGACTGTTTTACCTGAATAGTCCAAAGGACCATCGCAAAGAGGACAGACGTAGAATTGCTCAGACTCATTATAAATAGGAATTGTACCACACCCATTGCAAACTAAAAATGTTTCACCGTCCCCACGTTTCATGATGCTTTCACGAACAAACATACTGATTCCGTGACCAACAATTGCATCACGTTCCATTTCTCCAATACGAAGACCACCTTCATTCCCTCTTCCACCTGTAGGTTGGTGTGTTCTTTGTTCTCTGCGACCTTGACCTCTTGCATTCCACTTATCTTCTGTCATGTGTTTTAGACGCATAGTATAACATTGACCAATAAAAATAGCACTTGGTATCTGAACACCACTTGTCCCATCGTAGAGAATTTCATTTCCATAGCGTTCCATGCCAAACTGTTTTTCTAAGACATCTCCAATACTTTCTGCAGGGTCTCCATCATTCATGAAGGCCGTTCCATTTGCTATAGCACCATAGTGGGAAGCAGTTTTTCCAAAAAGAGTTTCAATCAATTGAGCGATAGTCATACGTGAAGGTATAGCGTGAGGATTCATAATCATATCTGGTACTAAGCCATCTATAGTACGGGGCATGTCATGACCACGCACAAGCATACCAATGGTTCCTTTTTGGCCGTGACGATTGGAAAATTTATCTCCCAATTCAGGTATTCTGTCTTGTACAACGCGAATTTTTACAAGACGCATACCATAGTTATTTACCGTTACCGCAATTTCTTCAACTCTACCGCGTGTCCAGACTTGAGGTGTTACACTGGCGTCTTTGTACATGCCACCTTGTGTGCGAATATAACGACCAATAATTACAGTATTTTCATCAACATAAGAGCCTTTCTGAACAATACCCCGTTCATCTAACTTTGTGTAATCTAACCCTGGTGCAATATTGGTCCAAGCGGGCACACGAGCAGGATTAGCAATTCGTGTTTCTGTTCTGTCTTTTTCATTTTCTTCCTCAAAGGCTTCATAGGAACGGAACGTAATATTGCGGAACATTCCTCGAGCAACTGCATCGGCATTCATTACAATACCGTCGTCTTGATTGTATCCTGTAAAGGAACCAATCGCTAAGATAAGATTTTGTCCATATCCAATTTGTCCGTCTGCCACATAGTCATAGTATAATGTACGACAAAGAGGAGCTTCACCATAACATAAAACATGGGTTTGATTATCAAATCGACTCATATAGTTGGTAGAATAGACAGAAAGGCCCTGTTTGGATTGTGAACAACTCAGTTGATTACGAGGAGACTGATTATGATTCGGGAAAGGAATCATATTTGTCATCAAACCCAGAATTGTAGAAGGGTGAATTTCTAAGTGAGAAGTTGTTTTCGTAATAGTTTCAGGGAAATTTGCGATGGACGTTTCATTTTGTTCATAAGGGTCAACATATTCAATAACACCAATATGAGGAATAAGTTCAGTCATATATTCATCAAGAGTTGGTTTTTCTTTTTGTTTTAAAGGGTCCACAAATGACACTGTAGAGATGGTATGTGAAGCAGTAGCAGGTAATGTTCCCAAAATCATATCACGCCAAGTTCTCATCGTGCGCAAACGTTCATACGGAATTGCACCGTCCTTTCCTAAGTGGATAAGAGGACGCACTGGACGACCTTCGTCCAAGTACAAAAAGACTTTGCGGTCTCGAATAGCAAATCCTACTGAGCAAAGGGCAGGCAAACAACCCGTCCATTTGAGATAACGAAGAACTTGAGTTAACTTTTCAGGTTGAATGGTATATCCAAGAATACCTCCATTGATATATACAGGAACAGCCACAACACGAATATCATCATTCATTTGTAAACAAGGAATGACACCTGCCTTTTCTAAGAGCCACTTGCGGATAGGATCAGGATTCGTAGCCATGCTGACCAACGTCATAATACTTAAATTTTTAGTTATACCGATGCTTGCACCTGTCGGTGTTTCACTTGTACAGAAATATCCATATTGGGAAGGATTGAGACGACGAGGTCCTGGTAGCTTCAAACCTGTATCGAAGTTGAGTACGCATCGACGACAATGGGATAAGAAATCATGGTAGGATAAACGGGACAATTGCTGAATAACACCTGAACGCTCTTCTCCATATCCAGACCCCCATTTGCCTTTGAAGGCTTTTAAGAGAGCATCTGTTATCATAGTGATTTGGAAAACATTGGCACGATTGCCTGCTAAGAAAATATCTGCAAAACGTTCATTGTTATAGATACCTCGCTTGTAGTTAAATTCTTTGTCTATTGCAAGTTTCATGGCTTTTTCCCACCCATTATAAATATCCTGAAATAACATTTGTGTTAAGAAACCACTGCTCAAACAACGTTGATTTCTTGTATCATCACGATTTGTAGGAGGATCGATATTTGCTTTTACACGAAGAACTTGACGAACGCAATCAGCTAAGTACGCCGCTCTAGCTCCTGGTAAGTCTTCAACGTGAATAAATAATTGATTGTGAAGGATATCAAGCACGTGTGCTTCACTAAAGCCTTTGGTCATAAATCGAATGAATTGGATAGCCATGTGGGTATCTTTTAATCCATCAGCTTCTAAGATACTTTCGTGCAGTAAAGGCATCAAAATTTTAGCTTCTGCTGATGTCATATCGGGGAATATAAGCTCTAAAATATCTTTATCCGACTGGATACCTAATGCTCGGAATAATACAAAGACTGGAAGAGGAGTACGAACATAAGGTATTTGTACGTGAAGTGTATTTGACATACGATTCATTAAAAATATAACACGTTTAACTTGTCTGGTTTTGGGTGACAAGCAAGAAATTGTACCATATTGACTAATTTTAGGGTCATGTTCCTGATGAGAAATATAGAGTGTATTGAATGCTTGTTCTTGTGTTGTAATCAATACTTTTTCAGAACCATCAACGATAAAATACCCACCATAATCATATTCACATTCACCTGCTTGTCTCAAAAATTCAGAAGGCTTATTATGAAGAATACAATATTGTGAATGAAGCATAATTGGAATTTTAAATAAAGGAATACGTTCGTCCAGAGTCTCTGTCTTTTTCAATTCAATGATGTCCATGGGTATGGCTTCCAAAACTCCCGTATCTTTATTGGGTTTCATGATAGTGAGGCGAATAGCCACGTCCACAAGAACAGTGGAACTATATGTTAGATTTCGAAGACGGGCTTCATTAGGAAACAACACACGAACCTCATTGGCATCTTGCAGAGATACAGTAGGTGTTCCAATATAAAATCCTTTCCCTTCTAATCCACCAATGAAAATTTCCGTTTTGTACTTGTAGACTGGTTTCGGTCTGTCAGTAATCAGGTCTTTTAGAATCAAAATAGGATTTTTTGCTTGAATGATACTTGGTAAAGCATCACTCAAAAATTGGTCATAGGATTGAATATGATGACTTGTAAAGGGATATGGGTGTGTTTTAAAATAAGTATTCAGTATCTCTTTCGCCATCATTTTGGCTTCGTCTCCTCTTAGATTTGACATCTGAAGAATCCTATTCGTATCATAGGTTTCTTCTGATGGCTTCGTAAACGCTTTTACATTGTCGATATTTCACTTTCTAAGTTACGTGTAATTGTACCAGCAGTTGCTGTCTGTGTCATAGGCTTAATGGATTGGTAAGGAGGCGACCCGGTATTAGGTAAAGAAGAAGGATAGGGCTCAGAGCCTTTCCACTCCATCATGGTTGTATAAATCTGGCTGGGAGGTGCCGATGCGGTCAAGGGACGGAAGGTAACTGCACTTGCAAATTCACCCCATGATGGAGCTCCTCCACGTTGTTTTCTTGTTTTTTTATTGCCTTTTCTTTGTTTTCTTGATTTACCACCTTTCTGTGATACCAAAGAAGGTGCGCCAAATCCAGTATAAGGAGCCTGGAACTTTGCAGCTTCTGCTGCTGAATTGCAACCTTCTTGGATAGCCATTTTATTGGTAGCATCTCCAAAGGTACTAAATCCAGAAGCAATATATTGGGGGAATTCGCCGTATACACCATAAATACCGGGACGCGTTGAATAATCCAACGGTGCGCCAGATATTGCTGCACCACCTTTCATGCGTCTTGTTGCACCTTTGCCTTTGGCTTTTCTTGATTCAAACTGTAAGTAAGCATCGGCGGCTTTATCATCAATCGGGCGATGAAAGACTTTCATCCATTCGTCTTGAAATGCCTTTCTACGTCTTCCTGCATCTCTTTCTCTCTTGACAACGGCTAGCGTAAAGCTTTCAATATGGTCGAAGGCTTTACGAAGTTGAGGTATTGTCATACTAGACTTTTTTTGCTTCTTTGTTGGAGCCATCTCTCTACAGTATTTTGAGTTTTAAAGACTGGATAACGGGAAATTTAATCCTGGTACTTTTGTTCCTTTATTCACATTCGTATTTGTATTTGGTTTTGTGACATTTCCAGTTAAGACGTTTGAAACACCTGTAAGAGCATTTCCTATTGTATTCTTAACAGCATTCCCTGCTTTGTTGACTGCGTCTATAGCATTGTTCGCAACCTTGTTGACGAGGCCATTTCCAACATTTTTCTTATTCGTATTTGCCATACCTACAATATTTGTCAAGCCTTTCAGGGCATTGTTTACACCTTCTGTTACAACATTGGTAGCTGTACTTGCAGGAGGCATTTCAGCTACTGTTGGTACTTCAGGCATATTCGGTGCCGTAGCTGCATTAGGTTTGCCCAAGGGAGAGATAGAAATCAGATAAAAAGCAATGACAAGCAATAAACCGCCTATCATAATGTACGGGGCATAACTCACTAAGCCCAACTGCCAAGTACTAAAGCGATATTCTGTACCAAAAGCATTCATATGGGTATAAATTCCGTAAACCAAAAGTGCAACAGAGATAATAGCTAACACAGGTGCTCCAAATCGTGGTAAAATAAAAAAGACAACTGCGGCTGCTAATAAAAGGACTAAGACTGAGGGAATAAACAACTCCATCTGCTAGAACTCTGATGAGATTTTAGATTTTGTCCATCAAGTCTTTTTGTGTGAGGAAATGTTTGCGGCAACAGATTCTGTAAAGCCCAAGCTTATCAAGGAGTAGTTTTTCTGGTGTATTTGGCACCGTAGTTCCATCCATATAATACGGAACTTCAGCTTTATCACCTTTCATTCGGTGGAGTTCTTCCTTAAATTTCAGCCATTTATCGGCAATAGGTTTTCCACAATTCATACAACGGATAGGGATAATCATTCTAGGATACCTTTCTATTTTTGACTTTGCGAAACAATTTTAGCCCCCTGCTGGCTGGGACTTTTTGGGGTTTCTATCTTCCGGTCATCTGCGGAAGAATACCACTTCTGAAAGCATGGTTTCTCACCAGAGATGACTTCCGTTACCAACAGTAGTGGTTTGAATTATCAGAATGGTATTAATCCTTTGGGCCGAAAGGTCCGTGCTTTAGAAGCTGATGTTGATATGTTAAAGAAAGAACTTACTGCATTGAAGGGAGGAGCTCCTTTGACTTCTGGTGGTGCGAGTACGCAACAAACACAGCAACAACAACAAGTCACTTCTTCTGCTTTGGCTGAAATCGAAGCCTTGAAACGTGAACTGGCTACCATGAAACTTGCAGGATTTGGCAAAGGTGAAAAAGGAGAGAAGGGTGACAAAGGAGATAAGGGTGATAAAGGTGACCCTGGCCCGATGACTTACATCGCTATGCCTCAAACTGCTGGCTTACCTATGATGACACCTGCTGTACCACCAGTAAGCCAGTAAAGGATTACAGATTTTTTTTCATTTTGGTTAATGAGCCCACACTTATTTCAATATCTTCTTGCTGTTTCAAATCGTACACCAGCCTTTGTAAAGGCAGGTGTGGGTATTTACGCAAATATTGCTCTATAGTTTGGACTTCTTCTTCTGTCCATTTCACCTTTACTTTTTTTGATGGAGTTTCGACCTGTGCAATTGTTCGCTGGGGACCTTCAGATGTCTGTACTTGTTTCCCAATGAGTATTTCTCCTGCATGATGTTTATCATGACAAACTTGGCATACGACAATGAGATTGCGAATATCATTCATTTTGGATCCATCTTTCAAGAAACCATCTTTGGCTTCCGCTCGAGGTTGAATATGGTGAACTTCTAAATCTCGAACAAGGGCTGACTTACAAATCTCACATTCTTTTCGAATGACTAAAGGATTCCAAGAACTTTGATTGGATTCTTCTACAGAATGCTCACCCAATAATTGTTTTCGATAGACATGTGCCATTTTTAGAATGTCATGGGGTAAATGCATAGCCTTGGCTACTTCCAATCCATACAATGTTCCTCCTGGTCCTCTATGAAGTGTTCTGTCATAAATGAGTTTATCCGTGCTTGGATCGTAGTGAACACGCAAATGCCAGATACCCAATTGAGGAAGATTTGTAATATCAGGCAATTTATGGACTTCATGAAGATGCGTAGCAAAAACAAACCGTGACCCTTTCTTATAAAGATATTGAATGCCTGCTGCGACTAAGCTAGTCGCAGAAACAGATTCAGTTCCACTACAAATTTCATCTCCTAGAACTAAACTCCGTTTATCTGCTTTTTGGAAAATATCACGAAGCTCTGAGATTTCTACTGCAAAGGAAGAAAGACCAGCCCAAAGATTATCCTGGTTTAAAATACGAGTCAAAATGGATTGAAAAGGATTTATTTTAAAGACTGTTGCAGGAACATAACTTCCTGCTTGGGCTAACAAGACATTGACTCCTATTGCTTTCATCAATGAGGATTTTCCAGATGCATTCATTCCATACAGTAGCCAACCTAGGTCCTGACCAAATCCAAGACTCACATCATGTTTGACATATTCTACGCGTGTTTGTACAGATTCTAGCAAAGGGTGGCGAAGGCCTAATGCATAAACACCTGCTTCGTCCCCATTGCAAAGTTCAGGTTTGATATATCCTCTTTCTTTTGCAATGTTGGCCAATGTAAGAGAGACGTCCACTTGAGCCGTCCAGTGCTCCATTGTCTTCCACATGGTATGTTGTAAGGCGTTACAAATGGGTGGAAGTTCTTCTTTTAAAGCTTGAAGGAGTTGTCCACGCAAATGTAATGTCTGGTAATGAAGTGTATCTAAAAGAGGAAATTCAATTGTACCACGACTTGTTTTCTTTTCATGGACTGTGATGTTGGGATAAGGATAATTCTCTACAGGAGTTGACTGTAACTTTTTTTTCACAATTGCTAGAGTAGTTTTTGTTGCTGTAAAGACATACGATGCTGTATCTTGCTTTTCAATACGAATAGCATCAGGAGGAAGTCCAATCCAAACACGTAGACTCTCTAGACATTCTTCTACACGTTTTTTCATGGTAACCAAGTTTTCTTCTACTTCACAGGTTTTGGGGGCTTTGGATTTTGGAAGAAAAGACATATCTTCGTCCTTTAAGGCTTGTTTTGTTTTTTGAATATCAAAACTTTCTTCAAATAACGATTTATATTGCTTCCAGGATACGCGCACAGCAATCCCCCAATCATGAACAGTTTCTTGGAGAAGTTCGTCAAGCAAACCTATACAACCATAACTTTGGTCCAAGGATAACACATCAGCAGGAGACACATTGTACATACTTATTTTACGATGAATCCTAGCAATATCATGAATCATACGTAACAAACTTTCAACGCGCTTTACTATATCTGAAGATGCATTGTAAAAATAATCCACTAATTGAAGTCTGCCTTCGATTGTTTCTTTATGAGAAGAAGGACTCAAAAGACGTTCACGCATAGCGCGTTTTCCCAAACTTGTAATGGCCTTTTGAAACAAGGTTAAAATGGAGGGCTCAGAACCTGTTCCAATATAATTCAGTTGCGTGAGTGTAGAATTCCCCATATAGACAGAATTTTCTGGAATCCAAAGTAAATGCTCGTCCAAATTATGCAGAGCGGAAGGTAAATGCTCTTCTGCAAACAACAAAATAGCTACAAGTAGACGTTCTGTCAAAGGTTTTCCTTGAAGGCGAAGTTGTTCCAGGATAGGCAACAAGCACATTTTTTTGGAAAAGAATTTTTCTAAACATTCTTTTCTCACAAAGGCCTTTTCCAATGTTCCTTGAAACTCTGCATTAGCTGATTCAACATGGAGAGACGATTTTGCTAATCCACATCGACGACGAAGTGTGGCTTCTGAAGGTCGCGTAATATCAAATCCTCTCCACCAAACAATTGTTTCACGAGGAGAATGAATTTGAAAAAAGTGAACCAATTCATCACACGACCAAATTTCTGAATTTCCATGGGCTTTCCCTTCAAAACTGACAAGATGTCCAGTTGTTAAATCAAGTACAGCTGCAGCGTAGGAGGGAGCTTCTTCAGAAATTTCTTGAAACCAAAGACCTGCTAAATAAGGTGCTTCTGCTCCCGCAAGTTCTATGTGAGTGCCTGGTGAGAAAATACGAGCAACAGGTCTATCTGTCACTTTACCTGATGCATTTTTGGATTGGTCACAGACTACAACTGTATATCCTTCTCTTGTTAACATTCCTGCAAATTTTTGAAGGCTTTGTTCTGGAAATCCAGCAAAGTAACAATCTTCACCATGAGGACCCTCCTTTTCTTTGACTGTCAACGTGATACCGAGGGCTTCTACCGCCTGTTTCACATTGGTCTGTCCTTCCCCTGTCTGTTTATCAAGAATATCATACAATTCATAAAATTTTCCAACCATGTAAAACAAGCAGGTTTTTTCGCCATATTGGTTGGAGAATTGTTTCCATTTTTGAATGTATTCCTGGTACATCTCTCTACTAAATTAAAGTGCTCTGTTTTTAAGCATCATGTAATCTGAATACATTTGTCTTAATACTGTTTCAGGTGCTTTTGAATCTGATTTTATGAGCTTTGCCTCAACAAGAGTTTTCTTCACGTCCTCAATTTTTTGTTTTTTCGCATCATTGCGAATAGTATTTGCACGATTCACTCTTTTTCCTAATCCTCCTAATGACATACGAATTTTCTTGGCTACTTTGCGTGTTTTAGGAATAGTAGAGGGCGCTGGCGTCGGATTGAGTTTTTTAACCTTTGTAGGAGATAACAAAACACGTGTAGATTTTTTCTTCTTTTCTAAGATGACCTTCACTGGTTTATGAGCTACACTTTGGATACTTGGCGGTTTTGCAGGAGCAGTTACCTTTGCGCCTGCGGATTGTACAGGTGCAGGACTTGACTCTGTTGTTGTCTTAGCCAGAGCAGTCTCTGTACTTTTCTGAAAGTTTGCGGAAGGAGGTTCAGCTCCTCCAGGAGCTTTATTGGCTTCTATTTGTAAAGTTGTTCCAGGACTTGTTCCACCTTCTTGTTTTCCGATTTTCATGGTTTCCGTCTTCGCCGTAGTTCTTTTTCTACGCTTGCGTGTGCCTCCAATAGCGGAAGCTACGTCCGCTGTCACAGTAAAAGTTTTGGTTTGACTATTGTCAGCCATCTATATTATCGGTCTAAACAAATAATGCTAAGCTTACCAGGCTTAGCATGAACCCCGTTAAAATTGAGGCACAAAATTTCATGGAGGGCAGTTCCAAGATGCTTCCTTCCTACAGACATATTCTTGATATTTACTTTCAACAAGCCAATGGCCGTCAAATTATCGCCCACCAGATTGAAAGTTTCAATAACTTTATGGACGGCTATATTCCTGAGGTTGTCACCATGGTGAATCCTCTCATTATTCGTGGGTCTCCAGAAGTAGCGTTGTCAGGACCGCGTTCTGCACTTGCTTCTGCAACGGGTTTAAGCACAAGTGCTGCGAATGCTCTTATGGGACATACCGAAGGGTCCCAAGTATCGCAAAATACTCTTCATATTCCTCTTCAACATGAATATGAAGTGCAGTTAGAATTTGAAAATACCAGTCTTCGAAAACCAACAATCTTTGAAAACAATGGTGCAGTACTTCCCATGATGCCGAATGATGCGCGTCTTCGAAATCTTACCTATGCAAGTCCTTTGTTCGTGGACGTTCGTGTGACAACAACCTTTATTGACCACACGAAAGGTGGAGCAAGAACCTCTCGTGTTCGTCTTTTCCCCAATGTTCATTTGGGAAAGATTCCAGTCATGGTAGGCAGCAAGTATTGCTTGCTCCATGACCAAAAGCATCTTCACCCAAGCACACTTGGTGAATGTGCAGAAGATTTGGGTGGATATTTCATCATTCAAGGGGGTGAACGTGTTATTATTTCCCAGGAACGAATGAGTGAAAATCGTCCCTTTGTCTTTCGTAATAATCGCAATCCAACGAAAGAAGTAGAAGTCATTGAAGTTAAATCGATTGGACCTGATAATGACCAAGTTCCTAAGAACAATGCTGTAAAAATTATGTATCACCCCAAAAATCAACAAATTTGGCTCTTAAAAGCCACTATGCCTCGTATCAAAACAGAAATCCCTCTTTGGATTCTCTTCAAAGCTCTCGGTATTGAAAATGATAAAGAAATTCGTGATTTGATTTTGGGTCCTGATGGTGACCCTGTTTACGATAGTGTTCTTAATGAATCCACTATGGAAGCTCAAACGATTACAAATAAAGAAGCGGCATTTGCATGGCTTACCCAACACATTCATTCTTGGTCGTCCAAATCTCAAAAACCGCTCAAGGTTCAGGATATTCTCAATCTTGAACTCTTCCCTCACATTGGTCTAACTGAAGACTCTTGTTATGCCAAAGCGTGCTTCCTTGCTCACATGACAAGAAAAGTTCTCTGGGTAAATTCTGCTCGTATTCCCAATGATGACCGTGATGGATATCCTAATAAACGTGTGGATATGCCTGGATTCTTGCTAGCCAATTTGTTTCGAACTTACTTTGCCACGAAGATGGTAAAGGATATTCGTGCTTCACTGGCAAAAGAAATTCACGGGGGTTCATGGCGTGCTTCCAATAACTGGGAAGACATTATTAACATCAGCAATATCTCAAAAATCATTAAAAGTACGATTGTGGAAGTAGGTCTCAAAACGAGTTTGGCGACAGGAAACTTTGGTTCTGCAAAGGCGGGAGGCCCCACAAAAATCGGTGTATCCCAAGTCCTCAATCGTTTGAATTATATTTCAGGGATTTCCCACTTGCGTCGTATCTCAACTCCTATTGAAAAAACAGGCAAACTCATTCCTCCTCGTAAACTTCACAATACCCAATGGGGATATATCTGTCCTTCTGAGACACCAGAAGGTCACAGTGTCGGTGTAGTTAAGAATATGAGTTCAACGGCCATTGTAAGTATCTATAGCAATCCAGGCATTGTCCGCGATTATCTCAATTCACTCCACGTCTTGAAAGGACTTCGTGAAGTCAATGCTGCTTATAAACATTCTCATACCCGTGTATTTCTGAATGGAGCCTGGATTGGCATGATTGATGTTACTCAGACACTGGAAACATTGGCTAAACTCCGCAAAGCGAAACAGTGCGGTCTCCTCCATATCCATACAGGTATTATCTGGAAACCTTCTTTGCGAGAAATTTGGCTGACTACAGAAGCAGGTCGTATGTTGCGTCCAGTCTATGATGCGCAGACATTACGAGAAATTGCAAAAGACAAAAAGGGAAAACTTCTCAAAGAAATTATGAGTCATAGTCAATGGGAAACTCTTCTCTTGTGGGAGAGTCCTCAACACAATTTCCTCGTGGAGTACATTGACCCTGGTGAAACAGAAGGATACTATATTGCTATGCACCCTGAAAAGGCACTCGAAGATAACTCGTATACTCATGCGGAACTTCACCCTTCCACCATTTTGGGTACTCTTGCCAGCAATATTCCTTTCCCTGACCATAACCAGTCACCTCGTAACTCTTACCAAGCAGCGATGGGAAAACAAGCCATGGGAATGTATGCTCTCAATTTCCAAGAGCGCTTTGATGCACTCTCCCATATTCTCTGCTATCCTCAAGTTCCTTTCGTCAGTCCTTTCATGAGTAAATTCTATGGAGCACAAGAAATGCCTTCAGGACAAAACATTATTGTAGCTATCATGACGTACACTGGTTACAATCAGGAAGATTCTATCATGATTAATCGTGGTTCCCTAGAACGTGGTCTCTTCCGCTCCATCTTCTACAGAACCTACAAGGACGAAGAACGTAAAAATCAAAGTTCAGGAGAAGAAGAACGTTTCGATAAACCTGACCCTCAAACTACAAAACAGATGAAAAATGCTAATTACAGTAAACTTGGTCCTGATGGATTTGTTCCTGAAAATGTCTATGTAGGCAATGAAGATATTCTCATTGGCAAAGTCGTACCTCTCCGTGTCGCGACAGGTATGGTTATGCCAACGGGAACCAAAAAATATCGTGATGTCAGTCGTACCATGAGAAATAACGAAGTTGGATATGTAGACAGAATTTTCCGCAATCGAAATGGTGAAGGCTACAGTTTAGCAAAAGTGCGTGTTCGTCAAGACCGCATTCCTGAAATTGGTGATAAATTCTCCAGTCGTCACGGTCAAAAAGGTACAGTGGGTATGATTCTCAATGCAGAAGATATGCCTCAAACTGCTACTGGTTTAGTTCCTGATATTATCATCAATCCTCACTGTATTCCATCTCGTATGACGATTGCTCAGCTTATGGAAACACTCTTAGGAAAAATTGGTGCTGAACTCGGTTGCTTGGGTGACGGTACGCCTTTCAATGAAGTCACACTTCCTAACCTTGAAAAAATTATGAGAGACCATCTTGGCTTAGAGCCTCACGGCAACGAAGTTCTATACAATGGCTACACAGGTCGCCAGATGGAAACAAGCATTTACATGGGTCCCTGTTACTATCAGCGCTTGCGTCACTGCTCAGCGGATAAGTTACACTCCAGGTCATCAGGCCCCTTGGTCATGCTCACCCGACAACCTGCAGAAGGGCGCGCCCGTGAAGGAGGTCTCCGTTTTGGAGAAATGGAGCGTGATTGCGTGGCAGCTCACGGGATAACCGAATTTACCAAAGAACGTTTCATGGAATGTTCCGATTTGTTCCGTTGCTGGTCCTGTCGTGATTGTGGTCTTCTTGCCATTGCCAATCCAAAAGAAGGAATTTGGCAGTGTCGCGGGTGTGGCAATACGACGAACTTCTCTGCCATTGAAATTCCCTACGCCTACAAGCTTCTCTTGCAGGAGTTGGAAACAATGAACATTTCCTCTCGTATCATTACCCAAGGGAAAATCCTAAAAGCTCTTAAAGGCTAGTCCACTTATCAATTAGATGGGCACGAATCAATCTTTCACGTCGAATTTAGAATGGAGACGAGCAGTAAAGCATTTTGGAACAGGTGAAGTCGATACAACTCCTATTCTTCAAGCGATGATAAATGCTCCTTCTTCCTTTGGTCTCCAACCGTACAAAATCCTAGCTGTAACTAACAAAGAACTCAAAGAAAAACTCAAGCCAGTCAGCTACAATCAACCTCAAGTTACTGAATGTCAAACTCTTTTTATTTTGTGTGCACGCACTGATGTTGAAACTCGTGGAGAAGAGTATTTGAAAGCTACCGAGGACGTAAGTCGTGGCATGCGAGATATGCTTATGGGATTTATCAAGTATCTTCCTGATAAAACCGCATGGGCTACCAAACAAGCCTATATTGCCCTCGGATTTGGCTTGGCAGCGGCTGCGGAATACAAGATTGCTTCTTGTCCTATGGAAGGATTTAGCTCTGTTGACGTTGCAAAAATTCTTGACCTTCCTTCTAACCTCGTCCCTGTCGTGTATTTAGCGGTAGGTGAAGCGACAGAAGAGGACGGTACCTATCCTCGCTTCCGTTTCTCTGAATCTGACCTAGTTCAATCCTTTGTCTAACCAAAGTTCCAAAATTGAAGTGGTTGGTCACCACGGTCAAGGTATAGAACCTATTCTCCCAATGCCTTTTAGTATGCAAGTTCTCAAACGAAACGGATCCCGTGAATCTGTCTCTTTTGACAAAGTACTACAACGTGTCCGCAAAGCCGCCCGAGGACTGTCTGTTAATTCTGATGCTCTCGCACAACAAGTTCTCAGCCAAATCTACGATGGTGTAAAAACCTCTGAATTGGACGAGTTAACGGCGCAACTTTCTGCTGGACTTTCCACCCTTCACCCCGACTACGGAACCTTGGCTGCGCGTATTTCTATTAGCAACCATCACAAGAATACAAGCTCGTCTTTCACGGAAGTCGTCAAAAAACTTTCGAACCAAGTCATGCCCGCCACCAAAGAATCTACAAGTCTTCTTCACCCTGAACTTGTAGCGTTTGTAGAAACCAAAGGAGCTGATATCGATAAATATATCGACTACAATCGCGATTATCTCTTTGACTATTTCGGATTCAAAACTCTTGAAAAATCCTATTTGCTCCGTGATACTTCCATGAATGTGGTTGAGCGTCCTCAGCATATGTGGATGCGTGTGGCCCTTGCTTTGTGGTTGCATGAACCCACCCTGGAAAAAGTCTTTGAAACCTATGACTTGCTTTCCAAGAAATATTTGACTCATGCCACCCCAACTCTCTTTAATGCGGGTACACCTAGACAACAACTCTCTTCTTGTTTCCTCCTTTCGATGTCAGATGATAGCATTGCTGGGATTTACAAGACACTTGGTGATTGTGCGATGATTTCCAAATATGCAGGTGGAATTGGTCTTCATATTCACAATGTAAGAGCTCGTGGATCTCTTATCAAAGGCACCAATGGAACAAGTAATGGCCTCACTCCTATGCTTCGTGTCTTTAACAATACTGCACGGTATGTCGACCAAGGTGGAGGCAAGCGAAACGGCAGTTTCGCGATGTATCTAGAACCTTGGCATGCAGATGTAGAAGATTTTCTCAAGATGAAACTCAATACAGGAGCAGAAGAAGAAAGAGCACGTGATCTCTTCTACGCTCTTTGGATTCCAGACCTCTTTATGGAACGTATCGAAAAAGACGGCGATTGGACATTAATGTGTCCAAATGAATGTCCTGGTCTCTCAGATGTTTGGGGCGACAAATTTAAGGAACTCTATGAACGCTATGAACAAGAAGGGCGCGGTCGCAAAACGGTCAAAGCACAAAAACTCTGGTTTCAAATTCTGGATTCGCAGATGGAAACAGGCACACCTTATCTCTTGTATAAAGACGCCTCGAATCGCAAATCGAATCAACAAAATCTTGGAACTATCAAAAGCTCCAATCTTTGTACAGAAATTATTGAATATTCTGACAAAGACGAAACATCAGTTTGTAATCTTGCTTCAATTGGTCTTCCTACTTTCATCAAAGAAGGCAAATTTGACTTTGATGAACTCCGTCGTGTAACTCGTGTTGCGGTCCGCAATTTGAATCGCGTCATCGATATTAACTTCTATCCTACTCCTGAAACCCGCAAATCCAATATGCGTCATCGACCTGTAGGACTCGGTGTACAAGGCCTTGCAGATGTCTTTGCCATGCTTAAACTTTCTTGGGAGTCTGAAGAAGCCTCAAAGCTCAATCAACTTATCTTTGAACACATGTACTATGCAGCAGTAGAAGAATCCTGTGTTCTTGCACAAAAAGAAGGTCCTTACGAAACATTTGCAGGTTCTCCTGCAAGCAAGATGCAACTTCAACCCGATCTCTGGGGTATCACACCTATCACAGAAACTGATGGAACCTTGGATTGGAAAGTTCTTCGTAACGTGTGTCAAAGTGGTATGCGCAATTCACTCTTGCTAGCTCCTATGCCTACTGCTTCGACTTCCCAAATTCTTGGATTTAATGAATGCTTTGAACCTTTCACCAGTAATTTGTACACTCGACGCACTCTTGCTGGTGAATTCATTGTTGTCAATAAATATCTCATGAAGGATTTGATGGAGCTTGGACTTTGGTCTGAAGCCATGAAACAAACCATTGTTGCTCGCAATGGCTCTGTGCAAGGCATTCCCAGTATTCCTGAAGAGATTCAACTTCGCTATAAGACGGCATGGGAACTCAAACAAAAGACTCTTATTGATATGGCAGCCAGCCGAGGTGCCTTCATTTGTCAAAGTCAGAGTCTAAATCTCTTCCTTGCTGACGCCACTTATGCAAAACTTACCTCTATGCATTTCTACGCTTGGAAACTTGGTCTCAAAACGGGCTGTTATTATCTGAGAACAAAAGCACCAGTTACTGCTCAAAAATTCACAGTCGACCCTCGTCTTCTTGCTGTACTTCAAGGTTCCAATCAGCATATTCTTGAAGGTGAACAAGATACAGATGATGAATCGGTAAGTGATTCAGAATCCGAGGACGAAGTCCCTGTATCACCGAAGACAGCCAGACGTCAGCAACTCGAACGCCTCGCCAAAGAATATGAAGATTCTGTAAAAGAACTCCAAGAGAGAAAAGCGCGCGGAGAAGAAGTATGTGAAATGTGCTCTTCTTAATAGATGAATCCTGAGACTTACGCAGAGGAATTAAACAAAACCTTCAAAGCATTTCAAACCTCTACATCTCTTCCCGATAACTTTTGTACTTATGTAAAATTTATGGAAACTATTCCTGCTGACTCTATAACACCAGAAATCCTATCTCAAGTAAAAGATTATTTTTATGATGTGAACGAACGCATCAAACAATATGATGAGCAATATCAAGTTTTACTGAGCGAATTAGGTGTATTGTGCAGTGACGAATCTAAGAGTACAACACCTGAACGTTTTTTTAGAACACTTCTTGATTTTTTACGCTTAGCTTATTCTGTCTATGAATCTGATCCTACGAAACTTGCTGGATTTTATCCTCTACTAATGAGTCTTCATAAATTATTTACATCAGGAACTTTCAAGGTAGAAGGAGAGCTTCTCCAAAAAGCACTTCTTCTTCAACTTACAAAATCGTCCTGGCTCTTATCCAAACAAACTTTACCTATCGAAAAAATTGCCAAACAAATTGGAGGGTCCCTGAAACGCAAAACACGAAAACATAAACATTAACGACGTCTAGGTTCTTTTTCCTCTTCAACTTCAACACCTGCTAATTTGTGAATGTAGAGAAGATATTCTTTTGGAAATCCCCAAAAACATCCAGGTTTCGCATCGTCCGCTGGGATACGACGCCCTGATGTATTTTTCTTATGTGAAAATGCTACAATAATCTGTTGAGGAGGTAATTCAAGAACTTCATGTTCACGACCTTGTAAGAAACTTTCTCCCTCGCCCACATCAATTTTAAACGCAAATTTTTGCGTATCCCACCAGGATTTATAAAACGTAAGGGTGGCTTCAGAAATACGTTGTTTTAACGGTAGACTCCAGGGTGGTGTATTCACTGCAGAGACTCCTCTTAGTAAATCATAACAAGCAATTGTGGTACACACTGTACACTTTGGTTGCCAAGGGTGCTTGGTGAGCCAAGCCACTCTGCGTCGAAAGGAAGTTTCAGGATAATGATCATCATCGTCCATAAACAAAATTATGTCATGTTTGGAGCGTTTGACACCAATATTTCGTTTTTCTGAAATGGGAACCTTTCGTTCAAACGGAACATAGACAAGAGTTAATGGTGCAGCTTTGAGTCCAACCTGAATGACACGATCAGAGACAGCTTCTGCGGGATCGTCTGAGTCGTCCACAATGACCCATTCAATTTTCTCTTTAGGATAATCGGATAACATAATGTTATGACAGGCTAAATCAAAGAATTTACGACGATTGTACAACAAAGTTACAATAGAAATCGGAGGACAATCGTCCTGCGAAAGGACAGGAGGCAAGTGTTTGGCTTTTGTTGGTTTTCGTTCACGTACGAGGGTTTTCACTGCAGACCAAAAGAAAGTAAAACGTTCTAAGTGAACTTCTTTTCTTGATTGAGCTAAAGCTTTTTGTTTCTGACGCACAAGACTCATGTCTAGTTGTTGAGGTGTCCAGGTAAATGCTTCAATTGTAGCAACAGACGCTATACCTTTTTGTACTTTTGAAGTACTCATCTTATATGTAAATTCATTAGCAGCATAATCATCAGAATATACTTCTAGGTCATTTACAATCATATAAGCACCATTCGCTTCTGCTTCTGCTGCAGTATAGCCAAAGGCTTCCGCTTGACTCACACAAATATGCCCTGGGTACCAGGCTGCCAGACGTTTTCTGTTAGTCGAATCTAAATCTTGGATATGCATTTCTACGTTAGAAGGAAGAGACCCTGAAATATCCAAGGCTTTTACTGTATAGACATGAAGAGGAGGCCATGAGCTTTGCCAAGTGGGCAAAAGCTTTTGCGCGGCCTCTCGTTTGTTTTTAGAACCTGCTAAAAACCAGACAAACCCGTCTTGGATATCCTGACTTTGAGGAGCTTTGGAGTCTACAGCGTCCGATGCAGTACACCAAGAAATATAAAAGGTTTTCACTTCCGGATAAAGCACTTCAAATCGACGCTTCGAATGAACATCACGAAAAAGTACACCGTCAAAGCGTTTCAAATAACTGGCCCAGGATTCCTGTTCGTACCATTCCGGATTGAGTAACAAGTAATTGGTAGAAGCCCAAGGCATCCACCCATAATACGGAACTTCCAAATGGATAGCCACGTCCAAAGGGACAGGAGGCTCTAAGGGATCACATGTACGGAATCGAACATTTCCTTTGTCTACCTGTTTCAAAGCGGAATGAATAACTTCAACGTCCTGAGCCAGTCCAAAGGTATTCGACTTATTATACAAAATTCCAACTTCCATTCTTTTTAATTTGGTGAGCACTTGTTTAGATAGAAAAAAAACTTGCGTCTAAGTATAGAAATGTACACTCGTAAGAATCGTGGCAATCGCAAGAATGGCTCAACTCGTAACAATCGCAAGAACCGCACCAATCGTAACAATCGCAAGAATCGCGTAAATCGCAAGAACCGCACCAATCGTAACAATCGTAAGAACTAAGTAAACATTGTGTTTTTAAATCTCATTGGAAACCTATACTAATATTTTTCCATTGGGTTAATAGAATGCCTTCCCTTAATACGTCAATCAAGCAGACTCCTTCTAGCACTGGTTACTTCTTGGCCAAAGCACTTGGTGGTAGTTTTACGGCAAGAGTAGAATTTATTTATGACCCGATTGCATTCACAGTCGGTTCTTTCGGTGTTGTGGGTATCAGTGGAACCAATGTATATTTTGATACGTATGCCAATGTAGTAAGTTTCTTTACGGATCCTGGATCTAACGGAAACACCAGTTTCAATCTCGGTGATAATGAATTGTATCGTGATATGGGAAAGACCTATAATATCTATGTGCAACAAACGAAAAGCACTGGAGGATATTATTATGACCATGTATTAACTCTTTCCAAAGCTCAACGCTTCACCACTGATGGTCAAACTACGGATGGTGTTGTAGGAGGCCCTACTGCAGGCAATCGTTTGTATTACTTTACGGGATATATTGTCACTTGGTCAGCCAATCCTACTGTAACAGGTATTCCTGTAGGTGTTTCCAGAGTTGGATTCCAGTAAACATTCTATATTAGAAAAAAACATATTCTATCTATAGAATGTCATCCGTCTTAGCATCTCCTGCTCAAGTTCCTTCCAGTACAGGCTACTTTCTCTGCCAAGCCAATGCAACATCGGCTGATTTTGTACCTGATGCCCCTTGGACGTTTACGGTCGGTACGGGTGGTGTTGTTTCTGTTGTAGGTTCTGTTGTAACATTTGATACTTATGCGAATGCGCGTACAGCATTAAATAGTGCTACCAATAGTTCCTCTCTCGCTGCGGGTGATTTTTTCCGTGATTTAGGAAAGACCTATTCCTACTACGATCAATATACCACGCTTGGTGGAGCTCAGCCTGTAGCTAAGTTTACCAAAGTAGCCAGAGGTGGAACTGGTGGTCAAGTCACTGATGGTGTATCTGGTTTAACAAACACTACGTATGGTGTGGGTTGGGTTTGCACTTGGTCTGCCAATCCTACTTCAGCCAGTGGTATTGGTGTTGCTGTCACTCGTGTAGGTGCTTAAGCGTCTGTAATTAAACAATCTGATTTACTTCCAAGAAGTTTTCTTAGAAATAAATCACGATGGTCTTTGTGTTTCCCATGCGTTAAAATCCCTTTGCGGTGTTTTTCTGTACCATATCCTTTTGATGAACCAATACTATAGTTCAATTCTAAGTCTTGATTGGCTTCAACAGAATCTTGAATATAACTATCGCGAGCTTCTTTGGCAATAATCGATGCTGCAGCAATGGGCAGATAAAGCGCATCACCATCTACAATAGTTTCTTGGAATTGAATTGTACGTTTTGTTAAATCTTCAGTATTGATGGCTAGAATTCCATCAAGTAAGATACGGTCTGGTACTACTTGCAGTTGGTCAATTGCCCGCAGAAAAGCTAATTTATTGGCATGTGTAATTCCAAATTCATCAATTTCTTTTGCCGATACCACTCCAATACCAACATCAATAGCAAGGGCGTAAATAGCCTGGGCTAAAACCTGACGTTTTTTTGCACTGAGTTTCTTGCTATCACGAATTTGTGGAGCAAGCTCCTTATGTTCATCGAGCCACTCCTCTTCCGGTGGCCAAATGACCGCGGCAGCATACAAAGGCCCCCATAGGCACCCTCGCCCAGCTTCATCAACTCCAGCCTCAATAGATGTATCTTTACTATAACGAACTGTGAGATTGGGCATGTTATACATGTGATATAACAATACCAACTATCAAATTTACTCAATCACCGTATCAATCCACACAATTAATTGACGACTTTCGAAAACTACGACAGAGCCTTGGTTATCCGCATCTTTTTTACTGGGTTTATGAGATAAAAAGGGACCATCATGATGTTCTTCCATAGTGCCTAAATAAGCACGGTAGAATTCCTGTGCATGGTCAAGGGCTTCTGAATAAACAGTAAATAGTTTTTTGAATCCATGATAAACTGTATAATCCTCTTCATTGGAATATTGTACTATATATCCCAGGATAGCCATATCTATTATACGGATATACTTCATCTTTATGTCATTCAAATTTCGCATATAAGAAAAGAGAATGGTCATCGTTATTGCAGGATTAATGCTCCTAATAGCAGTTATATTACTTGCTGTTTATCATCGTGTAGACCCCTTTCAATCGACACTTATTAGCAGTACAAGCACTGTTCAAGATTTTATAAACCTCACGAAAAAATTAATTGACCAAGTGACCGACCAAAAACAACGTATTGATGCTGCTACCGAATTTGATGATACATTAAGTAAGACAAAATTAGACGAATTGGCTATTCAATATGAGGTAAAAGATGATGTTGTTATCCTAAAGACGAAACCTATTTCAAAAGCCTTATCTACTTCATCTCAAGAAATTCTTGATATGTTAACGCCTGTTGAAAAAGAATATAAAAAACTGAATCCTAGACTGAAGCTCAAAGAAATTATTACCAAAGACGAAGAGATTCAAAATATCAATGGGGGAGTAACTTTCTTTAAAACTCTGTTAGACAAACGCGAAAGCTACATTACTTCTAAATTAGGTGCAAAGAAAGCTCCTATTGACATGGAAGACCTTTATAGCACAGTGAAATCTAGTGTTACAGAAGATATTGATATGACGGATACAAATGAAAAAGCTCCTAAGACAACAACAACCTCCACAAAAGAAATGGAAGATCGCATTGCCAAAAGTGTTGCAACCCAAATTAAAGATAGTTTGCTGGCTGAACGCTCCACACACAGTGTTCTTGATGATATGTCTTGTCCTTATGCTTCGTATGCTTCCGATGCTACAGCACAAGGAAAGGAATTTGTAGAAGCCAAGCCTTCACCAACTCCTGATATGAGTGAATATATCCGCAAAGATTCTATTCCATGCTGGAACTGCAGTTTACCTTAACGAAACAATCTGTAGACAACAATCTTAGTTCTATCACGAACTAAAATAGCTTGTCTGAGATAGATGAAGGGATTACTCTTCCTTGGATTTGTTCTCATAGTGCTTTTTGTAGCTTCTCTTGGATTAAGCAAGGGAAAGAAAGAAGGATTTGTGAATCCTGGCTCGAATGAAAGTTTGAAAGCTCCAAAGGTAATTGTACCCACGGTAAATCCTAAACCTAGTCCTCTTGAGGGTACTACTCCGGCTCCATACCTTACACCAACTGAACTGGAATATGGTCCTGCCTATGGTGATATTGCACGTATTAATACTTTGCCTTATCGTGACCCTACGCTTGAATCAGCCCCTTACAGACGTTTATCTGAACTTTTAGAAAGTTTGAAAGGATTTATGACCTATGAAGCAAAAGGACTTGAAAAGTTAAGTGACCCAGCCGTTCAACTTCCGCTTACAACAGCTCGTGGAGATTTACAACGTCTGACGGACGAAATAGCTGTTCTTAAACGTAATCCTGGAATAGACAGTTCAATTACACAAGGTCAAGCTGACGATATCCAAGCCAATTTAGCCTATTTGCAACGTAAGTATCGCATGTCTGTGAATGCTGTTTCCCGGTCTTCTCTAGAAGAAGGATTTACTGATAATTCAGGCAATGATATTGACGCAAGTGGCAATGAAGTGACATCGACTACAAATGAAGTGGAGTCTAGTGACAGACTTACTTTAGCAGAAGTGAAAGAATTAAAACTACGTATTGAAGCTGAAATTGTTCGTTTGAGTAGCTCAGGCACAACAGACCCTGTAACGACTGCGCGTGTTACAACATTAAACACCATTAAGAATAATGTTGAATCTATCATTACTCAAGTGGAAACGCAACAGAGACCTGAAGCAGAAATTCCCATTTTGAAAAAAGACCGTGATAGCTTTTTACCCTTGATGTCTGATGTCAACAAGCCTCTTCCTCAACTCCTAAATGAAGCGAATCTACCAGTCACCCTTTCTAATATCTTTCCCTCCTATGGCAATGGAGATAAAACAGGTGCATTAGCCGCTCAAGCGCTCTTTGAAAAGTATGGTGAAAAATTATTTAATGGTCTCTCCTGGAGTCTTGGTCTAAAATTTACCTCTCCAAATGAAGTGGCCGCTTCCGTTGCCAAGGGACCTGGAGCTGAAAAAAGTGATACCTCTGTTGTCTTTTCAGGAAGTGGATTGAATGGTTCTCCTTCCTCATCGTTTCCACGTGGTGAGTTGGAAGCCACAACAGGAAGCCATGAATTTAATCGCTTAGAAAGCAGACCTAGCTTAGATATTGGAAAAACAGCAAAGTATGACTGGAGAAGTAAAGTTGCACAGATCTGTGATTCGATACGAAAACAAGGTATGGACCCTAATGATTTTGGGTGCATGGATCCTTCCAAACAAGTCAGTCCTGATTATTCTTGGCGTGGAAATGCTCGTATGGTCTGCACGCGTTTACTTACAACACCCGATCCCGGTCTTCCTGAAACATGTGGATGTCCTCCTTTGGAATGGCCTGGTTGGAAATCGTAAAAATGTCGCAATAGCTTAGAAGTGGCGTCATGCGTCTTACAACATTCCATATCGTTGTTTTAGTTCTAGTGGCCATTGGGGTCGGATATTTTGTTGGAAGACAAACTGCTCCTGTAGTCTCCAAGGAAAAAGAAGGATTCTTAGGATTTGAATTAGGCGGTGGCATGCCTGGACCTCGTTGTGGTCGATGTGGATCAAACTGGCCTTGTTCCGGATGCGCTGGTCCTAATGGTCCTTCACGTCCTGTCTGTCCTCCTTGCCCTCCTTGCAGAGAACCAGACTTAAGTAAATATGTACTCAAAGCCAGTGTTCCTCCTTGCCCTGCCATGCCTGATATGTCCCAGTATATGTTAAAATCAGAGTGCCCTCCTACACCAGATTTAAGCAAGTACGTCTTGAAGAGTTCTGTTCCTAAACCTCAGCCTATCATTGTAGACAACTCTGCTTGTCGCGAAAAGGGTGGTGAATGCCCTCCTTGCCCAAGACCTCGTTGTCCAGAAGTAAAATGCCCAGCACCTACAAAGTGTCCTCCTCCGGCCCCTTGCCCTCGTCCTGTCTGCCCACCGCAGGTAGTCAAATGCAAAGCTGAGCAACAATACACTGACCAAGTTCGTCCTTTCCTTGCCCCCTTGTCTATGCCTGGCTTTGGATTTTCATAAACTCTATTGTGTGTTTCATAACATCATATAGAGCTTAGAATAGAAGATGGATACCAGATTTTGGGGACCATCAGGCTGGCGTTTGTTACATATGATAACATTTGCCTACAAGCCTGATCATCAAAAAAAAGCCATGCGTCAATTCTTTGAAATTCTACCTTTTGTCCTACCGTGTAAATACTGTCGTTCAAATCTTATTAAGCATTACGAAGTTCTACCTTTAGAACCAGCTTTAGAATCAAAAGAAAAACTTACGAAATGGCTCTATGATATTCACAATCTTGTAAGTGAAACACTTCGTAACCAAGGTCATACTGTACCTGAAGCTCCACCTTTTTCAGCAGTGAAACATCATTACGAGGAACGCTTAGCGTATGGTTGCTCCAAAACCTTTTTTCCAGGGTGGGAGTTCCTTTTTTCTATCCTGGAAAGCCACCCTCTTTCTAAATCAGAACAACCACTTCCCTTTCCAGATGCACCTCCGAAAGAAACATTAAAAACAAAAGAAAAACTTTTAGAGTGGAATTATTTATCAGGTTCTTGTCGATTTAATTATGTCTGTCGATTTTGGAAACTACTTCCAGAAGTTCTTCCTTTTGAAGAATGGCGTTCTCTGTGGAAAAAACAAATGCATCAATGTTGTGCAAAAACATGGTCAAATGCAGAGTCTGCCAAGCGAGCCCTTTGGAAAGTTCGACAAACGATTGAGCAGGAACTTGAACTCATCAATCGGACGACATTTCATGACCTGTGTAAGATGATACGGTACTATAAATCAGGGTGCGCTAACAAGCAAACTAGACAAACAAAAACATGCCGTCGTTTACGAACAGCTACACGAAAACATAAGAGTAACTAGGAAGATGACGATTTCATTCACAAATATATTACTTATTCTTTTTTTTATCATGGCCATCAATTACTTTGCCCTGATAGGAATTCATAAGATTCAAAATCAAGTCATCATTGCTCCTGGCATGGCTCCCCAACGAGAAGGATTTACGGATACTGTTCAACAAGGAACCTTTCTAACCAATGATAGCCTGTATGATACATTTTATGCCAGTGTCTACGACCAACTTACGCAACAACAGACACGTACAGCTGCGAAAGTCACCTTGGTCTTACAAGAATGGCAAAAGAAATCATGGAAACCTGAGCAAATGGAGATCCTTGATGCAGGGTGTGGAACAGGCGTTGCATGTGCCGCGTGTGCAAAGATGAAAGCCAAGAAAGTCTTGGCTTTGGATAAATCCGAAGCCATGATGGAAAAGGCGAAATTTGGAAATCAACAAAATCAAGCCGTCACATATCGTGTAGCTGATTTAAATAATCCATCTGCTTTGGGAGGAGGAGAAGTCACACACGCAGTATGTTTTTACTTCACACTTTACTATTTACCAGATAAAGATGCTTTTTTCCGCAATATGTTTTTATGGGTCAAACCTGGTGGTGAGCTTGTTGTAGAGGTCGTGAACAAATACAAATTTGACCCCTTGTTAGAATCAGCGTCTCCATTAGTTGGATTTTCCCTTCAAAAATATTCCAAAAAACGTATGACAGAAAGCAAAGTAGCATTTGATAAGTTTGAATATACAGGACGATTTGATTTGTATGACCCACAAGCAGAATTTACTGAAACTTTCAGATTCAAGGACGGCAAAGTACGCAGACAAAAACATAAATTAACAATGCCCTCTATGGAAGAAATAGTAAAGATGGGACAAGCAGCCGGTTGGACCTATGTCAAATATGTTGATTTGCTCGTGACAGGATTTGAATATTCGTATTTATTATTTTTCCGCCATCCTTAAGCTCTTTTAGAAGAATGATTGAGACAATTCATATCTTTGATGAATTTTGTCAATCACCGGATGAATTAACCCTTGAACAACGACACAAAAAACGTATGGCCTTAGACCCCCTTATTTATGATATATTGAAAAAGAAATACAGTACAAAACTGGAATCATTTTGGAATCAACATAGTATTCCAAAAGAGACAGATTCTTATTTAGTTGTTGTTGAACGCAGAATTCATTCCAATTTAGCATTTACTTTGTATAATATGGCCTATTTTGCAAGACAATGGGGAATAATCCTTGTTTGTTCTGATATAAATTATGAGTATTGTAAGAAAGTATGTGGCCATTTAGCAGATTCAATTCATATTTTACCTCTTCTCCATGGAAATCCTGAACCAAAACAGGGAATTCAGGAATACAATGGTTTATTGAAAAGTGCATCATTTTATGAATCTCTTCCTGGTGAGCATTACCTTTTTTTCCAGGTTGATTCTTATTTACGTAAGCCTATACCTGAAGAGTGGAAATCCTATGACTATATTGCGGCCCCTTATGAATGGAATGAGGAATCTGTAGGAGGAGGTTTATCCTATCGAAAAAAGAAAGCTATGATTCATGTTTGTAATGAAACACTTGATGATGTAAATGATGAAGATGCTTTTATATGCAAAGGTATACGAGCCTTAGGGTATTCCATTCCCCCATTTGAATTAGGCATTACCTATATAGCAGAATCTTGTATTTATGAGGACCCGATAGGTGTCCATCAGTGGTGGACTTTCTTTTTTCCACATCAAATGGAAGATGCTGAAGAAATCTTTCACTCACTTGTTTCTCTAGAGATTGAATAGAAAGATATGTCAAAGGATACTCCCATTTTTGATGTTTTTCAATCCGGATTAAAACGTGGAGCTGAACGCCTTGCTTTTGCGCCTCATAAACGGTATTTTTACGTAGAACACCCTAGTGAAGGTTGGAGAGTGTATTTACGAGCATGTTGTTTTCTTCATGAAGCAGGTCGACCTCTTCAAAAAGACCGTTTTTTAGTTGTGAAACGATTTGGATCCAACCCTCATGCCAAAAGCTGGGAACCTCCCAAAGGTCAAATGGAAGGCAAAGATGGTTTACGGAATCCTAATACCCCCATATTAAAATTATTGGAAGAAAATGTACAACGAGAAGTCGAAGAAGAGGCAAAAATTCGAGAAATTCTCAATTTACAACATACTGGATTAGTTCTTCAAAGCCAAGAAAAAGATTATCCTAAGAATCATTTCTTCCAATATCATGTTTTCCAAGGGTTGGTAAGACCAGACGTTATAGCTGATGCAGCAAACGAATTCAAATGGCTTCATGAACACCCCAAAGCGTGGGAACGTATGCGAAAAGATAAACGAGAAAAAGACGATATTTCCTGGTTCTCTCCTTCTAAAACGAAGATGATGGGTCGATGGAGTCCTAGCATTATTGTGATGTATATGTCAGATAAAACTTCCAAAAATATTTAAGATTGGAAAGATTTTTTTATGGGCTTTGCTTAATATTTAGCTGCACCATAAAGAACAGGCATAATACGTTTTAGCGTGTTACGAATCTTTCCACGTTGGAGGTCTTGCATAGTATATTGGACCACAGGGAAACAAGGAATCATGAAATTGATGTGTTGGTAAGGGTCTCGATCGCGACTGAGGAGGACAAAGAGAGATTCAATGTACACATCAAGTTCTGCTCCTGAGAGAACAGTGCAGTAGGTTGTTTTCTTTAGCATATTACCGTCTTCAAAGAAGATTTGATAAACATCTTCATCTTTGTATTTGATAGCGATACGGTCATCGTTTGAAGGATTTTCGTTACGAGTGAGACGGATTTGAATGTTACCAGCGTTCGTGAAAGGACTCATCTGAGAAATACAACTATACCTAGGTTTAGGCGACACTAAAATTCAATTTTCAAATGATGGCTACTTTGTCCGCAACAACAGGAGTACTCATAGTCTTTAATAGAAACTCTTTATTGAGCGCTTTATAATCAAATGTACATTTGTGGTATTCAGAGAGTCGATGTGTTCCACAAAAGTATTTGCCACAACGACAAGGGTAATCCGTAAGTTTTAGTTTACATTTACAATCTTCCATCATACAGCGCTTGGGGATTTTCTGAGGAGTTTGTTCAGACATTTGTGCTACTTCCCTACGGTAGGGGGACTTTAGGATTCATTTTTACTTTTGAACAAACAGATGTCTTTCTGGAAGCACGCACCAGGACCCACCTGGTGGGATTGCATAGAAAGTTTCAATCCATGTATCCAAACTCCTTATGGGCTATGTAATTCTAATCTGGAACTCCGAAAATGTAGGGGTTCCCTTTCAAAAGCTTTTTCTGTATTACCTCTTTCAACAAGACATGCTTCGGACATACAACAACTGCTGAAACAGCATTTTAGTATCTTTCCAACCTGTCGGATAACCTTAACCAAAGAACGTATACGTCAAGGATTTCAAACAGACAATTGGATTGGTGTAGGTGTCTTTACTGCTGATAAACTCTTAATTGGTTGTTGTATTTCGAAACCTCTGGGTCGAATGAAGTTTGCACATGAGACATTGAATCAAGGAGGTATTGTAGATTACTTCTGTGTGCATCAAGATTATCGTAAATTAGGCATTGCCTCCTATATGCTTGACGAGTTAGTTATACTGACTGCAAAACAAGAAAGACTTGTTCATATTTTTTTAAAAGAAGGATTTCCTCTTCTTTCACTCCCTCCCCTTTATACAGGACGATATCTCGTGCGGAAAAAAAATACAACTCTGTTGGGTGATGAAAAAGAACACCTAGGTTCCTTAGGAATTGCATTCCACTCTCATATTCAGGAATATTCTCATGCAGAATATTTACCCCTTTCACGATTTGTAGCCAATTTACCTTGGGAACTCTCAGGTGATTCAGAACTCTTTGTATTTAATTACAAGGGCCATGTTGTTTTCTTATGTGTCACGGATATTCATCACAGAACAGTACCTGAAGGACTCAAAGTGGGAGAGATAGCTTGGGTTCTTCCACAAACTATTGAAGTTCCTCTTTCGATTCAACGTCTAGCTGTTGAAACATGTGTAGATTCTTCACGGTTTGATATTTTGCTTCTTGATTCGAAGTTACCTCATGACCCTAAACGATGGCAAAAAGATGCTTCATTCTCTTGGTATATTTTCAATTACAATCCAGGCGGATATTTTTCCATGAAACCCTTCTGGATTCTTTAGTAGAATGCCTCTCTCCGAAGAAATGCGCAATCTCATCTTACAAGATCTTATTCATGCCTTCCAAGAAAAATATGGTGAGGATTGGAGATCTAAACTAACTACAAATCTTCGTCCTTCTCCGATACAACACATTGTAGAACAGCGTGGTGTAAAAGTGTCTGATGTACGCAAAGTACGAAGTCAATTGTTGGCTGTTGGTCGCATGGTGAATATTTTACAAACCTTATCTGCACCTATCCCTTCCCAAACACAACCTCCAGAATACCCAATCCAATAGACCAACCTAATAAGATACAGCAACACATGGCTACCGCTTTTTCATGATTTCGAACTCGTCGTTGCATATCTCTTTCTTGAGGTGCCTGTACGTATACAATATGAATATTATCAAACGGTACAGGATTCGGTATAGATACTGTATGACATATAGGACATTCCAATTGCTGTTTTTGTTGAAACCAAGTATGAAAACAAGCTTCGTGAGCATGAATAGCACACTGACACCCAATGGGATTCAGTGTGGTACTTTCTTTTACAGGTTCTAAACAAAACAAACAGTTGTGTTCCATTTGTGTAGAATTAGAAATTATTTCTCTAGATGCTTGAAAATACAGATTTATTATCTCCAATGATTTCAGCACCTGAACGATAGAGAATTTCACATTGACTGTAATATTCAATAAGTAAGTTTCTCGCTTCTTCTGCTATAGCATTGACTTCCTCCATACCATTTTTGAGGACACGAGGGTGAATTTGGAGAGCCTTGCCTGATTCCACGGGAAGTAAAAATAATTTTCGCAAAAGAGAAGTAACATTCGCAGTATGATTAATTTGGTAGGCAATCATTTTTCTGACATTATCACGAAGCAAACGTATAGTATCGCGATTGCTTGTTTTTAATGTTTTATCAAGCATGTCTCTATTGCAAGTTGAACTCGGTACTTTATTCTGAATTGTATCTAAGGGATTTCCTTTCATACCATTAAAGGCTACTTTTGCATTTTTGCTCTCCTCAAAGACAAATTTCATCTTTTGCAAAAAAGCTTTGTATTGTTCTTGTGTTGCAGAACTGATAATCGGTGTTGATTCTTTGAGTGTATCATAGAACAATTGAGCTAAGGCATAAATACCTGCTTCTTTTGTAATTCGTTCATTGGCAGGTGGAAGAGAACGTGTTTCTACCATAAATTTTGTTTTACAAATATGACTGTATATTTCCTTGGGAAATTGACTCTGAAGTCCAGAATCAGAAATAAGTTGTAATGCTCTGCTAATGCAATGGGCTTTGGGAGGCACAGCACGAGTAAATGCACTCACGATAGTTTGTGTATGGAGTCCCTCCGCTACTGCTCCTATATCTTTCTCAAATTGGCTGAGAGAGCCTTTTTCCTTTCTGTCAAAACCTTTCTCACGATATCTATCATAAGATTCATCATCTTTTGTATTATCTCTTTCTTTTTCTCCTGATGCAAGTTTACGAAACGCATGGTCTAATCCTTCAGGAATGCTTCGTGAGCCTCTATCACGAAAAATATCTTCAATGCTTAAACGACTAAAGTTCACCGTCATATCTTCAAGATCTTTTGTTTCGGATCCAAGACGCTGTCGTAAATTAAAAAGTTGGATAGCAATACTATCTGTCCCTCTACGCTCAACAGCAATTCTTCCTTCTATACTTCTTCTTTCTTTACGACCATTTTTCGTGCTTGAAAAGTCATATTTTACAGGAAGAGACCCATCAGGTCCTACAGCTCCATATTCAATATAAATCTGCGTACCCGAAAATTTGTAATAGTTAGGATTTAATGGGATTTCAGATAAAGAAGTTCGAAGAGCCTCAAAAGAAATAGGAAGAGGTTTCTTCGAATCAAGAGCTCCACCCATCATGCCTCCTCGCTTTCGAGGGCCAAACAAAGGAAGATTATCTGTTTCACGAAGACGAGTAATATCTGCCAAAAGTTTGGATTCTAATTGAGGGTCCACGTCCAAAATCGTCAAGGATAAGGCAGCAAACACTTGGAAAATACGAACAAATAAGAATGCTAAACGCAAGCAATTAATTTCTCGATGTTTATACAAAGGGTCAGATTTATCTTGCGGATTTAGAACATCAGCTTTGCGAAAATAAATCGTGCCTTTTTCTCCTTCTTTGGGTATCACATCAATTTTATAAAACACTTTGTTCAAAACATCAGCTGTTAACATGATGTATTTTTTACAATGAACAGGATTCGCCATCAAATAAAAATCACGGATACTGGCTTGACTAATCATCCATTGAAATAACTCATTTACAAGATCTGAACCACTTTTCGTGCGTTTTAAAATTTCTTCTTTGGAGGGTATCGTGGCCGACTGAGCTTGACCCATTCTACTATGTCCAAAGTTTCTCAGCAGAAGTTTCCAATCGTTTTAGACATTTTACTAATGTACCTTCACTGACATTACAGACAGATGCAATACGGGATAAAGGAATTTCTTCATAACCCATGCGTTGAAGAACAAAGGCTAAGACACCTGCTGCCAAGCTGGGTGGCATATTTTCAGGACTTACAAGAATATCTTCAGCTGTATTGGCTACCTGTATAGCTGTAAATTGGATATCAGCATAATGACTTCTTGCAACAGGAAGTTTTGAAAGTGGGTGTGTTATATAATCAGAAGCTCGGGTACTGGCTTGATTCGCCGGAGCCAATGTGTCCGCAATTTGTCCTCGTTGTCTAGCGAGTGCTAGAACTTCTTGGAAATATTTATAGGATTTTGTGAACTGCGCCGTGGTCAAATGAAACATATCCGCAATTTCTTTGGGTTTGCGAGGTTCCCCAACCATCTTTAAAGCAGCATAGATGGAACTGGCCACAACACAGTTGCGAGACATACCACGTCTGTCACAATGCTCAACGAGTTGGATATAGAGTTGTTTTGCAGTATCGATCGCTCGGGTATTGATACCAAAATTGGTGGCTGTCAGCGCGTATTGTTCAAAGACTTGTAACAGTGAACGTTCCTTGTAAGGAATCATGTTCCAGGTATGATAACGACGAATCCGTGCCATCGCTTTGCTTGCTGTTGCAGGACCACCTGAAGAGTGTTGAAGAATAATCGTTCCAAGTGTAGAGGCTGGAAACCGAAAATCTATCGGGGCTCCAACACGACAAGGATCAACAGACGATCTATCTTCCGCACCAAAGAATCTATATTCAGCGGAAAGGTCGAGAATACGCTCTACAACTTCACCACAGCCTGCACAGACAATGACTTCATCAATGTCTGTTTTTTCAACAGTCGCTCCACACCCTGTACAGATACATTCTGTTTTTTCAGTTTGTTTTGAACTTTCTTGTTTGTCTTCTTGAAACCAAGAAAGTTCCTTCTCAGTAAACTGATTTGTAGGTGAACGACGAATACCAGGAAATATCTGTGTAGCCATTTTGCTTGAAAGATGTCTGCTGTTCAGTTCAAATTTCATAAGGCGATTTTTCCGCAGAGCTAAATTCTCCAATCGGTAGTGGCCAACAAATAGGAAGAATCAGCTTCCGTTTTAATCCATTCTGAATCATCGTGAACAGTATGAATGTAGCGCATACCTGGCACAATGGAGTAAGTCCAACCCTCTTGCACTAGATTTTTTACAATTCGAATAGAATCTGTTGCCCTTACTTGGGCTTCAGACAAAGGTGGCCAAGCGTCCAAAACTGATTTATGACCTACCCAGTTTCCATCGTTCAATAAGAAATTCCAAGCCTTCATCTTTAGTACTTGATTCCAATTGCCTTTGGTAATCCGCATACCCGAAAAATGACGTGTACGTTCTTCCGATTCTCCTGTTTTTAAAAAGATTCGTACAATTTCAGAAGCAGCATAGACTGTTTTTGTACTCGAGCCTTCGTCCTTCCATAAGTCAAAGAGAGCCTCAAAAAAAACATCTGGAAAGATATTATCAGAATCTAAGACAGCTACCCAATCTGTAGGTGAGAGTTCAACACAGCGTCTTTTATTGGCATACATACCCAATCGCGTTTCATTCACAGAAAGACGAAGCTTGGCGTGATGAGCCCATCTTGATGCTCGAATCGCTTCAACGTCTTCTCCAGTCTCATCACTAATGACAACATAGGTCACATATTCATTAGATAAAAGCTGAGGAAGACTTTTTTCTAAGAAACCTTTCCAACGTCGCATAGTGGGTACTGCAACCGTGAGTTCAATTGGTGGAGATCCCATTAAATTAAATACCTTCTCTTAGTTTAAGTAGTTGTCATGGCTGCCCCTATGGGAAATGAAACAAGAACTAGTATTTTGCCTACACAAGATACAAGCTCGTTAGACTCTCAACCACCTCCTTATAGTTTTGCTGATGAACTTCCGTTTCCCGACCAAATTGGTGTGCGTCGGGGAGGTTCCTTAAATGACGTTGCGAGTGGGGTTCGTGGTATTGCCTGGTATGCCGATATGATTGGATTCGGTGGTCCCAGTACAGGAATTACAAGAGGAGGCTTTGAGCCATATCCGATGGGTGTAAATTACTTTACAAAGACGCCAACGAAATGTAGCAATGGTGCCGATATGTGGGTCTATATTAATGGGATACCCAAGGGAGATTTATTTGGTCAAAAGGTTGCGGAAGCTCTTCGTCGATTAAATATGCCCAATCTTCGTGGCTTAGCACCTGGTATTTTAGAAGATGCTCGTGATGGATTAAATCCTATTCCTATTGCGAATGCAGTGTTTGGTACAGGATATGCAAAATGCAAACAAGTACAGCTTCCTGTTGGTGACCATTTTGGTCGATTGAAAAATGGTGATAATCAAGAAATGGTTCGTCCATTGTTCCCTGGTGATATAAAAATGATAGGTGGAAGACCTCATCAAAAGCGATTTGTGTTTGATAAGTGGTTAACCAAAGAGGAATGGGACAAAGAAAATCAGTCAGCAAGTTATTGTCCGGATGGTTCACTTATAGCAAATCATGACGAAAATAATTGTAAGAAGCCGTTATTAAAAGCAGAAGGATTTCTGAATTATGCACCCATGGGTGCCGAAGGCTCTTTGCCTGTTGCTCTATTGGTTGCATTAGCAACTGCACTCTGGATACGTTTTAAGGATTAGGCAAAGGCGTTGTATTCGGGAATCATAGCACTCCTTTGCTTAGGCAAAGGCGTTGTAGGCGTACAAAGCACTGGCACCTCCTAAGAGTTGAACAACGACATAGGCTACAACTTCTTGGCTACTCAAAGCACCCTTCAAGAACATCGCTAAACTCACTGCAGGGTTAACGTAAGCGCCACTCATGGCACCCACCAATAAAATGACTAAAGCAAGAGCTCCACCTACAATCCAGGGATTCCCTCCTGAAGCGATGATTGTTAATGTCAAAAGGAATGTACCCAGGAATTCAGATAAAAGAGGAAGTGCGCTCAACATTCTATTAAGGCAATAAAAATTGAATTTGAAAAAAACCTAAACAGGTAGGCACAACCTTATTTACTCAGATGGCTCTACGGCGTATACAGAAAGAACTTCAAGATTTGCAAAAGGATCCACCTTCCAATTGCAGTGCTGGACCAGAAGGTGATGATATGTTTAAATGGGAAGGCTTCATTATTGGTCCTTCCGAAAGTCCTTATCAAGGAGGTGTGTTTAAACTTCGCATTCAGTTTCCGGTAGATTATCCTTTCAAGCCACCTCATGTGCAGTTTACAACAAAGATTTACCACCCCAATATCAATGGTGGAGGACTTATCTGTTTAGATATTCTGAAAGGTCAGTGGTCTCCTGCATTAACTATCAGTAAAGTCTTACTCAGTATCACAAGTCTTCTCACTGATCCTAATCCAGATGATCCATTTGTTCCTGAAATTGCTCACCAATACAAAACCAATCGGGCCAAGTATGAAGTAGAAGCCCGTGCTTGGACAAACCGCTTTGCGTCACCATAAAAAAGGACTGTAGTGTAGAATGAAGTTTAAGCTTGATTGGTACACTACATTTTTAATTTTTGCTGTCATTGTATATCTTTTCTTAATGAGCAGACCCGAATATTGGAGATATAGACAACAACGACTCAAAGACAATGAAGAAATGTGGAAATCTTTATTAAAAAGAAAAGAGGAATTCAAAGGTGGATTTGGAGCAGGTGTCGGTGGAAGTGGTGCTGCCTATCAAGAAATAGGGTTTCAAGATTTGAATGAAGCAGAATTAATCTATCAGAAAAAGAAAGAAGGATTTCGTGGTGGAGGTGGTGAAGCCATCGGTGGACGTACCGCAGGGCCTTCAAATCTTGGAGACCTAGGAGACTCTCAAGAATTATTTTCCAATCAAAAGGAAAAAGATAAAGAACAAATTCAAGAAGCTTTTCAAAATATTGGAGCACCAGGACCAGTAACGGGTACTCCTGAAACAGGATATATTGATGGTCCAGCCGATGCTTCACTTAATCAACCACGCAAGCCTTATAATTTGTTAGAGCAACTTCCTGCAGCTCCCCGTGGTTCCATTAGTTGTTTGAAAGCCTCCTGTTGCGCAGAAACGGATTTTGAATGGCGAACCAATTTAACTGGAAATTTTTTACAACGCACAAATAATTACAAGAGAGAATTTCCTGACAGCTGCACAGCTCCTCTTACTGAACTTAACTTAGCCTTCTATAAAAATTCGTTCTTACCAAAAGCCTAAAAATTGAATGCAGAAAAATATCTTAGAAAGGTATTTCATGTGCATTATTCTTGGTCCTGTTCATCGTGTTTCACAGACAAAACTCTTCGTTTTACCCAATAATTCAAAAACCAGACAGATGACATTTTATTCCAACGCTGTCAGTACCCCCAAGCAAAATATGATGATTTTACCTGTACCCAATTCAAATGATTCGATTGAACTTCATACAATTCGATACAAATCCATGTTTCAAGATTTAAAAAAGTCTGTAAAAAGTCTCTATGAAACTTCTCCTTCCAATTATTTGACTCGCAGTTTACATGCATCAGCATCTTTACGTCATGATACCCTCGAAATTATTGCGCATGGTTCTTATCTTGTGAGTATTGCTCCTCAACTAGAAGATTTATTACGTCTGAATACATCAGTCTTTGAGCTTACACCCGAAGTCTATCATTTCTTTGGCTCCCATTATAATCGTGAATTTAGTTTCTTGTGCTGTGTCTTAAAAAAAGGACAAGAAGCCTATGAACCTCTTTGTTATTCCCACCCCCTTCATTCTTCAGGTAGGTTATTTGTTCCCACGTTACACTATCATAATCATGACGATTATGTTGATACTGATACTGCTGATTGGGACCATACTATTTATAGTGTAAATACGGAAGAAAAAGCCAATCGTGGATATACGTCAAATTATTACAATACTGTAAAATGGGGCCAGTTTCCTGAAGACTATCAAAAATTAAATGTCACTTCTGTTCGTTGCGCAGAAATTCAAGGAAATTATCCTAATAAAGATATATCTTTTGCTGTTTGGTAAGTTAATCATCAGAAATTAAGCAAACGTCTTGTTTTTTTGAAGTGGGTGGTTGAATATCTTGTCCTTGTCTTACTGCTTCTACGTCCTTCCAAAAAGCTTCTTGCCAGGATTTTGTAGATTCATACCAGACTTTATCACGAGACACAATTTTTCTATGCCAACGTTTGAGACCCCAAGGTATAGTTTCAACACACTCATATCCTTCAGGAAATTCAGGAGTTTCTTCCGAATCAATTTCGCCATAGACATATTTGTAATCAAAAGGCTCACCTTCTTTTACTTGTTTTTTCAAAAGATAAACGGTACCTTGATATGTTGTTCCACTCAAATCCACTTCTTCTTGTTGGCGAGGACGTTTTGATAGGAGTTCTACTTCAATATATTCACATTCATCAATATCTGCAACTTCCATTTGTATCTGCATTTGAATCCAGTAATCCGAAGGAATTTCACCTCCAATTGTTCTTGAATAAGGACATTTAATTTCGACCAATCGAGCAAGTTGTTCTACGTGAAGTGCCTCTGCAATAACTCCATCAGGACTTGCAGCTAAATGTGTGTTTGTTTTATGGTATAAACGCCCAGGTTCAAAGAGTTTACATTTATCTCTATGTTCTATGAGTTGTTTTACAACAGGTTCAAATCGAATCCCCCAACCTAATGCTGTCATACCTTCTGTAGGACATGCATGCTGAAAAGTTGTAATTTCGGTATTAGGATTGACTTTACTCATAACTAAATCCCGTCTTCGTTTGGTATTCGTAAAGAGGGCAGAGAATTCACTTGCAGTTAAGACTTTACCAAAATGTTTAAACCATTCCTCAGAACGTTGAGGAATTTGAGGAGCTTCTTGAATAGCTTTAACTTTGGTCTGTTTCTCTTCGAGGGTTAATTGACTCCATGCGCGATTGGTGGCTTCACGGGTGAAAATAGACAACGCATCAGAAACAAGATGTAATATATCATATGCTTTTTGTCTATCTTTTTCAGATTCTTCAGTGGCTTCAAGCGCTTCATAAAGTGAAGCCTTAGTTTCTTCTAACCAGAGTTTTTGAAACATACTATGATTTCCATTTGGAATATAGTTGTCTGTCGATTTTACAATATCAAGTACAGGTGTTATCATAGCATGATGATTTTGAATCATGGTATGAAATCAACTTTAATGACCTACTTATATGTATGAAAATTATCTTAGGTTGTATTGGTTTGATCTTCTTGGCTCGACTTTTTTTTGCGAAAGGTAATGGCTTTTTGTTTATCCAGAAGTTGAAATAAGACACTACCGTCTGAGCTTCGATGCATAACTAAACCTTTTATTTCTGTAATAGCTTCTTTTTCTTGGTCATAGATGACTGATGTTTTACTATTCAACAATTTTTTATCTAAACTTTTGGATAATAAAGCATATAAATTTGTTTTTTCCATATCTGATAGATTTAAACGTTGGGCTTCTTCTTCTGCAAATTTGCGAATACGATTCAATCGGAGACCGCGCTCCAAACGGTGCCATTGGCGCTTATAAGCCCCGCCTGCATCTTGTTCTAAAAATTGTAAGAGTGTATCAGAATCAAAACTAACATGTTTTCTTGTAGGTAACCCTATAATATCGCCACTAATATCATGAGTTCTTTTTAAGGTTCTATTTCTTCCACTCAGAGTATTCATATATATTATTATAGTGCAGTATCCTTAGACCAACGGATACAGTCTTCAAAAAGTTCTTGAATATTTCCACCCCCCTGAATTTCTGCTTCAATTAATCCTTTGGGAGACCACCAAAAGATTTGTCCTTTATCTTGTATAAAATAAAAACTTCTCCAGCACTCAGGCTTGTCTGGTTTCTGTAGAGCTTCTTCATAGATATAAAATTCAGATAAGTTTGTTTTTTGTGTATCGATTTGAATAAGTGCAAGTTGTTTCTTAGGATCTATAACGATATCCTTGGCATACAATCCATTCAATTCACAATAATCATGTTGAATTACAGATTTTGAGAGGGGTCCTGATTCTTCCCAAATGCTTTTCCCTGCGAAACTTAAAAATACAGTAAACTTCCAAAAGGTAAAGTCTTTGGTTTCTCGTTTCGTAAGAATATAAGGAAGAAGTTTCATCTTGTTCAAAAGAAGAGAAGGAGGTTTAGATGGAACCTATCCCAACTTATTACACACCCGAAATGAGTTTTCTTTCCATGAATATTCGCTCGAGACGCGAAATGAGCACCCGTGATGCAGCCAACGTTCGTCAATTTGAGCATTGGCAAACCGATGCTCCGTATCTCCAAATGGACCGGCCCGATTTGAGTGGAGCCAAAATTTTGTCAGATATGAATCCTACAAATAGTCGTAAACTAGATGGCCAACAATATCTTCAAAATAGACCTTTAAAAGCAGGCCAAGACAGCTTTTCTAAGAATCCTTACTTTGAAGGCTATGCTCCTCAATTCGACTCAAGAAATGCTGTGCGTGAACTGCGCTCAGCCATTTATGAGGATCGATTTGATAAAGGAGTTCGTGAGTCCAAATATTTATTGGGAAGAACCTTTACAAGTCAATGGTTAGAGCCGAATTATGTTGAAGAGAAAAATCTGAATACATTAAATTCATTAGAGGCTTATGAACAACTCAAACCTCAAATGGACGATATTGCAAGGAATTTTCGCCCCATGCCAGGTAAAAATCCAATTCAAAGTATTTCTGTGTGTCGCAAAAAAGAAGAAAAAAAACCAGAAACAAAAAAAGTACAAGATACTTCCCAGCTTATAGCACGCACTTAATCAAAATTCATTTCAGTACTTATCGTATGCTTCTGCATAAGTTTAATCGGAACCGAATCTTTATTACTTACACGTCTTCGCGTAGTTGAACGACTCGAAGCTGTTGTTACTGTAGTTTGTGTATCAGTGGAAGAAGTACTTGTCCCGGTGCTCGGTGTTGAACGAAGCTTAGCAATTTCTTTCATAGCCGTATTCATTTCCTTTTCAATAGATTCTTGATGCTGTTGAATATAAGTCAAAATATCTTTTTCAATCGCCCAACGGAAAAAATTAAGCTTTGCAACGGTTGTCAAGAAAGGTGGGTGATTGGGAACTTGAAAATAGATACGCTCACGACGGCAGAAAGGGTCAAATAGTTTTTTACTATAAGCTTTGAGCTGGGACTTATAATCACGATACACCAAAAATTCTTGGCCATTCAACATATATGCAGTAGAGTGTGTCTTGGCATAATTGGTAACAAACCAATCAATTACGCGAAGACTAATACTAGAGGTTCCTTGAAGCAAGGCTACAATTTCAGCAATATCTTGACGATTTGTATAGAAACGTTGTAAAGAATTGACAATTAATTCTTGTTTGCAGTGAATTTTTCTGCGACGAGTGGAATTATTGGTATCGCTTTCATATCGAAGGGTGGCACCAGCTGGAGAAGGATCGGGAGTTTGAACTTCCATCGCTACCTATTTGTTCGGTCTATGCTTAGGCCACTTTTTTCGTTAGAATCATCAGATGGCGTCTCAGGTGCCCCCAGGGTATAATCCAGAAGCAAGTTTACTCCAAGGAGGGACTGCTCCCATTCAACCAGTTCAAGGTGGGGGTGGTATGGATGCTGGTGCATCACTTCCATCCGGATATAATCCAGAACAAAGTTTATTAAATACGGGTGCAACAACTCCTATTGTGGCCATTCGTGGCGGTGGTCAACAAGGTGGAAAGGACGGAGAAACAGCGTATCACGAATTTAGTCTCGAGATATTTGAACCTCCTTTAATCAGTATTGCGCTTCCAGCACTCAAAAATAAAGAAGCCCGAAAATCTTTGTTCCAGGCGTATCTTTCTTTATCAAAACCCTTCCTAAAAGAGTTAAAAAGCTTCATTACTGACCCTAGTGAATACAAGTCGACTGGCAATGATAATCCTCTCTACAAAATTTGCCCTACACGAGGGGGTCGTCGCAGACTTCCAGTAGAATTTTTTCAAGGAGTCAGAAAACGCGTTGTTATCATTGAAAATGACAACCCTCATATTTGGATTCTTCCTAATCTCCAAGGAAACACGAGTAAGTTTCTTCAATACATGAAACTTATACCAAAAGGTCCCAGTGGGAACATTGAGCCTAATCATTTTGTTATCTTAACAGGCCCCTTTTTTTCGTCTGCTGAAGGCGATACCGATAAAAATTTACTTTTTTATGAGCAATTCTTGGAACAAAAAATAGCCAATATGCAAAATCTTTTCTATCTAAATCATTTAACAGAATCATTTGTTACGCAATCCTGTGCTATTTTAAATAATACATATAATCCAGATTATCTCAGTAAAGAAGAAAAAAATGTAGGTTTGCCTACATTTACAGAGCCTGATTTTATTCTTTTTAAGAAACAAAAAATTGTATTCAAAAACAGCGAACTTCCTTTTCAACGAGAGGATATGACAGTCAGTATTAGCTCCGTATTAGAAAAACAAGATCCTGATGGTAAATATAAAAGTTTTTTAATTGTACCGATGGTGGGTGCTAATGAAGAATTAAGTGCAAACAATACTGACGCGCCCGCAGAAAAAAAATTCTTTTTAGTGGATTCCAATCCTGTTACAAAGAAAATGGTTTTTCCTGCGGATTCCACAATTCGCTGTCCTCAAGGACAGACCTGTTCGAATTTCAAAGGGGGCTATTTACTGGAAAAGATTACTGATGATAAACGAATTGAAGTCTCAGGTCTTTACCATATATACAAAAATACTGATAAAATGCCTTTCTTTAAAAATCCTGGATCTGTACTCACACCTGAAGAACCAAAAGCTCCCAAAGAATCTGAACTACCCAAAGAAACAAAAGTAGAAGAGCCAGAAGAAGAAAAGAAAGAGGAGGAAGAAGAGGAAATTGAAGAAAAAGAAGAGAAAGAAGATATCTTCAAAGAGTTATTGGGTGCAAAACCTTTAGAATTTAAGGCACCTGTAAAAGACAAGCCCTTTGAACCCTCTCCCACCGCAGTCGAAGCCAAAGAACAAGATATAGAAGTCAATGCAAGGAGCTTTTTACTTC
>JACCDP010188512.1_pt1 | contig 54570 bp, 55 predicted proteins | sample 7445841 | NCBI WGS metagenome assembly JACCDP01 (sample SAMN15323441, study PRJNA562643) | freshwater metagenome | isolation source: river surface water | place: USA:Blue River Watershed | collected 2017-08-17 | reverse complement strand
GTTTGAGGGCTGGCTGGGCCGCGTCGGCTGGATCACCCTCACCGGTTCACTGTGCCTGCTGGGGTGTCTGGGGTGGCTCGGGCGGGGTGGCAAGATGTTGGCCTACGTCCTCTTGGTGATCACCGCCGCCCTGACGCAGGCTGTGTGCCTCAAGATGTGGCGGCGGTGACGCTCGGTGCGAAGAGATCCACCCGGTCCGTGATCACACCGTCCGTGCCCAGATTCAGCGCATGGGTCGCCACCGAGGCATCGTTCACCGTGTAGCTCAGGGTGCGAAGACCGGCCGCGTGCGCTCGCGCAACACGCGGGGCGTCCCACAGCCCATAGTGGCACACCAGGGCCAGGCACCCGAGCGCGGTGGCTGAGTCGATCGCGTCCTCTGTCCAGTTGTCGATCAGCAAGCCGCGTGGCAGGTGGGGCGCGGCCGCGCGCGCGCCCTCCAGGGACTGCGAACGAAACGAGGTCAGCAAGGGTGGCACAGCGGCCTCTTGCCACAGGTCTGCGGCTTCACGCGCCACCACCTCGCCGGTCTGCCGCTCGGTGCCGGGGGTGGGCTTGATCTCGATGTTGAGATGAAAGCCATTGGCCAGGCAATAGCGGCTCAGACCGGACAGGGTGGCCAAGGGTTCCCCGGCGTAACTCCGCGACAACCAGCCGCCCGCGTCGAGAAGCGACAACTGCTGCCAAGGCTGTTCGCCCGCGGTGCCGTGGCCATTGGTGGTGCGCTCCAGGGTGGCGTCATGCAGCAAAAACACCACCCCATCCGCACTCAGCTTGGCATCGCATTCGAACATCCGGTAGCCGTGGCTGGCACCCAGGCGAAACGCAGCCAGGGTGTTTTCTGGGGCCAGGCGGCCCGCTCCCCGGTGGGCAATCCAGCGCGGGTAAGGCCAGGGGGGCAAGGGGCGTGTGGGCATAGGCGTCTGGGCAAGGTGGACAGGCGAGGGCAGATCCCGGGTGAGCAAACCCCGTTCAGGCGGGCTCCTCACCGCGCAATCCGGTGGCAGCGTCAAACCAGTGCAGGCGGTCGGCCCGGGGCGTGACTTGCACTTCGCTACCGATGGGGGGCACGGGCGTGGCCTCATCCAACCGCACGATGACCGACTCATCCCCGAGCCGCAGATACAGCAGTCGCTCGGCCCCCAGCATTTCCTGAGCGTTCACGCGGGCCACCCAGCCATTTCCATCGATCTGGGCTGACAACCGCAGGTGTTCGGGGCGCACGCCCAGTATCCGGCCTTGGGGCACACCACGGGCCTGCTGCAGCAAATTCATGGGCGGCGAACCGATGAAGCTCGCCACAAAAGTACTGGCCGGTTGTTCGTACACCTCCTGTGGGGTGCCGAACTGCTCCATGCGACCGCCATTCATCACCAGCATGCGCTGCGCCAGCGTCATGGCTTCCACCTGGTCGTGGGTGACAAAGAGCGAGGTGATGCCCAGTTCGCGGTGCAGGGTCTGGATTTCCAGCCGGGTCTGGGCGCGCAGCTTGGCGTCCAGGTTGGACAGCGGCTCGTCAAAGAGGAACACCTGCGGTTGGCGCACGATGGCTCGCCCCATGGCCACACGCTGGCGCTGCCCCCCGGAGAGCTCGCGCGGTTTGCGGTGCAGCAAGCCACCGAGTTCCAAAATGGCGGCCGCTTTGTCCACGCGCGCCCGAATCTCGTCACGCGGCACACGGGCAATCTTCAGGCCATAGGCCATGTTATCAAAGACCGTCATGTGCGGGTAAAGCGCATAGTTCTGGAACACCATGGCGATATCGCGCTCGGCGGGTTCGAGTTCATTGACCACGCGCTCGCCAATCTGCACTTCGCCCTCGGTGATTTCTTCCAGTCCCGCCACCATGCGCAACAGGGTCGACTTGCCGCAACCCGACGGACCCACGATGACCACGAATTCACCGTCATGCACGCTGGCGTCAATGCCGTGCAGCACGGGTACCGCATGTGCGCCCTGGCCGTAGCGTTTGACGAGTCCTCGAAGCTGGATGCCTGCCATGGATGAAGTGCCTTCTTATTTTTCGGTATCGACCAGTCCCTTGACGAACCACTTCTGCATGCCGATGACCACCACCGCAGGGGGCAGCATGGCCAACAGGGTGACCGCCATGACGATGTTCCAGTCGGTGTAGACCTCGCCAGCAATCAGCCGCTTGATGCCCAGCACAATGGGGTACATGCTCTCGTCGGTGGTGACCAGGAGCGGCCACAGGTACTGGTTCCAGCCGTAGATGAACTGGATGACAAACAATGCCGCCATCGGGGTGGCGGACAGCGGCAGCAGTACATCACGGAAAAAGCGCATCGGGCCGGCCCCGTCAATGCGAGCAGCTTCCACCAGTTCATCAGGCACCGTCAAAAAAAACTGCCGGAGCAGAAATGTGGCGGTTGCCGAGGCGATCAGAGGCACGGTGAGTCCGGCATAGGTGTTCAACAGTCCCAGGTCCGCGACCACCTGGTAGGTCGGGCCGATGCGCACCTCCACCGGCAGCATCAGGGTCACAAAGACCATCCAGAAAACCAGTTGTCGCATCGGAAAGCGAAAGTACACGATGGCAAAGGCCGACAGCAGCGAGATAGCGATCTTGCCCAGGGCGATGATGAGGGCGCTGGCCAGGCTCACCCCCAGCATGGGCAAGGTGGCCGGATAGCGGCTGCCGGACTCGCCCACGCCGCCCAGCAGGGCCAGCGCATAGTTGTCCAGCCCTTGTGTCCCCGGCCACAAGGGCAGGGGCATGCTTTGCGCGATGGTGCTGGCCGTGTGGGTGGAGGCCACCCAGGCCAAATAGACCGGGAAGGCCACGACCATCACCCCCAGCAACAGCAGCAGGTGGGTGATCAGCGTGAGGGCAGGGCGGCGCTCGACCATGTCAGTACTGCACCTTCTTCTCGATGAAGCGGAACTGCACCACGGTGAGCGCGATGACGATGGCCATCAACACCACCGATTGCGCCGCCGAGCCACCCAGGTCCATGGCCTTGAAGCCGTCGTAATACACCTTGTAAACCAGGATGGCGGTGTCTTTGCCCGGGCCGCCATGCGTCACCGCGTCGATGATGGCGAAGGTGTCGAAGAAGGCGTACACCACGTTGATCACCAGCAAAAAAAACGTGGTGGGAGACAGCAGGGGGAATACGATGGTCCAGAACCGTCGCACCGGTCCGGCGCCATCGATGGCCGCCGCCTCGATCAAGGATGTCGGAATGCTTTGCAGGCCCGCCAGGAAAAACAGGAAGTTGTAGGAAATCTGTTTCCACACGGCAGCCATGACCACCAGCGCCATCGCGTGGTCGGCGTTGAGCAGGTGGTCCCAGGGCAGGCCCAGCGCACGCAAGCCAAACGACACCACGCCCATGGGCGAATTGAACATGAACAGCCACAACACCCCCGCGGCCACCGGCGCGACGGCGTAGGGCCAGATCAGCAGGGTTTTGTACAGCAAGGCACCGCGCACCACCCGGTTGGCCAGCACGGCCAGGCCAAGCGACACACTCAAGCCCAGTGTGGCCACCAGCAGGGAGAACACAGCGGTGGTTTTGAACGAGGCCAGGTAGGAGGCGTCTTCCCACAGCCGCTCGAAATTCAGCCAACCGACGAATTCGCTGCTGGTGCCAAAGGCGTCTTGCTGGGTCAGGCTCTGGTAGAGCGCCTGCGCCGCCGGCCAGAAGAAAAATAGGCCAATCACCGCCATTTGCGGTGCGATCAGCAGCCAGGGCAGCCAGGCGGAGCGAAATTGAACGCGCTTGTCCATGCCGGCGAGTCTAGCCCAGGCGACTGAGTGGCCCCCCCGCCCGGGCCGGGGTCCTCAACCCTTGTTGGCTTTCTGAAAGCGCTCGAGTTGTTCGTTGCCGCGCTGAATCGCCGTGTCCAGGGCTTCCTTGGGGGCTTTCTTGCCGCTCCACACGCCTTCGAGCTCCTCGTCGATGATGGTGCGAATCTGCACGAAGTTGCCCAGTCGCACGCCGCGCGACTTGTCGGTGGTCTTGCGGATCATCTGCGTGACCGACACGTCGGTACCGGGGTTCTTCTTGTAGAAACCGGCCTTGTCGGTCAACTCGAAGGAGGCCTTGGTGACCGGCAGGTAGCCGGTTCGCTGGTGGCTGGCCGCCGCCACGTCGGGTTGTGACAGGTAGGCGAAGAACTGGCCCACGCCCTTGTATTCAGCGGCCTTTTTCCCGCTCATGACCCACAGGCTGGCGCCACCGATGACGGTGTTTTGCGGAGCGCCCGGTACATCCGGGTAATAGGGCAGCGTACCGATGCCGTAGCCAAACTTGCCATTGCGTGTCACATTACCATACAGCGCCGAGGAACCTGTGGCCATGGCGCACTCGCCCGAGACGAAGGTGGCGTCCGCCGCATTGCCCCGGCCTTTGTAAACGAAGAGCCCGTTCTTGGCCATGTTGGCCAGGTTTTCAATGTGACGCACGTGCAGGGGGGTGTTGAAACTCAGGCGGGCGTCGATGCCGCGCATCCCGTTGCCCTTGGTGGCGAATTCGGTGTTGTGCCAGGCCGAGAAACTCTCGAGCTGGGTCCAGCTGATCCAGCTGGTGGTGAAGGGGCACTTGTGACCACTCGTCTTGAGTTTGGCGGCGGCCAGGGCCACCTCGGGCCAGGTGGTGGGCGGCTTTTCGGGGTCCAGGCCGGCGGCCTTGAAGGCGTCCTTGTTGTAATGGAACACCGGGGTGGAACTGTTGAAGGGGAAGCTCAGCATCTGGCCGTTGGGGGCGGTGTAGTAGCCCGCCACGGCCGGCACATAGGCGTCCTGGTTGAAGGTCACGCCGGCCTCCTTCATGACCTCGCCCACCGGCTTGATCGCGCCCTTGCTGGCCATCATGGTGGCTGTGCCCACTTCAAACACCTGCAGAATGTGCGGGGCATTGCCGGCACGGTAGGCGGCAATGGCCGCCGTCATGGACTCGTCGTAGCTGCCTTTGAATACCGGAACGATGCGGACGTCCTTCTGGCTGGCGTTGAAGTCCTTGGCCAGGTCGTTCACCCACTCGCCCAGGGCCCCCCCCATCGAGTGCCACCACTGAATCTCGGTTTGGGCGTGGGCGGGCAAGCCGAGAGTACTCAGGCTGATCAGACTGGCCAGAGCCAGACGACGGGAAGGTTTCAAGAACATGATGACTCCAGAAAAAAACAGGTGGCGCACCTCCCCGAAGGAATCGTGCAGCACGGCGGACAATGCCGTCAGGATAGGCCCCTGATATGGCAGTGGCGTGACAGTATTCTGACGGGATCGGGCCTGACCGGCCATGAGGACTTGTCTCTACGCGGCGAGACGGGGTGGGCAGGGGTGCCAGACGCCATCCTCGAAAGGGTGGCAAACGACGGGAAAATGCCCCTTGACGTGGGCTGCACTGAAGCGCGCACCACCAAAGGGGTAATTGCTGCACTGCGATAATGGCTCTTCAGTCCTAGGGCCAACGGGCCCAGGTCGCTTTTGACACCTCCATGAATGCCCCGACACCGCTGACCCAGTTGCTGGCCGAGACCGACACCGGCCCGCGTCTGCGCGAGATCCCCTACAACTACACCTCGTTCTCGGACCGGGAGATCGTGCTGCGCCTGCTGGGTGCCAGCGCCTGGGACGTCCTCGAGCGGTTGCGGGGCGAGCGCCGCACCGGGCGCTCCGCACGCATGCTCTACGAGGTATTGGGCGATATCTGGGTGGTGCAACGCAACCCCTATTTGCAAGACGACTTGCTGGACAACCCCAAGCGCCGCCGTCTGCTGGTCGATGCCCTGCATCACCGTCTGGGCGAGGTGGAGCGCCGTCGCACCCCTGAGTTGGATGGCGACCGTGATGCCCTGGTGGTGGAGTTGTTGCGGGCAGCGCGCTCGGCAGTGCAACAGTTCAACCAGCATTTTGACGAGTTGGCGGCCCTGCGCCGCCAGACCCAGAAGCTGCTACGACGCCTGACGGCGGCGGACAACATCAAGTTTGATGGCCTCTCGCGTGTGTCCCACGTGACCGACGCCACCGACTGGCGCGTTGAAGTGCCCTTTGTGGTGCTCACCCCGGATACCGAGGCCGAGATGGCTGGGTTGGTGCGCGGTTGCTTCGAATTGGGCCTGACCATCGTGCCCCGCGGCGGTGGCACGGGTTACACCGGTGGGGCTGTGCCGCTGACTTGGAAGAGCGCGGTGATCAACACCGAAAAGCTCGAGGCCATGACCGACGTTGAGGTGATGGACCTGCCTGGCGTGGACCGCCCGGTGCCCACCATCTGGACCGAGGCTGGCGTGGTCACCCAGCGCGTGGCCGATGCGGCCGAGCGCGCCGGATTCGTCTTTGCGGTGGACCCGACCTCCGCCGAGGCCTCGTGTATCGGTGGCAACATCGCCATGAACGCCGGCGGCAAGAAAGCCGTGCTGTGGGGCACGGCGCTGGACAACCTGGTCAGCTGGCGCATGGTGACCCCGCAGGCGCAGTGGCTGGAAGTCATTCGCATCGGTCACAACCTGGGCAAGATTCATGATGCCGAAATGGCATCCTTCGAACTGCGCTACTTCGAGGCGGATGGCCGAACGCCCATCCGGACCGAGCGCCTGGACATCCCCGGTGCGAGCTTTCGCAAGACCGGCCTGGGCAAGGACGTGACCGACAAATTCCTGAGCGGTCTGCCCGGTGTGCAAAAAGAGGGGTGCGATGGCCTCATCACCAGCGCACGCTGGGTGGTGCACCGCATGCCCGAGCACACACGCACCGTGTGCCTGGAGTTCTTTGGCAATGCCAAGGACGCCGTGCCCAGCATCGTCGAGATCAAGGAATTCATGTTCGCCGAGCAAAGGCGCACCGGCATCTTGCTGGCGGGGCTGGAGCATCTGGACGATCGCTACCTCAAGGCGGTAGGCTATGCCACCAAGAGCAAACGCGGTGGTTTGCCCAAGATGGTGTTGGTGGGTGATATTGCCGGTGACGACGCTGACGCCGTGGCCCGCGCCACCTCTGAAGTGGTGCGCATCGCCAACTCGCGCAGCGGTGAGGGCTTCATCGCCATCAGTGCCGAGGCGCGCAAGAAATTCTGGCTCGATCGCAAGCGAACAGCGGCCATCAGCCGCCACACCAATGCTTTCAAGATCAACGAGGACGTAGTCATTCCGCTGCCTCGTATGGCCGAGTACACCGACGGTATCGATCGCATCAACATCGAGCTGTCCCTGCGCAACAAGATTGCGCTGTGCACTGAACTTGACACCTTTTTCGCCCAGGGCCAGCTGCCGCTGGGCAAGAGTGACGATGCCGCCGACATGGCTGTGCCTGAAGTCCTTGAAGAGCGGGTGCAGCAAGCGCGCGCCTTGATTGCCGAGGTGCGGTCCCTGTGGCAGAGCTGGCTCGACCAGTGCGACCCCCTGTTCCAGCAGTTGCAGGACCATACCTTGCGTGCCAGCTGGAAAACCCAGTTGCGCGCGCCATTGCAGAACCTCTTCACCGGCGCCGCCTTCGGGCCTATCCTGGAGGAATGCAATGCCATTCACCAGCGTGTGCTCAAGGGTCGGGTGTGGGTGGCGCTGCACATGCATGCCGGTGACGGCAATGTGCACACCAACATACCCGTCAACAGCGACGACTACGTGATGCTGCAAACGGCGCACGAGGCGGTGGCGCGCATCATGACGCTGGCGCGCTCGCTCGACGGGGTGATTTCCGGTGAGCACGGCATTGGCATCACCAAGCTGGAATTTTTGACGGACGAAGAAATCGCCCCCTTTGCTCGCTACAAGGCGCAGGTCGATCCTGAGGGTCGCTTCAACAAAGGCAAGTTGCTGCGCGCTCGCACCGACCAACCCGATGTGCATGCCGCCGATCTCAGCCAGGCCTACACGCCCAGCTTTGGCCTGATGGGCCATGAGTCGCTCATCATGCAGCAATCCGACATCGGTGCCATCGCCGACAGCATGAAAGACTGCCTGCGTTGTGGCAAGTGCAAGCCGGTGTGCGCCACCCACGTGCCGCGCGCGAACTTGCTCTACAGCCCGCGCAACAAGATTCTCGCCACCTCGCTCTTGGTGGAGGCCTTCCTCTACGAGGAGCAGACCCGCCGCGGCGTGTCGATCCAGCACTGGCAGGAGTTTGAGGACGTCGCCGACCACTGCACGGTGTGTCACAAGTGCCTCACCCCATGCCCCGTCAACATCGATTTTGGCGACGTGTCGATGAACATGCGCAACCTGCTGCGCAAGATGGGACAAAAGAGTTTCCGCCCCGGCAATGCCGCGGCCATGTTGATGCTCAATGCCACGCGACCCGAAACCATCAAGCTGGTGCGCAGCGCCATGGTGGGCGTGGGCATGAAGGTCCAGCGCTTGGCCCACGACTTGCTAAGCGTGGTGGCGCGCAAGCAAACCAGCGCACCCCCGGCCACCGTGGGCACGGCTCCCCTGAAAGAGCAGGTGATCCACTTCGTGAACAAAAAGATGCCCGGCGGCTTGCCCAAGAAAACCGCCCGCGCCTTGCTGGATATCGAGGACAAGAATTACGTGCCCATCCTGCGCAACCCGGGCACCACCACCACGGACAGCGAAGCGGTGTTCTACTTCCCCGGTTGCGGTTCCGAGCGCTTGTTCTCCCAGGTGGGATTGGCCACCCAGGCCATGCTGTGGCACGCCGGCGTGCAGACCGTCTTGCCCCCGGGCTACCTCTGCTGTGGCTACCCCCAGCGCGGCAGCGGCCAGTTCGACAAGGCCGAAAAAATCATCACCGACAACCGCGTGCTGTTTCACCGGGTGGCCAACACGCTCAACTACCTCGACATCAAGACCGTGGTGGTGAGTTGTGGCACCTGCTACGACCAGTTGCAGGGGTATGAGTTCGACAAGATTTTCCCGGGCTGCCGCATTGTGGACATTCACGAATACTTGCTGGAAAAGGGCGTCACCTTGCCGGCGGAGCAACAAGGTGCCTACCTGTACCACGACCCCTGCCACACCCCGCTCAAGCAGCAAGACCCGATGAAGACGGTCAAGTCGCTGGTGGGCTCGCAGGTGATCAAGTCGGATCGCTGCTGCGGTGAATCCGGCACGCTGGGTGTGACGCGCCCGGACATCTCCACCCAGGTGCGATTTCGCAAGGAAGAACAACTGCGTCGTGACGAAGCGGACCTGCGTGCCCGCTCAGACCAGGTGGGTGAGAACATCAAGATTCTCACCAGCTGCCCAAGCTGCCTGCAGGGCCTGAGCCGCTTTGGCCAGGACCTGCAAAACGGCTTGCTCGAAGCCGATTACATCGTGGTTGAAATGGCCCGACTGTTGCATGGAGAACACTGGATGAGTGACTATGTCCAAGCCGCCAATCAGGGCGGGATTGAGCGGGTGCTGGTATGAAAACGCCCCCGCGCGCACCGGCCCCTACCGAGGTCACCTTGCATGCACAGTCGCGCGTGCTCGAAGTGGCCTATGCCAGCGGCGAGCGGTTTCGCTTGCCCTTCGAATTGTTGCGCGTTTACAGCCCTTCGGCTGAAGTGCAAGGCCACGGACCGGGTCAGGAGGTGTTGCAAACGGGCAAGCGCGAGGTGGGCATCACCGCCTTGCAACCGGTGGGCAACTATGCCTTGCAGCCGACCTTCAGCGATGGCCACGACTCGGGTCTCTTTTCGTGGGATTACCTGCATTTTCTGGGTACCCAGCAAGACGCGTTGTGGGCGGATTACGAGCGCCGCTTGAGCGAGGCCGGTCGGCAGCGCGATGACCCCATGCCGACGGCAGCGGCCGCCGGTTGCGGCCATCACCACTGAAACGCCTGCCGTCTTTGTGGACTTTGCACGCTATCCCAGTGACTGACGTTACATTACCGGCATGAGTACCACTCATTTCGGATTTCAGACCGTGGACGAGCGCGAGAAGGCGCGTCGGGTGCGTGGCGTGTTTGACTCGGTGGCATCGCGCTACGACGTCATGAACGACCTGATGTCCCTGGGCATGCACCGTATCTGGAAGCAGTACACCGTCACCGTGGCCGATGTTCGCCCCGGTCATCAGGTGTTGGACATTGCTGGTGGCACAGGTGACCTGGCGCTGGCCTTTGCCAAGCGGGTGGGCCCCACCGGCCGAGTGGTACATACCGACATCAACGAAGCCATGCTACGCACGGGGCGTGACCGTCTGCTCGACCGGGGTGTGGTGCTGCCCACGGTGGTGTGCGATGCCGAGCATCTGCCTTTTCCGGATCAGCATTTTGACCGCGTGAGCGTGGCCTTTGGCCTGCGCAACATGACCCACAAGGACCTGGCGCTGCGGGAGATGTGCCGAGTGCTCAAGCCTGGCGGCAAGCTCCTGGTATTGGAGTTTTCCAAGGTGGCGCCGCCCCTGGAAAAAGTCTACGATTGGTATTCCTTCAATATCCTGCCGCAACTGGGCCGCTGGGTGGCGCGTGACGAGGCCAGCTACCGCTACCTCGCTGAGTCCATCCGCATGCACCCGGGCCAGGATGCCTTGAAAGACCTCATGAAACAAAATGGCTTCGGTCATGTGGATATTCACAACCTGAGTGCCGGCATTGTGGCGCTTCATGTTGGAATTCGGTGTTGAGAAAATGAAACAGGAGATGACATGAATTCGCGACTGGGATCCTTACTGCTTGCTGTGGTGCTGTCGTTGGGTAGCATGCACGCTGAAGCTTCGAAACGCCTGGGTGGCGGTAAATCTGCAGGCCAGCAATCGGGCAACGTCACGCAGCGTGAGGCTGCACGTCCGCAAGCTCCTGGCCAACAGGCCACACCGGCGGCACCTGCTGCTGCACCGGCCGCAGCACCCGCCGCGGCGCCCGCTGCCGCAGCGGCACAGCGCAAACCCTGGGGCGCCATGCTGGGTGGTCTGGCTGCAGGCTTGGGCCTGGCCTGGCTGGCCCATTCGCTGGGACTGGGCGCTGAGTTCGGCCAGTTTCTGCTGTTCGGTCTGCTGGCCCTGGTCATCATGGTGGTGGTGGGCATGATCATGCGTCGCCGCCAGGCTCAGGCTCAACCTGAGCGCAGTCCCTTTGCGTTCGAGGGGGCGGGGGCTTCTGGCCAGCCGGCCACCGCACCCAGCTACAACCCGCATAACGTTGGCAATGATGCCTCGGCCCGTCCCTGGGAAGGCCAGACATCCTCCTTTGAGCCCGTGGCAGCCCCCTCCCGCACGGGTTCTTTGATCGGTTCGGCGGTTGCGGGCGCTCAGCAGAACTGGAGCATCCCTGCGGGCTTTGACGTCACTGGTTTCATCGAGGCGGCCAAGCAAAACTTCATCGCCCTGCAAGATGCCTGGGACCGTTCGGACATTCCTGCGCTGCGCGCCATGATGACCGACAGCATGATCACCGAAATCAAGTCGCAACTGAGTGAGCGCGAGGAGCACAACCCGGGTCAGCCCAACAAGACCGACGTGGTCATGCTGGAAGCCCAGTTGCTGGGCATTGAAGACCTGGGACAGGGCTACATGGCCAGCGTCGAGTTCTCGGGCCTCATTCGCGAAGAACCCTCAGCCGGCCCCACACCCTTCCGCGAGGTCTGGAACATGACCCGTCCCAAGGACGGTCATGCGGGCTGGTTGGTGGCAGGCGTCCAGGCCCTGCAGTGAACCCGTCGTCACACCCGGGCGAGATGATCGCTGCGGGTGGGGCGCTTTGAGGGAAAATGGCAGGTCGGCGACCTGCCATTTTTTATTGAGACCTCCGCATGCCTTCTCGCGTTTTTCCCCGTCTGGACGAATGGGCCGAGCAATTGCTCGATCGCATGCGACCGCCTGTGTGGCTGGAATCCGAGATCAAGCAGCGCGTGCTGTTGTTTCTCAATCACGTGCTGTTGCAGGAATCCTCGGCCCTGGATCGTTTGCGCCGTCAGCAAGGTCGGCAGGTGCAATGGCGCTGGCGCGATCTCGATCTGCGGGTCACGATCACCCCAGCAGGCTTGCTCGAGCGGGGCGACTCGACAGCCACGCCGGACCTGGTGCTGATCCTGAACGAGACCTCACCCGTTGAGATCGCTCGCACGGTGTTGCAGGGGCAGCGGCCGGCGCTGCGTATCGAGGGCGATGTGCAACTGGCGGCAGACATCAACTGGCTGGTCGACCATGTGCGCTGGGATCCGGAGGAGGACCTGGCCCGCCTGATTGGCGATGTACCGGCGCATCGCCTGGCCTCGGCCGGGCGGCTTACAGCCGAGGCCTTGCGTGACTTTGTCTTGCGCAGGGCGCGTGCATCGACAGCGCCGAACGGCATGCCATGAATCGTTTGTTGCGCAGTACTTTCATTGCCTGGATCGTGGTGCGTCACGGGCTGGACCAGCTCGTGCTCGACAGCCTGCCGCACCCGTGGCTCAAACGCCTCTCAGCCCTCTTGCGATTGGGTCGCCGCTTCACGGAACCTCGCGGCGTTCGCTTGCGTTTGGCCCTGGAACAACTGGGCCCCATCTTCGTCAAGTTTGGACAGGTGCTGTCTACCCGGCGCGACCTGCTGCCCCCGGACATCGCCGAGGAACTGGCCTTGTTGCAAGACCGTGTCCCGCCTTTCGCCACCGAGGTGGCTGTGGCGACCATCGAGCGCGCCTTCGGCCGTGCGGTGGATGAAGTGTTCACCCAGTTCGACCGCGAGCCCGTGGCCAGCGCCTCGATTGCCCAGGTGCATTTTGGCGTGCTGCGCACCCGGGACGGCCAGGAGCGTGAGGTGGCGATCAAGGTGCTGCGGCCCAACATGTTGGAGGTGATCGAGAAAGACCTGGCCCTCATGCGCATGATGGCGGGCTGGCTCGACCGCCTGTCTGCCGATGGTCGACGCCTCAAACCTCGCGAGGTGGTGGCCGAGTTTGACAAGTACCTGCACGATGAGCTTGACCTGGTGCGGGAGGCAGCCAACGCCGCGCAGCTGCGTCGAAACATGGAGGGCCTCAACCTGGTGCTGGTGCCCGAGATGTTCTGGGATTTCTGCCATCGCGAGGTGATCGTGATGGAGCGTATGAAGGGCATCCCGATCAGCCAAGTCGAGCGCCTGCGCGAGGCCGGCGTCGACATCCCGCAGTTGGCGCGTGACGGCGTCACCATCTTCTTCACCCAGGTGTTTCGCGACGGTTTCTTCCACGCCGACATGCACCCGGGCAACATCCAGGTGAGCATTGATCCGGTCACCTTCGGGCGTTATGTGTCGCTGGACTTTGGCATCGTCGGCACCCTCACCGAGTTCGACAAGGAATACCTGGCGCAGAACTTCACCGCGTTTTTCCGACGTGATTACAAGCGTGTGGCGGAGCTGCACATCGAATCGGGCTGGGTCCCACCCCAAACGCGCATTGATGAGCTGGAATCGGCCATCCGTGCCGTGTGCGAGCCCTACTTCGATCGGCCGTTGAAGGAGATTTCGCTGGGCATGGTGCTGATGCGTCTGTTCCAGACTTCGCGTCGCTTCCAGGTGGAGATTCAGCCGCAGCTGGTGTTGTTGCAAAAAACCTTGCTCAATATCGAGGGACTGGGCCGTCAGCTCGACCCGGAACTCGACTTGTGGAGCACCGCCAAACCCTTCCTCGAGACCTGGATGGTCGAGCAGGTGGGTCCCAAGCGGCTGTGGACGCAACTCAAGGCTGAAGCACCGCGTTACGCCAAACTGTTGCCAGAGTTGCCCCGTTTGGTGCATGATTTTCTCAAGGCTCGCAGCCAGCCCATGTCGGCGGATGTGCAGATGCTGATTCAAGAACAGCGCCGTACCCAGCGTCTGTTGTCGCGCGTCTTGTGGACCTTGCTCGGTTTCGTGCTGGGCATGCTCGTCATGCAAGTGATCTTTCATCTTCAGGTCGTCTGATTACAGGGCCATCTTTTAACGTAATACACCATGTTGCTCACGCTAGTCTTTGCCTACCTGCTGGTCACTATCGCCATCGGTCTGATGGCAGCCAAGCGGGTCCACAACACGGCTGATTTCGCCATTGCCGGACGGCACCTGCCGCTGGCCATGATTGTCACCACCACCTTTGCCACCTGGTTTGGCTCTGAAACGGTGCTGGGCATCCCGGCCAAGTTTGTGCAAAACGGCTTGAGCGGTGTCGTAGAAGACCCTTTTGGTGCAGGCTTTTGTCTGATTCTGGTCGGCGCCTTTTTCGCTGCACGCCTCTACAGCATGACGCTGTTGACCATCAGCGATTACTACCGCGAGCGCTATGGCCGCACGGTGGAGCTGCTGTGCTCCCTCATGATCATGATCAGTTACCTGGGGTGGGTGTCGGCGCAAGTCACCGCGCTGGGGTTGGTGTTCCACCTGCTGTCGGGGCAAGCCATCAGCGTGCCGCTGGGCATGGTGATCGGAGTGGTGTCCATCCTGGCCTACACGCTCTTTGGCGGCATGTGGTCGGTGGCTGTGACGGATTTCATCCAGATGATCATCCTGGTGGTGGGCCTGAGTATCTTGGCTGTGTTTGCTGCCGACCAGGCGGGCGGGGCAGGCAAGGTGATTGCCCTGGCCACCAGCCAGGACATGTTCCGCTTCTGGCCGGAGCCGAATTTCCATGATGTGGTGTTTTTCATTGCCGCGGCCATCACCATGATGCTGGGGTCCATCCCTCAGCAGGACGTGTTCCAGCGTGTGATGTCGGCGCGCGACCTGCGTGCGGCCACCCGAGGCCCGGTGCTGGGCGGCGTCTTCTACATTTTGTTTGCCTTCGTACCCATGTTCCTGGTGGTGAGTGCCCTCATCATCATGCCCGAGAAGGCACAGTCCCTGATCGCTGAGGATCCGCAAAAGGTGCTGCCTACCCTGGTCATGGAGCACATGCCCTTTGTGATGCAGGTGCTGTTCTTTGGTGCCTTGTTGTCGGCTATCAAGTCGTGTGCGTCGGCCACCTTGCTGGCGCCGAGTGTCACGTTCACCGAAAACATCTGGCGTCCCCTGCGCCCGCAGCAAAGTGACCGGCAAAACCTGCTCACCATGCGGGTGACCGTGCTGGTCTTCAGTGCGTTGGTGCTGACCTATGCCATTGCCATGCAGGGCACCTCGATCTACGAACTCGTTTCTGGCGCCTACCAGGTGACGCTGGTGGGGGCATTTGTGCCCTTGCTGGCGGGCTTGTTCTGGGCCCGCGCCACCACCCAGGGGGCGGTGTTCTCGATCGTCTTGGGCTTGCTGGCCTGGGGCCTGTTCCTGGCAACCCCAGCGGGGGAGGAGTTCCCGGCGCAGTTGGCTGGTGTGTTGGCGGCTGGGTTGGGCATGCTGGCGGGTTCGCTCGGGCCGCAAACCATCGCCAATCGCCACGGCAGCCACCACCGCCTGGTGGGTTCTCGCTAAGACCTGACAGTTCGCCTTGGTCCAGGGACGGCATAGGCCCAGGGTTTTATAATGCTAGGTTTTCCCTTCCACCTCCTGCCATGCCCATTTACGCCTACAAATGCGGGTCCTGCGGCCATGCCAAGGACGTTTTGCAAAAAATTTCCGATGCCCCGCTGACCGATTGCCCGGCTTGCGGCTCGTCCACCTTCAGCAAACAGCTCACTGCAGCGGGTTTTCAGCTCAAGGGTTCGGGTTGGTACGCCACCGATTTCAAGGGCGGTGTCACAGCCAGCCCTGCCAGCAGCGCCACCCCGGGTGCTGATTCTCCCGCCACCGATAGCTCTTCCACAACGACCGCGGCAACGGCCACCGCCGACAGCCCGGCAGCGGGTGGATGCGGTGCCTCTTGCGCCTGTCACTGATCGCCTCGCATGCATTTCAAAAAATACCTGCTCGCCGGCCTGTTGGTCTGGCTGCCCCTGGCCATTACTGTCTGGGTCCTGATCGGATTGGTGGGCGCGCTCGACAGCGTGATGTCGGGGGTGCTGACAGCGATTGGCATCATGGTGCCTACCGCGCAAACCGGTGCAGTCATTGAAATTCTGCGCCCCCTGCATGGCTTGGGCGTGGTGCTGGTGGTCGTGGTGTTGCTGCTGACCGGTGCCATGGTCTCCAACGTGGCGGGCCGTTGGTTTGTCCGCCAGTGGGACCGCCTGCTCAGCAACATTCCCATCGTCAAGTCCATCTACACCAGCATCAAGAAGGTGTCTGACACGTTGTTTTCGAGTAACGGCAACGCGTTTCGCAAAGCGGTGCTGGTGCAGTTTCCGTTGCCGGGCTCGTGGACCATCGCGTTCCAGACCGGTTCACCCGCTGGCGAAGTGGCCGAGCATCTGGGGTCCGACTACATGAGTGTCTATGTGCCCACCACGCCCAACCCCACGAGCGGCTATTTTTTGGTGGTGCGGCGCTCGGAAGTGCGCGAACTCAACATGAGCGTGGACCAGGCACTGACCTATGTGATTTCCATGGGTGCTGTGGCGCCCGATGCAGTGCTCTCCCAGGCCTCGGCGTCTTCCTCCTCCACAGCCCCGAGCTCGGCGCCTCCGTCCCAACATTGAACCTTGCCCGTTCACCGGGCTTATTTTCGAGAAACCGACATGTCCATGCGCTCCCATTACTGCGGTCTTGTGACCGAAGCCCTTCTTGGCCAGACCGTCACCCTGTGCGGCTGGGTCAACCGTCGGCGGGACCATGGTGGCGTGATCTTCGTGGACCTGCGCGACCGCGAAGGCTATGTGCAAGTGGTGTGCGACCCCGATCGCCCCGAGATGTTCAAGACCTCCGAGGACCTGCGCAACGAGTTCTGTGTGCAGATCAAGGGCCTGGTGCGCGAGCGCCCCGCCGGCACCACCAACGACAACCTCAAGAGCGGCAAGATCGAAGTGCTGTGCCACGAGATGAAGGTGCTGAACCCCTCAGTCACGCCGCCCTTCTTGCTCGACGATGAGAACCTCTCCGAGACCACCCGCCTCACGCACCGCGTGCTCGACCTGCGACGCCCCTACATGCAGAACAACCTGATGCTGCGCTACAAGGTGGCCATGGAAGTGCGCAAGTACCTCGACGAAAACGGTTTCATCGACATCGAAACTCCCATGCTCACCAAGAGCACGCCCGAAGGCGCGCGCGACTACCTGGTGCCCAGCCGCGTGCATGACGGGCAATTCTTTGCGCTACCCCAGTCGCCGCAGTTGTTCAAGCAGTTGTTGATGGTGGCTGGTTACGACCGCTACTACCAGATCACCAAGTGCTTCCGCGATGAAGACCTGCGCGCCGACCGCCAGCCTGAATTCACCCAGATCGATATCGAAACCTCATTCCTGACGGAAGAGGACATTCGCACCATGTTCCAGGGCATGATCAAGCAGGTGTTCCAGAAGGTGCTGAGCATTGACCTGGGTGACTTTCCCATCATGCCCTACCACGAGGCCATGCACCGCTTCGGCTCGGACAAGCCGGATCTGCGCGTCAAGCTTGAGTTCACCGAACTCACCGATGCGATGAAGACCGTCGACTTCAAGGTGTTCTCCGGTCCCGCCACCACCCCGGGTGGCCGTGTGGTGGCCCTGAAGGTACCCCAGGGCGGCAAGATGTCACGCGGCGAGATCGATGGCTACACCGAGTTTGTCAAGATCTACGGCGCCAAGGGCCTGGCCTGGATCAAGGTCAACGAGGTGGCCAAGGGCCGTGATGGTCTGCAGTCGCCCATTGTCAAGAACCTGCACGATGAGGCCATTGCCGAGGTGTTGAAGCGCACCGGCGCGCAAGACGGCGACCTGATTTTCTTTGGCGCTGACAAGGCCAAGGTGGTGAACGACTCGATCGGGGCCCTGCGACTCAAAGTGGGTCACAGCGAGTTTGGCCGCCAGAACGGCCTCTTCGACGACCGCTGGGCTCCGCTGTGGGTGGTCGACTTCCCGATGTTCGAATTCGACGAGGAGTCGCAACGCTACACCGCCGTGCACCACCCCTTCACCGCGCCGAAGGACGGCCACGAGGACTGGATGGTCACCGCGCCCGAGAAGTGCATCGCCAAGGGTTACGACATGGTGCTCAACGGCTGGGAAATCGGTGGTGGTTCGGTGCGTATCCACCGGGCCGATGTGCAGCAAAAGGTGTTTGACGCCCTCAAAATCACACCCGAGGAAGCACAGGTCAAGTTTGGTTTCCTGCTCGATGCCCTGCAGTACGGTGCCCCGCCCCATGGCGGCCTGGCCTTTGGCCTGGACCGCATTGTGACGCTGATGACCAAGGCCGACTCCATCCGCGACGTGATTGCCTTTCCCAAGACCCAGCGCGCCCAGTGTTTGCTCACCCAGGCGCCTTCGCTGGTCGATGAGAAACAGTTACGCGAGTTGCATATTCGTCTGCGCAACCCGGCAGGCGCAGCGGCCTGACGCCCATGGCACAGCCGTTCGGACTCGCGGGGGTCATGGGCTGGCCCGTGTCGCACTCGCGCTCGCCGCTCATGCACAACCTCTGGTTAAAGCAGCACGGTATTGCGGGCGTGTACGTCCCCTTGCCCGTGCAGCCCGAGCGACTGGGAGACGCCTTGCGCGGACTGCCTGCCTTGGGCTTTGCTGGCTGCAATCTGACCATTCCCCACAAGGTCGCCGCCATGGCGTACATGGACGAGATCGACCCGTTGGCGCGGCGCATGGGCGCCATGAATCTGGTGGTGGTGGGACCCGAGGGTCGCTTGACCGGTTTCAACACCGACGGGTTTGGTTTTTGGCAAAGCCTGGTGGATGCCCAGCCGCAGTTTCGTGCCGAGGCCGGACCGGTGGTGGTGCTGGGTGCCGGCGGCGCGGCCCGGGCTGTGGTGCTCAGTTTGCTCGAGCGCGGCGCCCCGCGCGTGCGTCTGCTCAACCGGACCGAGGAAAAAGCCCAGCAACTGGCGAGCGAACTGAGTGGCGCCGGCGCCCACGGCGTGATTGACGTGTTGCCCTGGTCCCAGCGCGAATCGGCGCTGGAGGGATGCGCCTTGCTGGTCAACACCACCAGCCTGGGCATGCAAGACCAGCCGGGCTTGGCCTTGCGACTCGACGACTTGCCGCGCACCGCACTGGTGTGCGACGTGATTTACGTGCCACTGGAAACCCCGCTGTTGAAGCAGGCGCGCGAACGCGGCCATGTGACGGTGAACGGTTTGGGCATGCTGATGAACCAGGCCCGCCCGGCGTTCCAGGCCTGGTTTGGCGTGATGCCCGAGATCACGCCTGAGTTGAAGCAAGCGATGCTCGCGACCCTGTGAGGGTGGGGCAGCGCCGAGCCAGCACACCACAACCGTGTGGATGACCGCTCAGGCAGTGTCTTGATCCGGTTGGGTCAGGGCACACAGGATGCGGCCACGCCGCACCCCATCACTTGACGGCTGCCAGGGCTTTTTCAGCCTTCTCCACCAGCGGTGCGCCCACTTGCGGCTTCCACTTGGTATAGACCGATCGGGTGGCGGCCACGAACTGCTCGCGCTGAGCGGCGCTCAGCATGGTGATCTTCACGCCCAGGCCTTCGATGTCCTTGAGCAGGGGGCGGCCGGCTTCCACCAGACCCGCACGGGCCAGCGCGATTTCCTGCTTGCCCGCATCCACGGCGGCCTTGCGAACAATCTCGCGGTCCTCTGGCGTCCAGCTGTTCCAGATTTCCTTGTTCACCACGAACAGCAACGGGTCGATCATGTACCCCCACATCGTGACGTGCTTCTGGCCCACCGTGTGCAGCTTGGCGGCAGTGAAGATGGACACCGGGTTTTCCTGGCCATCGATGGCACCCGAGGACAACGCGGGCTGTGCATCGGCCCAGCTCATCTGGACCGGGTTGGCGCCCAGGGCGGTGAACATATCGAGGAACAGCGGGGAACCCACCACACGGATTTTCAAGCCCTTGAGGTCAGCGGGCGAGGCGATGTCGCGCTTGGAGTTGGTCAGCTCGCGGAAACCGTTCTCACCCCAGGCCAGCGGCACGACCCCGGCTTTGTCCAGAATGCCAAACACGTCCTTGCCCACGTCACCCCCCGTGAGTGCGTCCAGCGAGGCGTAGTCCTTGATCAGAAATGGCAACGAGAACAGGTTGAGTTCCTTGACCTGTGGTGACCAGTTGATCGAGGAACCGATGGCCATGTCGATCACACCCTGTCGGATGGCGCTGAACTCACGCGTCTGATCGCCTCCCACCAATGACACACCGGGGTAGAGCTTGATGTTGATGCGGCCGTTGGTGCGTTCCTTCACCAGGTTGGACCAGATCTCACCGCCTTTGCCCCAGGGGAAGGCGGTACCGACCACCAGCGAGAGTTTGTATTCGGCCTTGTAACCAGGGGGCAACTGCGGCGCTTGTTGGGCTTGGGCCATGGGCCAGCCCATGCCCAGTCCGAGGGCCAGTGCGCCGACCAGGCGACGGGACAGCGAGGTTGTGAACAGCTTCATGAAATCTCCTTGGAATGAAAGTCTGGTGGGGTGTCGTGTTTGCACCCCTGTCTGATGGGTATCACGCCCCCTGAGGGAGCGGATATCAACCATTGTGCACTACCCCTGCGGCAGTCAGGCGGCCGCGGTGGGAGGGGTCAGAGGACCTCATACACATCGTACGTGGGGCCGCTGGCTTGACGGAAGCCGCTGCTCACGAACATGGCGCGGTTGAGCCAGCTGTATTTTTCTGAGGCGGTTTCAAAACTCGGCAGGGCACGGAAGTAGTAGCTGGCCGGGTCGACGGCCTCGCCGCGGCCCAGGCGTTCCATGACCTCTTTGGGACCGTGACGCATGCCGCGGTAGGACATGTAGATCAGCTGGTGGTCATCGGTTTCCAGGGTCAAGCGCACATCGAGCATCAGCACGCCATCGTTGCGCAGCAACAGCCAGTCACCGCCCGGGGCGGCTTGCACGGTACCGCGCAGGCGCTCACCCTGGAAGGTGCCGCCGCTGACATGCGCGATCTTGCGACCGCCCTGCGGGGTTTGGCCCACGTCGACGATGCTGGGCACGGTCAGGACGATCTGAAATACGTGTCGGGTCTGGATCATGTCTTCTCCTGTTGAAACATTGGTAAACGTGGGGGGTGTGAAGCGAAGGGGAAAAGGGCGGGGTCAGCGGGTCTGGCCGACAGTCTCCGCTCGTCAGGGGACCTTGAACAATGGGGGATACCCAAGGCTTCAGGGCTTGGGGGGTAAACCCTCCATGTGTCGCTCGGCGGCCTGCTGGCGCCGACGCTCGGTCTGCAGAATGGTCAGGCCGCTGCCCACCAACAGGGCGATACCGATCCAGGCCAGCCAGTTGGGCATTTCGTCCCACAGCAGGTAACCCAGTACCAGAGCGAAGAGCAAGCCGCTGTAGCGAAAAGGCGCGATCACGCTCACGTCGCCGCTGCGCATGGCCAAAATCAAGGTGTAGTAGCCCGAGCACAGAAACACGGCAGCCAAGCCCAGTTGCAGCAAGCTGGCCAGGGACAGGGGTTGCCAGACCTGGAACTGCGACAGCAGTCCGGCCAGCACGGCCACGGACAAGGCAGTCGAGAGCGATATCAGCACCGCCGGAATGTGGGCCGGAATGCGCCGGGTCAACAAGTCGCGGGTGGCGTGGAGCATGGTGCCCAACACCGCCAGCAACGAGTACGCATTGAAGGCGTCGGCGGCGGGTTGCACCACCATCAGGACACCGAAGAAGCCGGTGATCACGGCCAGGCCGCGCATGAGTGTGACACGCTCGCGCAACCACCACATGGCCATCAGAATGGCAAACAGCGGAGAGGCCAGGTTGATCGCGGTGGCCTGGCCCAGCGGCAGGTGAAACACTGCCGTCAGGTACACCAGCGAGGCCATGCCATCCAGGAAGGCGCGCAACCACAATGAGCGGTTGGCCATCAGGGGAACCTGCTTGAGCAAGCCCATGCCCTGGGCCACGGCCAGCATGAGTGCGGTGGCCATGAGGCCGCGCACGCAGATGAGTTGACCCGAGGGCAAGGAGGCGCTGACATGCTTGACCAGCGCATCGTTGGCGACAAAGCAGGCCATTGACAGGCTCATGGCCAGAATGCCGCGCCGGTTGACCGACACAAGGTGCAGTTGTTGGTGGGCGTCGGAGGTGGACATGCCTTGCCATCATAGGGCTGCCAGCGGGTGTTGCATTGCAGCATGGGTCACGCGGGTGGCAGGCTGACCACGCAGATGTGCCTGTGGTTGACATGGCCTCTGCCGGAGCCGGGCAGCCACAGGGCGGCTCCAGTGTGTAAGCTTCAGGGTCGCGATCCGGTGCAACCGTGATCTCACCCAGACCCCTGCACGGTTGTTACCGCAGAATGCATCCCGATGAGTCACCTTCGATGAACGCTTCCCCTCCGCCTACAGCTGCAGGGTCCTACAAAATCCCGCGCTCGGTGTTGGTGGTGATCCACACCCCTGCGTTGGAGGTGCTGTTGATCCGTCGGGTGGATGTGGGCACCTGGCAATCGGTGACCGGTAGCCAAGACTTTTTGGAGGAAACCTGGGAGGCCACAGCGTGCCGCGAGGTGGCCGAGGAAACCGGCCTCGACTGCCGACACCCAGAGCATGCACTGCTGGACTGGGGGCTGGAAAACGAATACGACATCTATCCCCGCTACCTGCACCGCTACCCCCCCGGGGTGACGCGCAACACCGAGCGGGTATTTGGCTTGCGGGTGCCCACTGTACAGCCGGTTCAGCTCAACCCCGCCGAGCACACCGAGTACCAGTGGTTGCCCTGGCGAGAGGCGGCTGATGCGGTGTTTTCGCCTTCCAACGCCGAGGCCATTCTGTGGTTGCCCAGATGGAACTCGGCAGCCATGCGGCGTTGAGTCCCAGTTGGGGAAGGGTCAGGGGTTTGTCATGCCCCGCGGTGTGACTTTGCGTTGGCGCACTCCCCCTGAAACCTCCATGGCGCACAATCTCACCATGGATCGACTGCGCGTGGCCACCTACAACATTCACAAGGGGGTGCGGGGCGTGGGCCCGGGTCAGCGCCTGGAAATCCACAACCTGGGGCTGGCGATCGAGCAATTTGACGCCGATATTGTGTGCCTGCAAGAAGTGCGCCGCTTTCATCAACGCCATGCCCATCGCTTCGAGCGCTGGCCTGTTGAGCCCCAGGCAGAGTACCTGGCCCCTGCGGGCTACCACGCGGTGTACCGCACCAACGCCTTCACGCGTCATGGCGAGCATGGCAATGCACTGCTGACCCGCTGGCCGGTGATCACGCATCAGCACGAGGACGTCTCGGACCATCGACTCGAACAGCGTGGTTTGTTGCACGTGGAGGTGTTGTGCCAGGCCCAGCCCCTGCATGTCATCGTCGTGCACCTGGGACTGCTGGCCGGCAGTCGTCGCCGTCAGGTCGAGCAACTCAAGCGGTTCATCCAGCGTGAAGTGCCCCGGGCCCAGCCACTCTTGGTGGCGGGCGACTTCAATGACTGGGGGGCCGGCCTGGCGCCTGCGCTGGGCCTGGCGGGACTGTACCGGGGCCCCCTGCCGCCCGTGCCGACGTTTCCTTCTCGATTGCCTTTGGTGCAGCTGGACTACATCTATGCCCGGGGCCTGGAGCACGCCCACAGCTTTGCACCGCATGGTCCGGCCTGGGGGCGCTTCTCGGACCACTTGCCCCTGATCAGCGATTTTCGTTGGCCCTTGCAGCCCCTGCCATGAACGTGTCTAAAGCACTGCTCGCTGATCACCGCCTGGAGTTGCTGCAAGGCAGTCGCGGGTTGTTTCCTGCGCTGGTCGTGGCGATGTCGCAAGCGCGGGAAGAAATCCTGTTTGAAACCTATATTTTTGATTTTCATGGCGACAGCCTGACGGTGGCCGAGGCGTTGGCCGCGGCGGCCGAACGCGGTGTGCAGGTGCGGGTGGTGCTCGACGGGGTGGGTACGCCCGAGGTGCCCAAGCCATGGGCGCAACGCTGGACCCAGGCCGGGGTGGCGTGGCACATTTACGACCCCATCAGCCCATTCGGCCTGTGGTTTCCCACCCGCTGGCGTCGCCTGCATCGCAAGCTCTGTGCGGTGGACCGGTCGGTGGCGTTTTGTGGCGGCGTGAATCTGCTGGACGACCACTATGACCCGCACCAGCGCCGACGCATCGAGCATCCGCGGCTGGATTTTTCGGTGCAGGTGCACGGTCCGCTGGTGCAGGCCATCCACGACACCATGGCGCAGCTGTGGTGGCGTGTGCAGTTGTCGCAGCAGTTGCGGCGCAGCCAGGTGGGGGAGGCGCTGGAGACGTTGCGAGAGCCGGAAACGGCGCCACTGCCGGATACCCGGGGGCGCTACCGGCTGGTGCTGCGCGACAACCTGCGGCACCGGCGCAGCATTCAAAAAAGCTATTTGCAAGCCATTGGCCGAGCCAAGCGCGAAATTTTGATCGCCAATGCGTTTTTTTTGCCCGGGGGCAAGCTGCGTCGTGCGTTGGTGCGGGCAGCGCAGCGCGGTGTGAAAGTGCGTTTGTTGCTGCAAGGACGCTACGAGTATCTGGTGCCGTACCGCGCCGCGTACCAGGTGTATGGGCAACTGCTGAGCGCGGGGGTGGAAATTGTGGAATACACCCCGAGCTACCTGCACGCCAAAGTGGCGGTCATCGACTCGCGCTGGATGACCGTGGGTTCGTCCAACCTCGACCCGCTGAGCCTGCTGCTGGCACGCGAGGCCAACATCGTGGCCCAGGCTCCCGCGGTGGCAGGTGACTTGCGCGAGGCGTTGCTGCGCGCCATGGACGAAGGCGGGCGGGTGGTCAATGTGAGCGATTACCAGCGTCGCTCCTGGTTCCAGCGCTGGCTCGATTGGAGCGCCTACTCACTGATGCGGATTGCCATATTCCTGACGGCGCGGCGTTATTAAGAGCCGCTGTCTCACCCTGACGACAGCAAGATCCTCTGTGGCTGTTAGGATGTGAACATGTTGAAGAAAGCCAAGCCCACCATGAGTGACGCTGACCAGGGAACTCCCGTCTCGGTGAAGATCCGTGAGCGTTTGATCGCGGCCAACCAACGTTTTCACGCCAATGACAATATTGCCGACTTTGTGCAGCCGGATGAACTCGAAGCCATCCTGGATGAGGTCGAGCAGAAAATGCAAGGCGTGCTCGACAGTCTGGTGATCGACACCGAGCACGACCACAACACCAGCGAGACCGCACGCCGGGTGGCCAAGATGTTTGTGCAAGAGGTGTTTCGTGGTCGTTATGTGCACCCACCCACCATCACCGAATTCCCCAACGCCGAGCGCCTCAACGAGTTGATGATTGTCGGTCCCATCACGGTGCGAAGCGCCTGCAGCCACCACTTCTGCCCGGTGATCGGCAAGGTCTGGATCGGTGTGATGCCCAATGAACACACCAACGTGATTGGCCTGTCCAAATACGCGCGTCTGGCCGAGTGGGTCATGGGGCGGCCGCAAATTCAGGAAGAAGCGGTGGTGCAACTGGCCGATCTCATCCAGGAAAAAACCCAGCCCGATGGCTTGGCGCTGGTGATGGAGGCCACGCACTATTGCATGGCCTGGCGTGGCGTGAAGGACATGGGCAGTCTCATGATCAACTCGGTCATGCGTGGTGCGTTCCTCAAGGACTCCAACCTGCGCCGCGAGTTTCTCTCGCTCATTCCGCGCCAGGTGTGAGCCGGTGACTGCATCCGCCTGGCCGGTGCTGGGATGTGATGTCACCAGCAGCCCCTCACGGCGCAAACCGGTGGTGGTGGCCCTGGGTCACGCACGAGAGCAGCGCGGCACGCTGGTGGTGGAGCTCGACACGTGTCTGCGTTTCGAAGACTTGCAGGACTGGGCTGCGTTTTTGCATCAACCGATGACTTGGGTGGGCGGTTTTGATGCGCCCTTCGGGTTGCCGCGCGAGTTGGTCCAGACGCTGGGCTGGCCCCTGCAATGGCGGGCGTGCATGGACCACTATGCCGCGCTCGAGCGCAGCACCATTCGTGACACCTTTGCGTCGTTCTGTCAGGCTCGCCCCGTGGGGGGTAAATTTGCCCACCGTCGCACCGACGGGCCGGCCGGGTCCAGCCCGTCCATGAAGTGGATCAACCCGCCGGTGGCCTTCATGCTGCAGGTGACGGTGCCGCGCCTGTTGGCTGCGGGCGTGCATCTGCCGGGTTTGCAGGACGGCGATCGCGCCCGGGTGGCGCTGGAGGCGTATCCGGGGCTGCTGGCGCGGGAGTTGATTGGCACACGCAGTTATAAAAGTGATGATCGAGCTCGGCAGACGCCCGAGCGCCTGATCGCGCGCAAAGACCTGTTGGAGGCGCTGGCGCAGGGTCGTACCCGACTGGGCTTGCGCCTGCGTCTGAGCGCGGCCCAACAGGACACTATGGTGGGCGACGCCAGCGGCGACTCCCTGGACGCCGTGCTCTGCATGGTGCAGGCGGCCTGGGCTGCCCAGCGACACGCCCAGGGGGATGCCCTGTATGGCCTGCCCCCCGATCTGGACCCGCTGGAGGGGTGGATTCTCACCGCCTGACAGGGTGCCACTCGAAGGCCCAGTGACTGCGGCGTTCACCACCATGGATCGCCTGCTGGCACGATCGAGCGATGACACACCCTGTCGTGAGTGGGCACTTGAAGTGCGTTGGCCGTTGCATGCTGGGCTGGCTGTGGGCTGGCCTCTTCTTGCTGGGGTTCGCTCATGGGTCAGCCCTGGCCAAATCCTGGACAGGGCAGGTGATGCACGTGAGCGACGGCGATACCCTGTGGGTGCAGCCCGACCACGGGGGTGAAGCCCGTAAGCTGCGCCTGGCGGCCTTGGATGCCCCGGAGCGGTGTCAGCTGTGGGGCCAGCAGGCCTGGCGGGCGTTGCACACCCGTTTGCTCGGGCAGCCTGTGCAGGTGGAGTCAGGACGGCTCGATACCTACGGTCGCTTGCTGGCGCAAGTCTGGCATCAGGGGCAGGATGTGGGGGCCTGGATGGTGGCTCAGGGCCACGCCTGGTCGCCCACCTACCGGGGGCTGCCCGGCCCCTATGACGCCTTGCAGCGCCAGGCGCAGTGGTTGCGTCGGGGGTTGTTTGCACACCCGCTGGGCCTCATGCCCCCGCGGGAGTTTCGGCGCTGGCACGGCAGTTGTTGAGAGTTTGCTACAGAGCGGTTGTTGACGGCAGTGGGCGTGTGCGAAAACACCCCTCATCGGGATCGATGCTGGCATACCGGGCAATCGGGCTGGCGGCGCAACCGCATCTCGGTCCACTCCAGACTGCGGCCATCGAGCAGTTGCAAACGTCCAACCAGACTTCGCCCCACGCCCGCCAGCAACTTGATGGCCTCGGTGGCCTGCAAGGTACCGATCACACCCACCAGCGGGGCCAGCACGCCCAAGGTGGAGCAGCGCACCTCTTCCGGGGCTTGGTCGGGCGGGAAGAGGCAGGCATAACAGGGTGAGGCGGCGTCGCGTGTGTCGTAGGTGGTGAGTTGGCCATCCAGTCGAATCACGGCACCGCTGACCAGGGGCACAGCGTGCTGCACACAGGCGCGGTTGACCGCATGACGGGTAGCAAAGTTGTCGCAACCATCGATCACCACATCGGCCTCAGCCACCAGGCGCAGCAGTGCCGTCTCATCGGCGCGGATCTGCAGGGGTTGCACCTGCACCCGTGGGTTGAGCGACCGCATGGCGTCGCGAGCCGATTCCACCTTGGGTTGCCCCACGCGTTCTGTGGTGTGTGCAATTTGGCGCTGCAAGTTGGTGAGGTCCACCACGTCATCATCGATCAGGGTGATGCGCCCCACGCCACTGGCCGCCAGGTACAACGCCACGGGAGAGCCCAATCCACCCGCCCCCAGGATCAGGGCATGGCTGTCGATCAGTCGCTGCTGCCCCTCGACGCCCAACTCGTCCAGCAGAATGTGGCGCGAGTAGCGCAGCAGCTGGGCGTCATCCACCCCTTACTTCTCCGCTTTCTCGGCTGGACGCTCGGTCAGGGTCTTGCTGGCCTGCACCGGCTGGCCCTTGAGCTGGTTCAGGGCCTGGCGCAACTGGAAGTCCTCGGCACTGCCGTACTCGGGCAGGCGACGCTCGTTCGCCGGCTTTTTGGCTTCTTCCTCCAGGCGTTTAAGGGCTTGCTCGCGGGCCTTTTCACGCGTCGCATCCTTCACCTCGTTGCCCTGGCCGCTGGCCAGGTGCTTTTCCAGATCGGCTTCGCGCGTGCGCAGCGCGGCAAAGGGGCTGCCCTCGGCGGTGTCATCGAGCAGCACATCGGGCACGATACCCTTGGCCTGGATGGAGCGGCCGCTGGGGGTGTAGTAGCGTGCCGTGGTGATTTTGAGCGCGGTGTCGGGGCCGAGTTGGCGCACGGTTTGTACCGATCCCTTGCCAAAGGTCTGGCTGCCCATGAGGGTGGCGCGCTTGTGGTCCTGCAGGGCACCTGCGACGATCTCGCTGGCTGAAGCCGAGCCTTCGTTCACCAGCACCACCAGGCGAACCTGCTTGAACACCCCACGGGTGGATTCGTGCAGGCGGCGGATCGGGTCGCTGTTGCCGCGGCGCTGGTAGAACTCGGGGGCGGCCTTGTACACAAATTTGCTCTCGGCCAGCTGTCCGTTGGTGGACACCACGGTGACGTTGTCGGGCAAGAAGACCGCCGACACCGCGACGGCGGCATCGAGCAAACCACCCGGGTCGTTGCGCAGGTCCAGCACCAGGCCTTGGAGTTGTGGCTCTTGTTTGTAAATTTCTTCCAGCTTGCGGGTGAAGTCCTCGACGGTGCGCTCCTGGAACTGGGTCAGGCGGATCCAGCCATAGCCGGGTTCGACCACGCGTCCCTTCACGCTCACCGTCTTGATCTCCTCGCGGGTGATGGTGACCGGGAAGTTGCGGTTTTCGGACTTGCGCAGGATCGTCAGCACCACCTTGGTGTTGGGTTCGCCACGCATGCGCTTGACCGCGTCGTTGAGGGTGAGGCCCTTGACGGCGGTGTCGTCAATCCTGGTGATCAGGTCGCCTGACTTGAGGCCAGCGCGAAACGCAGGGGAGCCCTCGATGGGTGAGACTACCTTCACCAGGCCGTCTTCCATGCTGATCTCGATGCCCACGCCGACAAAACGGCCGGTGGTGCCTTCACGGAATTCCTTGAACGATTTTTTGTCGAAGTACTGCGAGTGCGGGTCCAGGCTCGCCACCATGCCGGAGATGGCATCGGTGATGAGTTTTTTCTCGTCCACGGGTTCCACATAGTCGCTCTTGACCATGCTGAACACAGCGGCGAGTTGCTGCAGTTCTTCGAGCGGCAGGGGGGCCATGTTGCCGCGCGCCCCGGTTTGCAGCGACACCGTGGTCAGGGCGCCCGCCAGGGCGCCGGCGGCGACCCAACCGGCGATTTTCAGATGTTGACGCATATCCCTGTGGCTACCTGTTGGGAGAGTGAGTGGGTGCCCGTGGGCACGATTTACGCAATATACCTTGTCAAGCTCATCCCCTGTGTGCGCAGGTGCATGGGGTGTGGGGGTTCAGCTACGCCCCTGTGAGGCCACCGCCGCGGCAGCCTTGGCCGCCGCTTCGGCGTCACCCAGGTAGTCGTGGCGTATCGGTTTGAGCGAGGCGTCCAGCTCATACACCAGCGGAATGCCGTTGGGAATGTTCAGGCCCACGATATCGCTGTCAGAGATGTTGTCCAGGTATTTCACCAGCGCTCGAATCGAGTTGCCATGGGCCGCCACCACCACCCGCTGGCCCGAACGGATGGCAGGGGCCATGGTGTCGTTCCAGAAGGGCAGGACACGCGCCACGGTGTCCTTGAGACATTCCGTCAGGGGCACCTGATCCGGGGCCAGTCCGGCATAGCGCAGGTCGCCACGCTCGCTGCGCGGGTCGGAAACTTGCAGCGCGGGGGGCGGCGTGTCATAGCTGCGGCGCCACACCAGCACTTGCTCGTCGCCGTACTGCTTGGCCATGTCGGCCTTGTTCAGGCCTTGCAGGGCACCATAGTGGCGCTCGTTCAGGCGCCAGCTTTTGTGCACCGGCAGCCAGGCGCGTTCCATCGCGTCCAGGCAGTGCCACAGGGTGTGGATGGCGCGGCGCAGCACGCTGGTGTAGGCGATGTCAAATTCATAGCCTGCTTCGCGCAGCAATTGCCCCGCCTTCTGGGCTTGCGCGACCCCGGTGGGGGTGAGGTCCACATCGGTCCAGCCGGTGAATCGGTTCTCGAGGTTCCAGGTGGATTCGCCGTGGCGGATCAGGACAAGCTTGTACATGTTGAACAACAAAGTAAGGAAACAGGATCTGGAAGGCCAAGAGACGCGCCCGTGAGCGCTGCAGGGACTTGACGACCCAGCCAACCAGCCAACACCCGGTGATTTTAGAATGTGGGCCACCCTGTCTGACCAAAGGCTCTCTTTTGAAATTCATTCTTGACAACTGGATGCTCATCTCCGTGGCGCTGGCCTCGGGCGTCATGCTCATGCTGCCCACCCTGCAAGGCGCAGCCAGCGCAGGCCTCAGCCCGAACCAGGCGGTGCAGATGATCAACCGCGAGAAGGCGCAAGTCATCGATGTGTGCTCGGCCGAAGAATATGCCGCCGGCCACCTGGTGGGCGCTCGTCATGTGCCCCTGGATCAACTCGAGACACAGCTGGACGGCGTGGCGCGCAGCAAAACCCAGCCCCTCATCCTGGTGTGCGCCTCGGGCATTCGATCCAAGCGCGCGGTGGCGGTGGCCAAAAAACTGGGCTACGAGCAGGCCCATTCCCTCTCGGGCGGGCTCAAGGCCTGGAAAGAGGCTAACCTCCCGGTTGAGAAAGCCTGAATTGTTGGCCTGAACACCTCAAGGAAACCGTTCCATGTTGCCCGTCAAGATGTACACCACCGCTGTCTGCCCTTACTGCGTGCGGGCCAAGCAATTGCTGAAGTCGCGCGGGGTTGAGCATATCGAGGAGGTCCGCGTCGATCTCGACCCGGCCGAGCGCGAGCGCATGATGTCCATCACCGGGCGTCGTACCGTGCCCCAGATCTTCATTGGCGACACCCATGTCGGGGGCTGTGACGATTTGATGGCCTTGGATGGCCGTGGTGGCTTGATGCCTTTGCTGCAGCCGACCTGACATAATCTGCCATCACCCCGAACCTGCCCGCTTCGGTGAATGACCGACGCGGGCTTTTTTTTGATTGCAGGATCCAGTCATGGCCGACGAACAACAAGCCCCGGTTTTCCAAATTCAGCGCGTGTATCTCAAGGACCTCTCGCTGGAGCAACCCAACTCTCCTGCCATCCTCTTCAGCCAGGAGCAGCCGGCGGTGGATATCCAGTTGGGCGTCGGTGCCGAACAAGTGACCGATGGCGTGGTGGAAGTGACGGTGACCGCCACCATCACCGCCAAGATTGACGATAAAACCCTGTTCCTGGTCGAGGCCAAGCAAGGCGGTTTGTTCGAGATTCGCAACATCCCGCCGGAGCAACTCTCGCCGCTGGTGAGCATCGCCTGTCCGCAAATTGTCTACCCGTACCTGCGTGGCAACGTGGCCGATGTGATCCAGCGTGCCGGCTTCCCCCCCGTGCACCTGGCTGAAATCAACTTCCAGGCCATGTTCGAGCAGCAACAGGCTGCCCAGGCCCAACAGCAGTAACCGCGTGGCGCCACACGGGGTGAGCGCATGACCATGAAGATTGCCGTCCTCGGAGCGGGCGCCTTTGGTACCGCCATGGCCATTGCCGCGAGCGACCGGCATGACGTGACACTCTGGTTGCGTGACGCCCAGCAAGCGGCTGCGTTGTCCCAGTCCCGCCTGAACGATCGGTACCTGCCAGGACATGTCCTGCCCGCGCAGGTGCGAGTGTCCGGCGCGCTGTTGGGCCCTTGGTTGTCGACCCAGGACTTGGTGGTGGTGGCCACACCGATGGCAGCATTGCGAGAAATTTTGCACACGCTGCAAGACTGGTGCGCCGAGCGGCCGGTGGCCTGGTTGTGCAAGGGCTTTGAGCACAGCACACAAGCGGCCGGTTACCTGGCCCACGAGGTTCAGGCCCAGGTGGCGCCCCGATTGCTGGGTGGCGCCTTGAGTGGGCCGAGCTTCGCGCAGGAAGTGGCGGCTCGACAACCCACGGCCCTGGTGGCCGCCAGCGTACACACGGCGTGTCAAGAAGCGCTGGTTCAGGCTTTCCATGGACCGGCACTGCGTCTGTATGTGAATGACGATATTGCGGGTGTCGAAGTGGGTGGCGCGGTCAAGAACGTCCTGGCCATTGCCGCGGGTTTGTGCGACGGTCTGCAACTCGGTCTGAATGCGCGTGCGGCCCTCATCACCCGGGGGTTGGCCGAGATCACCCGCCTGGGCGTCGCCTTGGGGGCACGGACCGACACCTTCATGGGCTTGAGTGGTCTGGGTGATGTGGTGCTCACCACCACCGGGGATTTGTCCCGCAATCGCCGTGTGGGCATGGCCCTGGCCAGCGGCATGAGCCTGGAGCAAGCGGTGGCCTCACTGGGCCATGTGGCCGAAGGGGTTTACACCGCGCGCACCGCGGTGCGACGGGCTCAATCGCTGGGGGTGGAGATGCCCATCGCTGAGGCGGTGGTCGCCTTGCTGGAGGGACAGACCACGCCCGCGCAGGCCGTGGCCACCCTGATGGGCCGTGATTTGCGTCAGGAACACACCGCCTGAGAGGCGGTGCGGTGATGCCACGGTGGTGGGCTTGCGGGGTTGCTAAGCCATCACCAGGCAGCCAGGCTGCTGCGAATACCAGGCCATCTCAATCGCTGGGCGTGTACGACAGCCGCACATAAATGGGTGCAAAGGCTTCAGCTTGGGTGATTTCCACCAGCGTCTCCTTGGCCAGCTCCAGCAACGCAATGAAGGTCACCACCAACACCGGCAAGCCTTGCTCGGGCCGAAACAGCTGTTCGAATTCGACGAACTGGCGGTTTTGCAAGCGCTTGAGCACCAGGCTCATGTGCTCGCGTACCGAGAGCTCCTCGCGGGTGATCTTGTGGTGCTGGACCAGCTTGGCTCGCTTGAGGATATCGGCCCAGGCCTGTTGCAACTCGACCACGTGCACATCCGGGAACCGGGGCTGTATCGACTGTTCGATGTAGACCTGCGCGCGCAGAAAGTCGCGCCCGAATTGCGGCACCTCGGTCAGTCGCGCAGCGGCCAGCTTCATCTGCTCGTATTCCAGCAATCGGCGCACCAGTTCGGCGCGTGGGTCCTCGGGTTCCTCCCCTTCAGCGACCTTTTTGGGCGGCAACAGCATGCGCGACTTGATCTCGATCAGCATGGCGGCCATCAGGAGATATTCGGCAGCCAGTTCCAGGTTGCGGCTGCGGATTTCGTCCACGTAGCTGAGGTACTGGCGGGTGACCCCCGCCATCGGAATGTCGAGGATGTTGAAGTTTTGCTTGCGGATGAGATACAGCAGCAGATCCAGCGGACCTTCGAAAGCCTCCAGGAACACCTCGAGCGCATCCGGCGGGATGTACAAATCCTGGGGCAGCGAAAACAAGGGCTCGCCATACAGACGCGCCACGGCCACGTGGTCCACCACCTCGGGCATGAGGGGCAACTCGGGGGCGTCATCACCCTGCGCCAGCGCGGCGGCGGGCGACTCGGTCAAGGTGGGCTGGAGATCCTCAGGGGTTCCAGGGGCGTTGGGCAAGCTCACGCCTGCGTCATGTAAACGTAGGGCCGTTGCGCCACGCGGGCGGCCTGGTACTCGGCCCAGGTTTCGCGGTCCACCTGCTTGTCCCACAAGAGAGCACGGCCTTGCACCTGCTGGGCTTGCAACTGGGGCTTTTGCTGCTTGAGTTGCTGCAGAAACTGCGTGGTTTCGGACTGGTAGTCGGGACGTTGGAAGATGGACATGGGGTTTACCTCTGAAACTTGATTTTAAGCCGTCTGAACGGTCGGCTCGCTGACACGGCGGGCAGCGGCCAAGCCGGCGGCCAAGTCGTCTACACAGTGAGCGGGTGTCACCAGCTCAAGCAGACCACTGCGAGCTGCAATGTCACGTGGCTGGTGAGTGAGTCCACACAAAACCAGGGTAACTCGGCGCTGGCGGCAGGTACGGGCCAGCGCCAGCAGCGCGTCGGCGCCCGAGGAGTCCACATAGATCAGGTTCTTGAGATCAATGACCAGCGCGCGTTCAGGCAGGTGGTCTTCCAGGGCCTCCACCAACTTGACGGCGCCAAAAAAGAGCGCGCCATACAGACGGTGCGCCTGGACGCCGTGCAGGCCCTGCATCCCCGGGGTGGAGGTGCTGACCTCTTCTGATCGGGTCAGGTGAGAGATGCGATAGATGAAGGTGAGACACGCCGCGATCAGGCCCACCTCCACCGCCACCGTCAGATCCACCACCACGGTCAGCACAAACACAGACAGCAGTGTGACGCGGTAGGGCAGGCGAAACTGTTGGAGGTCGATGAACGCGTGCCACTCACCCATGTTCCAGGCCACGAACATGAGAATGGCCGACAGGGCGGCCAGGGGAATGCTGTTGGCCAGCGGGGCGGCCACCAGCATGAAGGCCAACAAGGTCAAGGCGTGCACCACGCCGGCGATGGGGCTGGTGGCGCCGTTGTTCACATTGGTCACGGTGCGTGCAATGGTGCCGGTGGCCGGCATGCCGCCAAAAAAGGGGGTGATGAAGTTGGCAATGCCCTGGGCCATCAGCTCCTGGTTGGCGTCGTGGCGGTCGCCCATCATCTGGTCAGCGATGCGGGCGCACAAGAGTGACTCGATGGCCCCCAGCATGGCCAGGGTGGAGGCAGGCATCAACAAGTGCTGGGCCGTGGCCCAGCTGATGTCGGGCCAGACCAGCGAGGGCAGGCTGTTGGGGATGCTGCCAAAGCGGCTGCCGATGGTGTCCACTTGCAGGTCCAGCAGTTGACAAGCCACGCTGGCTGCGACCAGTGCGACGATGGAGCCCGGGACGATGTTCAATCGAGACAACCCGTCCCCAGGGCGCACCAGCGCGGGCAGGACGCGTTGCCAAACCACGATCACCGCCAACGAGCCCAGCGCCAGCCACAGCGCTTGCGGATTCCAAGTGCCCCAGTGCGCGGACAGGGTGTGCACGATGCCGAAAAAATCGGCCGGCATGCTGGCGACGCGCAGGCCCAGGAAATCCTTGATCTGCGACACCATGATCAGCACCGCGATGCCGTTGGTGAAGCCTATGACCACGGCCACGGGGATGAAGCGGATCAGCGTGCCCAGTCGCATCAGCCCCATGACGAACAGCATCACGCCTGACAAGGCGGTGGCGATGATGAGATTGGCCAGCCCGTAGCGTTCCAGAATGCCGTAGACGATGACGATGAAGGCGCCTGCTGGCCCGCCAATCTGGACCCGGCTGCCACCCAGCAGCGAAATCAGCAAACCGGCGATGATGGCGGTGAAGAGACCCGCTTCCGGCTTGAGTCCGGAAGCAATCGCAAAGGCCATGGCCAGAGGCAGGGCCACCACGCCGACCGTGAGGCCAGCCCCGATGTCACGCGACAGCCGGGCCCTGTCATAGCCGCGCAGGGCATCGATCAGGCGCGGCCGAAAAAAGAACGAAGGGCTCACAGTCAGGTCTCCTCCTGCCTGACAAGCATACGCCCGCCGTCTCAGCGCACCCGCAAGCCGGGTGTCACCCCCGCGGCAGGGTGCAGCAAGTAGATGCCGGGGTGGGCCTTCTCGTCACCGTGACTGGCGGCCAGCACCATGCCCTCGGAGACGCCGAACTTCATCTTGCGCGGGGCCAGGTTGGCCACCACCACGGTGAACTGTCCGACCAGGTCGTCGGGTTTGTAGGCGCTGGCAATGCCGCTGAAGACATTGCGCGTCTTACCTTCGCCCACGTCCAGTGTCAGGCGCAACAATTTGGTCGAGCCCTCGACACGCTCACAGGCGTCGATGCGGGCAATGCGCAAGTCAATCTTGGCGAAGTCGTCGATGGTGATGGTGGACGCGAGGGCTTCGCCACCGGGCAACGAGGAATTGGGGTCAGAGTCCAAGGGTTTGGGGTCCACGGGTTCTGCGGGCGGCTCGAACAAAGCGTCAAGCATTTTGGGGTCGACGCGTTGCATCAGGTGTTTGTAGTCGCCAATGGCGTGGCCAGGACCCAGGGTTTGCTGGGCGTTGTCGAACGTCAGGGGAGTCACGTTCAGGAAGGCCTCGACTTGCGTGGCCAGGTTGGGCAGGATGGGCTTGAGCAAAACCGTCAGCACGCGGAAGGCTTCGATGCAGGTGGAGCAGACATCGTGCAAGCGACCTTCCAGGCCGTCCTTCTTGGCCAGCTCCCAGGGTTTGTTGGCGTCGACGTACTCGTTCACGCGGTCGGTCAGGGCCATCACGTCACGCAGGGCCTTGGCGTAATCGCGACCGGCCAGCAGTTCGGCGATGGGGGCAACGCCGTCACGCAAGTGGCTCAGCAAGGCCTCGCCATCGGCGGAGATGGGGCCAAGTTGGCCGCCGAAGCGCTTGGTGATGAAGCCGCTGGCGCGGGAGGCGATGTTGACATACTTGCCGATCAGGTCCGAGTTGACGCGGGCCTGGAAATCGTCCGGGTTGAAGTCCACGTCCTCGTTGCGGCCGTTGAGCTTGGCGGCGATGTAGTAGCGCAGCCATTCGGGGTTCATGCCCAGGCTCAGGTACTTGAGCGGGTCGAGTCCCGTGCCGCGGCTTTTGCTCATCTTCTCGCCGCTCACCGTCAGGAAGCCGTGCACGAACACCGCGTTGGGCACCTTGCGTCCGCTGAAATACAGCATGGCCGGCCAGAACAGCGTGTGGAAGGTGATGATGTCCTTGCCGATGAAGTGGTATTGCTCCACCGACGGGTCGGCCATGAAGGCCTCATAGTCCTTGCCGATCTTGCCAAAGTAGTTCTTGAGCGAGGCGAGGTAACCGATGGGCGCGTCCAACCAGACGTAGAAGTACTTGCCGGGTGCGTCGGGAATCTCGATGCCGAAGTAGGGCGCATCGCGCGAGATGTCCCAGTCGCCCATTTTGGGTTTGCCGTCTTCGCCGGGCTCAAGCCACTCGGTAATTTTGTTCAGCACCTCGGGTTGCACCGCGCCGCTGTTGGTCCATTGCGCCAGGAAGTCCAGGCAACGCGGGTCGGACAGCTTGAAGAAAAAATGCTCGGAGGTGCGCAGCACCGGTGTCGCGCCTGACAACGCCGAGTAGGGATTTTTCAACTCGGTGGGCGAGTACACCGCCCCGCAACTCTCGCAGTTGTCGCCGTACTGGTCTTTTGCGCCGCACTTGGGGCACTCACCCTTGATAAAGCGGTCTGGCAGGAACATGCCCTTGTCGGGGTCATAGAACTGCTCGATGGTGCGGGTCTCGATCAGGCCGGCTTTTTGGAGGTCGAGGTAGACCTGCTGGGCCAACTCGTGGTTTTCCGGGCCGTCGGTGCTGTGCCAGTTGTCAAAGCTGATGTGAAATCCGTCCAGGTAGGGCTTGCGACCCGCGGCGATGTCAGCCACGAACTGCTGCGGCGTGACGCCGGCCTTCTCGGCCGCAATCATGATGGGCGCGCCGTGCGCGTCGTCGGCGCAGACGAAGTGCACCTGGTGGCCCTGCATGCGCATCACCCGCACCCAGATGTCAGCCTGGATGTATTCCATGATGTGGCCAATGTGGAACTTGCCATTGGCGTAGGGCAGGGCGGTGGTGACAAACAGTTGGCGTTGGGACATGAGTCAGGTCCGCGGCAAGAGGGCCACGGCATCGATAGGGGCGAAGGGAACTGAGAGCAGCGATTTTAGGTCAGGGGCCATCCAGCGCCGTTCAGGACCAGGGCTGCAACCCCTAGCAACCCTGTCCCAGCCGAGGTCGAGCCAGGTTGGATAGACTAGCCGACTGATTTGCGGAGCCCTTCATGTCCCTGACCGATACCACCCTCCTGGCCGCCTTGCAGGCCGTGACCGACCCCAACACGGGCAAAGACTTTGTCACGACCAAGGCACTCCAGAACCTGCAGATTCAGGGGGGAGACGTCTCGTTTGATCTCGAAATGGGCTACCCCGCGCGCAGCCAGCATCCGGCCTTGCGCCAGGCCCTGATCACGGCGGCCAAGGGCGTGTCCGGGGTGGGCAACGTGTCGGTCAACATCACCACCCGCGTGATCGCCCATGCAGCCCAGCGTGGCGTGCAATTGCTCCCCCAGGTGCGCAACATCATCGCTGTGGCCTCGGGCAAGGGTGGGGTGGGCAAGAGCACCACAGCCGCCAACCTCGCGCTGGCCCTGGCCGCCGAGGGCGCCCGCGTGGGACTCCTGGATGCCGACATTTACGGCCCCAGCCAGCCCATGATGATGGGCATTGAAGGACGCCCCGAAACGGAGGACGGGCAGAGCATGGAGCCGCTGGAAAACTACGGCGTTCAGGTGATGTCCATCGGCTTTCTGGTCAATGCCGACGACGCCATGATCTGGCGCGGCCCCATGGCCACGCAGGCCTTGGAGCAACTGCTGCGGCAAACCAACTGGAAAGATCTGGACTACCTCATCGTCGACATGCCGCCGGGCACTGGCGATATCCAACTCACGCTCAGCCAGCGCGTGCCGCTCACCGGTTCGGTGATTGTCACCACGCCGCAGGACATCGCCTTGCTCGACGCGCGCAAGGGTATTCGCATGTTCGAGAAAGTGGGCGTACCCATTCTCGGCCTGGTGGAAAACATGGCGGTGCATGTGTGCACCCAGTGCGGTCACGCCGAGCATATCTTCGGCCAGGACGGCGGTCGCCGCATGGCCGAGGAGCTGGGCGTGGACTACCTGGGCGGCTTGCCGCTGGACCTGAACATCCGCGTGCATGCCGACGGCGGCCGCCCCACCGTGGTGGCCGACCCCAACAGCCCGATTGCCGCCACCTACCAGTCGCTGGCCCGACAGGTGGCGATTCGCGTGGCCGCTCGGGCCAAAGACTTCTCCTCCAAGTTTCCGACCATCAAGGTGTCCAAGGACACCTGAGCGGCCCGTTCAGCGGGAAGGGCTGGCCTGTCCTATGATTGGCCCATGCCCAGAATCGTCTCGCTTCTTCTCAACGTCGGCCACGCCCTGGACCACCTGTTCCTGCTGATTTTTGCCACCGCGGTCGGTGCCATCGCCCAGGACTTCCAGATTGAACGCTGGGAGGACATGATGCCTTTCACCGTGGGTGCCTTCCTGATGTTCGGTCTTGGCTCTATCCCGTCCGGTCGACTCGGCGACTTGTGGGGGCGCCGGCGCATGATGTTGGTGTTTTATTACGGCATGGGCGTGGCCGCCTTGCTGGTCGCGTTGACCCAGGGCCCCTGGCAAATGGCGATCGCGTTGACCCTGCTGGGCGCGGTGTCGTCCATTTACCACCCGGTGGGCATTCCGCTGCTGGTGCAAGGCTCTCGCACCCCGGGCTTGACCATTGGACTCAACGGCCTGGCGGGCAACATGGGCATCGCCGTGGCAGCCTTGCTCACAGGCATCCTGGTGCAGTGGGGAGGCTGGCGTCTGGCCTTTGTGGTGCCAGGTGTGGTGTCCATCGCGTGCGGCTGGTTGTTTGCACGCCATGCGCCCACCGAATCGACCCCGCCCGCGCGCAAGAAGGCCTCGGGTGTGCATCTGCCGCGCTGGCTGGCGCTGCGCACCCTGGTGGTGATGATTGCCACCGCCATCAGCAGCAGCCTGTTGTTCAATTTCACCACCAACGGCAACGCCCAGTTGCTGGCCCAGCGCCTGGACGGTCTGGTGAACGAACCGGTCATGCTGGGTCTGTTGCTGGCCGTGGTGTACGCCGTGGCCTCGTTTGCCCAGGTCATCGTGGGACGACTGATCGACACGGTGCCGATCAAGCCGCTGTTTTTCGGCATCCTGGCCTTGCAAGGCGTGGTGTTTTACCTGTCATCGGGCACCAGCGGCTGGATCTGGTATGCCTCGGCCATCGTCTACATGGTGACGGTGTTTGCGGCGATTCCGTTCAACGACGCCATGGTGGTGCGCTACATCGACGACTCGATGCGATCGCGGGTCAGCGGCACACGCATTGCCATCTCCTTTGGATTCAGCTCCCTGGCGGTGTACATGCTGGGCCCGGTGGTGAAGCAGGCCGGCTTTACCACGCTGATGGTCGCCATGTCGCTCATCGCCCTCATCGGTGCGTGCTGTGTTCTGGGCCTGCCGGGCGAAGAGCAAATGCGCGCCTCACGCCAGGAGGCCTGACCCCGAGACCCTGCTGGCCCAGATGGACGGAACACGTCCATCCGTGTGGGTGGGTGGTCTGCGAACACGCGGTGAGGCCGTGATCTGTCATCGACGCGTCGATGGCCCCCAGCGACTGCGGGCACAATGATCCCATGGAACTCAACCACCAGGAAATCAAGACGCCTCCCCGCGATGCCGCTTCCGTCCTCATGCTGCGCGACGGGAGCAACGGGCTGGAAATCTTCATGCTGCAACGTCACAGCAACTCGGCGGTGCTCGGCGGTGCGTATGTGTTTCCCGGCGGTAAGCTCGATGCGGCGGACGCTGAACTCGACCCCGAACGTCACCTCGACCAGCCCCGCGAGTTGTTGCATCGCCAGTTGGCCGAACCCGAGCTGGACGCCGCCCGTGCCTGTGGCCTGTATGTGGCAGCCCTGCGAGAGGCGTTCGAGGAGTCGGGTATTTTGTTTGCGCACGGCCCCCACGGGCAAGCGCCTGATGCCACGTCCGCGGGGGAGCGTTTGCGAGCCGGCACCAGCTTTGCCCACGTCCTGCGCGATATGTCGCTGAAACTCACCACCCGTTTTCTGGTGCCCTGGTCACGTTGGATCACGCCCAAGATCGCCACGGTGTCGACCCAGCGCTTTGACACCCGTTTTTTCGTCGCTGCCGTGCCGTCGGGCCAGGAAGCGGTGCACGACAACGTTGAAACCACCCACAGCGCCTGGCTGAAGCCGCGGCAGGCCCTGGAGGATTACTGGGAGCACCGGATCGAACTCGCGCCGCCCCAGATCATGAGCCTGGTGCAACTGTTGCCCCACACCACGGTTCAGTCGGTCTTGGACGACACCCGACAGCGAGCGCCGGCGACCATCCAGCCCGAACCGTTTGACGACAACGGTGTGCGAACCATCTGCTACCCGGGTGACCCCAGGCATTCGCTCACCGAGCGGGTGATGCACGGGCCCACCCGACTGCGCTTTGTCAACCGCCGGTTCGAGCCGGTCGACGGATTTCAGGGATTTTTTGCCTGAAGCCGACCAGATTCACCGGGCCGATCGCCAGGTTGGGCGGTGCGGATATTCCCCTTGGCATCATCCGGATTGTGCGAGCCATCGGCTTTCGGGGTTAGGATGTGCACCAAGATTCTCCACAGGAAGGTACTGACTATGTTGTCCCGTTTCAAATCCCGTTTATTGATGCTAACGGCAGCCTTGGGGCTGACGCTGGCGGCGCACGCGCAATCCTTTCCCAGCAAGCCGATTCGTTTGATCTGCCCGTTCCCCCCGGGCGGGGCGGTGGATATCGCCTCGCGCGCCATTGCGGCCGAGCTGTCCAAAAACCTCGGTCAGACCGTCACCGTGGACAACAAGCCGGGTGCCGGCGGCAATATCGGCGGCGCCGAGGCGGCTCGTTCTGCGCCCGATGGCTACACGATTTTCATGACCACCAGCGGTATTTCGGCCATCAACCCGTTCCTCTACGCCAAGATGCCGTTTGATCCCATGAAAGACCTGCTGCCGGTGACGGCACTGGTGTCGCTCAACAACGTGCTGGTGGTGCACCCGTCTGTGAAGGCCAACTCGGTGTCCGAGTTGATCGCGCTGGCCAAGGCCCAACCGGGGGCGGTGACCTACGCCTCCAGCGGCAGCGGCACCAGCATCCACATGTCGGCCGAGATGTTGAAACATCTGGCGGGCATCAACATGACGCACATTCCCTACAAGGGCAGTGCGCCTGCCGTCACCGACCTGATGGGCGGACAGGTGATGGTCATGCTGGACAACATTCCGTCGGCCTTGCCTCACATCAAGGCGGGCAAGTTGCGCGCACTGGCCACCACCGGTGCCAAACGTGACCCGCTGTTGCCCGAGTTGCCCACCCTCGCTGAGGCGGGCGTGTCGGGCTATGAGTCGGGCGTGTGGTTCGGACTGGCCGTGCCAGCAGGCACCCCGCGTGACATCGTCGCCAAACTGAATGCCGAAGCGATCAAGGGCACCAAGGCGCCGGACTACGTCAAGCGCATGACCGAACTGGGCTACAACATCATGGGCAGCAGCCCCGAGCAGATGAGCGAGATGCTGCGCGGCGAAGTCACCCGTTGGGGACCCATCGTCAAGGCCTCCGGAGCCAAAGCTGACTGAACTCGAGCTGTTCCCGCTGTCCAACGGCCTGTTTCCTGAGGGCCAACTGGCCTTGCAGATTTTCGAGGTGCGCTACCTCGATCTGATCAAGCAGTGCCAGCGTGAACAGCGGCCCTTTGGGGTGGTGATGCTGCACCAGGGCCGCGAAGTGCAGCAGGCGGGTGTCATGGAGTCGCCCGGCACCTGGGGCTGTGTGGCCCACCTGCTGGAGGTCGAGCAAATCCAGCCCGCTTTGTTGCGCGTGACCTGCCGGGGCGGTCAGCGGTTTCAGCTCATGGAGTCGCAACGGGGTGCCTATGGACGCTGGCGCGGCCAGGCGCAGTTGTCTGATCCGGACCCTGTGGTGGCCATTCCCCCCGTGTTGCAGCCGCTCGCCGACCGCTTGGGTCAGTTGATTGCGGATGCCCAGCGACGTGGCATGGCGGCCCTATTACCTCTGGCCCCGCCCTACCGTCTGGACGAGGCCGGGTGGGTCGCCAACCGTTGGGCCGAGCTCTTGCCGTTGGCTGTGCCTTTCAAGGAGCACTTGCTGGCCACAGACGACCCACTCAAGCGCCTGGAACTGGTGGCGCAAGTGGTCAAGAGCTCGATGGGGGATGCGCCAGGCGATGGGAGTTCAGACACCGACGGCGGGTAAGATACGCCCACAATGACGGGGCGACTCACCACCACTCAGAACCAGCACCACACGCCGGTGCACTGCCCGGTGATCAACTGGATCACCCCGTCGATCGCCATGCCCAGCAACAGGATGGGCCCGCCCAGTATCACCATGCCCCATACCCAGGCCATGCGGGTCAGACGCGGCTCTTCGATGCGATGTCCCATGACCTCTTCAGGAGGGGGGGTGCGCCAGCGGTTGAGCCAGGATGTGTCAGCGTTCATAGCACAGGCATTCTAGGGCGATGAAGCTGTTCTGGGATGACCTTGACGCGGCTGACTGGGATCGCCACCATGTGGCCGCCTCGGCGGCCCTGCAGCAGGATTGGGCCTACGGCAGTTGCATGAAGGCCATCGGGGTCCCGTGTGTGCGGGGGCGTGTTGAAGCCGAAGGACGAACTGTCGCGCTCGCGCAGTTCATTGGTCGACGACTGGCCGGGATGGTGTCGCTGGCGTTGTGCTCGCGCGGGCCAGTCTGGACCGAGTCGCTCACAGCCGCTGACAAGGCCGAGGTCTATCGCCAACTGCGTGCAGGGTTGCCCTGGATGCGTCCGCGTTTGGCGTTGTTCACCCCGGAGGAGGCCCTGGACGGGGCGTCGGGCCTTTCGTCCTGGCGACGTGTCATGACAGGGTATTCCACGGTCACCCTGGACCTCAGCCAGACGCGTGAGCAACTGCGGGCCGGTTTCGACGGCAAATGGCGCAACCGTCTGGTAGCGGCCGAGTCGGCCGGACTCACGGTGCAACGCCTGGGTGCCAACCCCGCGCAATTTCGCTGGTTGCTCGATCAGGAGGACACCATGCGCGAACAGCGCGGCGTGGAGGGACTGCCGTCGGGTTTTATCGAGCGCTACATCCAGGCGCGCAAGTCTGCAGCGCACACCGTGCTGACCTTGCGCGCCGACCATCAGGGCGAGCGCGTCGCGGCGATGATGTTTTTGCTGCATGGGAGCGCGGCCACCTACCAGGTGGGCTGGTCCAACGACACGGGCCGTCAGTTCAATGCACACAACTTGTTGCTGTGGCATGCCATCGAGGCCTTGCAGCAGCGAGGGGTGCGCCTGCTCGATCTCGGGGGCGTCAACACCCAACGCAGCGCCGGCATCGCGCGTTTCAAACTCGGTACCGGTGGCCGCGTGCTGACCTTGGCAGGAACCTACCTATGAGCTTAACCCGCTTGGAGGTGGACCGGTTGGCCTGCGAGCGAGGCGGCAGGCCGTTGTTTGAGCCGGTGAGTTTCAGTCTCTGCGCGGGCGAATGGTTGCACTTGCAGGGCGACAACGGCGCTGGCAAAACCAGCCTGATGCGCATGGTGAGCGGCTTGTCACCAGCCATCACGGGCGAGGTGCGTTGGGCCGGAGTGCCTATCCGCCAGTGCGCTGAGTTGTACCGCGCTGAAATGCTCTACCTGGGTCACACCCTCTCACTCAAGGACGATCTGAGCGCGCTGGAAAATCTGCAATTCGCATCGGCTGTGAGTGGCGAGTCGCTCGACGAGGCGAGTGCGCTGCAGGCATTGACGGCGTTGGGGTTGCGCGGGCGCGAGCACTTGCCGCTGCGAGTGCTGTCGCAGGGTCAAAAGCGCCGGGCCGCGCTGGCGCGCTTGCTGACCACGCGTGCGCGGTTGTGGTTGCTGGACGAGCCATTTGTCGCCCTTGATCCAGGTGCGGTCACGCAATTGGCGGATTTGCTCAGTCAGCACGTGCACCAGGGCGGCCTGGTGCTCTACACCAGCCACCAGACGGTGCCCATGGGGGGCACGGGTCATCACCTCAGGTTGACTGCACCATGAGTGCCTTCATCGCCGTGTTGCGCCGTGATGTGTTGCTGGCCCTGCGCCGCAAGGCCGAGGTGCTGACCGGTGTGTTCTTCTTCGTGGTGGTGGCCTCCTTGTTTCCGCTGGCCATCGGACCGGAAATGGCCACCTTGCGCAAGGTGGCCCCCGGGGTGATCTGGGTGGGGGCTTTGCTGGCCAGTATGTTGTCGCTGGGACGATTGTTCGAGTCGGACCACCGGGATGGCACGCTGGAGCACCTGGCCTTGTCGCCGGCTGGGTTGTCCTGGCTGGTGGCCGCCAAGATCCTGGCCCACTGGCTGACTTCAGGCCTGCCCCTGGTCTTGCTCGCGCCCCTGCTGGGTCTTCAATTTGATTTGCCTGTGGACTCGCTGGTGGTGTTGATGCTGACCCTCTTGATCGGCACGCCGGTGTTGTCCCTGATCGGTGCGATTGGTGCGGCGCTCACCCTGGGGGTGCGAGGCGGCGGCGTGCTGTTGTCGCTCCTCGTATTGCCTTTGTTCGTGCCGGTGCTGGTGTTCGGGGCAGGGGCGGTGGAATCTCAGATGGCAGGCCTGGGGATCGAGGCGCATGTTTCCATCCTCATGGCCTTGTTGTTGCCCGCTGCCGCGCTCAGCCCGTGGGCTTGCGCCGTTGCGTTACGGATCGCGCTGGAATGACCCGGATGTCGGCTCGGGACGCGCCAGCATTCGGCATGACGTGTGCAGACCTTGTCCAGGACAGGAGTCGCTTGACCATGGTCAATTCAGGCCCATCGGGACCCCCCTAAAATCTTCACCATTCGACCTCATTCCTTTGGGGGTTGCCCCGATCTTATGAACCTATTTCATTACGCCTCACCCCAACCCTTTTACGGGTTGGCTGGGCGTTGCTGGCCCTGGCTCGCCGCGCTGGCGACCGTGCTGGGCGTGGCGGGCTTGTGGCTGGGGCTGGCCGTGGCGCCGACCGATGCGCAACAGGGTGAGGGGTACCGCATCATCTTCGTGCACGTACCCGCCTCGTGGATGTCCATGATCATCTACCTGGCCATGGCATTCTGGGGTGTGCTGGGTCTTGTCTTCAACACCCGCTTGTCGGGCATGATGACCCGGGCGCTCGCGCCCACGGGGGCTATCTTTGCTTTTCTGTCGCTGTGGACCGGGGCGTTGTGGGGCAAGCCCATGTGGGGCACATGGTGGGTGTGGGATGCTCGCCTCACGTCCGAGCTGATTCTGTTTTTTCTCTATTTAGGCTACATCGCGTTGACCTCGGCGATCGATGACCCGCGTCGGGGCGACCGGGCCGGGGCGTTGGTCGCGATTGTGGGCGCCCTCAATGTGCCCATCATTTATTTCTCGGTGAAGTGGTGGAACACACTGCACCAAGGTGCCTCGGTCTCGTTGACGCAGGCGCCTTCGATGGCGCGGCTGATGCTGGTGGCCATGCTGCTGATGGCGCTGGCTTTCTGGGTGTATGCGATCGCACTGGTGTTGTACCGGGTACGGACCTTGATCCTGCAACGTGAACAGCATGCCCAGTGGGTGCGCGAACTGCCCGAAGTGGCCGGAGGGGCGGCATGAGATGGACGTCCTGGGCCGAGTTCTGGGCCATGGGGGGCTATGCTGTGTATGTGTGGGGCAGCTTTGCCATGACCGCATTCCTGATGGCTGTTGAAGTCTGGCAAGCCCGTCGCCAACGCGCGAACACACTGACAGCGCTGCGACGCGAGCGTGATCTGCTGGCGCATGATGCTGAACACCCCACCGCGCCCCATGCCAAGGATGTGCCATGAAACCGCGTCATCGTCGCTTTCTGCTGATTGCGGCGGGTGTGGCCGTCCTGGCCGTCACGACGGCCTTTGTGCTCAATGCCTTCCAGAGCAACCTGGTGTTTTTCTTCTCCCCCACACAGATCGCCCAGGGCGAGGCGCCCAAGGGGCGTGTGTTCCGGGTCGGTGGCATGGTCAAGGAAGGCAGTGTCAAGCGCGATCAGGTGCTGGTGGAATTTGTGGTCACCGACACGATCCATGAGACACCGGTCCGTTACAGTGGACTCCTGCCCGACCTCTTCAAGGAGGGCAAGGGCGTCGTGGCCCAAGGCAAGCTCGATGAGCAGGGTCTGTTTGTCGCCAGCGAGGTGCTGGCCAAGCACGACGAAAACTACATGCCCCCCGAAGCCCAGCATGCGCTGGACAAGGCCGCTGCTGCCAAAGCGGCTCAAACCGTCAAGCCCTGAGAGCCCTCATGATTCCTGAACTTGGACACTTTGCCCTGATCCTTGCCCTGCTGGTGGCGGTGGTGCAGGGCGTATTTCCGTTGTGGGGCACGCTCAGTCGCAATGCTGCCTGGCAGTCGCTCGCGCGTCCCTCCGCCCTCATGCAAGCGGCGCTGGTGGCGCTGGCCTTCGCCTGTCTGTCATCGTCCTTCCTGTCCAACGATTTCTCGGTGGTGTACGTGGCGCAGCATTCCAACACCTTGCTGCCCAAGCCCTACCAGTTGGCCGCGGTGTGGGGGGGGCACGAGGGTTCCTTGCTGCTCTGGGTGTTGATGCTCGCCTTGTGGAGTGCGGCGGTGGCGGTGTTCTCTGCCAGTTTGCCTCTGGCGATGGTGGCGCGGGTGCTGGGGGTGCTGGGGTTGGTGTCGATCGGCTTTTTGAGCTTCATTCTCACCACGTCCAACCCGTTTGAACGTCTGCTGCCGCCCGCCCAGGAGGGGCGCGACCTGAACCCGCTGTTGCAAGACCCGGGACTGGTGATCCATCCGCCCATGCTCTACATGGGGTATGTGGGCCTGTCGGTGACGTTTGCCTTTGCCATTGCTGCGCTGTTGTCGGGTCGCCTGGACGCGGCCTGGGCCCGTTGGTCGCGTCCCTGGACGGTCATCGCCTGGACCTTCCTGACCTTCGGCATTGGTTTGGGATCCTGGTGGGCGTACTACGAACTGGGCTGGGGCGGTTGGTGGTTCTGGGACCCGGTGGAAAACGCCTCGCTCATGCCTTGGCTGGTGGCCACCGCCTTGATTCACTCGCTCATGGTCACCGAAAAGCGCGGCAGCTTCAAGGCCTGGACCGTGTTGCTGGCCATTGGCGCGTTTTCTCTCTCGCTCTTGGGAACCTTCCTGGTGCGCTCCGGGGTCCTGACCTCGGTGCATGCGTTTGCGTCCGATCCCTCGCGGGGCGTGTTCATCTTGCTGTTCCTGGCCGTGGTGGTGGGGAGTTCACTCACGCTATTTGCCTGGCGTGCGCCTCAGGTCACCTTGGGAGGCAGCATGGGGCTGCTCTCGCGCGAGACGTTTCTGTTGATGAACAGCGTGCTGCTGGTCGTGGCCACCGGGGCTGTGTTGCTGGGGACGATCTATCCGCTCGTGATTGATGCGCTGAATCTGGGCAAACTGTCGGTGGGACCGCCGTACTTCAACCTGGTCTTTGCACCGCTGATGGTGCCGTTGCTGTTCATCATGATTCCGGGCACGGTGGCGCGCTGGCGCGAAGCGAAACTCTCCGAACTCGTGGTCGAACTGCGCTGGGTCGGATGCCTCGCCCTGCTGGTGGGCAGCATCGCTCCGCTGGCCTTTGGAACCTGGTCTGTGGGGACCGCTCTGGGCTGGACGCTGGGGGCCTGGGTCGGTCTGGGGACGCTGTGGCAGGTGGTGCAGCGTTTGCGCAAGCCTGGACGCATCCCGGCCTCGTTCTGGGGCATGCACCTGGCGCATCTGGGCATGGCGGTGCTGGTGGTGGGCGTCACCGGTGTGAAATCCTTTGAAGTCGAGCGTGATGTGCGCATGGGCCTGGGCGACGAGGTGACGATTGCCCCATACACCTTCCGTCTGGTGGACATGAAAAACGTGCAAGGCCCGAATTACCGGGCCGTGCGTGCCGAGGTGCACGTGTTGCGCAATGGCCAGCCCCTGGAGGTGTTATCGCCTGAAAAACGCAACTACTTTTCTACCGCCATGCCCATGACCGAGGCGGCCATCGATTCGGGCTTCATGCGCGATCTGTATGTGTCGCTGGGAGACCGCCTCGAGGGTGAGCGTCCCGAGTGGAGCATGCGCGTGTACTACAAGCCTTTTGTGCCCTGGCTGTGGGGAGGCGTGTTGCTGATGGTGTTCGGGGGTGTGGCTGCAGCGCTCGACCGCCGCTACCGCAAGACACAGGTGGCCGATGAACTGGCTGAAGCTTCAGCGGCAGCGCGAGCGGGTTGATGTCAGCGACATGAAAAAATTTCTCATTCCCCTGGCCCTGTTTCTGGGTTTGGTGGCTTTTTTGGCCGTGGGGCTGAAGCGGGACCCGCGCGAGATCCCCTCGCCCCTCATCAACAAGCCCGCACCAGCTTTCAGCCTGCCCACCCTGGAAGGGGGCGAACCCTTCTCCCCGCAAAGCCTGCAGGGCAAGGTGTGGATGCTCAACGTCTGGGCCACCTGGTGTGTGGCCTGCCGTGAAGAGCACCCGGTGCTGGTGGCCTTCGCCCGTCAGAACGCAGTGCCTATCGTGGGACTGAGCTACAAGGAAATTCAGCCGCAGGACGAAGCCAATGGCAAGCTGGCGCCCGAGGCCAAGCTGCAAATGGCCCGTGATCGCAGCAAAGTGTGGCTGGCCCGGCATGGCAACCCGTATGCGCTGTCGGTGATGGACCTCGATGGTCGTGTGGGGATCGACTACGGGGTGTATGGCGTGCCAGAGACCTATGTGATCGACCGTCAGGGCGTCATCCGCTACAAGCGTGTCGGCGTGGTCACCCCAGCACTGTTGAGTGAGAAGATTTTGCCCCTCATCCGGGAGCTGGAGAGGTCATGAGCTTGCATCTCCGTCGGGTCTCCCTAGGGTTGCTTGGCCTGGTGTTACTGGCCCATATCGGCCTGGTACCCGCCCGCGAGGCCGCATTGCGGGCCGAGGATCCGGTGGTGGAGGCCCGCCTGGTGGCCATTGCCGATGAGTTGCGTTGTCTGGTGTGCCAGAACGAGTCGCTGGCGTCCTCGCATGCCGAGTTGGCCGAGGACTTGCGTCGCGAGGTGCGGGGCCTGATCCGCGAGGGCAAGTCCGACGCGGAAGTCAAACGCTTCCTGGTCGACCGCTACGGTGATTTCGTGCTGTACCGACCCGAGGTCAAGCCGCTGACCTGGGCGTTGTGGTTCGGTCCCTTTGCGCTGCTCGTGTTGGCCTTGGTGGTGCTGGGTCGTTACCTGCGCCAGCGCCGCACTCAGGTGCCGCGGGTGACCACCCTGAGCGAGGCCGACCGTGCCCGTGCCGAGCAACTGCTGAAGGATTGATGTGAACCCCGTGGTGCTGTTTTTGGTGGTGGTGCTGGCACTGTGCGTCGGCGTGGCGTGGGTCTGGTGGCGGGTGCTCAAGCGGGCGGCGCATGCCAGGGCGGATGCTTCCGAAGGTGATCGGGTCGGTTCCAATGTGGTGGTGTATCGCGAGCAACTGGCCGAGCTGGAGCGCGACCGGCAACAAGGACTGCTCAGCGAGCTCGAGTACACCCAGGCGCGAGACGAGCTCAGCCGACGCTTGCTGGAAGATGCCGACCGCGCTGCAGACACCGGAACCCGGCTGACTTCGCGAGAACGCGCCGCCGCTGATCCAGCAGCCCCCCGCCGTTCACGGCGCTGGCTGGCTCTGGGCCTGGCCTTGTATGTGCCGTTGGCGGGGCTGGGCCTGTATGGCTGGCTGGGGCAGCCGCTGGCACTCGACCCCGTGGCCTTGTCACAGGGCCAGCCGGATCACACCGTGGACCCTCGCAAGCTCACCGAGATGGTGGCCAAGCTCGAGCAACGCCTGAGCGACGAGCCGCAGCAACTGGAGGGGTGGATCATGCTGGCGCGCGTGCAACGTGCGCGCGAGCGTTTTGAGGAGTCGGCCCAGGCCTACGCCCGTGCGCTGCGTCTCAGTGCCAATGACGATGTGGCCATCGAACGCGCCGAGGTGCTGGCGCGTGGGCGTGGCAGCTTTGAGGGCGAGCCCTGGCAGATCATTCAGGGCGTGCTCAAAGCCGACCCCGACCATGAAGCCGCGCGTTTGCTGGCGGGCAGCGCCGCCTATTCGGAAGGGCGCTACGCGGTGGCGTTGATGCACTGGAAGCGGGTGCAAAGCCGCATGGCGGTGGACGCCCCGGACAAGGCCGAGCTCGACGACGCCATTGCACAAGCCGAGGCCAAGCTGGGCACCCAGCCGGAGGGGCCGGTGGGTGTGCCGAACGCCGAGCAGGCCGCAGGCCGTGCGCCCCCTGCATCGGTGGCTCAAGGGATGGGGACGTCCGCCGGACCAGTCGCTTCCTCGGCGTCGACCCGTATCACCGGCCGGGTGGTGTTGGCGCCGGCGCTGACCGCCAAGGTCTCACCGGGCGACACCGTGTTCATCTACGCCACACCCACCCAGGGCTCGCGCATGCCTCTGGCCATTGTGCGCACCACGGTGGGCCAGTTACCGTTCAATTTCGTGCTGGATGAGTCTACGGCCATGAACCCGCAGGTGTCGCTCGCAGGGCAGACGCAGGTGACGTTGCGTGCACGCATCTCCAGCACGGGCAATGCCATGTCCCAGCCCGGTGACCTGGGCGTGATGAAAACACCGGTGAGCGTTGGTGCGACGGGTGTGGAGTTGAAGATCGAGGGGCTATCACCCTGATCAGGCCAGCGCACCCGATGCGGTGACCGTGGGTCACGGGCGCATGCCACACAGTGCACTCACCCCATCAACAAGCCATGCGTGCGGGCAAAGTGCAGGGTTTGCGTGCGGCTCTTCACACCCAGTCGGCGGAACAGGCGCCACAAATGCACCTTGACCGTGTGCTCGCTGATGTTGAGTTCGTTGGCGATATCGCGGTTACTCAGGCCTCGGTCTAGCATGAGGATCAGCTGTTTTTGACGCTTGGACAGTTTGGTGTCGCCGGGTGCAGTCGCCGCCTCTTCGTCGTTCGAGACATCGGCGGCGAGGAGTCCTTGCAGCCCGTTAGAAATATCCTGCGCAGGGGCGGATTTTTCCAGGTACAGATCAGCCCCGGCCTCGATGCAGGTTTCTTCGGCTTCACCCGCCGGCATGGCCGAGATGACCGCCAGCGGAATGTCGGGGTACAGGCTCTTGATGTCGCTCACTGCCGACGCGCCTTTCACGCCGGGCAGCAGCAAGTCCAGCACAAACAATTCGGGCGCACCATTTTTGATGATGGCGGCTTGCAGCTCGCTGAGCTTTTCCAACTCGACCACCTTGCTCGCCGGACGCAACCGACGCAGCAACATCCCGATGGCCTGTCGTACCAGGGGGTGGTCATCGATGACGTACAAACTCATGACAAAACTCCTGCTCAGTAATTCAGGCCCATGGCCTCTCGAACATCGCGCATGGTCTCGCGCGCCACCACACGGGCTCGCTCGGTTCCAGCGTCAACGATATCACGGACGATGCGCGGGTTGGCCACATAAGGCTCTGCGCGCACCAGCATCGGTTGCTGCTCTTTGAGCATGCCGTCAATCACCGGTTGCTTGCATTCGAGGCAGCCGATGCCGGCAGACTTGCACCCTTGCTCGACCCAGCCCCGCACCTCGGGCGACGAGTAGACCTTGTGGAACTCCCAGACGGGGCAGCGTGCCGGGTCGCCAGCGTCGGTGCGCTTGACGCGCGCCGGATCGGTGGGCATGCGCTTGACCTTGAGCTCCAGGCTGGCTTTGTCTTCGCGGATGGCAATCGAGTTGTTGTAGCTCTTGCTCATCTTGGCGCCGTCGAGTCCGGGCAGTCGGCTGGCTTCGGTGAGCAGCACCTGAGGCTCGGGCAGGATCACCTTGCCAGTGCCGCGGAAATGGCCTTCCAGACGCTCGCGGTCGTGCGAGTCGAGTTCGGGGGCGGCGGCGATGTAGCCCATGGCGCCTTCAAGCGCCCGGGTGTCACCGGTTTCCTGAAATTGCTTGCGTGATTTTTCGAAGCGTTTGGCGCTGTCCTTGGGCAGTTTGGCCAGGCTGGCCTGGATTTTTTCCTCGTAGTGGATCTCGCGACCATAGAGGTGGTTGAAGCGTCGGGCTGCCTCGCGGGTGAGTTCGACATGGCTGGCCTGGTCTTCGCCCACCGGCACGTACTTGGCCTTGTAGATCAAGATGTCGGCCGCCTGCAGCAGCGGGTAGCCCAGGAATCCGTAGGTGGACAGATCCTTGTCTTTGAGCTTTTCCTGCTGGTCCTTGTAGGTGGGTACACGCTCGAGCCAGCCCAGGGGTGTGCCCATGGCCAGCAGCGTGAACAGCTCGGCATGTTCGGGCAGTCGGCTTTGCAGGAAGATGGTGCACTGCTCGGGATCCAGGCCAGCAGCCAGCCAGTCGATCACCATCTCGTAGACGTTTTTCTCGATGACCTCGCGGCTTTCGTAGTGGGTGGTCAGGGCATGCCAGTCGGCCACGAAGTAAAAGCACTCCATCTCGGACTGCAGGCGAACCCAGTTCTTGAGGGCTCCGTGGTAGTGACCCAGGTGCAAGGCCCCGGTGGGGCGCATGCCAGAGAGAACACGATCTTTCATTGCGTCATTTCACCAAAAATTCCAGCGGGCTGAGCACCAACTTGATCACGTCAAAGCTCAGGTCCATCAAGGGGTGCATCCACCAGGCACTCAGCACGCCCATCAACACCAGGGCCATCACGATGAAAAAGCCATAGGGCTCGATGCGCGAGAACATGAGCGCCTGCCGCCATGGCAACAGACCCACGACGATGCGCCCGCCGTCCAAGGGCGGGAGCGGAAACAGGTTGAAGGCAAACATGACCACGTTGGCCAACATGCCGGCGCGGCACATCTCGAGGAAAAATCGCTCCTGCAGGCCTGCGCCCACCAGCACGTACAGCAGCACGCCCCACAGCAAGGCCTGCACCAGGTTGATCCCAGGTCCGGCCAGTGCGACCCAGATCATGTCGCGCTTGGGATTGTCTAGACGGTCGAACCGAACCGGCACCGGCTTGGCATAGCCAAACAGCATGGCGCCCGAGGTGGCAAAGTACAAGGCCAGGGGCATCACCAGGGTGCCCAGCCAGTCGATGTGGGGCACAGGGTTGAGGGTGACGCGGCCCATCATCCACGCGGTGTTGTCGCCGAAATGCCGCGCCGCGTACCCGTGTGCCGCCTCGTGCAGGGTGATGGCAAACAGCACCGGCAGGGCGTAAATGAGGACGGTCTGGACCAGATCGGAAAAGTTCACCCCTGAATTATGACTTTGTTATGCCCAACGCCCGCTGACAGCCTGAAATGCCATGCGTTTCACTTAAACCCGAGCGGTGCGGTTGCAACACTTTCGCACTCATGCCGGCGGTCAGCCCAGGCCCAGGATGTCCAATGGGCCACGGCCCTCACGAACCACGACGGGGGCATCGCCCTGGCCCATGGGGGTGAGGTCTACCACGGTGGTGGGTTCGAGCGGGCAGGCCCCGGCGTCGACCACGGCGGCAATTTGGTGCTCGAGTTGATCGCGGATCTCTTCAGGGTCGTTCAGCGGCAGTGCCTCGCCGGGCAGGATCAGGGTGGTGGCCAGGAGTGGACCCCCGTGCAGGCCCAGCAACTCCTGCAGGGCCCGGTGCTCGGGCACGCGCAGACCGATGGTCTTGCGTTGAGGGTGGCTGACCCGGCGGGGGACCTCTTTGCTGGCCTCCAGGATGAAGGTGTAAGCCCCGGGCGTGGCGGCCTTGAGCAGCCGGTATTGCCGGTTGTCCACCCGGGCAAACTGGGCCAACTCGGAGAGATCGCGGCACAGCAAGGTCAGGTGGTGCTTGTCGTCCACCCCGCGAATGCGGCGCAAGCGTTCCACCGCTGCCTTGTCGTCGAGGTGACAGGCCAGGGCATAGCTGGAATCGGTGGGAATGGCCAGCACATCGCCGCGGGTCAGCCATTGAACGGCTTGCTTGAGCAGACGGGCCTGGGGGTTGTCGGGATGAACGTGAAGAAACTGGGCCATGCGGCGATCGATCAGGATGAGGCGCTCAAGCGCTGCTCACGCAAGGTGACCCAGCCCGCCAGCAGACCACACCCCACGATCAACAGCATACCCATCAGGGCCAGCGAATTCGGTACGTGGGCGAACACCAGCCAGCCGCCCAGGGTGGCGAAGGCGATGCCGCTGTACAGAAACGGCGTGATCCGCGACGC
>JACCDP011100930.1_pt1 | contig 54587 bp, 40 predicted proteins | sample 7445841 | NCBI WGS metagenome assembly JACCDP01 (sample SAMN15323441, study PRJNA562643) | freshwater metagenome | isolation source: river surface water | place: USA:Blue River Watershed | collected 2017-08-17 | reverse complement strand
CGGGCGTCGGCGCACCTTGGTAGACGTCCGGCACCCAGATCTGGAACGGGAACGCGCCGATCTTGAAGGCTACTCCGGCCAGGACCAGCACGACGCCGAGCGCCGCGACGAAATTGTCGGGATTCGCGGCGAGGAAACGGGAAAGCTCGGCGTAATGCAGCCCCTGAGGGGTGTGGCCCGGCAGGGCCGGATTACCCGCGGCGCCGTAAAGAAGGACGATACCGAAGAGCAGGAGGCCCGAACTCAGCGCGCCCATCACGAGATACTTCAGACCGGCCTCGAGCGAGGCGGTGCTCGTGCGATGATAACCCACCAGGATGTAGAGGCCGATCGTGAGCGTCTCGAGGGCGACAAAGAGCATCACGAAGTGGTTGCTCTGGGCCAAAAGCATCATCGCCGCGGTGACAACGAGCAGGACGTGGTAGAACTCGACCCGCGCGACCCGCTGCCGCGCGAGCGTGATCCGCGCCAGCAGACACGTGAGCAGCGCGGAGAGCAGGAAGAAAGCCCGCATCAGCTGGCCGCCGGTGCCGTGGAACAGCAACCCGTTGAAGGTTTCGCGACCGATGGAGACGGAGTTCCAGTTCAGCGCCAGGCCCAGAAGGGTGCCGAGGAGACCCGCGCTCGCGACGTCGGGGATGACCCCGTGCAGGCGGCGCGGCAGCACGATCTCGAGCGCCAGCAGCAGCAGGGCCACGCAGCCGAGCATGAGCTCGGGCATGATGGCGCCCCAGAGGTTGTCGGCGGCGGCGAGTCGGAGCGCTTCGACGGTCATCGGGAGGGGGCGGCGGCGGCCGCGGCCGGGGCGGCGGGCAGCGCGGGATTGAGAGCCGAGGACAGCGAACGCGGCCAAAAGCCGACGAACAGCAACGCGGCGAGGAGGACGAGGGCGGGGATCCGCTCCGACCAGCGCAAGTCGACGGGAGCCTGCCGCGCGGCGACCTCTTCCATGCGCGCGGTGGCGGGACCGAAGAATACGCGGGCCGCGGCGCGCAGGCCGTAGACGGCGGAAATCACGACTCCCACGGCGGCGAGGGCGGTGATGAGCGGCGAGAAGCGCCAGAGCGCGACGAAGATCGCGAACTCACCCCAGAAGTTGGCGAAGCCAGGCAGCCCGACGCTCGCGAAGGTGGCGGCGACGAAAAGGGCAGCGAGGACCGGGGCTTGCCGCGCCAGCCCGCCCATCTCGTCGAGCGCGAAGGTCTGGGTGCGGTGGTGGATGCACGTCGCGAGCTGGAACAACAGCGCAACCGAAAGGCCGTGGGCCACCATCAGAAGAACCACGCCGCCGACACCCACCGCGGAACCGGCCGCGATCCCGAGGAAGGCGTAACCCATGTGCATGACCGAACTGTACCCGATCATCTGCTTGAGGTCCCGCTGGGCGATGGTGACGAAACCGACAATGAGCACGTTGCCGACCACGGCGAGCCAGGCGAGCGGAAGCGCCCAGGCCGAGTGACCGGCGGGCAGCAGCGGCAGGGCGACCTGGATGAGGGCGTAGAGGCCGAATTTCTTGAGCACGCCCGCGTGGAGCATGGCGTTGGAACTCGGCGCGGCGCCATAGCCGAGCGGGGCCCAGGTGTGCAGCGGCCAAAGCGAGACCAGCACCCCGAGACCGAGCGCCAGCAGGCCGAACAGGTTCCGTTGCACGCTTTCGGCGAGCGGGAATCGGGCGAGATGCTCGCGCAGCGCGATCAGGTCAAACGTGTTGGCGCCGCTCTGGGCGTAGAGGGCGATCAGGCCGAGGAGCGAGATCATCGCCCCGAGCGTGAGGTAGATCGTCATCTTCATCGCCGCGTAACCGCGGTCGCGACCTCCCCAGACGCCGACCATGATGAAGGTCGGGATCAGGGCCAACTCGTGGAAGAAGTAGAGGAAGAGGACATCGACGCTCGCGAACACGCCCATCAGCCCTCCCTGCATCGCCAGCAGGAGCATCAGGTAAATTTTGAGGCGCTCGGCCTGGGACTGGATGGCGTAAAGGCCCGCGGCAAAGCCGACGATTCCCGCCATGACGAACAACGGCAGCGCGACGCCGTTGAGGCCGAGCTTCAACGAGACCCCGAGCTCGTCGAGCCCGGTGGAATACTGCCGCAGGAAGGCGTAACCGGAGACCTGCGTCTGCGCGGAGAAATGCCACCAGACGTGCAGCGCCATGAGGAGCGGCACGCCGAAGCCGACATAGGCCAGCCGCACTGACCAGCGCTTGGGCAGGCCGCAGCCGATCGCCAGCGCGACCGCGAGGGGCGCGACGATGGCGATGAGCAGGGGATCGGTCAGCAGGTTGCCCATGGCGTCAGAAGGTCAGGTATCCCGCGGCGACCGCCCAGAGTGCGGCCAGCCCGAGGAGGAACCAGTAGGCGTAAGTGTTGGCGTTGCCCACGTGGAGGGCGCGCGCGCCGAGTCCGAAGAGCCCGACGACTCCCGCGAGGCCGCGCACGATGAGGCCGGCGAGCAGGATCTGCTCGAGGAAATTCAGCAGCATCGCGAACCGCTGCTGCACCTTCTCCACGTACCAGCCGTAGGCGCGGTCGAAGGATTCCTTCAGGGCCCCGAGCAGCCCGAAGAGACCGGGCGAGCGCCGGGCCAGCGCGTCCTCGCCGGAGGCGGGATACAGGAACCAAGCCGTGCCCGCGCCGGCCAGCAGCACGACGACGCTGGTGGCGAGGATCACTCCGTGGGCGGGGCCCGTGGGATGGACCACCTCGTCGAGGATGCCGTCGAAATTGCCGCCCAACACCGAGGAGAAGAACCAGCCGTAGCCGCCGACAACGGACAGAACCGCGAGGAGCGCCAGCGGGGCGGTGAGGGTGAATCCCCCCTCGTGGGCGTGCCGGGCGCCATCGCCGCGGGCTTCACCCAGGAAGGCGATCCGCCATAGGCGCACCATGTAGAAGGACGTGAGCGCTGCGGTGAACGCCAGCACGCCGAAGACCGCGGGGTTCTTCGCGTAGGCGAGGTAGAGGATGGCGTCCTTCGAGAAGAAGCCGGCCAGACCCGGGAGGCCGATGATCGCCAGTACACCGGCGGTAAACGTCCAGAACGTGAGCGGCATCCGCGCGCGCAGCCCGCCCATCCGGAAAATATCCTGCTCGTGGTGGCAGCCGTGGATCACGGAGCCGGAACCGAGGAAGAGGAGGGCCTTGAAGAAGGCGTGGGTGGTGAGGTGGAACATCGCCGCCCCGGCGCCCGCCGCCATGAGGTGGGAGTGGTCCCCGTGCGGCACGTCCAACGAACCGAGGCCGAAGGCCGCGACCATGAAGCCGAGCTGCGACAAAGTGGAGTAGGCCAGGACCTTCTTGATGTCGCGCTGCGTGACCGCGCACAGCGCCGCGTAAAGCGCCGTCGCCACGCCGGTCCAGAGGATCACCGTCAGCGCGTCCGGCACCATCAGGAAACTGATCCGGCAAAGCATGTAGATGCCGGCCGCGACCATCGTCGCGGCGTGGATCAAGGCGGACACGGGCGTCGGGCCCTCCATGGCGTCGGGCAACCAGACCTGCAACGGCAACTGGGCCGACTTGCCCACGGCGCCGCAGAAGAGCAGCAGCGGGATCCCCGCCGAGACTGCCGCTCCGGCCCCAGTCTGCGAGGCCAGGGCGTCCAGTTGGGTCGTCCCGAAGCGGGCCTGGCACCAGACGATGCCCAGGAGGAACCCGAGGTCGCCCACCCGGTTGACGATGAAAGCCTTCTTGGCGGCGTCGGCGGCCGACTGGCGCAACAGGTAGTGGTTGATGAGCAGCCACGAGCTGAAGCCGACGAGCTCCCAGAACACGAACATCATGACCAGGTTGTCCGCCAGGACGATCCCGGTCATCGAGAACATGAAGATCGAGAGCCCGCCGAAGTAGCGGCCGCGGGCCTCGTCGTCGTGCATGTACCCGAGGGAGAAGACGTGGACGCAGAGACCGACCACGGCCACGACGAACAGCATCAGGGCGGCCAGGTCGTCGAACTTCACGCCGAGCGAGAAGGCCCAGTCGCCGAGGCGCAGCCATTCGGCGGAGTCGGTGAAGCGGTGCCCGCCGAGCGCCATGGACAGGGCGGTGGCGGCGAACAAGGCCGCGGCGGTCGTGGACACGGCCGCGGCGGCCCCGCCGCGGCGGCGCAGGAAGAGGGCGATGATGGCGGCCGAGAGCAGCGGCACGCCCAGCGCGGCGACGGCGAGAAGGTTGAACGTCATGCGCTCAGTTCCGCAGGGAGTTGAGCTCGTCGAGCTGCACGGTCCGCCGGCGGCGGAAGAGCGCGACGATGAGCGCGAGGCCCACGGCGACTTCGGCCGCGGCCACGGTGAGGATGAAGAAGACGAAGACGTTGCCGTCCATCGTGCCGTTGAAGCGGGAGAAGGCCACCAGCGCGAGGGTGGCGGCGACGAGCATGAGCTCGAGGCTCATGAAGACGACGAGCGTGTTCCGCCGGACGAGCACGCCGAGCAGCCCAATCGCGAAGAGTGCGACGGAGACGGCGACGTAGGCGTTGAGGGTGGCCGGGATCATGCGCCCTCCTCCTGATCCGCGGGACGCTTGCTCAGCACGATCACGCCAAGCATGGCTATGAGCAGCAGGAACCCGAGCACCTGCACCGGCAGCAGGTAGGTGGTGAAGAGCTGGTGGGCGTACGGCTTGAGGGCGGCGCCGACCGCGGTGGTGGCGGCCTTGGACTCCGGCAGGCGCCCGCGGACAAGGAACGAAGCCACGCCGCCGAGCACGAGGCCGACGGCGATCACGCGCGCGGCCAGCGGCAGGCGGTGCAGGACCGGCCGACTGTCGCCGCGGACGTCAAGCAGCATGATGATGAAGAGGAACAACGCGACGACCGCGCCCGCGTAGACCAACAGCAGCAGGAAGGCCAAGAGGTAGGCGTCGAGCGCCACGAACAGGCCCGCGATCCCGACCAGCGACAGGAGCAGGCACATCGCCGCGTTGACCGTGTTGCGGTTAAGGACGACCCCGGCCGCGCCGATGAGCGTCAGCAGGACGAAGGCGTTGAAGAGAATCTGCCCGGTGCCCATGGCCTCAATGACGGTCGTTGCCGTGCTCCTCGGCGGCCTTCTTGCGGTCCCACTTGAAGTGGTCGTCGGGCAGCGTGCCGCCCAGCTCATAGAGCCGCGCCTTGTTGTTCACCATCTCCTCGCGGGAGTAGCCGGTCATCGAGTACTGGGACTGCAGCCAGATCGCCTCCTCGGGACAGACCTCCTGGCACATGCCGCAGTAGATGCAGCGGAGCATGTCGATCTCGAACTCGCGCGGCGCCTTCTCGACGTGGGCCTGAGGGGAGTCGACCGGGATCTCGCCGGGCGTGATGCGGATCGCCTTAGGCGGACACACGAACTCGCAGAGCTGGCAGGAGACGCACTTCTCGCGGCCGTTCGGATCCTTCACGAGCGTCGGCACGCCCCGGTAGCCAGCCGGCACGGCAGGCCGCTGCTCCGGATACTCGAGCGTCGTCTTCGGGCGCACGAGGTGGCGCCAGGTGGTCCGCAGTCCCTCCGCGATTTGCGGGAGGTAGGTGCGCTCGGCGAAGGTGAGCGGCTTGCGTTGGAGAGGGACGACGGCCATGGCGGGAAGGACGGTCAGCGGGTCTGGATAACGGCGATCGCCGCCGCATAGAAGACCAGATTCGCGACGGAGAGCGGTAGCAGCTTGCGCCAGCCGAGCTCCATCACCTGGTCATAGCGGAAGCGCGGAACGGTCCAGCGCACCCACATGAAGAAGAAGATCAACGCGATCACCTTCCCGAGGAAGATGCCGATCGAGAGTACCCCGACGAAGACCGGGTGGGCGAGCAGCGGGTGCAGCGGCGCGAGCCACGCCGCAAGGGTCGCGAGCGACACCCAAGGCAGCGGATTCCAGCCGCCGAGGAAGAGCAGCGTGAAGACGCCCGACCCGATGAGCATGTGCGCGTACTCCGCCACGAAGAAGAGACCCCACTTGAACGCGCCGTATTCAGTGTGGAAGCCGCCCACGAGGTCCGCCTCGCCCTCCGCCATGTCGAACGGATGGCGGTTTGTCTCGGCGAAGAGCGCGACGAGGAAGATCAGCGCGGAGACGGGCATGAGGAACACGAACCACATCCCGCCCAGGAAGCCGGGCTGGCTCTGGAACTCGACCGCGCGCGCGAGGCTCATCGTGCCCGGCGTGCCCGGGGCGTTGATCCAGAGGAACACCGGCAGCACGGAAAGCGTGAGCGAAAGCTCGTAGGAGATCAGCTGCGCCGAGGCGCGCACGCCGCCCAGGAACGGGTACTTGGAGTTGGAGGCCCAGCCCGCGAGGATCAGCGAGTAAACGCCGAGCGAGGAGACGGCGAACACCGCGATCAGGCCGATGTCGACGTTGGCCAGCGCCAGCGGCACCACCCGACCGGCCGTGTCGAGGTACGCGCCGAAGGGCACGGTCGTCACCGTCGTCAGCGCCGGCATCATCGCGACGATCGGCGCCAGCACGAAGTAGAACTTGTTCACGTGCCCCGGCAGGGCGTCTTCCTTGAAGAGCATCTTGCCGCCGTCGGCCATCACGTGGAACAGACCGAGGCGCTGGAGGAATGGCCCGACGAACGGGATCCACGCCACCCAAGGCACGATCGCGCGATTCGGACCGGGGCGGCCCTGGATCCACGCCGACACCTTACGCTCCGCCATCGAGCAGATGCCCCCGATCGGGAAGATCACCATGATCACGGCGAGCCCCTTGAGCACGCCCTGCCAGACCGGATGGAGGCTGAGGTAGAGGTCGACCATCTCAGAACAGCGTCGCGATGCAGATCAACAGGCCCACCCCGCCCACCACCGCCGCGCCGATCCGCATCTTTCGGTTCTCCTCCGCCAGCGCCGCCTGCTCGCGCTGCTGCGCCTTGGTCGGGTTAGCCGGAGCGGAGCCGGGCTTACGAAGCGTGAGGGCGAGCAGGCCCGCGCCCATGAGGATGAAACCGAGTCCGATGGCGAAGAAGGCAGGGGAGCGCATGGTCTCAGGCGATCGCGGGTTTGTAATGGAGCGTCTCACCCTCGACGAAGGGCAGCGCGGCGAACGGGGAGGCGTCGAGCGAGTGCCCTTCGTCGGACAGCGTGGCGAAGGAAAGGCCCTGCAGCGCGGGAACGGCCGCCGCCATCTCGCGCCAGAGCGCGTGCAGTTCCCCCGGAGCCGAACCGCCGGCCGCCGCGACGAGGCGCGACAGCACGATCAGGTCGTCGGCCGCACCCGCAAGGGCGGGCACCGCCGCAAGGAAACGCTGGAGGCGGAACTGCTGGTTTACGAAGCAGCCCGCTTTCTCGAAGACGGTGAGCGTCGGGAGCGTCACGCGCGCCGCCGCGCTGGTCGCGTGGGCGTGCGTGCCAAGGTAAACGACCGCCACGCGAGCCAACTGCGCGGCGGTCAGGCCGGCGGCAGCGAGGTCCTCTCCCACGGAAACGACGGCCCGCACGCGGCCGGCATCGATCGCCTCGGCCAGCGCGCCGAGGCGCGCGGAAGGCAGCGCATGGATGAGACCGGTGACGAGCGCCCCACGCACGTTCGGGTTGCGGTCGGCGGAGATCAGGAGGCCGTCACCCTGGCCGGTGCGGCTGACGAGATGAACCGGAGCACCGAGCGCCTCGGCCAACCGGCGGGTGAGGAACTGCTCCTCGACCGAGCTACGGCCGGAGCCGACGACCGCCACGGAGCCCGCCGCCTCACGCAGGAGTCCCGCGGCGGCGTGGACGGCGGAGTCGAGGGTGGCCTCGGCGCCGCCGATGCGGCACGAGGCTAGCCGGTCGGGCGACCGCACGGCCTTGTAGAGTTCGCGGCCGCTGTCGGCCATCCATGTGTCGTTCACCGCGTCATTGCGCCGCGGCGTGATGCGGTGGATGACGCCCTCGCGGGACCAGACGACCGTGTTGGCGCCGACGCTCGACTCGGTGTCGATGCTGTTGGTCTGGCGCAGGAACCACACCCGCATCTTGAACCGGAAGTCGGTGCTGGTGAGGGCGCCGACCGGGCAGATGTCGACCGTGTTGAGCGAGTAGTTGTTGGCGAGCTCACGGCCCGGGTAGCAGGTCAGCGTCGAGTAGCTGCCGCGGTCGACGAAACCGAGGACGTCGTCCTTGGCGACCTCCTTGCAGAACCGGATGCAGCGGGAGCAGAGGATGCAGCGCTCGTCGTCGAGGGTGACGCGGGGCCCGAGCCGGGTGCGCTTGGGCTTCACGTTCTTCTCCTCGACGAAGCGTGAGTAGCCGCGGCCGTAACCGGTGGCCTGCTCCTGCAGCTTGCACTCGCCGGCCTGGTCGCAGATCGGGCAGTCGAGCGGGTGGTTGACGAGGAGAAACTCCATCACGCCCTCGCGGCAGTCCTTGATCTGCGGCGTCTGGGTGCGGACGTGCAGCCCGGGCGAGGCGTTGGTGGCGCAGCCGATCTGCGGGCGCGGGATCCAGTTGATGCGCGCCTTGCCGGTGGCGGGGTCGATGATGGGCGCCTTGGTGGCGGGATCGACGGCCGGCATGCCGATCTCGACGAGGCACATGCGGCAATTGCCCGAGATGGAAAGCTTCGGGTGGTAGCAGTAGTACGGGACGTCGACCCCGACGAGGCGCGCCGCCTCGATGACGTTGGTGCCCTTCGGCACGGCGACGTCCCGGCCGTCGACGTTGACGGTGATGAGGTCGGGTTTGGGAGCGGCGGACATCGCGGTCATCTTGGATTCGGCGGCGAGCGTCAGACCAGCTCGGCGGCGCCCTCGGGCCGCGCCGCCCGTTTCGTTCCCGCGTAGCCCTGGAATTCATCGCCGAACTTGGCAACGAAGCTCTGGGTGGGCCAGGAGCAGGCTTCACCGAAGGCGCAGATCGTGCGGCCGGCGATCTGGTCGGCCACGCCCTTGAGCAGGGCGCCGTCCTCCGCGCGGGCGTCGCCGTGCACCATGCGGCCGGTGATCTTCTTCATCCAGAGCGATCCCTCGCGGCACGGCGTGCACTGGCCGCAGCTCTCATGGGCGTAAAAGGCGTTCAGGTTGCCCAGCGCCTCGACCATGTTGACCGAGTCGTCCATTACGATGACGCCGCCGGATCCGCCCATGGTCCCGCAGGCCGCCATGGTGTCGAAGTCCATCGGGATGTCCTCGACGGCGAGCGTGCGCGTGGAGCCGTCCTTGTTCTTGAGCGTGAAGGTCTCTCCGAAACGGAGCACTTTGGCCGATGAGCCGCCGGGAATGACGGCCTTGAACTTGCGGCCGGGGAGCGGGCCGCCGCACACCTCGTTGAGCAGCTGGCCGAGCGTGATGCGGCCGACCTCGTACTCGTAGTAGCCGGGGCGCTGCACGTGGCCGCTGACGCACAGGATGCGCGTGCCGGTGTTGTTGGGCGTGCCGATCTGGGAAAACGCCTCGCCGCCCACCTCGACGATGTACTTCACGTGGCAGAGCGTCTCCACGTTGTTCACGATCGTCGGGCACTGGTAGAGCCCGAGCACCGCGGGGAAATAGGGCGGCTTGATGCGCGGGTACGGACGCTTGCCCTCGAGGGACTCGATAAGCCCGGTCTCTTCACCGCAGATGTACGCGCCGGCCCCGCGGTGGACGAAAATCTCGCAGCCGTAGCCGGATCCGAGGACGTCGGGCCCGACGAACTTCGCCGCCCGCGCCTCCGCGATCGCCTCTTCAAGGATGCGGGCGCCGTGGGGGAACTCGCCGCGGATATAGATGTAAGCCTGCCGGACGTTGTTCGCCCAGCAGGTGATCATGATGCCCTCGATCAGCTGATGCGGATCCTGATGGATGATGTAGCGATCCTTGAACGTGCCAGGCTCGGACTCGTCGGCATTCACCACGAGATAGATGGGCTTGCCGCTCTTGCGGTCGACGAGGCTCCACTTGAGGCCGCAGCCAAAGCCGGCGCCGCCGCGTCCACGGAGGCCCGACTTCTTGACCTCGTCGATGATGGCGGCCGGCTGCATCGCGAGCGCCTTGCGCAGGGCCTCGTAGCCCCCGTGGCGGACGTAGCAGGCCAAGTCGCGCGTGTAACCCGGCTCGTCGATGTGGCGGAAGATGATGCGTCGCTGGGCGGGGGCGGGCATGGTCGGCGTCTCCGGGTGGCGGGGTCAGCGGCGGGCGGCGGCCTCGGCCTTGATGCGGTCGCTCAGGCGCCGGGCCGCGGCGCCGTCGACGTTCTCGTGCAGGTCGTCGTCGATCATCACGACAGGAGCAGTGCCGCAGCTGGCGAGGCACTCGACGAACTCGACCGTGACCTCGCCGTCGGGCGAGACCTCGCCGCGGTGGGTGTTGAACTCACGCTCGAAGGTCGCGCAGGTCTGGTAGGCGCCGCGGAGCGCGCAGGACAGCGTGCGGCAGACCTTGATGTGCCGGCGGCCGATCGGCTGCTGGCGGAACATCGGGTAGAAGGTGACGACCTCCTGCACGTTGATGGGCTGGAGCTCGAGCCGGGCCGCGATCCACTCCACGGCAGCGGGCGAGATGTAACCTACGTCCTCCTGGATCGCGTGCAGCACCATGAGCACGGCGCTTCGCTTCACCGGGTAATGCGTGATCACCTCGTCGATCCGGCTCAGGGTCGCGGGCTTCAGGTTGATCGTGGGCAGCTCGGGCATGGGATCGACGTTCAGCGGTCACATTCGCCCATCACGAAGTCGAGGGAGCCGAGGATCGCGACGACGTCGGAGATCAGGCAGCCCACGCAGGCCTTGGGCACGATCGAGAGATTGCAGAAGGAAGGTGAGCGGATCTTCAGACGGTAGGGCACGCCGCCGCCCTTGCTCACGACGTAGAAGCCAAGGATGCCCTTCGGGTTCTCCGCCTCGAAGTAGACCTCGCCGGCCGGGACCTGCGGCCCCGCGGTCACGATCATGAAGTTCTGGATGAGCTCCTCCATCGAGGTGAGCACTTTGTCCTTCGGCGGGGCGAAGATGCGCCGCGCATCGGTGGCGTACCATGGCCCCTCGGGGAAGCGCGCGATCACCTGGCGGATGATACGCACCGACTGCCGCATCTCCTCGCCGCGAACGAGGTAGCGATCATAGCAGTCCCCGGTGGTGCCCACCGGAACGTCGAACTCGTAGTTTTCGTAGCCGGAGTACGGCTTGTCCTTGCGCAGGTCGAGGCCCACGCCGCTGCCGCGGAGATTCGGCCCGGTGAGGCCGTAGGCGAGCGCGTCGGCCTTGCTGATGACGCCAACGCCCACGGTGCGATCCATGAAGATCTTGTTCCGCGTGAGCAGCTTCAGGGTCTCCTCGAGGATCGGCAGGAATTGGTCGCAGAAGGCCCCCACCCGGCCGAGCCAGCCCTCCGGCACGTCGCGCGTCACACCGCCGATGCGGGTGTAGCTCGTCGTGAAGCGAGCGCCGGTGAGTTCCTCGAACAGCTTGTAGAGCTTCTCGCGCTCCTCGAGGGAGTACAGCAGCACCGTCCAGGCGCCTACGTCCAAGCCGAAGGCCCCGAGGCCCATCAGGTGCGACGAGATGCGGGCCATCTCGGCGGTGATGACGCGGATCGCCTCGCAGCGCGGCGGGACCTTCACGCCCGCGAGCCGCTCCACGGCGATCGCGTAGGCCATGTTGTTCGCCAGCGGCGCCAGGTAGTCCAACCGGTCCGTGTACGGCACGAACTGGTTGTAGGTCATGTTCTCGGCGATTTTCTCGTCGCCGCGGTGTAGGTAGCCGATCACCGGGTCGGCCTTCGTGACCGTCTCGCCGTCGATCTCCAGCTGCAGCCGCAGCACGCCGTGCGTCGAGGGGTGCGACGGCCCCATGGAGAGGGACATCTTCTCGCCCTGGAATTCCTCGGGGACCGCGGCCGCGCCCGCGGCGAGCCGCGCCGCGCTGTCGGGAAAGGTGTGTTCGGCGGCCATCGTCTTACTCCTTCACCTGCCGCAGCGGCGTCTGCCCAGGTTGGGCGACGCGATCGCTCCAGCTCTCGTCCTTCGCCCGCGGTTCGGCCTCGGAAAGGTTGATCTCACCGGCGGAGGCCACGAACGGACCGCCCGCCATCGGCGCCGCCACCACCTTGGTGCCCGTTTCCTCGGCCACGTCGGCTCCCGGCAGATCGGTCTCGATGCCAGCCAGGGGGAACTCCTTGCGCAGGGGGTGGTAGGGATAGCCATCCCACATCAGGATGCGCCGCAGGTCCGGGTGACCCTCGAAACGGAGGCCGAACATGTCGAAGCACTCGCGCTCATGCCAGTTGGCGCCCGGCCAGAGCGACGTCACGCTCGGCGCCGTCGGCGCCTCCTCGGTTCCCGCGCAGGCGGCCGCCACGCGGACGTAGGTGCCGGGACGGGTCGTCGAAAGCAGGTGATAGACGACGGTGAAACGTGGGCTCGCTCCCGCCGCCCAGTCGATCGCGGTGACGTCCATCAGCAGGTCGAACGCCTGCTCGTCGCGCAGGAAGCGCAGCACGGGAACCACCTCCGCCAGCGGCACGTCGACCGCAGGATGATCCGCCGAGGCGCGATCCGCGGCCTGCGGGAAACGCGACTTGAGAGCGGCGAGGAAGTCGACGGACATGACGGCGCAGCCGGGCTCAGGCGGAAAGAAGACGACGCGCGGACGGCTCGCGCCGGACCTTGTCCTGCAGCTTCATGAGCGCGTCGAGGAGCGCCTCGGGCCGCGGCGGGCAACCACTCACATAGACATCCACCGGTACGATGCGGTCCACACCCTGCAAGGTCGCGTAGCTGCGGTACATCCCGCCCGAGCTGGCGCAGGCGCCCATGGCGATCACCCACTTCGGCGCAGCCATTTGGTCATAGATCCGGCGCACCTGCGGAGCCATCTTGTAGGTCACCGTGCCCGCCACGATCATGCAGTCGGCCTGCCGCGGCGAGAAACGCATGACCTCGGCGCCGAAGCGCGCGATGTCGAACCGCGCCCCGCCGACGGCCATGAGCTCGATGGCGCAGCAGGCCAACCCCATGGGCATGGGCCACATCGAGTTGGTGCGGATCCAATTGATGGCGGCATCGGCCCGGGAGACGATAACGCCCCCCTCGATTTTGCTGTCGTAGCCGAAATCTGTGTTCGCGGAAACCATCAGTGGACGCCGGTTTGTGGAAAAAATCCCCTGCAGGGTTGGCTCCGCGCCAAGGTCGCGCAAGTCGCTTTTCCGCAATCGTTCACTTTGTAGCGGGAAACCGCGACCCGAGGGCGCGGCCTAATGCGGAGCATAATCGAAGCCACGACCCGCCCCAGCAGCCGTCGTGCCGCGCCGACCGCTCACCGCGGCTTCAGCAGCCCGTGGCCTTCCAGCTCGTAGATACCCGTGAGGTAACCCGCCTCCCACCGCGCCCTGACCTTCAGGATCCCGGCGAGGAACACCGGCACGTCCTGCACCGGCGGCAGCCCTTCGCCGCGCATCCGCACATGCATCCACTCGTTCATCTCGGGCATGATGCCGTAGCAGCACAGCGAAGGATTGCTCAACAGGAAGAACTCCGTCGCGAGCCCGCCCTCCAGCTTGAGCGGCAGCATGAAGCCGGTGAGGACGACCTTGCGGCCGTCGAGCCGCCGTATCGCCGCGGGGACCTGCTCTACTGCATCGGGTGGCTCCTCGCCAACGGCGACCGGCTGCGGCGGCGGCCGATATTTGAAACCCGCCAATTGGCTGAAATGCACCTTCGCGTAGCCGGCCACGTTCTCCAGCGGTCCCTCGAGCGCCGATAACGGCGGCCCGGCAGGCAAAGGCGGAACCGGAGGCTTGGCGGGGTCCCCCGCGGGAGCCAAGGAGGCCGGCGCCCGCCGCGCGTCAGACTTCACCGCGGAATCGGCCCCGCGCAGCATGCCCGGCATCAGGTCCGGCATGCCCTCTCCCAGCAATTCCTTCTCCTCGTGACGCAGGGGATTGTAGCCGCGGGGACAACAGAGCGAGTGATCAAACTTGGGCCCCGCAAATGGCGCCGCTCCAAGGCCAGCCGCCAAAGCCACCCCAGCCAAAGTGGCCAAGGCCAGGATCCTCGGACCAGGACCAAGACCGCGAGCAGGGTTCGACGCCGGCATCTTCCTAACCACCCGGCGCTACTTCGCCGAAGCTCCGACCTTCCCGGACAAACCCTGGAAACGACGCCCCTTGATGTCGACCGGCGCCACCGCGACTTCGATCGGCGCCGAGCCTTTCAGCCAATCCGCCTGCGCTTCGAACTGCGACGTGTCTCCGACCGTCTCGCCGGTCGCGGGGTTGGCCACCGCCTTGAGCGACAGCGGCTTTTTCTCACCGCCAGTCGTCACGTTGACTTCCAAAGCCGGAGCCTTGAGGCGGACAAAGTTCTCGGCGTGGCCGTCGAGCACCCAGATCGTCAGCTTACCCGCGGCACCGTCGCGCAGGAGCTCCAGGTTGTAGGCGTGTTCCCCTACCTCGATCAACGTGCCGCCGTGCGGAGCGGTGTGGACGTGTCCCCCGCCGCCTCCCTTGGGAGCCGCGTGTTCCTGACGACCACAGGCGGCAAGCAGGACCGTGAGCAGGCAAAGGATGGGTAAACGAATGAAGTGGTTCATCGTGCGATCCTATCCAGCCCCGACGCCAAATCCAGCGCGCCGGAGAACTTTGCCGAAGGACGGTCTCCGATTCGCGGCCGGAGCCTTCGTGGTGGGCCACAGACCGACGAGGCTTCCGGCCGCGGGGCCGCGGTTTCTGCGCGTCCGCGGGCAGACCATTTTCATTAACATCGTAAAATGGTCTGGACCATTTTACGATGTCAGCGAACTTGGTCTCATGCCTAATCGGTCGCGATCCTACGATGCCCTGCTGCGGGAGCATTTGTCCTCCCATCGCCAGATGGCGCTGGTGAGCGGTCCGCGCCAGGTCGGCAAAACCACCGCCTGCCGTGCCGTGGCGGACCAGTACCTGAACTGGGACAACCTAGATGATCGGCGCCGTTTGCTGGCCGGTCCGACTGCGATCGGCAACGCGGTCGGAATCGACCGGCTGCGCGCAAGGCCGCCGGTCGTCGTTCTCGACGAGCTGCACAAGTATTCGAAATGGAAGGCGCTCCTCAAGGGCCTCTTCGACACCTACGGGGAGCGCGTGAAATGGATAGTCACCGGAAGCTCACGTCTCGACGTGTTCCGGCGTGGCGGCGACAGCCTGATGGGCCGTTACCTGCTCTACAGGTTTCATCCTTGGTCGGTGGCGGAGTGCCTGCACGCGGATATACCGGCCAAAGCGATTCGTCCGCCGCGGGAGATCGATCCGGATGACTGGGAAGCACTTTGTTTGCACGGAGGTTTCCCGGAGCCATTCCTCAAACGCGATCCCCGGTTCTCGAACCGATGGCGCTCCCTACGCTACGAGCAGCTCTCGAAAGAGGACATGCGGGATGTGACCCGCGTGCAAGATCTCGGCTCGATCGAGGTTCTGATGCAGATCCTCGGGGAACGCAGTGCCCAGCAGGTCGTGTATTCCAACCTCGCCGCCGAGATCGGTACTTCGGTGGACACGGTCCGCCGCTGGCTGGATCTCCTCGGTCGGCTGCACTTCGGATTCCTGCTGCGTCCATGGTTCAAGAACGTGACCAAATCGCTGAGAAAGGAACCCAAGTGGTTTCTGCGGGACTGGTCCGGCATCACCGACCCTGGGGCGAAGGCTGAAACCATGGTGGCCTGCCATCTGCTGAAGGCCGTCGAAGGCTGGACGGACCTGGGCCTAGGGGTGCACGAACTTCGCTACCTGCGGGACAAGGTAAAGCGGGAGGTCGACTTCGCCGTCGTGCGTGACGGCAAACCCTGGATCCTCGTGGAAGTAAAAAAGTCGGATACGAACCTGTCACCGTCGCTGGCGCATTTTCAGGCACAGACCGGCGCGGAGCACGCATTTCAGGTCGTGATGGACCTTCCGTACGAGGACGCGAACTGCTTCGAGCAGCGAAAGCCGATGGTCGTGCCGGCCAAGACCTTCCTGAGCCAATTGCTCTGACCGGCGGCCAATCTGGAGCAAGTGATCCGCCGCCTCCTTTGGAACAGGGTACACCGTGCGGGCAGCCTCCGGATTGAAGCTCGCCCGACCATGGAACCGGATCCGTCTTCGGCAGGAAGATGAGCGCAACCCGGAGGCGTGACCCGGGATTGGACGCGACGCGTCAGGGAACCGTCCGGTACAGCGCGTTGAACAGGAGCTTGAACGTGCCGTGCGTCTGGGCGCGGAAGGTGATCTCCGGTCCGAAGACGTAGACCCTGCCCTGACCCACGGGCGCCTCGAAGGCCGTCACACCATCCTTGAGGTGGTGCTGCCCCCAAGCCCAACCGCTGCGCAGCGGAGCGGCGTTGGGGAACCACGCCAGCGGCCTCACGCCGCGCGCGGTGGCATCGTCGGCGAGCCGGAAGACATGACTGGAATCGAAGTAAACGTCCGCCTCGGCCGGCATCCCCGCCGCAACCGGCGCGTTCGTGTCGAGGCTGACCCGCAGGATGCTGCCGGGAACGAAATACTTGTCCTTCGGCAGCGGCTGGTCGCCGCCCTTCGCGCCCGGCTGCACGAGCGCGTTCCTGACCGGCATACTTAGGTGATAGGCGAGGTTGGCGCTGGTCCCGACGGTGACGATGACACCGCCGGCCTCGAGGAAGGCCTTGAGCGGCGGGAGGGACTTGGCGGCCGTGAAACGACCGGAACGGCCGCGGTACTCGGCTGGCATCTCAGCCTGCGACGGCTCGCGCACCGTTGAATAGCCGCCCGAAGAGCCCTCGACGGAGCCGGAGCGCGGGATGGCGCCCGAGGGAAACACGATGACGTCGTATTTCTCGCGCAACCCGCCGGCGTCGATCTGAGGCGGGTAGATCACGTCGAACGCGAAACCGAACTGCTCGAACAGCAGCCGCGTCCAGCCCGAGGGCATCGAGCCGCCGTAACGATCCCACAGGGCGATGCGCGCCGGCGAAAGGCGACGGGCCCCGGCCGGCGCGGTCGGGAGGGGAACCGGCGTGACCCCCAGCTCGGCGACCAGCGGCTCGAGCACCGCCCGGGCCGAAGCGGGGATGAGGAAATCACCACCCTGCGCGGAAACGGAGACCTCGCCTCCGGCGCGCAGGAGCCGGTTGACGAGTGTGAAGCCGTCGTTGGCGGCGCGACCCACACGCCAGCCTCCCGCCGAGGGAGCCAGTCTTCCCGGAGGCGGCGCCTGCAGTTCTCCCCAGGGCAGCCGCGCGAGAGGTCCCTCGAAGGCGTCGAGCACCCGGTCAAACTTCACCCCCATCTCGAAGGCGAGCGTCCAGCCCGCGGAGTCATAAGGCGCGATCGGAGGGCCGCCTTCGTAGAGAAAGTCGTTCGGGTGATCCTGCGGCTCGAACATATCGATCACGTGCGGCCGGAACGCCTGGTCGGTCTTCACGACGTAGGAACCGGCCGGGTAAGCCTTGCCCGCGACCGTGAAATCGGCGGTCGCGCGGTGCACGACGATGCCGGTCTTGATGAGGGCGTTGACGAACTTCACCGCCGTCGGGAAGTCGGCCTGGTCGGCGGGGAGGATGTAGCCGCGCGGGTCGCGCAGCTCGGGCTTCCGCATCACCGAATCGAAGTACCGCGAGGGAATGCGGCGCCGGGCCGCGGCGCTCCCCGAGCCGCCGGAGTCATCGTCATCGCCGGCAGCGGCCGCTCCCTTGGCCGGCGGATTGTCACGCGCGTGGGCCTCCTGGATCGCCGCGACCCGCCGCGGGTAATGGGTCCAGTGATCGCGATTGCCGCGCTCGATGGAGTTGCGGCCCATCCGCCAGATGCCGAGCAGCAGCGAGTCGCGGTGACGGGCGGCGAAATCGAGCACCGCGTAGTTGAGGGAGAGCGAGTACTCGATCGAGTCCGCGTAGCGCCAAGGCCCCGGTGTGACGGGAAACGGCGTCGCGCCGTTGGGAACGAGGCGGGCCGGCACGAGCGGGACCTCCGAGGGCGTGGGGCTGCCGATGATCTCGGAAAGGATGCCGACCATGTTGTGGAAATAGGTCGTCGTGCGCAGACCACCGTTGAACCAGGTGGAGAAGACGGAGCCATTGCGCTGGGTGTAGCCGGGCTTGCCCTCCCGGTTGAGCCGGCTGCTCATCGCCGCGCCGACCGCGTCGAGCGTCGTCATCACCAGCGGGTCGTAGACATGGTTGAACGGATCGCGGTACGGAGGGCCGGCCACGACCGAGCCCGCGGGTCCCGACTGGTGGTGGTTGTACATCACCTGCGGAATCCAATCGACGTAGAGCTGCCGGTTCATGTTCGCCGACTCGCGCAGCGCCGACATGAAGAAGTCGCGGTTGTTGTCGTGGCCGGCATACTTCTGGTAAAGCCTCGGCAGCTGGTCGATCACCCGCTTGGCCGGCTCGGGCCGGCGCATGTACCAGGAGCTCATCAGCTCCTGTCCGTCGGGATTGGCATGCACCAGAAGCACGACCACTTCGTCGAGGATGCGGACCGTCTCGGCGTCCTCCCGGCTGGCGAGCTGCCAAAGGGTCTCGATCAGCTGATGGGTGCCGACGGTCTCGGTGGCATGCAGGCCGCCGTCGATCCAGACCACCGCGCGCCCCTCGGCGGCGAGCGCGCGGGCGCGGGTTTCATCGGCATCCTCGGCGCGCGCGAGCGTCCGCGAGATCTCCTTCAGACGGTCGAGCCGCGCGAGGTTGGCGGGTGACGAGCAGACCACCATCCACTGCGTGCGGCCTTCCTCGGTGCGGCCGATGTCGACCAGCCGCAGGCGCGGCGACTGGGAGGCGAGCAATTTGAAGTAAGCCTCAGTCTGCGTATACGTCGCGAGGTGGTAGTCGTCGCCGATCGCGAAGCCGAAGTGCTGCTTCGGCGAGGTGAGGGCCGCGGCCGAAAGGCCGGAGGAAAAGAGGACGGCGGCACAGAGTACGAGCGAGGGGAAGAGTCGCGGACGGGGCATGGACGGAAGGCGAACGCGGACTCCGCGGGAGTCAACGCGGCCGCGCAAAGGCCTCGGCCGCGCGTCAGCGGTTGCACCAGGCCTAGAGAACGAAGCGGGAGGCAGCGCCACGTCCGCCCGCGTCGATGGCCGTCGGTCCTCGCGGGTACTCCGCGTTTCAAACCGCCCGGTCGGCTACCAGCGGTCATGCGGCTACGAACCGCCTCCGGCGGATCGGCGGCGCGGAATCCGCGGGCTCGCGAGCCAAGGGGCCCGGGAAACGGCTCAAACCGGGAAACAAACGGGGTTGCTGAGTACCGCCGGAGGGATTCGCTCTCTACGGCCTTTCGCGCCGCGGCCAGCCGCGGCGCCCACGCCAGATGACCCTCATGTCCTCAGGACGCGATCTCCGCCAAGATTTCCCGGCGCTGCACCAACAGGTGCACGGCAAGCCGCTCGTGTACCTCGACAACGCGGCCACGACCCACAAGCCGCGCGCCGTGATCGAGGCCATCGCCCGCTACTACGAGCGCGACAACAGCAACGTTCACCGCGGACTGCACGCGCTGTCGATGCGCTCGACCGACGCCTACGAGACGGCGCGGGCCCGGGTGGCGCGCTTCCTCAACACGGCCGACCCGGCGGAGGTCGTCTTCACGCGCGGCACGACCGAGAGCATCAACGTCATCGCCCGCGGCCTCGCGGGCCGGCTACGCCCCGGCGACGCGATCCTCGCCACCGAGATGGAGCACCATTCCAACCTCGTGCCGTGGCAGCAGCTCGCGCGGGCGACCGGCGCCGAGCTGCGCCTCGTGCCGGTGACCGGTTCCGACGCCGAAGGCGGATTGGACCTCGTCGCGCTGGACCGGCTGCTGACCCCGGCGGTGAAGGTCTTCGCCTTCACGCACGCCTCCAACACCCTCGGGATCGTCAACCCCGCGGCGGACCTTTGCGCCCGCGCCCGGGCGGCGGGCGCGCTTTCAGTCGTCGACGCGGCGCAGTCCGTCGGGCACCTGCCGCTCGACGTGCGGGCGCTGGGGGCGGACTTCGTCGCGTTTTCCGGACACAAGATGTGCGGTCCGACGGGGATCGGCGTGCTGTACGGACGGCGGGAGCTGCTCGACGCGATGCCGCCCGACGAGACCGGCGGCGGCATGGTCGTCACCGTGACGTACGAAGGCGCGACTTGGAAGCCAGCGCCAGAACGATTCGAAGCCGGCACGCCCAACATCGCCGGCGCGGTCGGTCTGGCGGCGGCTTGCGACTACCTCGACGACGCGGGCCGGGAGAAGATCGCGCTTCACGATGCCGAGCTTGCGGCCGCGGCCTACCAGCGGCTGGCGGAACTACCGGGCATCCGCCTCCTCGGCCCCCGCGGCCCCCGCAGCGGCCTGGTGAGCTTCGCATTCGCAGACGTGCACGCGCACGACGTCGTGACCTTTGCCGACGAGGACGGGGTCGCGCTGCGCGGCGGCCATCACTGCAACCAGCCGCTGATGCGGAAGCTGGGCCTCGCAAGCACCACGCGAGCGAGCTTCTACCTCTACAACGGCGAAGCGGAGATCGACGCGCTCGTCGCCAGCCTCCGCCGCATCCTCGCCTTCTTCCGCGGCTGAGGCCGAGGCGGGATCGCTGCTCAGCGCGGCGCCTGCAGGATCCCGACGAAGGCCTTGGGAACCACGGCCGCCGTGCGCCCGTTCGCCGCCGGCAGCACGCGCCCGGCCCAGCGGTTCACCTCCTCGAGCGGAACGTGGCCGACCAGCCCGCCGTGCAGCGCGAGGGCGTCGTCCGTCTCACCGGGGCGCTCCTGGGCTCGCATCAGCAGGGCCACAAGGAACGCGGGGTCGCGGAACGCCTGCCGCAACTGGCCGCGCAGGATGCCCCGCGCTCCGATGAATTCACCCGGGGAGACGCCTCCCGCGGCCAAGCGCGCGCCGAGGTCGGCGAGGACGGGTGCGATCCGTCCCGCGTCATGGGGGGCGCAGTCGATCCGCGCCTGCAGCAACGCGAAGCCGGGGAACCCTTCAAACATCTCCAGCCTGGCGGAGGGTGAGTAGGCGAACCCGAGCCGCTCGCGCACCTCGGCTCGCACACGGAGCTCCAGCACCTTGGCCAGGATCTCCAGCGCCGCCTGGTCGCGCGCGGACGACACGCCTTGGACCGGCCAGGTTGCCGTGACCAGGCCGACGTTCTGCTCCCCGACGAACTCGATCCGCGTGAACCCCGGCGGGGCCGACAACGCGACCAGCCGCGGCGGCGCCGACGTCTCCTTGCGCGCCGCCCGCGGCCGTAGCGCGCCCAGGGTCCGTGAGACCGCATCCACGACGGCGGCTTCCGTCACGTCGCCCGCGACGGTCACCTCGACGTAGCCGCGGGAGAACGAGGGCTCCAGCCAGCGGCGGACGTCGGTCACGCCAAGCGAAAGGTAATCCAGCGGCGAGCCCCACGTGAAGCGGGCATCCCCCTTGAAGAGGTGGTTGGTGAGCTCGCGCATCCCCTCGCCCATTCCGCCGCCCGCGGCCGCGCGCCCCAGCACCGCCTGCACGCGCTGGTCCTGATGCGCGAGGGCGTTGATCACCGGAGCGTGGAGCAGGTCGGCGACGAGGGCGAGGAACACCTCCAGCTGCTCCGCCGCCATCGCGCCGCGGAACGTGAATGCGTCGCGGTCGGCCACATCGAGGCCAAACTCGAGCAACCGCTCCTCCACCAGCGCCGAGAACCGCTCCGGCCGGAAATGCGTGCCGCCGCTGGCCAGCAGGCTCGTGATTCCCCACTCCTTCAGCGCTGGCCGGTTGCCCGGCATCTCCAGCAGGCCCGTGCCGACGCGCACCACCGCCCGCGCCAAGCCAGGTTCCCCGCGCGCCGGCACGAGGTTCAAACGCACCTCGTTGCCGAAACGCGCCAGCACCGCACCCAAGGCGGGCAGCTCGCGCCGCTCGACGACCGGCGTAGGGGCCGGGAACCGCGGCACCACGAAAGGCGTCTCGGTGCGGGCGCGAGGCATCACCGCCGCCAGGCCCGCCCGCCGCCCCTTCCGCACCTCCGCGACCACCGCCTCGGGCCCGAGGTTCACGTCGATCCCGCCCGAGACGTGAAACGCCATCGTTTCAACCGGCCACAAGCCGCGGAACACCTTCTGCGCGTCGCCCGCCGTGAACCGCTCCAGCCATTCGCGGCGCCACGCCAGCACACGCGTGCCGCCCGGGTAGACCGAGTTCGCCACGATCGACTCCTTGAGCTCCTCGCAAAGCTCCCCGGGATCGGCCACCGCCAGTTGGCCGGCGAGGTGCGCCGTCATCCGCAACTGGCGGGCCCGTTCCTCCTCGAGGTCGGCGGAGTCGAGTCCGCGTTCAAGCGTAAGACGGACCAGCCCGTCGATGGAACGCACCCCCTCGGACCAGGCGGACGCCGGAACCTCGAGCCCGGCGGTGGCGACCCCATGGCCGAGGAATTCCTCGTAGGAGGCGAACGCGCCCCCGCCTCGCCCGTCGCGGCGCAAACGGCGGGCGAAAACCGCCATGACGAACTCCCGCTGCTGGCGCTGCACCTGCGCTTCGCGGGAGTCGGGACGGTCGGTCAGGGCGAACACGGTGGCGGTCTCGACCGCGGCCCCGCCGAAACCATTGATCCGGAATACCCCCGCCCGCAGCCCGCGGGCGTCTAGCCGCCCGTCATCGCGCAGGGGAACCGGTGCGGCCGGCCGCGCCATCGGACCAAAGACCTCCCGCACTTGCGCCTCGAGCGCGTCGGCCGGGAAATCACCCGCCGCGACAAGCACCATGAGGTCGGGCCGGTAGGAACGCCGATGGAAGTCCAGGAACTGCTCGCGGGTGAAACCGCGGATAAGATTCTCCCGCCCACCCGGCGGCCGGTCGGTGAAGCGCAACCCGCGGAAGACGACCGGTATCGACGCCTGCTGCTGGCGGCCGGCCAGCGTATCGCGGTTGCGCAGCTCGGCGAGCACGACGCGACGCTCCCGCTCGATCGCGACCGGTTCAAAGGCGACGGCGTCCCCGAAGTCGCGAAAGAGCCGCAGGCCCTCGCGCAGGAGCGCCGGATCATTCTCCCGGAAGTCGAGCCGGTAGGCCGTGTGGTCGAACGTGGTGATCGCGTTGACGTCGCTGCCGTACTCGACGCCGAGGCGCTGGAAGAGGTCGACCATGCGGTCCGCGGGGAAATTGGCCGTTCCGCCGAAGGCGAGGTGCTCGGTGAAATGCGCGATGCCGCGCTCTTCATCCCGTTCATCCATCGATCCGGAGAGCACGAGCAGCTGCATCGTGACCCGTCCGGGCACGCCCCCGTGGGGCAGCAGCGCATAGCGGAAGCCGTTGTCGAGCCGCCCCCAGGCGACCGCCGGATCGGGCGCCATGGCCCGCGGCACCTCGTGCGCCCAGCGGCCCGAGCGGGCGCCGGTCGGCGCCGCTGGGAGGCAAGCGGCGCCAGCGCTGAACGCCAGCAGAAGGCGGAAAAGAGCCGGCATGAGGCCCAACCTGCGCTGGCCAACGCCGGGTTCAACTCGTTTGCGGGGTACGGAGGGGGCTTGCAGCCCCGGAGCGGCAGGAGGGCTTTCCCGCGGATCCGCCGCCCAGAGCGATCTCACTCGCCTTCGCCGCAGGTCTTTTCGCGCTTTCCGCGCGCTCCGAACCCCCATCTGAAGAAGCGAAGTTTCTACCGAGGAAACATCGCGTTTGCACGCGGGTCTCCGATTCCCAACTTTCAATCGTTTGGGCGCTTCGGCGGGGCCTCCCCGCGGAGGCTGCCGGGCACGCGCCAGCCAGCCTTGGCCTTCCAGCAACCCGTGATTCGCAGACTTGCCATCATCGTCCTCGCCGCCGGCGCCCTCCGCGCCGGAGAGGCGACGCGCGCCCCGTCGAGGCCGGCCGCCGCGGTTCCGCGCGTGGCGAACGGGTGGCCGATGGCGGTTGCGCGGATTCCCGCCACCGAAAGCAGCCCGTGGAGCGGGCTGGGACCCTTCCTGTTCTCCGGCCCGGCGGGCGGGGGCGGCCGGGGTACGGCCCGAGGCTTTCGTCCGTTCTGGGTGGAATTCCGCGATCCAGCCGGAGCCTTCCACTCAGCGCACGCTCTCTACCCGCTGTTCAGCTACGTGGAGGAGGGCGGCCATTACCGCTGGAGCCTGCTGGAGCTCGTACGGCGGCAAGGGCGCCTCGAAGGGGCCGCGGCCCCCGAGGCCTTCGACGAGAGGCACCGTCTCGAGATTGCTCCGTTCTGGTTCGAGCGCGATTTCGCCGACCCGGCCCTGAACTACCGCGCTCTGTTTCCCCTCCACGGCACGGTGCGGCAGAAATTCGGCCTCGAACGCGCGTCGTGGACCTTCTTCCCGTTCTTCGCCGAAGTGGAAAACCGCGGGGCGACGACGACCTACGCGCCCTGGCCGTTCTTGCGCACGACGCAGGGCGCGGCCAGCGGGTGGGGCATCTGGCCGCTGTACAGCACCGTCGAGCGGCCGGGGGAGATGAGCGCGACCCACGTCCTCTGGCCGCTCGGCCACGACGTCGTGCGGCAGCCGGATCCCGACGATCCGCCCGGCACCGCCCCGCGGCGGGACACCGCGTTCCTGCCCTTCTACAGCCGGAGCCTCGGGCCCGGTTACGCCAACGAAACCTATCTCTGGCCGTTGTTCGGCTTCACCGAACGCACCTCGCCGGTCCGTTACTCCGAACGCCGGTACCTCTGGCCGTTCCTCGTGCAGGGCCGCGGCGAAGAGGCCCACGTCAACCGCTGGGCCCCGATCTACAGCCATTCCGTCCTCAAGGGACGGGAGCAGTGGTGGTACTTCTGGCCGCTGGCCCGCCATGCGGAGTGGACCGAGGAGGGCGTCGACCGCGCCCGCAGCCAGTTCCTTTACTTCCTCTACTGGCACGAGTCGCAGCGGATCGCCGGCCGCAGCGACGGTCCGGCGGCCTCACTCACGCACGTGTGGCCGCTCCTTAGCCACTGGGAGGACGGCCGCGGGCGCCGCCAATGGCAGTTTCCGAGTCCGCTCGAGGTCTTCCTGCCCGCCGACGCCCGGGTGCGGCAGGCATGGTCGCCGTTAGTCACCCTCGCCCGCGGCGAGGAACGCGCGGGCGGCGGCGGCCGCACGTCGCTGCTGTGGGACGCGATCACCTGGGAAAGCAACCCGGAAGAGGACCGCGCGGAGTTCCACCTCGGCCCACTCTTCTCGAGCGTGCGCGCCGGCGGTGCCCGGCGCCTCACGTTGGGCAATGGCCTCCTTGGCTTCGAGCGCGACGCGGGCGGCGGCTGGAAATTCACCGTCTTCCGGTTTTCATCCCGACCCTCCGATGGCCTCTGAACAACAGGACGCCGAAGCGAACGAATCGATCCTCACCGCCGCGCCCAAGCAGGTGGTGCGGCCGTTCGTGCGCGTGCTGGAGGGCATCGGCAGCGCGTTGCAGCTCCTCGCCGAGGCCGCCCGGCACGCGCCTTCCCTGCCGCGGCAGTTCGGCCGCTTCATCGAGCAGTGCTACCTGATCGGCTACACGACGCTCCCGATCGTCGCCATCCTGAGCTTCTTCATCGGCAGCGTGCTCGCGCTGCAGTCGGGCTACGCCGCGGCGAACATCGGCCCAAAGCAGTTCATCGGGCTGCTGGTCGGACTCTCCATGGCGCGGGAACTCGGGCCCGTCATGGCCGCCGTGCTCCTCGCCGGCCGCGTGGGCTCGGCCATCGCCGCCGAGCTCGCCTCGATGAAGGTCTATCAGGAGATAGATGCGCTCGAGACCATGAACATCCCGCCGGCGCGGATGCTCGTGCTGCCGCGCCTCGCCGCCGTGCTCGCGATGATGCCCGTGCTCACGATCATGTCGGACCTCGTCGGCTGGTTCGGCGGGGCCATCGTCGCCAAGTACACCCACTTCATCTCGATCGAGCCCGCCTCCTACTTCGCCACCATGCGCCAGTACATGGACTTCGGCGACGTGCTGAACGGCCTGGTGAAGGCGGAGATCTTCGGCTTCGCGGTCGTCCTCGTCTGCTGCAACATCGGTCTCAACACCCGCGGCGGCCCGCGAGAGATCGGCGCGTCCGTCACCCGCGCCGTCGTCACCTCCCTCATCCTCATCCTCGTGCTCGATTACTTCGTCACGAAGGCGCTGATGTGATACCTCCCATGCCGGCCGCTGTCCCAACTTCCATGCCCGCCCGCTCCGGACCCGCCGCCGTCGGCGTTTCGGTGGAGGGACTTTCGAAGGACTTCGGCGGTTTCCAGGTCCTGCGGGACATCTCGCTGACCGTCAGCCCGGGGGAGATTTTCGTGCTCATGGGCCCCAGTGGCTCGGGCAAGAGCGTGCTGCTCAAGCACGTGGTGGGGTTGGAGCGACCCAGCGCCGGCCGGGTGACGGTCGACGGTCACGACGCGGCCGAACCCGCCACCCGCGGACTCGTCCGCATGGCCCTGGTTTTCCAGGCCGGGGCGCTGTTCAACTCAATGACGGTGTACGACAACCTCGCGCTCTACCCGCGCGAGCACCGGTTCGGTACCGAGGCCGTCATCCGCGACAAGGTGATGCGCTCCCTGCAGATCCTTTCGCTCGAGAACGCCGCCCGGAAGCTCCCCGCCGAGCTCTCGGGGGGCATGCGCAAGCGCGTCGCCATCGCCCGCGCCCTCGTCATGGAGCCGCAGCTCATGCTCTACGACGAGCCCACCAGCGAACTCGACCCCGTGATGTCGGCCACGATCTCGGAGGTCATCGCCACCCTTCGCGAGCAGTACCACGTCACCTCGATCGTGGTCTCCCACGACCGCGATCTCGCGCTCGGCATCGCCGACCGCGTCGGCATCCTCATGGGTGGCCGCCTGGTCTCGCTCGGCCCGCCCGCGGACCTGCGCGCGCCCGCCGATCCCCGCGTCGCCGACTTCCTCAACCCGCGCATCGACCTGCGCAACCCGCGCTTCCGGCAACTGGAGCCGTGAGCGCGCCGATCAGCCAAGACACTTTCGATCCAAGAGCACTCCCATGCAAAACGCCCAGCAAACCGCCCGCGTCGGCCTCTTCTTCCTCCTCGGGATGGCCCTCATCTGGGTGACGTTCGAGACCCTCAGCGGAGGCAAGATCCTCCGCGACAAGGGCTATCAGGTCGTCGCCGGCTTCGACACGCTGAAGGAGCTCAAGGAGGGCGACGACGTGCGCATGGCCGGCGTGAAGATCGGCGAGGTCGCCTCCACCCGCCTCGCCGGCCGCCGCGCCGAGGCCTTGCTCCGCATCGACAGCCACCAGCTGATCAAGGAGGACGCCGCTGCCGTGATCATCACCAACGGCCTGATCGGCACGGCCTACGTCAGCATCGACCTCGGTTCGGAGAAGGCCGCCGCACTCAAGCCCGGCGCCGAGATCCGCACGCGGAAGACGCCCGACCTCAACGAGGTCATGGCCCAGATCGGCGACCTCGGGCAGAAACTCGAGGGCGCGCTGCAGGGCATCAGCGGCGCCTTCTCAGGCGACGGGCGTTCCCCCGGCCTCGTCCAGAAGCTTGACCAGCTCGTCACCGACAACCGCGAGAACCTCAGCCGCGCGACGGCCAACCTGCAGTTGATCACCGACAAGGTGAACCGCGGCGAAGGCACCCTCGGGAAGCTCATCAACGACCCCCGCCTGCACGACGAACTCATCGCCGGCGTGGCCGACCTGCGCGGCGGCGCGACCCAGGCGAAGAACTTCCTCGCCAGCGCCCAGGGCCTGCTCGACGAGGTCAAGGCGGGCCGCGGCACCCTCGGCACCCTCGTGTTTGACCAGAAGGCGGGCGAGGACCTGAAGGCTTCGCTCTCCGGCCTGCGCTCGGTCTCGGAGCGTCTCTCCCGCGGCGAGGGCACCCTCGGCAAGCTGCTCAGCGACGAGACCCTCCTGCGCGACATGCGCTCCCTCATGCGCAAGGCCGATCGGGCCCTAGACGGCATGGGGGACAGTGGCCCCCTCACCGCCGTCGGCGTCCTCGCCAACGGTTTGTTCTGACGTTCAGGCCGGTTTGAAACGCGGCCCTCGGTCGCAGCACGACCGTGCGAACTGCCGCAGCCACTCGAGGTGGCGGCGCTTCAGGTCCGCTTAGACCGCCGGCTGTTCCTCAGCGAGATCGCGCGTTTCGCCGACATCGGCGTCGCGGTGCTAGAGCTCGAACGCCCCAGCCTAGGCCGGCCGCGCGGCGTAGGCGCGCACGGCGGGATTACGGGGGATGGGGTGAAACGGACGCCCTCGAGGACGATCGCGTCCGAATTCGGCGTCTCGACGTCCGTCTTACCATGGGAACCGGCGTCGCCATCGCTCTGATGCTCGGCGATGACCAGCGTGGCAGGTAGCATGGCGAAGGGCGAGCCGCGGCCGGGGTTTTGTTTGCCTCGCGCGGAGCCGGCCACACACCTTCGCGCCCGTACTCCACCCCACCCCATGATGCCCCGTTTCGTCCGCCTGACCGCATTGCTGCTCGCCCTCGCCGCCCTGCTCCGAGCGGGCGAAAACTGGCCCCAGTTCCGCGGTCCCACGGGACAGGGCATCGCCGACTCCACCGGGCTCCCGCTCACATGGAGCGAGACCGAGCACGTGAAGTGGAAGACGCCGCTCAAGGGCAAGGCGTGGTCGTCACCCGTCGTGTGGGGCCGGCAGGTCTGGGTCACCACCGCCACGGAGGACGGCCGCCAGCTCGGCGCGATCGCGGTCGACCGGGAGTCGGGCCGGATCGTGCATGACTTGGCGTTGTTCTCGGTCGCGGAGCCGCAGTACGCCGACAAGTTCAACAGCTACGGCTCGCCGACGCCGGTGATCGAGGAGGGACGCGTCTACGTGACGTTCGGCTCCGCCGGCACGGCCTGCCTCGACACCGCCACCGGCAAGGTCCTATGGGACCGGCGCGACCTGCCCTGCAACCATTGGCGCGGAGCCGGATCATCACCCACGGTCTGGGGCGACCTGCTCATCATGCATTTCGACGGGGCCGACCACCAGTACGTGGTCGCGCTCGACAAGCGCACCGGCCGCGACGTGTGGCGCACGAACCGGTCGATCGACTTTCAGGACCTCACGCCGGAGGGGAAGCCGATCCGCGACGGCGATTTCCGCAAGGCCTTCTCCTCCCCGCTCGTCGTCACGCACGAGGGCAAGCCGCTGCTCATCAGCGCCGCCTCCAAGGCCACCTACGCCTATGATCCCAAGGACGGCCGCGAGCTCTGGCGCGTGGAGGAACGCAAGCATCACTCGGGTACCGTGCGCCCCGTCGTCGGCCACGGCTTCGTCTACACCGCCACCGGCCTCGCGAAGGGTGAACTTTGGGCCGTGCGGCTGGGCGGCAGCGGCGTGGTCACCGGCACGCACGTCGCGTGGAAGGTCACGCGCAACGTCCCCAACCGCCCCTCCCCCGTGCTCGCCGGCGAACTGTTGTTCATGGTCGATCAGGACGGCGGCGTCGTCACGTGCCTCGAGGCGCTCACGGGCAAGGAAATCTGGAAGGAGCGCCTGCCCGGCGCGGGCAGCTACTCGTCCTCGCCGGTGCTGGCCGACGGGCGACTGTACTTCTTCAACGAGAACGGCCACGGGACCGTCATCGAGGCCGGGCGGGCCTTCAAGGTCGTGGCGGCGAACAAGCTCGACGGCGGCTTCATGGCCTCTCCGGCCGTCGCCGGCCGCGCCCTCTTCGTCCGCAGCAAGACCCACCTGTACCGGTTGGAAAACTGACGCCGGGGCGCGCGCGACCCGCGTCCCGAAGGCGCCGCCCTCAACCCGCCACGCGCTCGCACGGCAGCGCCGAAAGGTCGGGCTCGCCGGGCACGCCGAAAGGCGCGGCGTTCACCGAGCCGAGGGCTAGTTTGCCCTCGCGTAGAGTGAGTCGCGGCCAGCCGCGGGCGGCGTCGGCCGCATACAGGTCGGGATGCGACCGCAGCGCATGCTCCCGCAGGGCTTCGGGAAACTGCGCCAGACCGGCGAAGTAATGGTGTCCGTTTCGTTCCACGCTCGTGACACCCAGCGCGGCCTGCGCAGCAAGATCCTGCAGGGTCGAGATGGGGCCGACGTTCGCGAGATCCTCACCGCTCAGCACGGCGGGCAGACCGGCCGCCCGACGGCGCGCCAGCAGGCCGGCGTTCACGACGCTCTTGAAGACGCCCTTGCAGTTCTTGTGGCTCGTCCCCGCGTAGCCCAGCGCGAGCGCCGCCGGCAGGCTGGCCGGTTCGGCGTCGCTCTCATCGATGATCACCGGCGGGCGGTCCGGCCAGGTCCGCGCCAATTCACCGATCGCCGGGCTCAGCGCCACGTCGCGGTGCCACGGCTGCTCGACGTAGAGCAGGCGCGGCCATAGGTCGACCAGCGCGGGTTCAGCGCGCAGCGCGCGGTAGTAATCGCGAAAAGAGGCGACGTCGCGGAAGCTCTCGTTGCCATCGAGCGAAAACGCGAAGTCGCCGCCGCACCCGGCCACCAGCACGCGGGCCATCCGGGACAGACGGTCGCGATCGCGCGCGAAGTCGCCGTTCACCTTGATCTTGAAGTGCCGCTGGCCGTAGCCGCGGATGACCTCCTCGAGGGTCTGCGGCAGGCCGTCCTCCACGCGCTCGCCGGCGGCCAGGTCGGCTGCCGTCACGGGGTCCGACAAACCCACCGTGTGCCGCGCGAATACGTGCGCCGGCGGCACCGCCGGCAGGAAGTCGGCCGCCGCGACGCCGCGGAGTTCGGGCGCGACGGCCCCGAGATTGGCGCCGACCAGATTGCCCCGCAGCGCCTGGGAGAGCGTGGCACCGTGAGCGCGACAGAGCGCATGGAGGAGCGCGCGCTCAACGAAGCTCGTGCCAAAACCGGTCAGCAGCGGCGGCAATCCCTGCGCGCGGCCCCACGCGGATTGCGCGGCGTCGAGCTCCCGCCAGAAGGCGAAGGTCGTCGGCGCCCGCACGGCCGCCGCGTGCCGCAGGGCGGCGCGGAGGACGAGGAGCATCTCGTCGATCTCGTCGGCCAGCCCGCGCGCTGGGTCCTTGGTGAACCACTTCGGCGGCAGCAGGTCGGCGGCCAGGCCGGTCTGGACGGCGCCACCCAGTTCGAACGTCACGCGTACGATCACCTGCGGCACGTCGGTCATCGTCGCGATGCCGTAGCGGAACGGCATGCGCGCCCGCAGTTCAAGGCGGCGGATCTCCGCGGCGAGAAATCGGATCATGGTCGGTGAAGAGGGAGGGATCGTGTCACGAAACCCCTTTCCTCGACGAGGCATTCCTGCTGATCGCGTGACCCGCCGCCGGAAAACGGCTCCCGCCGGGCATGGTGTCCGAACCGTGCACCGTCGGGTTCCTCCGCGGTCTTCCCTCCCGCCAACCGCTCGCCCCGGACCCAGCGTGCGGGCTTGCGCCGGGCAATCCGTGCAAGAAACTCCGTATCCCCGCGCCGGTCCCCGGCGTCTGCCCCCGCCTCACTTAAACCTCATGATCCCCATCGACACCTCCTACCTTAATCGTCGCGACTTCATCAGCTTCTCGGCGCTGGCCGCGGCCGCGCTCGGCTTCTCCGGCTGCACCACGCTGGCCAAGCAACCCCGTAAACCGCGGCCGATCGCCGCCGGCGCCAAGGTGCGCTTCGCCCAGGTCGGCTGCGGCGGCAAGGGTTTCAGCGACGCCATGGCCCAGAAGGACGAGGAGGTCGTGGCGCTGTGCGACATCGACGCGACGCGGCCCAACGTGAAGAAGCTCCGCGACGCCTTCCCGAAGGCGAAATTCTACACCGACTTCCGGAAGATGCTGCTGGAGATGGACGACCAGATCGACGCGGTCGGCGTGGCCACCCCGGACCACATGCACTTCCTCCCCGCGTACATGGCGGTGATGCTCGGCAAGCACGTCTACATCCAGAAGCCCCTCACCCAGACCGTCGGTGAGGCCCGCGAACTCCTCCGCCTCGCGCGGCTCAACGGCGTGTGCAGCCAGATGGGTAACCAGGGTCACGCCGGCGAGGGCATCCGTCTCGTCCGCGAATGGTTCCAGGCCGGCCTGCTCGGTGAGGTGCGCGAAGCCCAGATCTGGACCAACCGACCCGTCTGGCCGCAAGGCATGCAGACGTGGCCGAAGGCCGACACCCCGCCCCCGGGCTTCGACCAGAACCTCTTCCTCGGCCGCGCGCCCGAGCGTCCCTACAGCGGCGAGATCCATCCGTTCAAGTGGCGTGGCATCATCGATTACGGCTGCGGCGCCCTCGGCGACATGGCGTGCCACATCATGGACGCCGCGTTCTGGAACCTCGAGCTGGCTCAGTCCTCGTCCGTGACCGTGGAGCTGAAGAAGATCGATCAGAAGAGCTCGGTCGCCTTCCCGAAGTCGGCGGTCGTCGAGTTCAACTTCCCCGCCCGCGGCAAGCTGCCGCCGGTGAAGCTCACGTGGTCGGAGGGCGGCGAGAAGCCGGAGACGCCCGCCGGCCTAAAACAGGACAACCGCCAGCTCGCCAAGGGCGGCCAACTCATCATCGGCAGCAAGGGAACGGTCTACGACGGCAACGACTACTGCAACAGCCCCCGCTTCATCCCGGAGGCGAAGCACAAGGAGCTCGTCGAGGGCGGGAAGATGCCGCCGAAGACGGTGACGCGCGTGCCGGAAAACAATCCGCACAAGGAGTGGATCGCGGCCATCCGCAAGAACGACCCCTCGCACGCCGGATCCAACTTCGAGTACTCGGTGCCCTTCACCGAGGTGGTATGCCTTGGCACGATGGCCATCCTCGCCGGCGGCAAGTTCACGTTCGATCCCGCGAAGATGACCACCGACCGTGAGGACGTGAACAAGCTCATCTACCCGACCTACCGCCGCGGCTGGGAGCCCGACGCGGTCGGCGTCTGAGCGGAAGGACATTTCTGAATGACGACGCCGGGCCCCCAAGGCCCGGCGTCTTGCTTTTCCGAAATTCATCCGGCCGACCACGGGCAAATCGGTCCTCCAAGCGTCCCTCGGAACGAGCCCCATTTCTTGGAGTAAGCGGCGTTCCGCTCGATGTCACCAGGCGCCCGGCCGGACGGACCTGAGTGATCCCTGAACGCCTCTCGAGCGATCGGGGCGGGCCGACCCTGCCGATACCGTTCGAAACGGGCCGTTCACCGTTGAAGTCGCGACCTCAAACCTGCGCCCAACCGCGGCGGGCGGATTCTCGCGCAGAGGCAGTCGCCCATGCGCGCGAAACGACCCGCGGTTCGCAGCATGAGGTGACGGACGAACGTCCGCTCTGATCAGCGCTCCGGCCGCTCCTTCTTGGAGCGCTCGACGTTGCGCGCATGACGGCCCGAGGGGTCGCCGGTGTCGGGGATGCCACCCGCCGGGTTAAGCTGGTCGAGAGCCGCCTGCAGCCGCCGGCGCGCGGCTGCGGCCTCCGGGCTCATCGCCGCCGGCGCGACCACCTTCTCCGTGAAAGGCGCGTCGCTTAGATCGAAGAACTCGCCAGCCTGATTGAGCTTCCAGCGGTCGGAACGCACCCACCACATGCGGGCGAGCTGATTGAAGACCCACTCGCGCGGCTGCCCCTTGCCCCCGCGGAAACGGGCGGCCAGGCTACGGCCGTCGATCACGTTGCCCACCGGGAGGGATGCCCCCGCCAATTCCGCGAAGGTCGGGAAGAAGTCGCTTGAGTCGACAAGGTCGTCGACCACCAGCCCCGCCGGGGTCGTGCCCGGCCAGCGCACCAGCATCGGGACCATGCCGCCGCCTTCCTGCATCGAACCCTTGGAGCCCGCGAGGGTCCGTCCCCCGATGGTGGCCCGCTCGTAGCGCGCCGCCCCGGTGCCGTTATCGCCGAGGAAGACGATCAGCGTGCGTTCCCTGAGGCCCAGCCGGTCTACCTCATCGATCAGGGCGCCCACCAGCTTGTCCATGTACCGCACGTTGTCCGCGTAGAGATCCTTGGAATCGGGCGCGCTGTCGGGCGTGGGCAGGATCTCCGAGTGCACGTGCGAGAGGGAATAATACAGGTAGAACGGCCGCTCCCGATGGCGCGCGATGAAGTCCAACGCGTGACGCTGCAGCACGTCGGGCATGTATTCCTTGTCAAGCAGCGGCCGCGAGGCGCCGTCGACCACGTAGCTCTTCCCCTTGTCCTGCGTGTTCCAATACACGCCGCTACCCTGGATGCGCACATGGTGGTCGAAGCCGAAGTCGGCCGGGCCGAGCGGCAGCTGGCCCCACTTGCCGATGCAGGACGTGACGTAGCCGGCGGACTTCAGAACCCGCGGCATCATGATCTCCACGGACGGCTTCATCCGGCCGGTCGCGTCCTGGTTGGACGCTCCGGTGCGGAACCCGTAGCGCCCGGTCATGATCTGGGCGCGCGAGGGCCCGCACAGCGGCACCGTGAAGGCCCGGGTGAAACGAGCCCCTTCCTTGGCGAGCCGGTCGATGCCGGGCGTGCGGTAGTGGTCGGCGCCGTAGCAGCCCACCTCGGCAACGCCGTAGTCGTCGGCGAGGATGAAGATGATGTTGGGCTTGGCGGGCGCGGCGGCCACGACCGATCCGGCAAGCAGCAGCAAGGTTCCCAGGAGGTTGCGGGCTTTCATCGCGCCATGGCACACGCGGGACCAGGACGGCGCAATCCCGCTGTTCCCGGTGCGTGCCCGGACGCGGATCGTAACGGATTGGCCGCCGGCACGTCTTCCTCGCGTTCCCGTATCGCCATGCGCCGCCCGACCCACGGCACCTTCCGTTCGCCCTCCGGCTTAGCCGGCATCGCGGCCGCGGCCATCCTGCTCGCGGCCGGAATCTCCGCGGCTTACGCCGCGAAAGGCGAAGCCAAGGCGGAGAAGCGCGACCTGCGCCGCGAGCTGCCGGCCGGCGAGGACTCCGGGCGCAAACCGGCGCGGTCGGACAAGGACCCGACGGGCGGAGTGAAGTCGCGGGCCGATGAGGCCGCCGCCCGCGGCCTTGAGCGACTCCGCGGCCAACTTTCCGTCGAGGACGACGCCGAATGGGCGGTGATCCTTGAGCGCATCACCCGGGTGAACGAGGCCCGGGCCACGCTTTGGAAGGGCAGCACCGGCGGGAAACCGGGCCCGATCATCGCCGAGAAGGGCAAGAAGGCATCGCGCTCCGCCAACCCCGAGCAGGACGCGCTGCGCTACGCGATCCGAGACAACCTGCCAGACGCCGAGGTCAAGGCGCGCCTCGCCCGCGCCCGGCACGTGCACGAGCAGGCCGAGTCCCGCCTTCTCCAGGCACAATCCGACCTGCGCGCCGTTCTGTCCCTGCGCCAGGAAGCGATCGCCGTTCTCGCCGGATTGCTGCCACCCTGAGCCGGACTCCGGTCGCGCCGGGACGGGATGCCTCGTCTCTTTCCGCGAGAGATCCGCCCCCCGCATTCCTTTTCTCTTGGAGGATGCAGCCTGCTGCGGAATCCCAGAGACGGGGGGCGATGCCGCGGGCCACGCGATAACCCCGTCCCCTTTCGAATTAGATGGTCTGAAGGCGTGGTTCCGGCGCTATCGCCGCCCGCGCCCTTGACCGCGCCCCGCCGCGGGGGCTGACTGAACCTCCTTATGTCAGCCGAATCCGCCAGCCCAGCCGTGTCCATGGATGCCATCGTCGCGCTCGCGAAGCGTCGCGGCTTCATCTTCCAGTCGTCCGAGATCTACGGCGGCCTCACGGGCTTCTTCGACTACGGCCCGCTCGGCGTGGAGCTGAAGAAAAACATCCGCGACTGCTGGTGGAACGACATGGTGCGCCGCCGCGAGGACATCGTGGGGCTCGAGAGCTCCATCATCATGCACCCGAAGGTCTGGGAGGCCTCCGGGCACGTCGCCGGCTTCACCGACCCGCTGGTCGACTGCAAGGTCAGCAAGCAGCGCTACCGGGCGGACCAGCTGTTCTTCGCCCCGGTGGTCGTCGACGGTAAGACGGTCGGCCACGTCAGCGCCCTCGAGAGTGAGAAGACGACCGAGGACCTGCAGGCGGCCGCCGAGTCGTTCAAACGCAAGAAAGCGATCCAGGGCACGCTCGCACCGGTGCAGCCGCGCGACATGACGGAGGCGCGGCCGGAGGAGATCGCGCTGATCCCGTCGCCCGCCACCGGCGAACCCGGCAGCCTCACGGAGCCGCGAGCGTTCAACATGATGTTCGAGACGCACGTCGGCCCGATGCGCGACTCGGCCTCGGTCGCCTACCTGCGGCCCGAGACGGCCCAAGGAATGTTCGCCGACTTCCGCAACGTCGTCGACACCGGCCGGGTGAAGCTGCCCTTCGGCATCGCCCAGATCGGGAAGTCGTTTCGCAACGAGATCACGCCGCGCAACTTCATCTTCCGCTCGCGCGAGTTCGAGCAGATGGAGATGGAGTACTTCATCCACCCCGACGCCGACTGGCTCGCCTGCCATGAGGAATGGCTGAAGTGGTGCCGCGAATGGCTGATGAGCATCGGTCTGCCCGATTCGCACCTTTCGCTGCACGAGCACCCCAAGGCCAAGCTCGCCTTCTACTCGCGCCGCACGGTCGACATCATGTTCCGGTACCCGTTCGGGGTGCAGGAGCTCTGGGGCATCGCCGCGCGCAGCGACTACGACCTCCAGCAGCACCAGAAGTTCTCCGGCGTGCCGCAGGTCTACTTCGACGAGGCGACCAAGCAGAAGGTCGTCCCGCACGTCATCGAGCCCGCCGTGGGCGTCGACCGCATCCTCCTCGCCGTGCTCTGCGCGGGCTACGCGGAGGAGGACGTGAAGGACGAGAAGGGCAACGTGGAGAAGCGCACCGTGCTGCGGCTCTCGCCCCGCGTCGCGCCGATCAAGGTCGCCGTCCTCCCGCTGTTGAAAAACAAGGAGGCCCTCGTCTCCCGCGCCCGCGAGCTCCACGCCCGGCTCAAGCGCCGGTACGCGGTCTTCTACGACGAGGCCGGCGCCATCGGCCGCCGCTACCGCCGTCAGGACGAGATCGGCACGCCGTGGTGCGTCACCATCGACTTCGACACCATCGAGAAGGACGGCACCTTCACGCTGCGCGACCGCGACTCGATGCAGCAGCGCCGCATCACCGAGGCCGAGCTCATCGCGCTCCTGGACGAGAAGGTGTATTGAACAGCCGGCGCGAGCCGCCGGCCCGAACCGTGGCCAGAAAATCCAAGGTTCCGGCCATTCCCGGAAACCGGACCCCCGACGCGCTCAAGAACCTCACGGCATGGTTTCGCGGCCTGCCGCGCTACGCCACCAAGGCAGGCGCCGAGTTCAAACGGATGGGGCAGGTGGGTGATCCGAACGGTACGATCGAGCACCTCGTGAACGCGAGGGTCGGCGTCCCGGGGGACGACTTCGACGTCACCCTCTTCTGCACGCGCGGGCAATGGTCCGCCGCCTGCGGGTGCGATCAAGGCCCCATCTGCGGGCACTCCGCCGCGCTGGCACTCGTCTGGCTCGACCGTAACACCGGTGCTCAGGACGGGGCAGACTCCGCGCCGGCGGGGAAACCGCGCGCCTTCGCCGAAGTCCACGCTCCAATCATCGAAGGCAAGCTAGGCCGGTCGCTGCGCCACGATGAGCTCCGCACCCTCGCCGCGCTCGAGATGCTCCACCGGGACGTCATCCGCCACCAAGGCCGCCTCCTGGCATCAGCCGTGAAGGATTTGGGCTTTCGCTGGTTCCTGCGGAAAAATGCCCCCGACTGGGAACCGGTGCTCGACGGCTGGTGGAACCACGCGCAACCGCCGGCGACGCCGCTCGAGCTCTGGCAATACCTGGCCTACGACCTCGAGCGTCGCGGCGAGGCGATTCCCGAGCTTTTCCAGCCGCTGACCGACACGGGCGCCGTGAGGGCAAAGCTGGAGTCGAAGCTGATCCAGGAGACCGTCAACCGCTGGCAGTTCCAACTGCGGCGGCTGGCCGAGCCGGAGCGCCACGCCTACGGCCAACCGCCGGGAGGCGCGCTGGAAGGCATCACCGGCCTCCGCGTCAGCCTGCAGGACGACGGTACTGCGCGGCTCCAGACCCGGCGGGGCGCGGAAGCCGCGTGGAAGCCGGCGACGGCCACCTTCATCCGCTCGCTCCCGTACCTGCGGGCGGTGCAGCTGCGGGAATTCAGCCCCGCCGAAGCCGCGCTCGCGCGCGCCCTGGCCCTCGCGGTCGTCCGCACCGGGGCGTTCGGCGCCAAGGATTCGCTGCCCCCGGAGCTCCTCGAGGAAATGATCGCGACGCCGGAAACCCATGCCGCGCTGATCCTGCCCGGCGAGCGGCCGTTCGCGGTCGAGGACGGGGCACTCCGGGCCGCGCTCCTGCCGCGAAATGGCGGAGTCGCCCAGTTCGGCATCGAGCTCGTCCTTCCCGACGGCCGGATCGCCGAGGGCGCGCACTACCTCACGGGCAGCGAGCCGGCATTCTACCTGCACGACGGGCGCGTGAGGCGGGGGCCGCCTCCCTTGCCGGAAGGAGTGCTGCCGGTGCAGGCGCTCGAGGATCCCTTGATCCTCCGGCTCCTGCGCAGCCTTGAGGTCACCCTGCCGGATAAGGTTCAATCCAACCTGCGGCGCGTCACCATGCGGCCCAGGCTGGAGTGCCGCCTCGAGGCGGGCGGGCTCATCTACGAGGACCAGTCCGACCTGCACGTGCGCCTGCTGGCCGTCGCGGAGGATCCCCCCTGCCGGCAGGAGTGGCGGGGGCACTCCGGCTGGCAATGGGACGCCGAGCACAACCCGCCCGCGCGTCGCGCGGGGGACCCCGTCCTCGAGTTCGATCTCTCGGCCGCCAACCGTGTCGGCGCCACCTTCGGCGGCTTCCGGCTCTTCTGGAGCGACTGGACGGCCGACTGGAGCCGGCCCGCCGGCCGGAACTTCCCCGAGGAATTCGCCGCCTGGGTCGCGGCGCTTCCGCCCGAGGTGGACGTGGCGGCCTCGCCGGAACTCTCCGGCTTCTTCGACGGCCCCGTGCGCGCCACCATCGATTTCTCCGCGCAGCCGGTCGAGGGCGGACGCGACTGGTTCGACCTCACGATCGCCTACCGCGTAGAGGACGCGACGCTCACGCCGGCGGAGATCGCGCTGCTCCTCAAGGCCCGCGGCAAGTGGGTGCGGCTCCCGAAGTCCGGCTGGAAACGCCTCGAGGTCGCCGCACCCGAGGCGGGCGACGCCGCGGCCACCACCCTGGACCGCCTGGGCCTCACCGCGGACGACGTGCTCGAGTCGGGCAACCAGGCGACCCACCGCGTGCACGCGCTGCAACTCGCCGCGGAGTCGGCGGCGCTCGAGGGCCGCGACACCCGGCTCGCCGCCGAACTCAAGGGCCGGCTGGCCGAGCTCTCCGCCCGGCCGCCGCCACCGCCGCCGGCGGGACTCGCCGCGACGCTGCGGCCGTATCAGGTCGAAGGGTACCAGTTCCTCGCCCACCTCGCCGCGCAGGGATTCGGCGGCGTGCTCGCCGACGACATGGGCCTCGGCAAGACGGTGCAGACCCTCGCCTGGCTCCTGCACCTGTCCGGAGGCGGCGCCACCGACGGCTTCCGCGCGCTGGTGGTGTGCCCGAAGAGCGTGACTCACGGCTGGCTGGCCGAGACCGCGCGCTTCGCCCCGGGCCTGCGGGTGGCGGCGTTCGATCCGGTTGCACCGGCGCCGGAGGGAACTGTACCGGAACCCGCCCTGCTGGTCGCGAACTACGCCCAGCTGCGCCTCCACGCCGATCGGTTCAAGGCGACGGCGTGGGACGTCGTCGTGCTCGACGAGGGCCAGTTCATCAAGAACCCCACGAGCAAGGTGGCGGCGGCCGCGCGCGCCCTCCCGGCCCGCCACCGGCTCGTCCTCACGGGCACGCCGGTGGAGAACCGCCTCAGCGACCTTTGGAGCCTCTTCGCCTTCGCCCAACCGGGGCTCCTCGGCTCCCAGGCCTCCTTCCGCCGCCAGTTCAACGAGCGCGATCCCGCCGCCCTCGGGCGGCTCCACCGGCGCGTGCGCCACTTCCTGCTGCGGCGCACCAAGGCGCAGGCCGCCCCCGACCTGCCGCCGCGCACCGAGGACGAGATCGTGGTCGACCTCGAGCCCGGGCAACGCCGGCTCTACGACGCCGAGCTCAAGCGGGCGCGCGCCCAGCTCCTCGGGATCGAGACCGCCCGCGCCCTCGACCGGGTACGCTTCAACATCCTCGCGAGCCTCCTGCGTCTCCGCCAGATCTGCTGCCACCCCGCCCTGGTGGACCCGGCGCACGCGGATCTCCCGAGCGCCAAGCTCGAGGCGCTCATCGAGCGACTGGAGGAACTGCGCGAGGAGGGCCACCAGGTCCTCGTGTTCAGCCAGTTCGTCGAGATGCTCGGCCTCATCCGCGACCGCCTGGATAAGGCGGGCATCGGCCACCTGATGCTGACCGGCGCATCCGAGAACCGGCAGGAGCTCGTGGAACGATTCCAGACCGACCCCTCACGCACGGTCTTCCTGCTCTCGCTCAAGGCCGCTGGCTTCGGCCTCAACCTCACCGCCGCCAGCTACGCCATCCTCTACGACCCGTGGTGGAACCCCGCGGTCGAGGCCCAGGCCATCGACCGCACCCATCGCATCGGCCAGACGAAGCCCGTCATCGCCTACCGCCTCCTCGCCGCCGACAGCATCGAGCGGAAGATTCGCGCGCTCCAGCAGGAGAAGGCCTCCCTCGCCGCCGCCGTCGTGCAGGAGGAGTCCCTCGCCAAGGTCCTAGACCTCGAGAGCCTCCGCCGCATCCTCGCCTGACGCGCCCGCAAGGCCCGCACCGCCTCCCGCTCCTTCCTCGCCCGCTCCCCGTCCTCCCGGCTCACGCCGCTTAATCAACCATGCCCCGATTCGCCCGCCATATCGGCGTCGACTACTCCGGCGCGCAGGTTGCCACCGCCAGCCTGCCCGGGCTGCGGGTCTTCTCCTCCCACGGATCCCGCGCCGGATCGGCCGAGGTGAAGCCTCCACCCAGCGCGCGCCGGCATTGGACGCGACGCGGGCTCGCCCACTGGCTCGCCGACGAGGTCAACTCCGGGCCGCCGACGCTCATCGGCATCGACCACGGCTTTTCCTTTCCGCTGCGCTATTTCGAGCGGCACCACCTTCCGCCCGACTGGCCCGTGTTCCTCGAAGACTTCCACGCCCATTGGCCCACGGACGAAGACGATACCTACGTGTGCTTTGTACGCGACGGGCTACGGGGGGCCGGTCACGCGCGGCTCGGGGACCCGAAATGGCTGCGGTTGACCGAGGAATGGACCGCCTCCGCCAAGTCGGTCTTCCAGTTCGACGTGCAGGGCCAGGTGGCGACCTCCACCCACGCCGGCCTGCCCTGGCTGCGGTACCTGCGCCGGGCGTGCGGCGAACGACTGCACTTCTGGCCGTTCGACGGCTGGGACATTCCGGCCGGTAAATCGGCTGTGGCGGAAGTCTACCCGTCTCTCTGGATGAAACGCTTTCCCGCCGGCGATCGCAACGGCGACCAGCAGGCCGCCTTCGCGGTGGCGGAGTGGCTGCGCCGCGCGGACGACAACGACTCGCTGGCGCGCTTTCTCAATCCACCGCTCACCCCGGCCGAACGGACCGTGGCCGGGATCGAAGGTTGGATCCTCGGCGTCACGTAGAGGTCCTCAGCGGGGCAACCAACCCGCGGGCGGTGTGTACTTTTGTGTGTACCTTGCCCGTTTTCGCCGGTCTCGGCCCCTCTCTTCAGAGGGATGGTGGACGCTCGCGGACTCGAACCGCGGACCCCCTGCGTGTGAAGCAGGTGCTCTAACCAACTGAGCTAAGCGTCCGGAAAAGGGAGCGGACCGTGACCCTCCCGCGAAGGTGAGGCAATCCCGTTTTCCGATCAGCCGCGGCGGCGCCAGTCATCGCGGCGCGGCCGGCTGCGGAGCGCGTTGGCCGCGGCGTCGTCGAACTCCTCCTTCGCCGGGTCCCAGCGCAGTGGCCGGCCGAGTTCCATCGCGATGGCGCCAAGGTGCAGGGTCGTGCTCAGCCGGTGGAGCGCCTCCGCGGTGTACATCGGTTGCTGCCCGTTGCGGAAGCAGTCGAGGAAGTCGCGGTGCTCGTGCGGGCGCTTCCGCCAGATCCTGCTGGTGGCGGGGTCGTGGGTCCGGCGGAACACGTCGAGGTCGTGGGCCTCGAGTCGGCCGAGCCAGCCCTTGTTGCCCACCCAGCCCGCGTCGCCCTCGAGGCGGATGGAGGGCTGGTCGGACTTCACCTCGAGCACGACGCCGTTGGCGTAGGTGTAGGTGATCTCGTAGGTCTGCGGCACGGTGTTGACGCTGTCGGGCGGGATCACGCCGGAGCCGCGCACCGCCACGGGGCTGGTGTCCTCGGCGAAGTTCGCAACCTGCGCGGTGTCGACGAGGTGCGCGCCCCAATCGGTGAGCGAGCCGCCGGAGAAATCGCGGATCTGGCGCCAGACCTGCGGCTCGGTGAGCGAGGGCGTGTACGGGCGGAAGGGCGCCGGGCCGACCCACAGGTCCCAGTCGAGTCCGACCGGCACCGGCGACGGTGCCTCGCGGGGAAAGACCGGCTTCACCGGCAGGCCGACTTGGATGCGCCGCAGCCGGCCGATGCCTCCGTTCCGCACGACCTCGGCCATCTTGTAATACTGGATGACCGAGCGGTCCTCGAGACCGGTGGCGAACAGGAGCCGCTTCTCCGCGACGGCCCGGGCGAGTTCGCGGCCCTCCGCGATCGTGAGGGTGGGCTTCTCGCAGAAGACGCGTTTGCCCGCCTCGAGCGCCATCAACGCCATCGTCACGTGCCAGTGGTCCGGCGTGGAGATCACGACGGCGTCGATGTCGGGTCGCGCGAGCACCTGCCGGAAATCCGGTATCTCCGCGCAGCCCTTGCCGCCGTATTTCTCATCGACCGCTTCGCGCGCGCGTTGCCGACGGCCGGCGTGGACGTCGCAGACCGTGACGATCCGGCAATCGTCCTCCTGCAGGAACTGCTTCAGGTTGACGGCGAACCCATGTGCGCCGACGCCGATGCAGCCGAGCGTGACCTTGCCCGACGGGGCGTCGGACCCGAGCAGGCGGGCGGCGATGAAGCGCGGCGCGACGCCGGCGGCGAGGATGCCGGAGAGGCCGGAGCGGAGGAACGAGCGGCGGGTGCCGGGACGGATCTTCATGGGGTGGCATTGACTGTGGCGGGACCGGCGGCGAGGTCGAGCGCGCCGCGCGGCACGTTGCAAAAGCGCCCCGCCGCGCCTTTCTCCGACCCATGGTTCGCGTGTTTCTCCTCATCGCCGCGCTCACGGCTGTCGTAGGCGCGGTGACGCCCGACGAGATCTCCACCGCGCGCGCGCTGCATGAGGCGCGCCGGCCGGCGGAGGCGCAGGCGGCGTTCGAGCGGCTGGCGGCTTCCGCCCCGAAACATCCGGAAATCAACTTCTACCTCGGGATGCTCGCGTACCTTCGGGACGATACGGCGGCCGCACTGCGTCACCTCGAGACGGCGCTGGCCGCCGCGCCGGGCGAAGCCCGCTATCATTACTACTACGGCCATGCCCAGGGGCGCAGCGCGCAGAAGGCCGGGGTGCTGTCGAAGTTCGGGCACGCGCGGAAATGCCTCGCGGCCTACGAGCGGGCAGTGGCGCTGGCACCCGACGAGTCCGAGTTCCGCGAAAGCCTCTTCGAGTTCTACCGGCAGGCGCCAGCCGTGGTCGGTGGCGGGCGGGACAAAGCCCTCGCGCAGGCCGAAGCGATCCGGCGTCTCGACCCGGTCCGCGGCCGGATCGTGTTCGCCACGCTCCATGTCGCCGAAGGCAGGTTCGCGGAGGCGTTCGGCGAGTTCGAGGAGGTGCTGCGCACCGCGCCCGACGACTACCTTTCGCTCTACCACGTGGGCCGGCTCGCCGCGACTTCGGGCGAGTCCATGGAGCGCGGCCTCGCCTGCCTGCGGCGGTGCCTCGGGCTCACTCCGCCCTCAGGCAAGGACGTCCCCGGCCACGCCTACGCGCACTGGCGGATTGGACAACTGCATGAGCGCCGAAAGGAGACCGCCGCGGCGCGCGAGGCGTTCACCGCGGCGGTGGGCCTGGATCCCACGCTGAGCGCCGCCGCCGAGGCGTTGCGGCGGCTTCGGGTTGATTAAGCCCGGCCGCGCGCTTGTGTGGCAGGCCCCGATGGCCGCCGACCCCGACACGCTTTCCTATCCGATCACGCTTCGCCATGAGCACCGGGTGGTGTTCACGCGGAACGTGTTCGCCCAGGCCAACGAGACCCTCGCGCGGCTTCTCGCGCCACGGGAACCCGGCGGCCGGGCGCGGGCGCTGGTGTTCTGGGATGCCGGCCTTGAACGATCCTTCCCGGGCTTCGCGGAAGGCATGCGGGCGTGGTTCGCGGCGAGGTCGGACCGCGTGGCGCTCGAGGGCGCGCCGGTCTCGCTGCCCGGCGGCGAGCCGGTGAAGAACGACTTCAGCCAGCTGCAGCGCGTCTGGGCCGAGATCAACGCGGCGAAGCTCTGCCGGCATTCGTTCGTGATCGCGATCGGAGGCGGCGCCGTCCTCGACCTCGTCGGCTTCGGCGCCGCCACCGCCCACCGCGGGATCCCGCTCGTCCGCCTGCCGACGACCAGCCTCAGCCAGGCCGACGGCGGGCTCGGCGTGAAGAACGGCGTCAACCACTTCGGCAAGAAGAACTGGCTCGGCTCCTTCGTCGTGCCGCACGCGGTCGTGAACGACCTCGCGTTCCTCGACGGCCTCCCGCCGCGCGACCGGCGGGCCGGGCTCATCGAGGCGCTCAAGGTCGCGCTGGTGCGGGACGCGGCCTTCTTCGAGTTCATCGCCGCGCACGCCGCGGCGCTCGCCCGTTTCGAACCCGGGCCCTACGAGGCCGTCGTCCGCGAGAGCGCGAGCCAGCACATGAGGCACATCGCCGAGGGCGGCGATCCGTTCGAGCGGGGTTCGGCGCGGCCGCTCGATTTCGGACACTGGGCCGCGCACAAGCTCGAGCAGCTCTCGGAGTTCCGCGTGAGCCACGGCGAAGCCGTCGCGGTCGGCATGGCGATCGACCTCATCTACGCCCGCCGCACGGGCCTGCTCGCGGAGCCCGTCGCCGAACGCATCCTCGGCGTCATCCGCACGCTCGGCTTCGAGCTGTTCGCGCCCGTGCGCGAGATCCGCTCCTCGAGCGGGCGGCAGGACATGCTCGACGGGCTGGAGGAGTTCCGAGAGCACCTCGGCGGCCGCCTCACCATCCCGATGATCCGCGCGCCCGGCGACCGGCTCGAGGTGCACGAGATGGACGGAGCCGTGGTGAAGGCCTCGTTCGAGGAATTGCGCGAGCGTTATGGCTGAGCGCACGGCGATCCTCAACGTCGTCGGCCTCTCGTCCCGTCACCTGGGCGCGGATACGCCGCGCTTGTCCGTCGCGGCCGCGGCCGGCGGCCTGAGGCGCATCCGCCCGGTTCTCCCGGCGGTGACGTGCACCGCGCAGTGCACCTACCTCACGGGCCTCCCGCCCGCCGGGCACGGCGCGGTCGCCAACGGCTGGTACGACCGCGGGCTCGCCGAGCATCATTTCTGGAAGCAGTCCAACCGCCTGATCGGTGGACCGCGCCTCTGGGAGACGCTGCGCGCGGCGCGGCCCGGCTTCACCTGCGCGAAGCTCTTCTGGTGGTACAACATGTACTCGACCGCCGACTGGTCGGTCACCCCGCGGCCGATGTACCCGGCCGACGGGCGCAAGGTCTTCGACATCACGGCCCATCCGCTCGTGCTCCGGGACGAGCTCAAGCGTGACCTCGGCGACTTCCCGTTTCCCGCCTTCTGGGGTCCGGCGGCGGGCATCGCGTCTTCGGAGTGGATCGCGCGCTCCGCGGAATGGATCGAGGAAAAGCACCGGCCCGACCTCTCGCTGGTCTACCTGCCGCACCTCGACTACAACCTGCAGCGCCTCGGTCCGGACGACCCGCGGGTGGGGGAGGACCTCCGCGCGATCGACCGCGTGGCCGGCGGCCTGATGGATTTCTACGCGCGCCGCGGGGTGCGCGTGGTGGTCCTTTCCGAGTATGGCATCACGCCGGTGCGGCGTTCCATCGCGCTCAACCGGGTGTTCCGCGCTCGCGGCTGGCTCACGTTGAAGGAGGAACTCGGCCGCGAGCTGCTCGACTGCGGCGCCAGCCGGGCCTTCGCGATCGCCGACCACCAGGTCGCGCACATCTACGTCAAAGAACCCGCCATGCTCGGCGAAGTCCGCGCCGCCGTCGAGGCGACGGAGGGTGTCGAGCTGGTGCTGGACGCCGCGGGTAAACGCGCCGCCGGGCTCGACCACCCGCGCTCGGGCGACCTCGTGGCGTTCTCGGCCGAGGATGCGTGGTTCAACTACTACTATTGGGATGACGACGGCCGGGCGCCGGACTTCGCCCGGTGCGTCGATATCCACCGCAAGTACGGCTACGATCCCGTCGAGCTGTTCCTCGATCCCGCGATCGCCTTTCCACGCCTGCGCATCGTCTCGACACTCCTGCGCCGCCGGCTCGGTTTCCGAGCGCTCATGGACGTCATTCCGCTCGATGCATCCCTGGTGAAGGGCTCGCACGGCGCGTGTCCCCGCGATCCCACCGACTGGCCCGTGCTGATCGGCACCGGCGCGGGCGGAGACCTGCCGGCGACCGAGGTACATGGCCAGCTGCTGGCCGCATGCTCCGCCGACGGCGAAACGCGGCCTTCCGCTTCCGGCACGCCCTGACTCCAGTCCCCACCTCCCCGGCCGTCGCCGGCCTCGACTCTCCCGGCCACGTTTCGTTTCTTCCGGACATGCGCCCGTCCCCCACTCCGCCGGCCCGCCTCCTCCGCAACGCCCTCGCCGCGCTCGTCTTTTTCACCCTCTCCTACGGCGCGTCCGCGGCGAATCCACCGCCCACACCGGCCCGCGCCGGCGCCTTCGACACGGCGAAGCTGGCCGCGATCGACACGGCGGTCGCCCAAGCCATCGCCGACCGCAAGATTCCGGGCGGCGTGCTCTGGATCGAGCGCGCGGGCGAGACCCACCGGCGCGTCTATGGGAACCGCACCCTCGAACCCGCGCCCGAGGCAGCGACCGAGGACACGATCTACGATGCCGCGTCCCTGACCAAGGTCGTCGCCACCACCAGCGCGGTCATGCGGCTGGTTGAGCGCGGCCAACTTGCACTCGACGCCCCAGTCGCGCGCTACCTGCCCGCGTTTGCCCAGCACGGTAAGGAACGCATCACGGTCCGCCACCTGATGACGCACATGTCGGGCCTCCGGCCCGGCATCCCCGCGAACCCGCCGTGGTCGGGCACCGCCGCCGCGATCGAGCGCGCCTGTGCCGAGAAGCCGCAGAACGCGCCCGACGCCGCCTTCGTCTACAGCGACATCAACTTCATCCTCCTCGGGGAGCTCGTGCGGATCGCCTCCGGCCGCCCGCTCGACGTCTACGCCCGCGAGGAGATCTTCAGCCCGTTGCGCCTGGCCGACACCGGCTTCCTGCCGCCCGCGGCCAAGCTCGGGCGCATCGCCCCGACGGAACGCGTCGACGGTCGCATGCTCCACGGCGTCGTGCACGATCCGACCTCCCGCCGGATGGGGGGCGTGGCGGGACACGCCGGCCTCTTCCTCACCGCCGCCGACCTCGCCCGCTTCTGCCGCATGCTAATCAACGGCGGGGAACTCGACGGCACCCGCATCCTGTCCGCAGCCAGCGTCGCCGAGATGACGCGCGTGCAGAACGACGGTTCGAGCCGCCGCGGCCTCGGCTGGGACATCGACACCAGCTACTCCGGTCCGCGCGGCCGCTGGTTTCCCGCCGGACGAACCTTCGGCCACACCGGCTGGACCGGCACGAGCGTGTGGATCGATCCCGCCGCGCGGACCTTCGTGATCTTCCTGAGCAACCGCGTCCACCCCGACGGCAAGGGCGACGCTACGCCGATCCGCCGCGAGATCGCCACGCTCGCCGCCGAGGCCATGGACCGCGACCGCGACGCCGTGCTCAACGGCATCGACGTGCTGGTGCGGGAGGACTTCGCCCGCCTCCGCGGGCTTCGCGTCGGCCTCATCACGAATCACAGCGGCCGCGACCGCCAGGGCCGCGCCACGATCGACCTCCTGCACGGCGCGAAGGACGTGAAGCTTGTCGCGCTCTTCAGCCCGGAGCACGGCATCCGCGGCAACGCCGACGCGCACGTGGGCGACACGATCGACGAGAAGACCAAGCTGCCGATCTACAGCCTCTACGGCGATTCCCCGAAGCGTACCCCCGGGATGTCTTCCGCCGACTACGATCTCGCGGTCATCCGCGCCCGGGCGCCCAAGGCGCAGCAATTGCGCGATCTCGATGCCCTCGTGTTCGACATCCAGGACATCGGCGCCCGCTTCTACACCTACTCAGCGACCCTCGGCGCGGCGCTTGAGGCGGCGGCCGCGGCGGGCAAGCGGATGATCGTGCTCGACCGCGTCAACCCGATCACCGCCGCGCGTTTCGAGGGCCCGGTGATGACGCGCGCGCCCAGCTTCATCGGTTTCCACGCGATGCCGGTGCGCCACGGGATGACCCTCGGTGAGCTGGCGGTCTTCTTCAATCAGGAGCGGAAATTCGGCGCGAAGCTCGAGGTCGTGCGCTGCGAGAACTGGACGCGCGACCGCTGGCTCGACGAGACCGGCCTCGGCTGGATCAACCCCTCGCCCTCCATGCGGAGCCTGACAGCCGCGACGCTCTATCCCGGACTGTGCCTGCTCGAGAGCACGTCGGTCTCGATGGGCCGGGGCACCGCCAAGCCCTTCGAGCAGGTCGGTGCACCGTACATCGACGGCGTGCGCCTCGCCGCGGAGCTCAACGCCCGCCGCCTGCCCGGCGTGCGCTTCGAGGCGGTGAAGTTCACGCCCTCCATGCCTTTCTATCCCGGCCCGGAGTCATCGCTGAAACACAAGGGCCGCGAATGCGGCGGCGTGCGCGCCGTCCTCACCGACCGCGACGCGTGCCCCGTGGTCGACATCGGCATCGAGCTGGCGCTGATCATCCACCGGCTTTACCCGGACAAGTTCCGCGTCGAGGACATGGGACGGCTCCTCGGCGACGACGCCACACTCGCCGCGATCAAGGCCGGCGAGCCGCTCGACCGCATCAAGGCGCGTTGGACCGCCGGCCTGGCCGACTTCGAGCAGCGGCGGAAATCCGCGCTGCTTTACCGCTGACCAAGGGGGTCGGCCTTCAGCCGCCGAGCCAGCCGAGGTCGACCGCGGCCCGCGCCCGCTTGCCATTCGCAGCGATGAGCTCGACGCCGCCCTTGACCGGGCGGATGTCGGCCACGCGGTCGAAACCCGTGGGGAGCGCCGCGGCGCCCATGATGTAGTTCACCACCGTGGGCCGCCGCGGGTTGAGCTTCACCGTCGTCGGGATGCCCCGCCGGCTGATTGGATTGGACCGCGCCGACTCGGCGAGTCCGTGGTGGAAATAGCCGGTGATGTCCTCGATGCCCATCACCCCGGTGTGCCGGCCGTTCCACGGCGCGTAATGCCGCCCGCCGTTGGAGATCCAGAGCACGGTGTGCCGCAGCATCCGCGGATCGCGCAGCGCGAACCAAGCGTAGCGCTGCAAGGGAAAGGTCACCGCGTTCCAGGCGAACGGTTGCGCGGCATCGGCCGTGAGCATCACGAGGTCCTCGAACCCGCGGCGAGCCGGATACACCGAGAGGTCGGTCGTGCCGCCGTTCGCCAGCGGAACCTTGCCCAGCGAGCGGAACATCGCGCCGCGCTTGAGCGCGCTGTAGCCTCGGTTCTCGGGCGCCTCGAACTCGCCGGGGAAGACCTGAGCCCGGGTGAACGCGCTCGTGCTCACCACGCCGGAACCAGGCTGATCCGGAAACTTGATCATGGCATGATGGCCCAAAGTCATCGCGCCGCTGGCCCCCGAAATGACGTGCCGCTGGTACACCACCGCCTCGCCCTCAGGCAGGTGGACGATCTTCTCGACCCGGCCGCGCCGCACCCGCAGGTCGAGCCGGGCGCGGAGGGTGACGGCGTCGTCGGCGTGCTCCACACCGGCGAGGCGCCAATTGGCCCCGGCGGGCTCGCCATGGGGCGGGTGACGCTCGCCACGCCAAGGAGTGCCGTTGCCCCCGAAGGGCGCGCAGAAGAAGTCGCCCCGCAGCGCGCGCAGGAGCGGGATCGTCTTCCGCGCCTCGGGCTCCTCCGCCCAAGGCGCCACCGAGAACGGACTCACGGTGCGCCCCCCGAGCCGGAACGTCACCGGCCCGAGGTGGCCGCCGAGGCGCGTGAGGCACGCGTGGACGTGGCTGGAACGCACGACCCACGAGGGCTGGCCGTGCACCATCTGCAGGGAGGGCTTGCTCATGGGGAAACGATCGTTCCGTCGCCGAACCGAGGCAAGCGCCCGGCCCGGACCTATTTCACCGCCTCGAGATAGTCGCAGAGCACGCCCAAGTGGGCGATGAAGCGGTCCGTCGTGATGTGAGGACCCGGTCGGCGGCCGGCGGAGCCGAGCCAGCGGCCCTGAGCGTCAAGCGCCGCGATGATCTCCCGGACCCGCGGCTCGAGGAGCTTGGCGCGCGCGGCGCGGGCTGAAGCGGTACGAGCCTTCGCCGCGGCCGCCGCGCGGTCGGCCAGGATGCGTTCCCGGCCCGCCGCCATGATTTCCTGATAATAGCGCTCCACTGCGGGAAAGCCGTAGGGGCCCTTCCAGGAGTAGCCCGTCTGTCGCTCGGGGCTGAGATCCTCGATCCGGTACTTTATCTTCCCGTCGCGATCGCCGTAGATCGGGACGTTCGTACGCAGCTCGTACATCCGCGCCCACGTGCCGGGCGAAAGCTCCGAGCGGCGGAACCAAGCGAGCGCCCGAGGGATCGGCTCCAGAAAGCGCGCCTCCCCCGTCTCCAGATGGAGGTCCAACAGCAGCCGGATCGCCCCCACGCTCTCGCCCGAGACCGCGCAGGGCGGCTCGAAGGCCCGCGCCCACGCCGGCTCCATGCGGCCGTTGTACTGCTGCGCCCAGACCGGCTGCGGCTCCGGCAACTGCGCCTGCAACAGGAAGTCGCCGCCGCGCAGCGCCGCCGCCCGGTACTCCGCCCGGCCCGCGCGCCGCGCCGCGTCGAGCAGCGTCATGACGCAATCGCGGTGCGTGTTGTCGTTCAGCGTGTAATGCCCCATGTAATTTTCCTTCGGATACTCCCGCGGGTATGATTCGGGAAACCGCGCCGGTTGGACGGGGTGGGTCGCCGGATCGACCGGCGCGCCGCTCCAACGCTGCGGCCAGCCGCCGTTGGGACGCTGCGCCTCGAGCAGGCGGCGCAGGCCGTAGTCGAGGGCAGCCCGGATGCGTGCATCCCGCGCGTCGCCGGCCGGCCCCTTCGGCGCGTCGGCCACGGCCAGCAACAGGCGCAACGCGCTCTGCGTGTTGTCGTCGTCGAAGGTGGACACGTTGCGGCGCTTCGCCGCCTCGGCGGCGGGAACCCGTCCGATGTCGGTCCGCCGGTACCACCGGACGGCCTGCGCGGGATCGAAGTCGACCAGGTAGTCCCAGCCTCCCGATTCCAGCTGCCCGGCGGCGAGCGCGTCGGCGGCCGCCTTGGCGGCGTCTAGGTAATGCGCCTCACCCGTGACCTCCCAGGCGCGCAGGAAGGCCATGCCCATCGACGGCGTGCCCGGCGGCTGCACCCAGATCTGGGAGGATGTCGCCTCGTTCTCCCCGGCCCGCTCGCGCAGGTCCGGCGAATAGCGCCAGAGGTAGCCGCCTTCGGTGGAGATCGAGCGCATGAATGCGGTCGCGCGCTGCATCGCCGTCCATGCTTGGTCGGACAGCGGCTCATCGGCGGACCACGCCGGCGCCGCCAGACTCACGATGGCGGCCAAGGTCAGGACCATGCTCCCGCGACGGTTCCGAGAATTGGCGATACTCATGGGAAAAACCTGCCGCGCACGACCCGCGGGCGCGAGCCCACGATGGCGCTTCTCGGGCACCTCCGGCCCCGATCCGACCCCGCCGCGCTTGCCTCGATAGGACGAGCACCGTTGCCTCGAACCACCCTGCTCCATCCCCAAAGCCACACCGCCACCATGAAGAAAGTCGCCCTCCTCCTCGCCTTCCTCGCCGCCCTGCCTGCCCACGCGCAGGACTGGGCCAAGGCCCGCCTCGACAAGTCCCCGCGCCACCTCGAGTGGGTCACCGTCCGCCACGGCGGCCGCGAGGTGAAGTGCTTCGTCGGCTTCCCCGAGGTCAAGGGCAAGGCCACCGCCGTCGTCCTCATCCACGAGATCTTCGGGCTCACCGACTGGATGCGCGGGATGGTCGACCAGTTCGCCGAGGCGGGCTACATCGCGATCGCGCCCGACTTCCTCTCCGGCGCCGGCCCCAACGGAGGCGGCACCGAATCGCTCGGCGGGCCCGACGGTGCGCGCGCCAAAATCCAGGGCCTCGCGCAAACCCAGATCGACGCCGACCTCGACGCCGCGATCGCGCACGTCCGCAAGCTCGACGCCTGCAACGGCAAGGTCGTCGTGGGCGGATTCTGCTGGGGTGGGGCCAAGACCTTCCTGCATGCGGTGCACAACCCTTCCATCCAGGCGGGCCTCGTGTTCTACGGCTCCTCGGCCGACCCCAAGGACATGCCGCGCATCAAGGCCCCGCTCCACGGCTTCTACGCGAGCAACGACGCCCGCATCAACGCCGGCCTTCCCGCCGCCATCGAAGGGATGAAGGCCGCCGGAAAGTTCTTCGAGCCCGTGACCTACGAGGGCGCGGGGCACGGCTTCATGCGCGCGGGTGAGGACCCGGCCGGCAGCCCCGAGAACAAGAAGGCCCGCACCGACGCATGGCAGCGCATCAAGGCGATCCTCGCGAAGATCTGATTCCGGCCGGATCGCGCCGAGCGAATCCCACCATGCGCGCCGCCGCTCTCGCATTCCTTCTCGCCGCCGGCCTCTCCGCCCAGACGCCGCCGCCGCCCGCGAAGCGGCTGCCGCCGGCGGGCATCGCCATTCCAGCCGACGCCCGGGCCGAGCTCACCGCCGGCGCCGCCGCGCTCCGGGCCGGGCTTGATGCCGCCGCCCGTGAGATGCCCGCGTCTCACCCCGCACTGGCCGCGCTGTTGCCCGACGCCGAGGTCTTCCACAAGGCCGTCGACTGGGCGCTGCGCCACGACGAGGTCTTCGACCCGAAGCAGGTCACCGCCGCCCGCCGCGCCCTCGCGACCGGGCAGGAACGGCTGGCGGCCCTCCGGGCAGGCCGGGCCCCATGGCTCGACGCCACCGGGCTGATCGTGCGCGGCCACCGCTCGGCGCTCGACGGCTCGGTGCAACCCTACGGTCTCGTCGTTCCCGCCGGCACGCGGCGCGACCGGCCGGCGCGTCTCATGGTGTGGCTGCTCGGCCGCGGGGAAAAACGCTCCGAGCTCGCGTTCATCGCGGAACGGGAGGCCGGCCCCCCGCAGCTCACGCCCGAGGGGGTCGTCACGCTCGTGCCGTACGGACGCTTCTGCAACGCCACGAAGTTCGCGGGGGAAACCGACGTCTTTGAGGCGATGGCCGCGATGCGTGGCACCTACGCGATCGACGCCGACCGCATCCTCGTGGCCGGCTTTTCGATGGGCGGCGCCAGCGCGTGGCACCTCGCCACCCATCACGCCGGACTCTGGGCGGCCGCCGCGCCCGGCGCCGGCTTCGTCGAGGTGGAGCGCTACACCAAGGCGTTCGCTCCCGGCAAGGAGCCGCCCACGTGGTGGGAGCAGCGGCTCTGGCACTGGTACAGCGCGACCGATTACGCCCGCAACCTGTTCAACTGCCCGACCATCGCCTACAGCGGAGAGACCGACCCGCAGAAGGCAGCAGCCGACTTCATGGTGCAGGCCGCCGCCACGGAGGGCCTCGAGATTCCCCATCTCGTCGGCCCCCAGACCGCCCACAAGTACCACCCCGAGACGCGCCGCGAACTCACCGCGAGACTCGAGGCCCTGCTCGAGCGCGGCCGGGATCCACTGCCCCGCGAACTGCGCCTCACCACCTACACGCTGCGTTACCCCGGCGAGTCCTGGCTGCGTTTCGAGGGCCTCGCCCGCCATTGGGAACGCGCCGACCTCACGGGCACCCGTGACGAGGCCGGCCGCGTCGTCATCACGACCGCAGGCACCACCGCCATCCGGCTCCTGCTGCCGGAAGCGCGCTCCGTGACCATCGACGGGCAGGCGATTCCCGTGACTGCCGTTGGCCCCGCAGGCATCACGCTCCGACGCGCGGACGGCCGCTGGGTGCCGGGCGCTCCCACTGGCCTGCGCAAGGCTCCGGGGCTGACCGGCCCGGTAAACGACGCGTTCATGGCGCCTTTTCTGTTCGTCCGCCCCACGGGCCGCCCGCTCAACGCGGCCGTCGGCTCCTGGGCGGCGGGCGAGCTGGACCATGCCTCGAAGATGTGGCGCGACATCTTCCGCGGCGACGCACCGGTGAAGGACGACTCCGCGGTTACCGACGCCGACTTGGCCGGCCGCAACCTCATCCTCTGGGGCGACCCGGCGTCGAACCGCGTCCTCGCCCGCGTGCTGGCCGGGCTGCCGCTGCGTTGGGACGCCAAGGTGCTGGAGTTCCGCGGCAAGACCTACGACGCCGCCCACCACGCGCCGATCCTGATCTTCCCCAACCCCCTGAACCCCGCGCGCTACGTCGTGCTCAACAGCGGCATCGACTTCCGCGAACACGCGTACGGCACCAACGCGCTCCAGATCCCGAAGCTACCCGACCACGCGGTGATCGACCTGCGCGAGCCGCCCGGTGCGCGTTGGCCCGGCAGGATCGCCGACGCTGGTTTCTTCGACGAAAGCTGGCGCTGAGAAGTCGAAGCCTGAGCCGCCCTGAGAGGGTCGGCTCAGTCCCCCGCCGGCCGCGTGCCCGCCGTCGCCGATTTTTCCATCCAACGGCGCGCGGCCTCGGGATGCGT
>JACCDP010749060.1_pt1 | contig 54636 bp, 94 predicted proteins | sample 7445841 | NCBI WGS metagenome assembly JACCDP01 (sample SAMN15323441, study PRJNA562643) | freshwater metagenome | isolation source: river surface water | place: USA:Blue River Watershed | collected 2017-08-17 | reverse complement strand
CAGATGGCAATGATAGAAGCGATGATAGAAAGTTTGCGGTAGCTGCATCTGTTTACTTCATAAAGAAAGAATGTAACTTTTCTCTCAAAGACTTGCAACTAATATTTAATAAAGACGCTTCTGCATTAAGTAGATATAATTCAATGGTAGAAAATATATCAAAGAATCCAAAAACAGATTTTGATAAGAAGTTGGATGAAGTAGTAAAGAAAATGAACATATTATTAAAACAGAAAAAACTTCAAAATGGCAAATAAATTCGAGGAGCAAATTACAGACGCTACACCCGTAGAAGAAATATTAAATCCTTTAGATGAAGCGGTTAATGAAAAAGTATATGCGCAGGGAAATGTAAGTGCTTCTATGGAAGAATTGAATAAGCCAATAGAAGAGCCAAAATTTACTCGCCCACCAATAGAAAAATCAAAGCCAAATATATCTAATGAAGAGGCTTATGTCAAAAGAGAGCCTATAAATCCTGAAATGAAGGAGTTGCCAAAGAAGGAAACTAAAATGGCTTCTAAACAAGCTGCTGCTTTGATATTGAAAGGATACGAGTGGATTCATGCTCTTGGTAATAAAGGTTTGCAGGTTTCTGAAAGAAAGTTAAATAAACTTCAGGCAGAAGGTGAAATTAACCTTAATGCCATGATTGATTATGATTATGGTAAGAAAATTCGTGCGGGAGAATTTTTCGAAGAATATAACAAACAGGTAGAGGGTCTCCTAAAAGTATCAGACGAGTTCAAAGAGGAAGTTACGCCCGTTCTTGAAAGAGTATTAGAGAAAAAAGGTATCGGTCTTACTGATGAGCAGACTCTTATGTATATGTTTGGGCAGGATATTGCGGTAAAAACCATCATGTTTATGCAACAGAAAGGGCAACTGAATTATATGATTCAGTCTATAAAAGATGCTACTGCCAATACAATTTCTCAACAAGCACCTCCGCCACCACCTCCTCCTACTCCTCAAAATAGGCAAGAACCACAGCAGGCTAAGTCTAATTCAGAATATAATGATGATGATTTTACTCCACAAGAGCCTGAAGAAAAGCAATATATACAGCCTATAAAGAGAAGAGGAAGACCAAAAAAAGATATTTAGTATGGGAAGAGAGCCTAAATTATTAGTTGGTATTGGGAAAAAGGGTTCGGGGAAGAGTTATACCACAAGGAAAATGATTGAGCAGTATGTTGCAGGTAATCCATCAAGGGGTGTGCCTGGCAGACGAGCACTTATATTGGATGTTAACGATGAATATTATGACATTCCTGCTATAAGGCTACAAGATGTTCCATTATTTTCAATTCATCCTAAGATAGAAATCAGAAGAATTAGACCATTTTTTGATAATGGTAAGAAAATGACATTAGATGCCATAGCAGAAAGCCTTTTTGTTGTTTTGGATACATATAAAAATGGTTTGCTACTTATTGAAGATGTAAACAAGTATATATCTGATACTATGCCTAATGATTTAGTTGGTGCTATTTGTACAAACAGGCATATTGGAGTAGATATCATATTGCATTATCAGTCTATCGGAAGGATTACATCAAAAGTATGGCAGAATGTAAATATTCTAAGATTACATAAGTTTACTGATACCGTAAAAAAGCATAAGCATAAGTTTGAAGACAAGTATGAATATCTCTCCATAGCAGAAACTATGATTAATAAAAAGCATCTTGATGGAGATAAAAGGTTCTACTGCTATGCTGATATTGACGAAGAAAAGATATATGGTGCTTTTAATGATAATGATTTTGAGTTTGCTGTCAATAATTTCATACAACACAATTACGACCAATTAATATCTCCCCTACTCAAAGCAAGGGATGAAAAAGGCTACAAAGTCTATACTCCCGCTACCGCTATGCAAGAAGTCAAAGACAGACTTTATAGTTATAGAAAATAAAATCAAAGTAATTTAAGTTGAAATTTGCAAATGCAAAGGAATTGTGCCTACTTGCATTGAGCATATTTATTTATGTTATTTTGTTTTTGTTCAAATTACTTCTCAAATTTGACTCTGTATTTCCGCTCTTTGATGTCAGTATGATTTTCGGACTAAGAAATAGTAATCGGATTTGAATCCTTTTATGAAAGTTTAGAAAGAAATTATATATGTGTCCTTAACAGGCTCACAAGAAGTAAATGAATTACAAGTTTTTGAAAATTTGTAAAGAGGTTATGGAATGAAAGTCTGTTTTGTAGAAAGAAAAGAGATACAACAGGTCGATTTTCAATCTCGGTGTTGGCACAAGAAAGGAAAGAACCCTGAAGCAAGCAAACTAAATTTTCACAAACAAAACGCAGAAAAATGTCAGTTAGAAACTACATCACAAATGCAAGAAACCACGCCAACGAAAAATATATGAGTTGGACAGGTTCTCCCGCCCCCGTAAATGGTGGCTATCAACCCGCAGGATACCGCAACATGACAGGTGTTCCTGGCAATCGTCAAACTCTCCCTGCAAACGGGATGAATCCGACACCTCAATCTCAACCTTACATCATCACTATCAGCAACGCTTCTGCGACTGCCGTTAGTAATTTTGATGTATTGGGAGCATTCACCTACATCGGTAATGCAGGTTTTTCAGGTGGTAGCTTAACAATCAGTGGCGTAACTATCAGTTCCGCTATCTCTAATGTTAACTATCAGCAATTCCTGTATCAATCTATGCAGCAGCCTTTCTCTGTGGGTCTTACCTACATCGAGAGCATCAGTGGTGCTTCTTCACAGATTACGCAGGTGTTCACTCTGAACACGCAGGATGCTAATGGTAATCAGTTGCTCCGCACTATCGTGCCTGTAATTGACCCATATCAGCAACAATCAGGTATCGTAGCAGTTAAGCAACTGTACTCTATTGATGGTTTCACTAAACTGACCTTCAATCAGATTCAGGCTTCTGTTGTGTTCCGTGTACACTTCTACCCCGCAGCTAACATCAACTTGGCAGCAGGACTCGGTGGCGGTGCAGTTTCTCAAAACTACACTAACCCCGATATTTCAGGAGTTCCTACAAAAGTGTTCTAATCCACGCTTTAGTTTTGAAAAAGGGGGCAATGAGCAATTCATTTGCTCCCTTTTTTACTAAATTCACGAAATGAATGTTTACCAATATATATCGCAAAATAGCCCTGACGAATCTTATGCGATTTGTCAAAAATACGGTTATTTTGAGATTGCCAATTTAGAAGAAATGTCTGATACTCTTGCGCAAATAGTTGCAAGTCAAGGAGAATCGGCATTTAAAGAAATTTTAACTCTTCATCCCGATAAGGAGGTAATTCTTGAGGTGTATTCACCAAAACCTTATAGCAGACCACTTCAATTTACAGGAGACGAAAACTTACCTTCTAATGTCTCTTTAGAAAGAAATCCATTAGCACAGAAATATTTTAACGCAGAGGGAGAAACGCAAGGTGGTAACAAATTAGTCAATCAGACGAATCTTTATATATTAGTCGGTGCAATGATAGTTTCACTTGCAATAATATCAATTAAGAAATGAAAAAGAATTTTGCATCACAACCCGAAGTAATGACTGTATTAACAGGCGAAGACCTTTTTACAGAGGTTAATCCTGATATTATATACAGCGAAGATGTTTTTAAGCCAAATCCTTTACAAAATTTTAAATCTGATAGCCCAACAAGGGGGAATTATAGAATGTTTGATGATTATGGAGGAGATGAAGCACCCAAAAGAGATTGGTGGGCATTAGGTCTTGATGTTTTAAAAACAGGTGCAGGTCTATGGGCACAATCTCAACAAAGTAAATCTGAAGCAGAGCAAGCAGCAAAAGCAGAAGAAATTGCAAGAATTAAACTTGAACAAGAAAGATTAGAAGCTGCACAACAAGCTCAAAAAAGCACTACTTTTAGAAAGTATGGTGTACCTTTAATAATAGCAGGTGGATTATTAGCAACAGGATTAACTGTTTTTATCATATTAAGAAAGAAATAATGAACAAGACAACAAAATACTTATTAATAGGTGGCTCAATTTTAGCATTGGGATTAGTAGCTTTTTTGGTATTAAAGCCAAAGTCTAATGAGGTTTCTGCTAATAATAAACCTAAAGATAACGAAGAAGATGGCGGATATGAAGATGATGGGGGTTCTTCAGAAGAACTTTCATTTGATGAAATAGAGCTTCTTTGTAGGTATCCAAATGATGGTAGTCCTAATTACGAAAAATATTGTAATTAATTAGTATGGCTGATAATAAAACAGGCAAAATAATTGGCGTAGTAAGTGTTGTTGCGGCATTAGGTGTCGGAGCATACTTTCTATTAAAGCCAAAAGCTACAACTACTTCTACTCGACCTCCTACGGGTGGTGGTGGAACAGGGACAGGTACAGGTGGAGGAAGAACAGGTGGTGCTACTTCGCCAAACGCATTACAGCAATTATTACAAGGATTATTAGGTGGTGGTCAAAAGCCACAAGGTGGGCAGACACAGACCAAACCATCGGGAGGAACTGCTCCTTCAGGCGGCGGAGGTACAGGTACAAAACCTTCAGGTACAGGTGGTACAGGTGGTACAGGTGGTACAGGTGGTACAGGTGGTACAGGTGGTACAGGTGGTTACGGAGATGGATATAAGGATGGCTACGGTGGTGGCTACGGCAGTGGCTACGGTGGTGGCTACGGTGGTGGTTACGGTGGTGGCTACGGTGGTGGTTATACAGGTGGCGGTGGTTACAGTGGTGATTATGCAGGCGGTGGCTACGGTGGTGGTTATGGTGGAGATTTCGCAGGAGGCGGTGATTATGGAGGAGATTTTGCAGGTGGAGGATATAGCGGAAGTGGATATAATGTTTAATTTATGTACGCAAAAGAATTTTTAAAAGCTGTTGGAGAAAATAAAAAGAAGGATAATGCTACTATTCTGAATGATGTTACAAAGGGCACTATGGTTGGTGCTGCAATAGGAGCAGGTGTAGGTCTTTTTATAGGGTTTAGCAGACATAAGAATTTATTACTAAGTGCTTTTATCGGGTCAGTTATTGGCGGAGGAATATCGAGAGCATTTATAGTAAAAAAATAATGAACAAAAGCGCACAAATATTAATAATAATAAGTATAATTGCAGTAGGCGGTTATACATATTGGAGAAGCACAAAAAATTGATTTATGGCAATGACAGAAAGAGAAAAAGATTTAGTTAAGATAGTGACAAACACTGCCATTTCTGTTGCGGCATTGTTTGTGACTATATTTATCATATCTAAGGCTTGGAAATCAGGTCAAAAATAATTTATAATGTCAGATTACGGATATAACGATAACGAATCTTCATCAAAAACAAGAGGTAATTGGGTTGATGACTTTTCTAAAATAGGTGAAACTCTTACAGGATTAGCAGGTGCAATATCTCCATTTTTTGGTAAAGCACCTGTTAATACAGGTACAGTAGGCACAGGTGGAACAGATGGTACGGGGGGAGTAGGAGATGACTATTGGACAGGTGGAGGAGGTGGAGGAGGAGGATATACCCCACCACCTAAAGAGCCACCAAAAACAGGTAAGATTATTTTATTTAGTGCTCTTGGACTTGCGGCAGTTGGAACTGCGGTATATTTTATAGTAAGAAAAAAACAATAATTTTTTTAATAATCAAAAACAATTAAAATGAAGAACGGTAAAACTCTACTTACATGGGCAATAGGACTTGTTGCACTTGGTGTAACGGTTTATGTAGCATCAGTTGCATGGAAAAAAGGACAAAATAAAACTGCGTAATGAATATTACATCAGCTTTAAGTTCTTTAGGTGCTGTTGCAGGAATTTACTACGGTGTATCTAAAAGAAAATCCTTTTGGACAACCGCAGGGTTCACTATATTATTTTCAATCGGCGGTGCTGCTCTCGGTACTGCATATTATGCAATAACAGATAAATAATTTTTATGGTAAGCAATTTTTTTGATAATCAGAACGAATGGAAATATGCTAATGGTGTAAATGAAGCACCAAAACATGGCTCTCCTGACCAAGAACATGAAGTTAAGTTAGCTAAATGCGAAGCAGGATGGGTTAAAGAAGTCGGGAGCGTTACAAGATTTGCTTCTGAAGAAGCAGGGGAGAAATCAAAGCGTGAGTATATTGAAATGTGCATTACCAAAGAATTCGATGAAATAATTATGAATATGAAGAAAAAAGTTGAACCAAAAGGGTTATTAAAAAACACTCAAGTTCAGCAAGGTCTAAAAAATGTTCAAAAAACATTCAAAAATCCTTTTGCTGAAGGATTTAAGAAATATGTAGTAACGGAGGACTTTTTAGCTACAAGTTTAAATCAGCTTCAAAGCGGAACAGGTAGAGAATTACCAAAAAAGCAATTTAAAAAAGGGATGAACTTGTTTGCAAAAGAAACACAATATAATAGAAGTCAAATTCCTGAACCATATACTGATTTAGTGTCTTATGGAGGATTCGTAATAGATAAAACTAAAGTAAAAGAAAAGAATCCAAATGTATATGAGAGAATTCAATCTTTCTTCACAATAAAAAAAGGCTTTTAATTTTTAAAATAAATCAAAATGAAAATGACAAAACAAACAAAAATGCTCTTAGGAGTAGGCGTATTAGGTGTTGCTGCGTATCTTATATGGAAGCAAACACAAACAAAAAAGCAAAACTTCGTTAGCGGAAGAGCAGCATTAATTCCTGTTTCTCATTGCGTTAAAGGATATACAGCAGATGGTGGTTTGGGTAAAATATGTTGCGACCCTCGATATACAGCTCCAACTGCTGCTGATGTAGAATGCACAGGAGGTAAGCCTGTTGGTAAAACGCAATTAGCTGTTGACGAATTATCTGCATTCTAATGAATAAGCAAACAAAGACACTTATTGGAGTTGGTGTATTAGGTATCTTTGCTTATCTTGTTTGGAAACAAAATCAAGATAAAAAGAACTTAATTACTAAGCCTAAAAAGCTAAATTGCTGCGGTAGTTAATCATAAAAAAAAGAAAAAATGAAACTTACAAAACAAACAAAGACTCTGATTGGAGTAGGTGTATTAGGAGTTGCTGCTTACCTAATTTGGAAGCAGAATCAAGATAAGAAAAACTTTTTCGGAGATAGGAAAAGAATGAGGTCAAGGAGTTCTATATTTACTCTCCCAACAGAAGAAACAGCATTAAGCACAAGCAAGGATTCGATTGGTGAACCTGCCGTAACAAAAACTGCTGATTGTTCTTGCTATGGAAACCCCTGGGTTGGTTCAAGAGGTAAAAAGACAAGCACACTTTCAGATGGAACTGCATTATGTGAAAATAGTTCAGGTTTTGTTTATGGATGTACTACATCGGGTCAAATGATTGATTACAGATATCTTTAATATTCAAAATTATGGATTATAAAGTAATAGCAGGCGTAGCTCTTATAGCCGCAGGAGGATATATTCTTTGGAAACAAAACCAAAAGAAAGAAATGCTCGGCATTGATGGTTTTACCACAAGAGTAATAGGTAATAGAAGCAAAAGAGGATTTGTATCTTCATTGCCCGCTCAAGAATCACCATTCGGGAAGAGGTCTTTTGTAGAATCTAATCTACAAGTTCAAGCATCTCCTTTTGATGTATTAGCTAAGAAATCTTTCTCTGCGGATAACATGAATGTTCAAAGTTCTAATTGGATGTAATATGAAAACAAAAAACATTGTAGGTGTTGGACTTTTACTTGTGGGTGGTTTTTTATTGTATAATTACATGAAAAACAAACCAAAAGTAGTCGAGCAACCAACTGATGGTACAGGTACAGGTGATACAGGTGGTACAGGTGGTGGTACAGGTACAGGAGACACAGGTATAGGTGGCACATCACCTGATGATAAGGGAAATTGCCCCGAAGGAACAGAAAAATTAGTAATTAATTGCATAGCAGCTCCATGCCCTCCTGCAACTTGTGTTCCTATTGGAAAAAAAGATGTTTTGGATAGACCTGCTGATTTCGGAGATAGATGGACAGGCACAAGAGACCCTTTTGTGATTCCTGATTTAGCTAATCCATTTGTAAATCCATCCGACATTAATACTCCTCAAGTTGATGATTTTAATAGAGATGTAAGATATACTGATGAAAATTTAGATTTTAATACAGATGGATATATTTCAAGAGATAATATAACAAGAGATTATCAAAGAAATATTCCATTAACAGACTTATTAACAGGCTTTGATAGAATACAAATGATGTAATAAATGGAAAAATCGGCTAATAAAAGATGGAAAGAGAGCGGAACAAGCCTTTCCTTCAAAGAATGGATAGATAGAGAAAATAAAAAAAATGAATCTAATTCAAACTTCTTACCTTTTGAATCTAATATTCAAGATGAAATAAAGGAAACAATTCGAGGGCAGGTTCAAACAGGATATAAAACAACTCCCTCTTCAAATAAAGTATTTGGATTAGACAAAGGCATTTTGGTGTTTTCAGGAATCTTAATAGTAGGTTCATTAAGTTTCTATTTTTATAATAAACTCAAGGCTAAGAAATAATGTTAAGCAAAAGGGAATTGATATACGGAGGTGCAAGTCTATTCATATTCCTTGTTATTTATGCTTCAACAAGAAAGGAAGAGTTAGTAGAAGTTAAAGAAGGCGAAAAAAGAAACTTTGATAACACTAAGCTCCCAAGCCTATTAAGACCTCCAAAGAAATTGGCAGAGGGTGAACCTATACCCGAAGGTGCAAAAAGAAACAAAACGAATTCATTACTTCCAAGATTTGATACTTGGTAAAAACAACTATATGGATAAAAAGAAACTATTAATTGTAGGGGGAATGATAGCCTTAACAGCAGGATTACTATTACTATTTTTAAAAGCTAAAGCTAAAAGTAATACGAACGAAATCCCAAGTGATAATCCAAGTGACAATCTAACAGATGTAAATAAAGGAGGCTCGCCCCGTTTATCTCTTCCTCCAATACCCCCTTCTATTCAGACTAAAGAACAATTAATGGATTATTTTTTTAATTACATAATGCAGTATAAGGAAGGGAGCTATGATATTAATTATAAAAGGTATGCTGAAATAGCACAAGATTTAAAGGATTTTACATTTGAAGAAGCAAAATTATGGTATGAGTGTAATGATGAAAAAGCATATCGTGAAAAGACTATGCCCCCCGAAACTTACAGAAAATGTATTGAATTAAGCGCAAAATACCCTGCTGCTTTTTCATAAAATTTTTAAATGAAAACATATAATGATTTTCAGCGTTCCAACACGACACGAAGAACTCACTCTTCTGATAAAAGTGAGAACGAATAGCCCTGAAAAAGTACGAATCAAGGTTATTGACGCTGAACAGCCTAATACAAGTTTTACAGATAGATATAAGACCATAGATGGACAAAATATATTTTATGTCCGTATGCCTGTAAGTCCTAAAGAGGCATTAGTGTATGTCTATAATGAAAAGAATGGTAATCTGCCCGTAGGTCAGGATGATAGTATTTCTGTTGAATCAATCAGCAAAACTCAATTAGAAAAGAAGTTAGATGTAATTGATTTAGGGAATCCATTAGTTAGAAGTTTCGTAAATTTCGCTACAAGATTTTGCTATAATGCAGGCTCTTTAAGTAGCGGTAACTATGTATCTGACGACAAGAAATTCACTATACAATATCTGCCCGTAATTAAAGATATGGGTTCAGAGCAAACAACTCCCGCAAGGATAGATGTAGATTCAGGATTGATAGAAGTTTCAAAAAAGCATTTCATGGATTATACCATTCCTAACAGAATGGCTATATTGCTTCATGAATTCAGCCATATATATCTTAATGATAATATAGACGATGAAGTAGAGGCAGACCTTAATGGTTTGCTTATTTATTTGGGATTAGGATATCCAAGAATAGAAGCATTTGAAGTATTTGCTAAGACATTTATTGTTGCTCCAACAGAGCATAATAAAATGAGATATGATAAGATTAAAAACTTTATTGATAACTTTGAAAACTATAATAGTTTCATTTCATAAATAACAAATATGGATAAGCAATTAGCCAAAAAAATAACAATAGTAACAGCCTCCATATTAGCGTTGGGTGTTGTTGGCTTATATACCTACGAATGGGTTAGATTGTTAGGTAAGAAGAAAATACAAGATGAGGGTTTTGATATTTATGTAGATGAATAAATAAAAAAATATGTCTAAATATTCAAGGATTTCAGTAGTTGTTCCTGACATTAAAATGACTTTTGGCAGTTATGGTAACGCTGCAACAATGAATGCCAATATAAATCTGTTAAAAGAAATAGATTCTAAATATGGCAAGTCTCTTGATTATTGGGGAAAATTATTCGAAATACCCAAAGGCGTTTTGGCTTCATTTATGGCTACTGAAAGTGGCGGCAGATTTACAAGTGTGAATTCTTTTCAGGCTTGTGGTCTAATGCAAGTAACACCTAATGCAGTATGGGAGAGCGTAAGAAAATGGAGAAATCAAGTTTCAAGTGATTTGCCTGCTGAAGCAGTTAATAAATTAAAGGCAAAAATGCCTTTTCTATTTACATCTAAAGCAGGTCAACCGACAGGCTCATTTAGTTGTAGGGGTTTAAGTAACCTTGCTTGTACAAAATGGAGAGAAGGTACTACGGGAGAAAGAAAAATCATGATTGATGTTTTGACAACTGATATGGATTTCAATATCATGTGCGGAACTATTGTTTTGAGATGGCTTTTAGAAAGGTTCAGTAGTATAATAGGTGGATTTAATTTGGGTCAGCTAAATAAGGCAATAGTAGGATATAATGCAGGTGCTTACTTAAAAGCGTTAGGCGGAACAAGTGCCGCAGCAGCTAAATTACCAATAGATACTACCAAATTATATGCTTCTGTTAGTGCAGAACCAAAAGGATATTTGCTTAAAATGTTAGGTCAAAATGGGTTTTTATATTTAGTATATGCTAAAGGTGCAATAAAATAGAATAAGCAAATATGACTAAATATAAGGGGAAAAAACTAACTTTACACCAATAAGTATGCTGAAAGAAGCTCCTCAATATATGTATGCTGAAAGCTCCCCCTACCTAAAGGGAACTATCAAACTTACATGGATTGACCCAAATGATTTTTCTGTACTTTCTTCTGAAATGTTTGAAACTTTAGAAGAAGCATTGAAAAATACAGCCGATAAGAAAGATTGGCTTGTTTTCAGATTAAAAGAATCTGATGGGAATAAGTATAAATGGGAGCTTTTGCCTTATGGAGAGAGCAAGAACTATATTAATTCTATGAAAGTATCTGACTTTTTAGATAAATATGGTTTATATTTATTGATAGGTTTAGGAATAGTAATATTGACAAAAGAATAGCATGAAAAAGAAACTAATAATTGGGTCAATTATTGCGGGGGTAGGTCTTATAGGCTTCGGGGTATATAAGTACTTCAAGAAGCAAATTGACCTTGCCGCCGACTTCGATTGGTCTTTATTAGATGTAGATTTTAGCAAAATAACTACTCAAAACTTATCAGGTAAAATTAAATTCAGATTTTTCAATAAGTCTGATATAGAAGTAATTGTAAGTGAGTTTTATTTAGATTTATATCTAAATGGTCAGTTTATTGGTTGGTTAAGGGACAGTAACGAATTTCTTATACCCGCTAAAGGATATAATGATATTGAATTTCAGTTTACATTAAATCCTCAATATATAATTTCTAATATTATAGATATCATTGCTATTTCAACTAATAAAAAAGATGCTTTATTTGGATTAGTAGGATATATGAAAGTAAAAAGTGGTTTTATTAAATCAACTATTAAGATAGATTGCGAATGTTCTACTAAGGATTTAGATTGTAATTGTAAGTAAGAAAAATTAAAATAAATAAAATCAAACAGAAATGGTAGGCTTTATTAAATCAGAGACAAAGAAAATTATGTTTAATTGTTGCTCAAGGTATGCAAAGCAGAGGAACATGAATGTTGAAGATGTTCAGCTTATACTTGGAGTAAATGAAGAAGGAAATACATATAGCATCTGCGAAAATTATGTTATCAAAGAAGAATATGACATAATGCAGGTTCTTGGTGTGAAATTGGACTTTTTGGGTTACAGCAGGCTTGCTCCTCCTTTTATAATTAAATCTATAATTAGGTTTTCGGAGCAATACAATATACCGATTTTAGATACTAAAATCATGTGTGTTCCTGCTAAAGATGAAAATGGGAAAAATGATTTATTACTATTTCTATATAAAAGCTATTCTGAATATGTAAATACAATAGAACTTGAAGAACTATTCAGAGAAGAAGATATGGAGATACCAAATGCGTAAAATATGAAATTTTGGACATATACCTTAACGAGCGGGTCGCTTACAATTAACTCTCAAGATGGAGCTTTTTTTGTTTCTATACTTACAGAGGCTACGAGTAGTAGTTGTTCTGTGTTAGGGGGAATACCGTTTAAACAATTAAACCCTACTGCCGTAACGCTTGAAAACGGAGAGGGAGTTAATTTTTCGGCATTAAGCCCTGCTTCGCCTTTGGATGGTATTACGATAACTTGGCTATCAGGAAGTGTTGACATAATAGTTGGATTTTAATGGATTTTGGAAGAAGAAATACAGGTTTTTTTTTAGGCAAAGGTGCGGGCGGCAGCGGTGGCGGCGGCGGGCAGAAGATATGCGTTATAGCCAACGGAACGAGTGCAGTTGATACAACCGTAAGGATAGGTAATAATGCAGTATTTTATAATTTTGCTATTTACGACTGCACAAACTATTATGCAGGAACATTGGTAGCCGTTTGGAGTTCGGGTCAGATAGAATTTACTGAAACAACTACGAGTAGCATAGGTAATACAGCAGGGGTTTCATTTTCTTTCAGTTTTGTTGGTAATACAGTAACTCTGAATGTGACAGTGCCTTCTTCATCATGGAAGTTTAGTTATAGCAAAACGATACTTCCTGATTGTTGTAATAGCACACCTTATGTGTCAGGTGCTTATATAATAACAGAAGATGGTAACTCTCCGCCTAATGAAAATATAGTTACGGAAGATACCCCAAGTCAAGATATTATTGATAACTTAGGGAACTTTTTAGTTGACAACTTAGGAAATATAATAGCAACTAATTCAATAACAAGTGAAAACTTAATAACAGAGTAATATGCCTACTACTACTATATGTGCATTGCCTAATCTAACACCCGTTTCTCCTACGGCTAAAATACCCGTAGAGCAGAGCGGTACAACTTATTCAGTCTATGTCTGCTGCATTAGTGGCGGAGGTGGAGGCGGTGGAATCATAGTTGCAGGTGCAGGAACGGAATCCTCTATTCGTTGCGGTGTTGATAACCAAGCGATAGGTAATTATTCGGCTGCAATAGTAGGTCGTTGCAATACAGCAAGTGGGTACGGTGATTTCGTTGGTGGTTATTTTAACTCAACTTCGGGGTATTCTACTAACTCATCTATTTTAGGGGGTACGAATAATACAATTAGTAATTATGCTTCAAGCATTCTCGGAGGTAGATGTAACTCAATAAGTAGTATTGATTCAGCAATATTAAGTGGTTGCTTTAACGTAGTTAATGGTAGTCGTGCTACGGCATCGGGGTATTGTAACCTAATTTGTGGTAATGGTTCTTTTGTAGGTGGTTATTTTAACACAATTAGTGCTTATGGTCTTCGTGCTACGATTTCGGGGGGGCAAGCGAATCAAGTAAATAGTGAAGAATCATTTATAGGCGGAGGTCAATTTAATAATATTTATCAAAATTCAAGTAGAAGTTCAATAGTATCAGGTTGTTGTAATTTTATAAATAATTCGACAATAGATTCAATTATTGGTTCGGGTTGTTGTAATACAATTAACACATCAGCTTGTTGGTCAATGATTGGTGCGGGTACTTGTAATTTAGTTGGAGTAAACGAAAGTTTTATTGGTGCGGGGAGGTGTAATGTAACAAGTGGTGGTTGGAATTTTATCGGTACAGGCTGTGGTAATACCACATCAAACTATTTTTCAAATGTAGTAGGCGGTTCTTTAAATGTCGCTTCAAATTCCAATGCTTTTGTCGGTGCGGGGCAACAAAATATAGCATCAGGCATTAGTTCATTTATTGGTGCGGGTCGTTGCAATACAAGTAGTGCTTATTACACTTTTGTTGGTGCGGGATTTTGCAATGTAGCAAGTGGTCAAAGAAGTGTAGTAGTAGGTGGATTAAATAATACGGCAAGTGATTATGTCTCTTTCGTAGGAGGAGGTTCGGGGAACACTGCATCTTCTTGTTTTTCAGCTATATTAGGAGGTAAAAGTAATAGTACATCTACATTTTGTGATTCATTTATTGTCGGCAGTTGCTTAACATCCGATAGGTCTTGTGCTACTTTTGTAAATAACTTATCAATAAAAAATATCCCAACAAGTGCCGCAGGTCTTCCCGCAGGTTCAGTTTGGGTTGATACAGGAGCAGGAAACGTACTTAAAATCGTATAAAAATTAGAATATGGCAGATGTTAAAATATCGCAGTTACCTTTTGCAAGTTGCGCTTGTCCAACAGGACTTATACCAATCGTGCAATCGGGAGTAACTTTCGCAACTTACGCTTGTAATATAGGAGGAGGTGGAGGCGGAGGTGGTGTTATGATTCTCGGTGCAGGTGCAAATAGCACAATAAGATGTGGGGTGTTTAATCAGGCTGTAAGTGCTTGTTCTGCTGCGCTTGGAGGATATAATAACTTTTCATCAGGTTATCACACTTCTGTTGTAGGTGGCATTAATAATAATGCTTGTGGTTGCTTCCCAAATAATTCTATATTAGGTGGTTGCTTTAATACTGTTTCAGGAGATGCTTCTGCTGCGGGAGGATATGGAGCAGGTACAAATACAATAGTAGGAGGATATTCAAACATAAATGCAGGTTGGAACTCATTTGTTGGAGCAGGAGAGCAGAATACCGCAGGGTATCGGTCATCAGCAGTTATTGCAGGAAGACTAAATAGCGTATCAGCAGATGCTTCATCTACCGTATCAGGATATTGTAATTTAATATCTATTAATGGTAGATGTTCAAGTATAGGCGCAGGAGGATATAATCAAATTTCGCAAGCAAATTCATTTATCGGAGCAGGATTAAATAATAATAATGGTGGTTATCAAACATTTATTGGTGCAGGAACTTTAAATGCTGCTTCAGGAAATAATACTGCTGTTGTAGCGGGTTATCAGAATAATGCAGGAGGATATTTTGGGTTTATAGGTGGTGGGGAATTAAATACCGTTAGCGGATATCCACGAAATTCTATATTAGGAGGATGTTGTAATACGGCATCGGGCAACCCTACATCAGCAGGTGGTTATGGCGCAGGCTCAAACACAATCGCAGGTGGTTATTATAATACGGTTTCAGGCGGATGGGGATTTATAGGAGCAGGTACAAATAATATTGCAGGATATGTTTCCTCTTTTGTAGGGGCAGGGTCAAATAATCAAAACTTAGGTTCTCAAAGTTCTATTGTATCAGGTCAGTTTAATTGCATATTGTTTAATTCATATAATAGTATAATTGGTTCAGGAACTTGTAATATACTCACTAATTCTAACGGGGCAAGTATTTTATCAGGATGTTATAATCAATTAAATAATGCAACCGAATCAGTAATTGCAGGAGGTTATCAAAATAATATTTCAGGATATAGTTCTTTTATTGGTGGTGGTGTATCAAATATTACTTGTAATACTTATACATCAATTTTAGGAGGTGCTTTTAATGATGCAACAGCAGGTTATTCTACGGCAGTTGGAGGGTATTTTAATAAAGCAACAGGTAATTGTGTCTTTATTGGAGGCGGTCTTATAAATACCGCAAGCGGTTATAATACAACTATCGCAGGAGGAAGTTGCAATAGCGTTTCTGCCTATGATAGTATAGTAGCAGGGGGTAAATTAAACAATGCAAGTAGTGGTTTTGCTGCTATTTTAGGAGGGGAATGTAACGTAGCAAGCAATACAAGAGCAGCCGTTTCAGGAGGTCGTCAGAATACGGCATCTAACGCCTATTCATTTATTGGAGGGGGTTATGGACATACTTCTTCAGGTGCGAGAAGCATTGTCGCAGGAGGTAGTTTCAATACGGCAAGTGGAGATTGCTCTGCTGTTCTTGGTGGTGATTTTGTTAGAGCAACTGCTTTAAAATCAACGGCAGTTGGTGGTAATAATAACTTGGCAGATGGCACAAATTCTGCAATTTTAGGTGGTGTAAATAATTGTATATGTGGATTTCAAGATGCTATGATTGTTGGAAGCTCAATATGTGCTGTTTCGGCTTGTACTTTACACGCTAACTGCTTATGGCTTGGTAACTTACCTACAAGCCCTGCGGGATTACCATCAGGAAGCGTTTGGAATAATCTTGGTGTTCTTAATATCGTATAAAAAATACTATCCCCATACTAAGTGGATAGTGAAACTTAATTATGGCTAACGAATTTGTAATAAAGAATGGCTTAAAGCTACCTTTTGTTCCTGATGGATGTACTCTTACTATGCAAAACGGTTGCGTAGTTGGCTCGGCAGGTGGTGGTGGCGGTGTAATTATCGCAGGTACAGGTACAGATTCTTCTATCAGATGTGGTGTTTTTAATGTTGCGAGTAGTAACTTTTCTGCTTCTCTTGGTGGATATAATAACACAGCAAGTAGTTACCCCTATAATGTAATCGTAGGAGGGTATAACAATATTACTACGGGAAATACAAATCCTTCAGGTGGTTATGGTGCAGGTCTGAATACAATAGTTGGAGGTTATAATAATAATATAAATGCTGCTTATGGTTTTATCGGTAATGGTGTTAATAATTTAATTTGCGAAAGATATTCAACAATAATTGGGGGATATTTTAATTCAAGTAACTCACTGAACTCATTTATTGGCGGAGGCTCACAAAATAATATATATGGTGGTGGTTGGGATGCAATAGTTTCAGGAGCAGGAAATAATATTGCTAACAACTCTCAAAATTTTAATTTCATAGGAACAGGTCAAGGGAATGCAATAGGTTCTTCAGGTGGGTATTCTTCTATTATAACAGGTTTTAATAATTCAAACAATTCTTGTTTTTCTTTTACAGGTTCAGGTACATTCAATGTAAACTGTGCAACCTATGGATTTATAGGTTCAGGATGTGGTAATACAGTAAGCGGTCAAATAGCAGGAATTATTGTAGGAGGATATAATCATGTCGCATCATCTATTCATTCAATAATTGTAGGAGGTGCAAATAATACGGCATCAGCTAATCAAGCAATAATAGTAGGTGGAGTTTCAAATACCGTTAGTTGTTGTGATTCTTTTATAGGTGGAGGTTTCAATAATATAGTAAACTCAAATCAATCTGCAATACTCGGAGGTATATCTAATAATACTTGTTTAAATAATGATGCGTTTATAATAGGGTCTTGTATATGCGCAACTCAACCTTGCACTACTTTTGTAAACTGTTTATCAGCCGCTAATCTTACGAATGGGTGTCAGGTATGTGTGGCTGCAAATGGTGTTCTTGTAAACTTTGCAGGTGGTGGTGGCGGAGGAGGAATAATGATAGCAAGTGTTGGCAACTGTTCAACTATTCGTTGTGGGGTATTAAATACGGCATCTTCTAATTACTCATCTGCATTATCAGGATGCACGAATTGCATTTGTACAAACAGTAATTATTCTTCAATCGTTTCAGGTAGATGTAATATTATTTCACCTGTATCTAATGGTGTTAATAGTTTCATAGGTAGTGGTATTTCAAATAATATAGCAGGTTATACCGCAACTATATTAAATGGTCAATCCAATTCGATACCAACATTTTCAGCTTACAATACTATATTAGGAGGTCGTTCTAATGTTGTAACATCATTAAAAGCAGGTACAGTTTTAAATGGTTGTACTAATACTACGAGTGGAGATTATTCTACAACTATTGGAGTTAATAATATTACAAGTGGAGCATCCTCAATTATAGCTTCAGGAGTAAATAATATTGTAAGTCAAGGCAGTAGTGGAATACTATCGGGTATATCTAATACTGTAAGCGGAACTAATAGTGGCATACTATCAGGAGGCTCTAATATAGTATGTAATACAGCAGGATACTCTGCATCTGTTTCAGGATTTGGAAATGCTGTCGTTTGTAATTATAGTTCTGTTTTAGGAGGTCTTATAAATAGTAATAGTGGTCAATATGCGACAATTTTAAGCGGTTGTTGTAATACAATAGGTGTAAATGGGAATTTTAGTGAAATTATTGGTGGATATTCTAACTTGATAAATGACACATCTAATAATTCATATAATTTAATAGGAACAGGGCGATTAAATTGTATAGCAGGTTATGGTAGCACTATAATTTCAGGGAATCAAAATCAGCTATTAAGAAATACTAATATTGTAGAACGTAATTTAATCTTATCAGGTAATAATAATATAATAAATGATGTTGGATTTTCTTCTGTTATAGCAGGTTCATTAAATACAATATCAGCAAATAACTCAACAATAGTTTCAGGATTTAGTAACACTTTATCATCAAATTGTACAACAATAATATCAGGTAGAAGTAATACTGTGTCAGGGTATAGGGGTGTAATAGTTGGAGGTTATTGCAATAATGTAACTCAATATTTGTCTAACATAGTAGGAGGTTATTTTAATACTGCAAATAGTTGCGGGTCTGTTATATTAGGTGGTTGCTCAAATTCAACAGGAGGATTTGATAATGTATTTATTTCAGGTACAGGAATAACAGCAAGTCAGGCTTGTACTACATTTGTTAATTGCTTATCTGCGCAAAACCTAACATCAGGTTGTTCGGTATGCGTAGGAGCAAATGGTGTTCTTGTAAATTCAGCTGGCGGGGGTGGCGGTATTATAGTGTTAGGCACAGGGACTTGCTCTACTATAAGATGTGGCGTAAGTAATACTGCTACAAATAATTGTTCTGCTGCTTTATCAGGGTTTTCAAATACCGCAAGTGGGCTTTATAGTTTAGTTAGTGGTGGCGGATGCAATACCGCCGCTAATACTTCTGCTGTTGTTTCAGGTGGTAAATGTAATGCTGTTTCCTCTTGTAATTCATTCGTTGGTGGTGGAGAATGTAATATAATATGTTCTAATGCTAATTGTTCTGTAATTGTCGGAGGATATAAAAACTCAATACAATCAATTACGGGTAGTAATTATCTAAATTTCATAGGTGGTGGTTTATTCAACTCGATAGCGGGTTATAATTCAAATATATTAGGTGGTATTTGTAATTGTATAACAAATAGTAGTGGACTTTCTCAAAATCATAACATTTTAGGAGGCGGCTCAAACCAAATATCAGGCAATTCTGATAATTCTATAACAGGCGGATTCTCAAATGTAATATCTTCTCGCAGAAGTAATATTTTAGGGGGTCAATCAAATACCATAAGTGGTTGTTATAGTGCAATAATAGGGGGATACAATAACATCGCAAGTGGTAGCTCGGCGTTTGTATCAGGAACTTGTAATACCGCAAGTGGCAACAATACATTCGTTTCAGGTTATTTTTCAACTATGTCATGTACTTTTTCGGGCGGATTTGGTTGTTTAATAACATCACAAATGGCTTGTGCGTGGCACGTTAATAGGCTTTGGGTTGGACAACTTCCGAGTTCGAGTGCAGGTCTTCCAAGCGGAGCTATATGGTATGATTCTGCGGATTCTTGCAGGCTTAAATATGTGCCGTAATTACCTTAATTTTGTTTTATTATAGAAATTTTCAAACTAAAATTTTAGATTATGTTACTCGACACAGGGAATAGCCAATATGGGCTATATGGATTAGCACCTTTGCCAATTTATTACCGAATGTTAGATGAATCTCAAGAATCGGTAATGCAAAGTCTGATAGAAATTGCCAAAAAAGAAATAAGTCCTTCGGTTCTCGAAGTGCCTGATGAAAGGCACATAGAATCTTCTCCTTTTAGTCGTTCTAATTACGATATATTTTCAGAAGAAATAGAACCCGCAAAAGGGGTATGGCATGGTATCAAAACAAATAACTTTTTAGGTCTTTCAGCGATATATCCTGAAGTCAATGCCCTCAAAAAATACATTGAAAACGAATACACAAATTGCGTTAAGTATGGTGATAAAGAAGAGGGGGCAATTAATCCACTAATTACCGAAAATTGGCTTCAATTTTATAAAAATGGAGACTCAAAAATACTTCATAACCACGAGAGGTATTATCCCCCAATTTATAAGAATATGTGGAGTGGTGCATTTTACCTAAATGATGGCAAACCCGATGAGGCAGTTAAATATAGCGGTCTATTTTCATTCAAGTATCGTGGCAAAAACATTTATATAAGACCCAAAAAAGGACTTATGCTAATGTGGCAAAGCGATTTATTACATGAAGTACATGAATTTTATGGGCAAGAAGAAAGAATTGTACTTAATTGGAATATTGCAAATAAAGTCTAAAAGATGTCTAAAAGATGTCTAAAAGATGTCTAAATAATAACTAATAAATTAAATTAAATGGTAGTTCATGTACTTTTCCCCGATAGCATACAGCAACCCGTTGGTGGTCTTGGTGAACAATTCGGGCATATTTATAGAAGATTAAAAGATAAAATAGAATTTCATGTGATGGGTTATCCCGAAGATGAAAATCTACCTAAAACACCTAATTATTACGGTGTTTATAATTCTTTCCCTAATCTGATGCACGGAAGCCTGTCAACAATAGCTAATCAAATAGCATATTTCTATGCTTCAGCAAAATGTACAAAAAAGCCTGACCTAATACACGCCTATGATTGGAGTTCTTATGTCGCAGGTGTATATGCCGCTAATCTTTGGAATGTTCCGTTGCTTTGTTCTATGCAATTATCTGTGGTAGGTTTAAGAGAGAGTGGAATTACATATTGTGCCGACCCTAATTCCGCAGATGGTAATTGGATACATACTACCCATGAAATGAGTGAGTATTTTGGTCTTGCTAACGCAGCTAAGATTATACAGGTATCTAATGCTTACGCTAAAAGATTCCCTGAATTTTCTGACAAGACTGTTATCATAGAAAACGGCATTGAATATTCGTTTTGGAATGATAAAAGTAGCTTTGAATACCCATTTGGTGGTAAAAACAAGCGCAAAATTGTCTATATAGGCAGATTCGCTCAAATGAAAGGTATTATGCAACTTTGCGAAGCTAATATTCCCGATGATATTGACTTGTATTTTGTAGGTGATAAAAGGGGAGGTGAAGATTATTGTTATCAGGCAGTTAAGCAAAAGTGCAATGGGGCAAATATCTTTCATTTGGGATATTTAAGGGGAGAGGCTAAAAAAAGCCTGTTACAAACTGCGGATGCGGTAATAATGCCATCCATACATGAGCCATTCGGAATCGTTGGTCTTGAAGCTCTTGCCTCTAAATCTGTGTTAATATCCTCTTTTGCAGATGGTATTTCTGACTATCTACCTGAAGATGTGGGGATTAACTGTGGAAAAACTAAGGAAGATATCGAAAATGCTATTAATATTTTCAGAAATATGTCTGACGAAGAAATAGAATCACGAAAGGCAAAAGGTGCAGAAATTGCGAAACAGTACGATTGGGATATTTTGGCAAAAAAATATTATGATACATATACGGCATTTAAGAAATAAATTTAACTATATTTGTTCACATAAAAATCAATAAAAATGAAATCTTGGTCAACTATTCACATTTTCGGTTACGGCGAAAGCCAAATAATCGGCGTTGGAGATGACGATAAAGGCTTTTCCAACAAAGTAGCTACTTCTTCATTGACTACTGTTACGCCTTTTTTGGATGATTTATTTACTCACAAGCCCGTAGATAATCAATCGGTAGAGAACGAATATCATGTAGTTCATGTTTTTAACGGAAACGAAGTGAGATTCATCTCTAAAACAGAAGGTGTTGAAGGATTTAGCGTAAAGTTAGACTTGCTTAACCAAACAACACTTCAGGCTCTTGTAGATGAGTTAGCCGCAGCTTAATAGCTTTAAGAAAATATAAAATAATTAAAATAAACAAGAATGAATATAATATTTCAGATTAACGGTGGCATAGGTAAAAATGTAATTGCAACTGCTGTTTGCGAAGGATTAAAAAAGAAATATCCTAATGGCAAATTGATTGTTGTTAGCGGATATCCTGAAGTTTTCGTAAATAATCCATTTGTAGATAAGTGTTTTCATTTTAATCAGACAACATACTTTTATAAAGAGTATCTCGATGGTAAAGATTTTGAGGTTTTCTGTCATGACCCTTATCTAACTACATCTCATATAAAACAAAACGAACATCTAATAAACACTTGGTTTAATCTATTCGGATTAGTTTATGATAATGAGCAACCGAGATTATTCCTGACAGACAGAGAAGTTAGCTTTTACAGAAGCAAATTGATGTCCGATAAGCCTGTTTTGATTATGCAGACAAATGGGGGTGCTGAAAATCAGGCTCTAAAATACTCTTGGGCAAGGGATATCCCATACCATGTAGGTGCTAAAGTTGTAGAAGAATTCGCTCCTACACATAATATTCTTCATATAAGAAGAGACGACCAACCTCAATATTCTAATACTATCCAATTAAAAGAGGATTTTAGGGTTATTGCGGCATTGTTACCTTTGGCTCAAGTAAGATTATTCATGGATAGCTTTGCTCAACACACAGCATACGCTATGGGATGTAAGGCTACTGTTCTTTGGATAGCAAATAAGCCTGAAGTATTTGGATATGCGGTTAATGATAATATTCTCGCTAATCCTTTTACAGTTCAGCCCGATTTAAGGCACAGCTATTTGGGTAAGTTTGATATTTCAGGTAATCCGCTTGAGTTCCCATATAACAACGAAGCAGAAATGTTTGATGTAGATAAAGTTATCGCATCACTAAAAGCGCAAATAAATGGATAGAATAGACGATATAGATAATCGGCTAAAGAAACTTGAAGATTTGCATACCAATGCTTTCAAGATTTTAGGCGTTTTGTGTATATTGTTGGGTTCTTATTATATTATTAGCCGTTATTAGCTATTATTAGCCGTTATTAGACATTATTTAGAAATTATTTAAACATTTTATGGTAGAAAAAGTATTCTTTCAAAGCTCTATGCCAAGAGCAATGTCAACTACATTGCAAAATATATTGGCACAAAATCCTGAATTTTATGTTACTCCAACAAGCGGTCTATTAGAACTATGGTTTGGAGCAAGGAATAACTACACTAATTCTCTTGAATTTAAGGCTCAAGATGCCGAACTCATGAAAAAGGCATTTACGGCATTTTGCCACGATGGTATGTTTGCCTATTTCAATGCTATTACAGACAAGAAATATGTAATGGATAAATCAAGAGGGCATGGAGTTTATAGACCCTTTATCGACAGCTTTTATCCTAATCCTAAGATTATCTGCATGGTTAGGGATTTAAAAGATATCCTATGCTCTTATGAGAAAATATATAGGAAGAATCAGCACAAACATGACCCTGTAAGAGATGATTTGAATGCAAGGGGCACAACAGTTCACAAAAGAATGGATGAGTGGCTTAACCCTTCTAATACGATAGGAAGAGCGGTGGAGCGGATATTTGAAATGATTCGTCAGGGATATGATGATAAAATTCTGTTTGTTAAGGCAGAAGATTTATGTCTGCATCCTGATGCAACAATGACAAGAATATATCAATACCTTGAAGTACCTGATTTTAAGCATGATTTTGATAATATACAGCAGGTAACTCAAGAAGATGATAGCGTTTATGGTTTAGGTCAAGGACTTCATACTATTAGACCTAAATTGGAAATGAAGCCATCCGATGCAAGGCTCGTATTAGGAGCAGATATTTGCGATTGGATTTATAATACATATCGGTGGTATTACGATAAGTTTGGCTACAAAAAATAGTATGAAAATATTTTTCAACTCAAGTATGCCCCGTTCAGGGAGCACACTTCTCCAAAACATACTTGGTAATAACCCTTCTTTTTACGCAACTCCCACAAGTGGATTGGTGGACTACTTAATAGCCGCTAAAAAGGCATATAGTGATTCTCCGATTGTAAAAGCGCAGGACTCTAAAGCAATGAAGTCTGCATTCTTGACATTTAGCAGATTTGGATTGGAGGGTTATTTTTCGGCATTAACGAACAATTCTTATGTTATAGATAAGTCAAGGGCATGGGCAATAAACTACGATTATCTTAACGCATTCTATCCTAATCCAAAAATAGTCTGCATGGTCAGAGATATAAGGGATATTATTGCTTCTATGGAAAAGAACTTCAGAAAGCATCCTGATAAATTCGATTCCACATTCAGTTCAGAAAACCCTAAACATAACATATATGATAGGGTTAATCATTGGATGAGTAGCAAGCCTGTTGGGGTTACATTTAAGAGGCTTCAGGATGTAATTCACAGAGGTTATGATAAGAACATACTTTTTATTAAATTTGAAGACCTTTCAATAAATCCTGAAAAGGAGATGAGGAAGGTATATGATTTCTTTGAATTACCATACTATGCTATTAACTACAAGAATGTTAAGCAGGTAACATTCGAAGATGATAAATTTCATGGTATTTACGGCGACCATACCATAAAAAATAAGATAGAGCCATCTGTTTCTAAAGCAAAACAGCTTTTAGGGCAGGATATCTGCGAAAAATTGTATGAGAATTGCAAGTGGTATAACCAATACTTCAAATACGAAAAATGATAATTTTATTGTTTGGTCAGCCTGCTTCGGGTAAAACTACTTTAGCAAACCGTATTTTTACTATGCCAAGTCTATTCTATGGAATTCAGGATTTTATTAAAATAGATGGCGACAAGTGGCGGGGAATTACCTCAAATAAGGACTATTCAAGAGCAGGTAGAATAGCTAATCTAAAGGGGGCGTTTGATATGGCTCTATACCTTGAAAATGAAGGTTATGTACCTATTATTAGTATGGTTACACCTTATGAGGAGATGAGGACTTATCTATTAGAGAAATCCAAAATATTTTGTCCGATATACTTACACTATAACGAAAATAGAGGGCGGAATGATTTCTTTGCCAAAGATTGGGAAGAACCGAAGTTCGAGTGCTTGAATATTGATACATCGCTATATAGTGTTCAGGAATGTTTAGGTAAAATTATCAATTATATTTCAATGAAGTATGATAGTTGACAAAAAAAGACATATTCTAAAGAGTATAAGTTATAGGCTTGTAAGTACCACAACAGGCTTCATTTTAGTATATTTATCAACGGGTAGTCTCAAGATTGGGGCTACTTTTTCTTTCATAGAATTGATATATAAGCCTATCCAATACTATATTCATGAGCGGGTTTGGTATAGATTTATAAAATTTGGTCTTAAAAATGAAGATTAATAGAAAAAAAACAATAATTTAGTGCCTGAAACAAACATAACTAAATATGTTGCCTTATCTATTAGCCATAGCAGGTGGCTACCTTATCGGAAGTGCCCAAGAAAAAGAGTTGTTTGCCAAAGGTGGTGCAGTTGCAAATCGCAAGGTAGGAGTTGCAAAAAGGCTTAAAATTAAAAATTGGTACACAAAAACTTATCCCACAGATGATTTAGGAGAAGAAATTAATCCTGATATTACCTTTTGGTCTTTATGGACTTATATGTCGCAGGGTTATGATGTTTATGATATTTTAGGTGTTGGTGATAGTATTGTAAGGGAAAGAGTATTTGAAAAATTATCTGAAATTTTAGATGTGGACTATGATTATGTTTATCAAGTTTGGTTGAAATCAGATAAGTATGCCAAAGGTGGTGAGATAAAATATAATCATAAGATTAAAGTAAATGGAAACATTATAGACTTGGCTTTAAGTCGTTCTTATGTTACAGGAACAGATGGCAAAAGAGAATATATGTTTATAGATAAAAATGGAGAACCTTATACGGGATATGGTTTTTCTGTAAAGGAGGCATTAAAAAGTATCGAGGAATATCAATCTTCTTTTTAATAATGGGAACAGAAAGTATGGTAAATGAATTGTCGCAGAAAGTGTCTCAAATGCAAGACACGATAGTAGACTTGTCTTCACAAGTAACAGATATGCACCAACAAATGAGCAAGATATATACTGCCATAGTTGGGGATAAAGACTTTGGGCATACGGGTCTTGTTCAAAGAGTAGAATCTCTTGAATCAACAAAAAAAAAGTGGGAGAACAAAATAAATTGGCTTTATGGATATGCTTTTGGCGCAGGGGCGGTATTGGCAGCCATATATGAATTAATCAAAAGCAAACTATGAGTTTGAATTTATCAAATATAAGTGTTGATAACATTTTTGACAATTTGCCAAAAGATGAAATTCAGGTATTCATGAATGATTTCTTTAAGAATAAAGGGATAATTTCTGAAAACCCCGTAGATGCAGAAAACGAAAAAGAGAGATTAGAGAAGCTAAGAAAATTAAAAGAAGAAGAACAAAAAACAAGAAAAAAATTAGCAATAAATATTGCTATTATAGTTGGAGGTATTGGTGCTTTATGGTTTATAACACAAAAGATTAAAAAATGAATAAGAAAAATATCTTAAAGGTCACTCTTATATTTGGAGGCGGTTTCTTAGCATTCCTTCTTCTAAAACCATCTATTTCAGGTGGTAAAAAGTCATTAGATGGTTTAACGCCACAGCCTAAAGAAGATAAGAAGCGTGAAATATCAGAACAAGAATTTCAGAATGCAGAAATAGTAGCTAATGCTTATACGGATGCTTTAAAGAACAATGAACCACCTGAAGCACTAACAGAACTGAATAAAGAATTGATGAAAGAATTTAACATGAGATGTTATTTAGATAAGTCTAACTCAATAGTAGTATGTGATTCTAAAGGAACAACTATATTAACTAAATAATGGATGCCATCATTCTCCCCTCAAATAATAATAAATTCTACCCCTGCTATCAGTATTGTTGAGGATGGAGGAACAGTTACTTATGCTCAAATAAAGCAGTCTTTAGGAACTTATGTTTACAATGTAAAGAAGCTATATTTATATTCTGATAATCTTAATCAATTATTAGGTGTCATTAATTATAATAGTTATGATGCTGATGGGAATAGAAACATTACAAATATTGTAACAACATTAGACCCTTATCAAGATGCGACCTCTTTATATGTAGATATATCTAAATACCCTACTGATGTAATATTTAATGGGAACTCAAGCGTTTCAGCGAACATACTCGGAAATACTTTATTGCAGGTCAAGTTTATGTCTAAGAGAATTACAAATTCTTTCGGAGGTAATTTGACTAATTTCTTAGTTGGAGAGAGAATGGCAGGCAAGCCTAATTTCTTTAATAACTATGGTGATTTAAAAGAAATAAGTAAAAGTAATATAGAGGCTGAAAAGTCTGCTACAATTTACAAGAACGCAAATGGCGATGGAGAAAATGTACAAGAAAATGTTGTAATCCCAAAAGACACATCATCTCAAGTATTATTATTATCAGTTGCAGCCTTATCAATAGGCGCAGTATTATATTTTAATAAGAAATAATGTTTAGTGAAGTAGATATAACGCTTAATATTAGGAATAACAGAAGTTATACCCAAACAATTAATGTTATGGGTAATCCATATAATCTGTTAGATACATCTAATGCTAAAAGAGAATTTAGGTGGAATGTAACGGGTTTTGTATTTACAACTGAAACAGATGTATCCGTACAATATAAGAAAAATGATGATATTGAAGTAAATACATATATTAGCAACCTTGATTCACAAACATTAGAGAGTGTTGTGAATGCTCTGAACGGATTAGGAATAGGATATTTTAATCTATATACAGAATTAGGTCAGACCTATATTTCAACAAATAATGATAATTATTTCTTTGGGGGATTAACTATTGGTGGAATAACTATCATAGATTATTCATTCATTACAGGAACAGGATTTAATGCCTCTGTTATAAGTTTTGCCTTATCTGATATTCAAATATATATAAGTGGTACTTATACTCAATATAATGGCACTAATGCAAACCAAATTATAAGATTAAACAATGATGGTTCTATTGATGCTTTGTTTAATTATGGTATTGGATTTGATAATTTTACAACAGGAATTTCAGTACAGTCAGACGGGAAAATATTAGTGTCAGGTGCTTTTGCATCTTACAATGGTACTCTTGCTAATAAAATAATTAGGCTAAATACAGATGGTAGTGTAGACGCTACTTTTGTATATGGAACAGGATTTGATGGAGTTCCAACTAAAATATCTATACAACAAGATGGTAAAATATTGGTCGGCGGTGCTTTTACAAATTACAATGGAACGGGTGCTAATAGAATAATTCGTCTGAATGTAGATGGAAGTGTTGACCCAACATTTGTATATGGTACAGGATTTAATAGCACAGTTCAAGAAATTACTATACAGTCAGATAGTAAAATACTAATTGGTGGAAGTTTTACATCATACAACGCAACAGGAGCAAATTACATAGTAAGACTTAATAGCAATGGTTCGATAGACCCTACATTTGTTTATGGAACGGGATTTGATGTCGCCGTTCAGTCTATAAAACAGCAAAGTGATTCTAAACTTATTATAGGAGGTTCATTCTCATCATATAATGGCACAGGAGCGAATTGTATTATAAGGCTTAACTCAAATGGTTCAGTAGATACTTCATTCGTATATGGAACAGGTTTTGATTCAATAGTACAAACTATTGGTATTCAATCTGATGGGAAATATTTAATTGGTGGGGCTTTTACAACATACGATGGAACACCTGTAAATGATATAATAAGACTTAATTCAGATGGTTCTATTGATACATTATATCTTTCTTATATTGGAACAGGATTTGGATTTGGTACTGTTTCTGCAATAACATTAATTGGAGATACCGCATTAGTAGGTGGAACATTTTCTTCATTTAATGGAGTATCTGCAAATAATATCATAAGATTATTAACCCTTTAATTATAAATATGAAAATGCAAACAAAACACATCCTGATATTTTTAGCAGGAGCAGCAGTAGGATATGGCGTATGTCATTATATGAAGAAAACTAAAAGTATGGTAGGCGCAGATAACTTCTTTGAGTCTCATTCTCAAAATTGTTCAGGATTAAACTGTGTATAATGATATATATTTTGGCGATATTAGCTTTTATTATTTGCTTGTATGTTTCAGTTATATTTTCTGAAACTATTGCAATAAAATATCCTGAAATTAATTTCTCTAAGTGGTGGAGAAGAAACATCATACAACACGATGAAAATAACTACTATAATTAAAGATAAGATATCCAATAGCAATCTATTGCATTATCTTGATATTAATTATGAAAATGTATTTTATGATGAAAACAAAAATACATTCGTTATTAAAAGGTCTTTGGTGTTTTCTCAAGTAGAAAAAGCATTTATAAATAATTGGATGATAGATATCGAAGATAAAGTTGAATGTATAGTAGAGGATAAAACAATAAAACTAAGAGTTAAGTAATGTTCCATATATATTTCTGAATCTGCTTGGCTTTATCTTGTCTTCAATAACTCTTATCCTATCATTTTCGTCTAAAGTAACAAGTGCTCCTACTTCAAGTTTATTATCTAAATCTAATGCTTTAGTTCCGTAGTAGTCTTTATCTAACATTTTAGAAAGCTGAATCAGGCAACATTTGCGCTCCATCCATCTATTCGGGTTGTCTTTATCGCTAAAGTAAAGGTGATTGTTATATTTACTCATGTTACTTACGGCAGTTATTTCATCCCTTGTCATAATCTGAAACTGATATCCTCCGCTATTAAAGTAAGCTATTGCGTAAGCATGAGTGATTTTATCAGCAGACCTATCTATATTGAATTTAGGCGTATGCTTTAGACTTGGTGTAGTACCCAATGTAGCGGAAAAACGCTCTCCCTCGTAGACGATATGCGCCTCAATATTCTTTATATTATTACTTCTAAGTAGAATCTTAACAAGACCCTTATAGCCTATTTGTGGGGTTACGGTCATCTTATATGAGCCATCAGGCTGTTTCAGGTTTCTCGGAATCAGATAAAACTCACCATTTGATGGAGCAAGCCCTATTTCCGCACCTGACAATATAGAGCCAAACAAACTTGATGGATTTTGAACAAAAGCAGATAAAAGACCCGAATCACGCTTTATCTCATTTATTACTATTTGAGTGAATTTAGAAGGGGTCAATGTATTACCAAAATCTTTTAGAAGATTAGGAAGTATTCTTTGCTCATATTTCTCCATCATGGATATGAACTTAGCCGCAGGACTAAGCGAAGCATATTCACTTTTAATTTCTGATACTTTCTTTATAAAATCTTCTAAACTATTTTCTTGAGCTAATTTGTATAAAATTTCTAATTGCATATTAATAATAGACTTTAGTTATTTGAGGATAATCATGTCTTTGTTCGCAGTTTTCAAACAACGGACATTCTTTACACCAACGGTAGTTGGGCATAGCCTTAAACCCATCTGTTTCTAATAATTCTGTAATCTTTTTTCTCGCAATATTAACACCCATCCTATGTGTTTCAAACCTTTCAGGGTCTACCACCTGCTCGATAATCTTCATATCGGATGGGTCTTTGCTGTTAAATATGAAATAATAAAAAGGAACATCTTCGAATCCTAATTTATCTTTTACCAATATCTTGTAATGAACACCTTGAATCATCAAGGAATCCTTGTTGGTTAGTGTGTCCGTATCCCACCCGAACTCGCTCCATTTATCATCTATAAGACCCGAATATTTAAGGTCTATTATACATTCCTGTCCGTTCCACTTTGCCCAAATGTCCATTATGCCTGTCATGGTATCGGTAGATAGGCTATATCCTTTCTCTAATATCTCTATATTATAGTATTTTATTATTTTGAAAAATAGCAAAGATGCGTCTTCAGCTCTCTTATATGCTGTTGTCAGCGCACCTTTTAAAGTTCTTTCAGGTTCAGGAATGCTCCCATCTCTTGGTAATGCACCCGTACACAAGTATTCAAAGTAAATCCCTTCTTTCATAGAAGCAGAAGGCTCTTCCTGAATAGGCGACTTGTCAATGTATTTTGCCTTAAAATAAAGACCGCAGTTTTTGTAAGATGCGGCATTCTTGTCGTAGTTGGGGTTTAGAACATTGAGATAATCTGTCAGTTCTTTCATCAAACTTTGGCTAATCTTTATCATACTTTTGGTTTAATTTGTATATATACACCCTTGTTAGGATACATCTTTCTCCACTTTTCTATAATATCACATCTGTTTTTTTTACTACTATACTTCTTCATCTCTATATGCTCCCCAAATCTACTATATAGAGTTATTATACCTGATATAATCATAGCTTTAGCTTTTGAAATTCAGATAATAGCATCCAATTATCTGAAGATAAATCCCCGACCCAAACATAATCTAACCCATCCACGATTCTTGTAGTTTCTCCAAAAATGGGTAGGCTTAACGTTTCGGATATTACTTTAACGCCATGAAGTTCGGGAGTGTTGCTTACATATTCTCTCAATAGCATTCTCGCTTCATAACGATTGTATGCTTCAACAGTTATGACTTCATTGTACCCACTGAACTTGTACTTGTAAAATCTAAGTATATTCTTCTCAACGGGATAGTTGTACAATTTTATTTATTTTATTCTTTCTTGCGTAAGGCTTCGGTTATATTAACTTTCCTGCCTTGTTCTTCTAAAAGTTCTTCATTCTTAAACTTATGGTCTTCGCATAAGTAAAAGTCCCTTGTCATGGCAAATACGCTCTTCTGCAAAGTGTATGAGAAGTAAAGCGGTCTAAACTTACAATATCCTGTGCCTTTGCCATCGGCTTTCTCTGTTATTGCGTTCCAAAATTTACAATTTTGACATCTTCTTAATATCGGAGTTCCGTTTAAATTCAAAAATGTATCTAAATTCTCTATCATGGTTTTGTTTGTTTCGATAAAAATACAAAATTATTCTAACTGCTTCATGAGAAGACCCTTTTTATCGAAAAAATCATTAACCAACTTCCTGTTCTTAGCTGTGTCTATATAGTATATACAATCTGTCTTGTATGCAAGGAATTCCTTACCCAATAGATTCTTTACCTCATTCATGTACTTATAGCAGGTATATCTTATCAACCTATATACATTCTGCATATTATTATCTCCCTCTACTATATAAAATTCATCAGTTAATTCACCATCTACAATCTTTTGATAACGCTTATTAGCACCAAGAGTAGATAATGCAGCAAGCCTTACTGACTTAAAAGCATCATTTAAGCCTCTGAAATATGTATTTTCTGAAATAACACCTATGTTATATGCAATCCTCCAATAAGCATGATTAAGGTCTGTTCCCGTAACTTTTTTCATACTTTTTATATTTTCTGCATATTCTATCTGCGCATACTTCTTAGGCAATCTTATGTTGTCATGAATTTCTAAGAACTTCTTAGCATCAGCTCTGACTAATCCAAACAGAAACATACCCTTTTTGAAAGACAGTTGCTTCTTCTTATCCATACATGGAACGATATATGAATAAGCCCCCCACACAATTTCATTAGTGAAAGTTCCTTTCTTTAAGTATCCTGAAGCGGCTTCTTTTTTCATCCTTTTAAGGATAAAAGTCTCCGTTTCTTTGGTAGCATATTTAATAATCTTGTCTTTCATGCCTTTTTGAAACAATCAATAGCTTTCTGTGGTGCTTCTTTAGCTAAATCAAATAGTATGTCGTCTATTTCGGCTATATTTATGCTTTTGTTGGTTCTCATCTTCCAAATTTTAATACGAGCATCCATAATAGCATCATACACTAACCTATACAATTCAACTTCCTTTTTATAACTAAGTTTACTTTTTGACATATATAAGTACTATTAGTACTACTCTCCGTATTTAATTAAAAATTCAGGATTAATTGCTTTGAAAGTTAATCTGCCATTATTAAAGTTCTCATTAGATAGCATTAGGTCTATCTTTTCCTCATGTGGTCGAATCACAATCCCCTCTGCCCATACATCTTGACACAAATCGCTTTTTATGGTTGCCATTGAAACTATGGAATCTATATCATTATTAAGCAAATATTTGTAGTCAATAACAGGTACTATGTGTAAATCAATTTTATTAATCAATTCAGAGAAATCAAAAAAGTTAAGATACTCAAACTTGTCAATATGAAAAGCATTAAAGAACCTTACAGTATGACCTTTTATTTTGAGTTTATTTCCCTGAATCCCTTCCCCTATTAACTCACCTTGTATAGCTATATTTCTGCCTATTGAACGCAATTTTGTTTCAATATCCAATTCCCTTGCAACTTTCCAAAATGTGTTTTCTAAATCTTCCAATAACTCCAAGTTTCTGCTACAAACGCCAAATTCCCCATCTTTGACATAGTAAGTAGCAGAACTGCCATCTAACTTCTCTGTTACATAGCATTCAGTACCCTTGTATTTATCCAAAACCTTTTGTAATACTTGAACTCTCTTTTCATCTGTTTTGGGTATAAAAGAAGGGAATTTACCTTTAGCAATACCACTCAAGCAAGCAGGTATAACGGGTTCATATTTAGTAATACCTAAAATGTCTGTTACATCAGCCCCTTCGAATAAGTCATAAGGATTCTCAAGTGCTAAATCATCGGGTAAAAATGGGGATGCAAGAATACCTAAAGGGAAGCATATACCTTGTGAAACCTGACCTTTAAGCCTTATAGTCTTGATTCTCATGCCTCGTGGCTTTAAGAACTCAAATTCGGGTCTATCGGGCAGAATGCTATCTATCTCGCAGTAGATAACTTTACCTCCAACTTGAAAATCACCCTTTTTAACCACGACATTCCAACCAAGAACTTGTGCTACTTCGATTAATTCAGCTCCTTCAATGGGTCTGATGTCTTTAATAATCTGAATTGATGCTAATTTTCTCATGGTATTCCATTATTCTCCGTATATTTCTTTTAGAATTTTTGCTAACGATGTCTCGTATTGATATTTAGTTAATTTACCTTCTTTATAATACTTCTCAAGTAGTTTGGTAGACGCTAAGAATTGCTTGCGTAATGCTGCCTGTGTTTCCCTCGTAGGCTTCTTAGCTTTAGCTAATTTCTTACTTGCTTTAGTAAGTTTGTCAATGTTTTTGGCAAGGGTTATTTTGGCTCTCTTTCTCGAATCTCTCTTAGTTTTTAAGGCTCTAATCTTCTGTTCGATTACATTCTTAACCTTTTTCTTTTTGCTCTTTACCTGTCTCGTCTTAGGTAGTTCAAAGGTTACGCTTTCTGCTTCCGCCTGCGGCATTTCATTGCCTTTCCTATCAATCAGGGTAAGAATTAAGTCAAGGTAGTAGTTTTCGGGAGTTCCATCGTTTCGTTTCTTTGGTCTTAGCTTTCTATATCCTGAAAATATGAACTTGCCACTCGCATTTTCTGCATCAGTTCGTATTTCCTCTACTATTCTTCTTACTCCATTACGGGAATAAGAATAATCTCTTGTATTGAATATTCTCGTCTCACCGTAACTTCCTGCTGAAACTTTAACATATACGCAATCAGGAATAATTTCAGAAATAGTTTCATCCAATGCAAACCACTCAATATATGCGTATTCGGAAACATCTATATAGTTAAGGTCACATATCTCCTTTGGTGGTAGCTTATTTACTACCCTTATTATCCGTGCCTTTAAATCCTTAACCTTAATCCTTGATGGAGCAACCTTTTCCTTCTTATACTTAGGTAAAAGTTTATCCTTAATAATCTTCCTACGCTCTTGGATAGACAACTTTCTATCTTCAGGGAGTTTGTTGTTTAGCTTAGTAAACTCCTTTAAAATCTTATTATATAAAGTTGTCTTTTTCCTTTGTGGCATAAAATCAATCTAATGGAGAGTTAACTATATCTTCATTTTGATTTATTGTCTGATTTAGAACGGCAATACCTCCAACACCTACCTCTACGGCATTAGTATTTTCTTGTGGCTCTTGTTTCTGTTGCTCCTCTATCCAATCTTTAATCTTTACTGAATCAAAAAGAAGTTTACCGCCTATCTTTACAAATGGAATCTTTTTCTTGCTCTTTAATGCGTAAATGTGGGATTCAGATAGATTCACCCACTCTGACAGCTCCTTCACTGTCAGGTACTTGTTTAAATTTTCTTTCATGATATTTGTTTATAATGTTTAGAATAAGCGGGGGAGGACAAATATATTAAATAGATTCTGAAATATCCAACAAAATTCACTCTAAAATAATCCATTATATATTTGCTTATATTTGTTTATATTTATTAGGGTTTATTTAGAATACATTTTTGTTAATCTCGTCTTGTTCTGCTTTTTTAATTAGACCATTCTTATAATTTTCATAGCTAATTTCTACTTGTTCGTACTTAGATATACTTAATCCTAACTGAAGATTCTGCTGATTTGATAAATCCCAATAGCTAAAAAAGACTACTTTTTCAATGGTTAATGCAGACATTTCGTATCCATCTCCCTCATAGTATGGCTTAACAAAATACTCATAAGTATCTTGAGGTTCTCCATATTTAGCAGATAAAATAGCTTTATAGTCTTGATATTGTGATTTAAGACTATACCAACTACTTTTTTTGGGAAGATATAAAGTAACCTTATATACTAACTTAGTTTTAGGAGTCCAAAATACATAAAGTTCATTTAGGTCTTTACTTAAAATAGCACCATTGCCATTGTCAAAATATTTTTTGAATATATATCCTTTGGCTTTAATCTTGGCAAGATATTCAGTTGGAGAGCCATCAATCTTTACTTCATTGAAGTATTGAGCATTTGTTGTTGTTGCAATAACAACCATAATCATTACGAGTAAATGTTTCATTGTTTTTGTTTTTTGTTTATTGTGTGTGATGAAAATACATATTTGCCGAGCCATTCTTTTCTGCCTTTTTTGTCAATAGTCTTAATTTCTTTTTCGTCTTCTATTATTGTAAATTTATAAATTGGTTTAAAGGCTACGGGATAATCAGTAAGCATAGCTACGATTTCAGTAGCATCATATTTAGGTCTTTCTCTTGCTATCTGAACAGCTTCTATAATATCCATATCAGTCCACTTTTTAATAAGGGTCTTATCTATTGGTGGTAATAAATCTACATTTTCTAAATACGGGTGCTTCCCTTTTGGTAAATGTGCAAGAACTTTATTCGCAAGAACCATGCTCCGTACTTTTAATCTGAATATGCCTTTTGTTTTTTCTGAATAATAATATTCATCATAATTAACCTGACTTGGTTCTTCCTTGACTATTAGTAAATAGTCTAAAGTTTCTTTAATACCGTAACATCTTTTCATATTAAGTATTTTTAAAATTATTAGGGTATTGTTGTTTAGCAAGATTAATATACTTTAAAAACTCATCATTTTTTTCAGGGGTTCTTGATATTAATTGCAAAGTAAGAGAAGCCTCAATCCAACCATTTGCAATTATCCATGCGTAATAATTATCAGATTCTTTTTCTAAAATATAGACCTCCTGCCTGTAACCCTTAATGCTATCGTAAGCATTTTTTAACTTAACTGAACTTTGGAATCTTTCATTTATTTCTTTTATGAATTCAGATTCATGCTCTTTGCTATCTTCATCCCACATTCCATTGCCAAAATACAATAAGTCTTGATATTTCATTCTCGGTGGTTTGAGTTGGTGAACTTGCTGATACAATTCATTTTTTTGATATTTTGTAATAGCTGATACAGAAACTACATCCCCCCAATTAAACCTATCCATCTCCTTAATGTATAGGCACTTCTGCTCATGGGTTAATCCATCCCACCATTTATTTACGATTTCAGTTTGTATCATTTGTTATGCTTTTCTCTTTAAGTCTTTCAATAGGAGTTTTTTTTGACTCCTCTAAAAGTGATTCTAAGTATTGTATATTTGGATATATTCTTGCATAATCCTCGCAAGTCTTTGCACCGAATTTCAACATCTCAATTTCTGCAAGTATAAATTCATTTGAATCATTCATATACTATGTGTTAGAGTTAGTCCATTGTATCATTTGTTGTGTTTTTTAAGTCTTTCAATAGCGTATTGATATCCCTCCGCAAACCCTTTATTGTAATAATTGTGAACATATTTACCATATAACCCCTCATGCTTTTTATATTCTTTTCTTGCCCTTATTATTAAATTTGGTCTGTGTTCCAAAATGGCACAAGCGGTCAATAAGTTATTCAAATTATCTTCTTTAATGCTTTTAATTGTCTTTAGCTTTTTCATCTTTGTTTATTCAAATATTTCAATTAGAGAACTTAGATAGACCTCGTAAAATCCGCCTGAATGACCATCTTCCCATGCTTTATTCCAAAGATTTTCTCTGTATTGTTCGGGAACGATACTAATTCCCGCCTGCTCTTTTATAAATTCAATTATTGTGCTATCAATAAGTGATTTATTCTTTTTATATCTTTCTAATTCTATACCATACCTCCATCTGTATTTCCCATTTCTCCAAATCATCGGCATATTTCCTCGCTGATACGCTATATCCATATACTTCTAACATATTTTCTAATGTAACTATCTTGGTATTCTGAAGAATATTATCTGATTTCATATTTGAAATTTGAAGGTTAAAAATAGGGGGGCAGGAAGTCGGAGTAGAAACAACAACTTGGCTTTCCCCCTGAAACAAACAAAACTTAGTTTAAGATTAATTGGTGAGCCTTTTGGAAGCCTTTGTTAATCTTGTTGTATGCGTTTCCGAAGAATTGAGAAGCAAACTTTTGCTCCTGACCTCTGCTGAAATTGTGAATGTGGTTGAAATAACCGCTGATTGCATTGTATGCACCCCAAACCGTACCTCTTGCTGCATCGGTTGTCTGTGTAGGATGAGAAAGCGCAAATTCGTATATGCTGTTTACCTGATTCTTTAATCTTGTGCTGTCTTCATATTTCTCTTCTTCTGTTAACACCTTTTTGGCAGCATACTCGTTTTGCATAACTTCTTTTATGTATGCTTTGAGTTGTTCATCTTCGATTTTTGTATTTGCCATTTCATTAAAGATGCCCTCGATTTCAACCATATACTTAGAGGCAATCTTCATTACTTTGTACGCTTCTGATAATCTCTCTTTAGCACCTGACCTATGCTCAATACATACTTTGTTTTCAAGACCTCTTAATGCGGCTTGTAAGGTGTTGTTACATACGACACGGATAGTTGTAAAGCCTGCAATGATAGATGAAGTTCCATCGTGGGAGTTAGTCAAGATGATATACTTGTTGCAAGGTTCTCCTGCTACATGAAGGTCTTCGGGGAGTTTAGCAGTTACAAAAATACGCTCTCCCTTACCTAATGCACCTGCTGTTTGGAATATAGCCTCTCCCTCGTCTATGATAGCATCGAAGAATCCAAAAGCATCTTTATTTTGGATAATCTCGTATCTGCTTCCTACACCCTTGCCCAAAATTTCGTTTGTGTCGGTTCTGTAAGTGGCAAAACGGTCTTCTATCTGCTGATAAATGCGACCACCTTCTCCATCTTCTCTTGCAATATCAATTTGAGCAAAGATTGGAGTTTTAGCCACCTCATAGTCTAAGTTGGCAAGTTTGATACATTCTTGAGCAGTCATGGCTTTATCTACTATCTGACCAAGACCATGCCAAGCGGGTTCTCCGTAAGCTACGAAGGAATGTGTTTTCTTTAATTCGTCTAAATGGATTTGATGACTCATTGTGTTTGTTTTAATTTTTCTAAAATTTTATTACGATGTAAAGTTTTTTATTTTAATTCAGATTACCAAATTTTTATTCAGGTTTGTTTATTTTTTATGTTTTTTTAACATTTCCTCAAGCCAATACTTGTATTTAATGACCGCCATATAGAAGATTTTAGGCGTAATTAATTCATAAAATTCAAAATTTGAATTAGGGCTTTGTATGAAACTATAAATTTCTCTTTTGTAATAACTTTCATAGAATATATCTCCATGACGAATATCTTTCATCTCACTCTTTTCGTCTCTAAAACATCCGTTTGTATCATACATGAAAATATTAGCTGATTTACAAAGCATTTTTAATAGACTTGAATCAGGATTAGGGTTATCTAAAAAATAATCAGCTTTTTCAAATTCATCCTTTATCCTTTCTATCATATACTCCAAAACATATTTAGGATTATCTTCGCTGAAATATGGTACTTCTTCAAACATATTAGTGAAGAAATCCTTTTTTAGAAGCCTAAGATATCCATACATCTTTTCATCAAATATTCTCCTTTGGGTTCTTTTTATCTTAATTATGCTTTTTTTATCAAAGTCCTCATAATTAACCCTTTCAGGAATAGGTGTTTTGCCTATTACCATCAAGTTAGAGGAAATTAATACGACCTCTCCCGTGTACCAATCCATGAAATTGTACTTCATTTTAGATTCGGGTTTTCGGGGCATATTTTATATTTGCCTAAGTGCATTAATGAAGTGTGGATAGCGTCACAGAAGCTACATTTATAATATCCTTTGCTAAATTCTACCCATCTATGGCTCTCATACTTTAATAAATCCCAATAGTGCCTTTCTTTTTCTTCTTCCGTTAATACTAATGGTTCTGATTCTTTTAATGGAATTATCATATTGTTTCTAATTTTTGTGCTTGTCTTACATATCCCGATTTTTCATAATCTGCAATCCATATTAGCTTTCTCTTACCACGCTTTTCTCCATGAGCCTGCCAACGAAGATGCCCTTTGACCTTAAATGGTATGTTCCTTATTAAATCTGTAAACCACCTGCAATCGAGTATCGTTATATCTGATTTGCTCTCATTAAAGTACTTGTTCCCGTTATTTCGGTACTTTTCGTTTGGTTTTACAACCTTCGTTTCTATTTCGCAATTATGAATGAAATACAATGCTAAAAGAGTTGAGTCTAAATATGCGGTTAGACCTTCTATATCATTATATGGTTTACCATCTTTTATCGAACAAGCGATACCCCCAAAGTTTAAATCATTATCTATATAGCCATAAGTAGTAAGAGTATCTCTTGTAAATCCAAAACAGAGTAATTTTAGTTTCTTATCAGTGGGGTTAGATAAATATATTGTGAATCCTTTATCTGTAAATATAATTCCACAATCTGTTGGTATATTAATATGGCTTTCTTTTGAAATTTTAGGAGCTGCTGTTATTATTGCCTCCTTAAATGTATTTGTTAAGTAATATTTGTTAGCAACCTGATTATGAGTGAATTGTAAAGAACTTAGGAAGTTGTAAAACTTTTCGTTTGTATCAAGTATTTTATCCCCGAACATTTGGTCTATCTTTAACCTTGCAAAGTCCTTCTTTTCAAGAGTTATGTAACTCGGATATGTGTTTTCGTTTAATCTCATAACTTAAATCCTAATTCGTTTAATAATTTAATATAGGCATCTATTTGACCTTCCATATAGCATAACCTATCATTGTAATCATTTTTAGCCTTTCCGCTTTTCATTATTGCAATAATCTCTTGCATTACATCCCCGCTATTAAAAGCAGACTCTATGTTTTCTTCATGTTCTGACATAAAAGCCTTAGTGAGAATTATTTCTCCCTGAATGGTATTAATCTCATCGAGTATTATATCAACTATATTTGTTTTCATAAATATTTAATTACTAAAATGCGTAGTTCTTTGTTGGTTTTCTGCATTTGATTTGCCAATCGCTATTGTTGTTCTCCCTGAATCCCAATGAAAGTTTAGCGTTCTTTCTTTTCATTACAAGACCTTCGTATAAGTCCACATCAACAATATCGTGATAAAGAGCCTCAAAGTTATTCAGATAAGTAGGTGCTCTATATACATTATCATGTTTGGTGCAACAAAGATGCTTGAAGCATTTTATGTCATCCTTGCCTACTAACATAGAAGAGCATGGATATAATGATTCAAGTAATTGTAGCCTGCTTTCGAGCGTTGTGTTAAGCAGATATACACCATCATAAACCAAAATATCCCATATTACGAACTTTAGGTTAAATGGGTTGCCATCTTCTCCATTCTTATTCTTATTTAAGAACTCCCCACATAAGGCAATCCAACCATTACCCCGATGAAGACCCTTAAAGTCTATCTTGCTGTAATTTGAGGTTATCTCTCCCCTATGGCGATTCATTACAACCAATTCGTCTTTCGATATGAATACATTACAACAAGTACCGTTGTACTTAGGCTGAACAACAAACTCGCCATTGTCGTATTTGCCCAACTCCGTATGCTTCGTTGTCTGAACGGGTCTTGGTGGAAAGATGTATGAGTATTTATCGTATTTCATATATCAAATATACGAAACTATTATTGAATAAAATAACAAATATGTTAAAATATCTTTAATTCGGAAATCATTATACTCGGCATATACTCATAAACCGAAATGTTATGGTAAGCCGAAATGATAATTTTAAGGTTGTCGAATACCTCTTTGTCGGCATTACGAGCTACCCCGAATAGGTCATTATCACATAGGGCTTTTGCGAATCCCCCTCCTATAAGCACGGAATCCCTCGTGAATAGCACGGAAATAATAACATCAATAATATGCTCGCTTGCCTGATAATTGTTTCGATTTAACCAATCTACTACGGCTGCTCGGTAAAGTTCTCTTTTGCTATTAAATTTCATAAAATTTGTATTTAAGTTAATGTATTGCTTTACTATTTTTTAATTTTGTCAATCTTTAGCTTTATCTTCTGAATTTATCTGCTTCTTTGTGCCTCTCTTTCCATGTAGCACCTCTTAATTCAGGGTTCTCCTCCTGCGCCTTTCTCCTCGCTCTTGTAATTATATCTGAATTAGTAAGCATATCCTCTGAATATATCTGAAGAAAGGATTTAGCTGATATCTTTTCGGGGTCTATATTCCTATCCAATAGTTGCTTATACCAAATATTAACAACTAACAACTTGTCGTCATCCCTGAATGCGGGGTAGCTTTTAAGTAGAGCCGCAACTGACTTTTGTATCTGATTAATCTTTTCTATCATCTTTTTAATTTAATAAAGTGACCAAATGCTTTATCAAATTCATTGACAAGGTTTTGATAGTCAGAGGACATCATTCTCTCTCTCAATTCATTTATTTCGTTTACGGGCATACCAATTTTCCTGCCAACAGTCCTTGCGAATTGGAGTAAATAGAATGCGTTGCCTTGCTCGCTGTTAAGGTCTATTTCTATGACCTTTTTTGTTGTCGTTTCCATTTTATTTGTTTATGATAGTTACGAAAAGATTATCCTTAGAGTATTGCATGATGAAGTTGTATAATCCCATTGAATTGATACCTTCATGGTTACAGAAATGAGTGAAATAAACAGGGTTGAAACCCTTTTCGAGCAATTCTTCAATAGCTACTATGCAAACCTTATATTTGCCAACATCATTGTATTTGAGATTCGTAAGTATTTTATAGTTTGTATTAAGAATATTTGTAACCTTCTTTTTTAATGTATTATCTTTTTCCTCATTGTGCCTTTTATATCTAAGATTTGAGGTTATGTAATATTGATTTCTTCTTCGAGGTATAAATGGTTTATTTAGGTATCTGCAATACCTTATTAATTGATTAAGTAGGTATTCGCCATCTTTGCTAACTAAATCATAGCATTTTTCGCCATTCCTATAATTCATATCCACAATCTCATAGACCTTGCCTTTGTAATCTATAAATTGACCTATTTCCATGATATTAATATAAATGAGTTACAACATCGCATTCCATACACCTAAAACTATCTATTCCGTATGGAAGAAATTCCTTGAATATTCCTTTTATTGTTTCCGTAGATATAAATCTGTCTTTGCTATTCTTGTAGTACTTTTTAAGCAGATAAGCTAATTCTTTCCCCTGATTGCCTTCTGTTGAATCTATCCATTCTATTACATGGTCTATATCCATCTTGCCGTTCATATATCAAATGTATTTATTATTTTCGGAAATAACAAAATTATCTTTTAATTTTTTCTATAAAGTAGTCTGCGTATCCCTTTGCCCTTATGTAAACCTCTTCAGGTTTGTTCCTTTCCTCGACTTCATCGGTCTCTGTGTACATTAGGTTTTGTGTAATTACACTTTTCATTGCCTCGATTAGATATATGTTATGTAGATAAGCATAGTAATCGTTCTCAAATCTGAATTCGTGCTTGGCTTTCATTTGTTATATTTGTTTATAAATTTATGAAATGTTTTCAGCGGGTGGGATATATCTATTCTGTATATTTTGTACATAAGCTGTTTTCAAATAGTACTCAAGAGGTTTTAGTAAAATTTATCTTGCTTGTATTTACTGCCCTTGTTGGTGTATATGTGGCTGATAAGATTATCGCTTTTAAAATAAACCTCCTAAACGATACAGAAGATAAAGACCTATTTGACCTTATTAAAACGCTCATTTTAATGATATTTTCTTTCTATTTTGGTACTAAATCCGACAAGTCTTCTGATTCATAAGATTCTATAAATCCTCTTGTATTTAATCTGAAAGAAGCTAAGTGCTGATATAAGGGTAAAGCTAATTCTATGCTTTCAACATGATTTTGGTCTCTTGTTTTAGTTCCTTTATTTTTATATAATTTGCTTTGTAATCTTTCTCTTGCATCGTAAAAAGATTTAAGCAATAATCTGTATTGTAAAGGATTTTTTGCTTCAGGGAAGCATTCTTTAAATTTCTTACCAATTAATGCAGAAGGTTCTTTAATTACAATTTTATCTAAATCTAATAGCCTTAATCTTTCTAATGCTTTGTATTGAATTGGTTTCATCTTATATTATTATAATATTCTTTGAATGTTTTATACCCGCCATATTGCTTCCATTTATTAAGGTCGTTATTCTTCATTATACACAAATTTTTTGCCCATAGATATACCAATTCTGTTTGGTCGAAAGATTCATAATTCCTCTTTATATATTCTTCCAATAAATAGCAGGCTTTTATCCATCTGTAATATTGGTCATCTTCTATTTTAGCATTTACCCATTCATCTGACATCCTGCCACAATCTATCTTATTAATACCTTTCCACTTCGAAGCTATTGAATCAAAATCTACCTTATCAAATTGGCTCTGAACGACTTTGGCTATAAAATGTGCGGTCATTTTACTAAAGTTTGGGAATATTCGATAGAATTTAATGTATCTATGTGTTGTTGTCCCCTAAATCTGTTCTGCTGATGAGTTATTACAACCTGATGAGAGCCTACGGGTGTCCAACCTTCTGATATATGATAAGCTACCTGCTTATTCAAACTTTCTGCATTGTGAGCAGTAATAACTTTATATTCCTTATATTTTTTCATATAACTTTAATTGTTCTTGATAAGTATGGGAATTGCTCAATATGAAAGAATCGGCTTCAGCGGTAACATGGTATTCATGCCATACTTTTCTGCCTTCTTGATACAAATTATGAAGCTGTTTCGCATCAGCATACTGAACATCATAGCTTCTAATAATTTCAGAAGTTTTAGGGCAGATAACAGTGAATTTAGCTTGTTTCATTTTACTTTAGTTTGTTTATTTATGTTTATTTTGATATACCAAAGATATACTATTATTTCATAAAACAATATATAAATCTGTTAAAATTATGTTAAAGGGATGTTATATACGGCATTTGAATTGATTATTTATTAGGGAAAAGTGGATTAAAACATCTATATTTTGTTTATTTTGTTTTACTTTGTAGTCTGTTATATTATGAGTATAGAAAAACGTGATAAACTGACTAAAAATCTGACACCGTATGTATTTATATTGGGTGCAGTAGTTACCGCATTGGTAATATATAAAATATCAAAGAAATGAAAAAACAAAAGAAGCTGATTTTAGGTATTTCTGCGCTTGTAGTTGCGGGGGTAGGAGCATATCTAATATTCAGAAAGAAGCCTAATCGTGGTTCTATAATTACGCCACAAAAGCCTTCCGAATTTCAAAAATTCAGAGTTTCAACACAAACAAGTAATTTGAATGTAAGAAGCGCACCAAGTGCATCAGGCTCTACGATTGCAAGTTTGCCAAAGGGTTCTATTATATTTGCAAGAGAAAGTAGCACAAGCGGTTGGTATGAATATTCTCAAGATGGGATTAATGTAACAGGATATGTTTCGAAATTATATTTAAGTTCTGACCTTTCGGGGTCTAATTCAGGTTCAGGTTCAACTTCGGGAAGTTATTCTAAGTATAAGGTAACAACAATAAGCAGTAATCTTAATGTAAGAGACACTCCTAATGGTATAACTATCATAACATCATTACCAAAAGGTGCTATTGTATGGGCAAAGCCAAGTGGAACAAGCGGTTGGTTTGAATATTCTGCTGATGGTAAAACTACAACAGGATATGTTAGTGAAACGTATTTGCAATTAATATAAAATAGCATGAAAGAATCTTGGATAGATAAAAACGGTTTGCCTTTAATTATACTTTTAATTATAGGAGTCCCATTTACTGTGGCTATGATAGGTCAATATAAGTTATATAAAAATCAAAAAGATGCAAAAAAATAGTAATTTGATGGGATATGCCGTATTTGGCGGTATATTCTTGTTATTCGGAGTATTTATGCTTACTATACCTAAACTTGGGGAGGAATCATAATGTTTTTACAGAAACCATTAAAATATTATTTTAACTCATTAGCTCCTTATATAGATGAGGAAACTATGTATGAGCATTATGATAAACACTATAAGAAATATACAGAAAAATTAAACGAGGAAGTATTAAAGTTAGAATCAGATGGGATTTATCCTTCAAACAATATTGTAGAATTATTGAAGAATTACAGCAGTATAACTGCCATAAGAAATAATGGAGGTGGATTTTTTAATCACCTTTTATATTTTGATAATATATCTCCATTTGGCAATCAATATGAATTTGCAAAAGATTCTTTGAAGATATTAATAAATAAGACTTTTGGCTCATACGAATTATTCAAAGAAATGTTTAAGCAAGCAGGATTAGGTGTATTCGGTAGTGGTTGGGTTTGGTTGATTAAGCATAATAATATGCTCAAAATAGCGACTACAAAGAATCAGGATAATCCTATTATGTCTTTGGATTGCGATATTCTTTTAGGTATGGATGTTTGGGAACACGCATATTACTTAAAGCATAAGTCAAATAGAGCAGGTTATATTGATGATTTCTTTGAAATAATTGATTGGAAAGTAGTTAGTCAGAGATTATGATAGATAAATTAATAACAGGAGATGTAATATATACTTCTTGTGTAAATGTTCCCTTTTGTTATCATTTAGGTATTGTATATGATGATGGCAAAAAGAAAAGAATATTTCATAACTCTCCTTACATTAAAAATAAACATGGAGGTAGCGTATGCCTCGATGATTATGAAGAATTTATAAAAGAAAGAGAAGTATTAAAGATAGTTAGAACAAATACCCACCCAAAAAGAATATTAGAAGTAAGTAATAGAAATAAAAAAGAAGTTTGGGATACATTCTTCTTTAATTGCGAGGACTTTATACATGAAATTGTAGATGGTAATAGGAATTCTGACTTGAGAGATGCTTGGAGAATCGGACTTCTTGGGATTTTTTTATTACTTTTAATAGATTAAAAATGAAAAGAGAAGTAAAAATAGGTATAGGTATAGCCGTTTTAGGAATTTTGGGTTTTGCTGTTTACAAAATAGCGAAGGGAAAGCCATTGCCACAGCCAAATCAAAATAATGACGAACAAGATGTAAAAGATGTTATTTGTGATTATCCTAAAATGCCTTGTCTTAACGATAAGACTAAGTGCTATAACCCTTTTTCTTTTAACCCGTCTGAAGGGATACAAAAATGCCTTAACTAATGATAGATATATTCAATCAAAGAAATAAGTTTCTTAATAAGAAATCAAACTTCCTAAATGCAGAAGGTATATCAAAATATCTTCAAGTGCCTGATTGGAATAGTATGTCATGCGAAGAACTTCCAATAGAGATTCAGAAATTTAAAGACGCTTGGATTGAAGTGTATCTTAAATATGCTGAAGCGGTTGGTTATACGGGTTCTGAAACGGCAGTTTTTGATGAGCAGTTATTATTTAAAGAGGCAGAGGATGAATACAAAAAAGAATTAGAAAATGCAGAAACTATTTATTCTACAAAATGTACAACGACATTTGTAGATGAGGTTGTTCCGAGAGATATAGCTCCGAATCCTGAAGCTAAAACTGAAACACAACCTAAGCCTGAATATGTTCCAATAAGAACAACCGCTTTAAGCACTAATCAATCAGGCGATGGTGGCGGAGGCGGTGGTGCAGAATTATGTCAATGCCCTAATACTAAATTTTCTAATTTAGGTTTGATATTAATAGGATTAGGTACTTTAATTTTAGTTTATAACAATAAGTCATGAATTTTGGAAGTGGATACTTTAATTCAGGTTTTTTTAATGGAGGGAGCGGCTGCGGTGGCGGTGGCGGTGGCGGAGATGCCGTAATTATACTCGGAGCGGGATTATGTTCTTCGGTAAGATGTGGCGCAAGTGTTTATAATGCCGCATCAGGATGTTATTCTGCTGCTTTTGGAGGCAGATGCAACATTTCTACACAAGCATTTTCTACTATATCAGGCGGTTATTGTAATACCGTTAGTGGTTATTATGGATATAGTGGAGCAGGTATTAGAAATACGATTAGCGGATATGGCGCATTTAATGGAACAGGCATAAATAATGTTGTAAGCGGTGCTTTTTCATCTACCGTAAGTGCATATTGTAGTATTATAAGTAGTAATTTTTCTTCTATTAATAGTGCCACATCTTCTTTAATAAATTCAGACTATGGATTTATTGGTTCGGGAGCTGCTAACTGCATTATCAATGGCTCGATTAGGTCGGGTATAGTTGCAGGAGATAACAATACATTAGATTGTGGTGATGGTAGACAATTTATAGGAGCAGGTCAATTAAACTATGTCGGGTCAGGAAATTCAGGTATAGTAGCGGGATGTCAAAACTTAATTAATTTAGGTGGTGGTAATAGTTTTATAGGCGGTGGCGTATCTAATAATTTATCAGGTTGTTATTCAGTTATTTCAGGAGGACAATCAAATACAATAAGTTCATACTTTAATAATTTCATTGGTTCAGGTGCTTTAAATTGTATAAATTGTTCAGGCTTAGGTGCATTTATTGGCGCAGGAGTTGGTAATCGCATATCATGTACTTTTAGTTTCATAGGTGGAGGTAATTCTAACATAAATAATTCTTCTCAATCATTTTTAGGCGCAGGGTCACAAAATTTAACAAGCGGCACTCAATCAGCTATCGTATCAGGAGAAGGTAATACTTCGAGCGGGTATGAATCTTTTATTGGAGCAGGTAAATGTATAATTTCAAGTGGAAATTGTAGTGTTGCAATAGGTGGATTTACTAATGTAGCAAGCGGAGATTTTGCTTTTACAGGAGCAGGTTGCATAAACTTAACACAAGCAATTCACGGAGTCGTTGTAGGAGGTGTTGCTAATAGCGTGCGTAATTCCATATCATCTTGTTTAGGGTTAGGAGCAATAATCGTAGGCGGTGTTGGTAATAACACGACAGGAGGCACTTGGAATTTAGCAACTTGTTCTTTTACAGTTGCCCCTATTAAATGTAATACTTGTTTATATTCATTTGTGGGTGGTGGTTTTCAGAATCATGCGAGAGGTGAGGCTGATGTTGTTGTAGGTGGAGAGTGTAATGGTAGTATTATATGCTCTAACGGAAACAACTTTATAGGTGGTGGCTTTAAAAATAATTTAGCGCAGGGTAGTGCTTGCGGTTTCATAGGAGGAGGAGAATGTAATTTAGTTGGATGTTGGAGTGTTGTTGCAGGAGGTTGTTGTAATTGTGGAGTTGGTAGTCAGGGAAATGCTTTTATTGGGGCAGGTTATTGTAATAAAACTTGTCAAGGTTTTGCATCAATAGTTTCAGGTTTTTGTAATTTAAACAATGGAGGTTTAGGAGCTTTTATTGGGGCAGGAAGATGTAATATAATATGTCAATCAACTGATTATAGTGGCGCAATAATAGGAGGTTCAAACAACCTAATTTGCCAATCACAATGTAGTATAATAGGTGGTGGCTCGCAAAATACTATATTTGGAGGAGGTTTGGCAAGTGGGGGTATGAGTGGTATATTTTCAGGTCGTCTAAATATTATTAGTAATGATACGCCTTTATTTGGTGCATTATCATCTATTGTAGGGGGTTGTTGCAATTCTATAACATCTATTTGCTCATTTATTGGTTCGGGTATAGTTAATACCATCAGCGGGAATAGTGGAGTAATAGGAGGTGGTAACTGCAATATTAGTAGCGGTTGTTTTTCATCCATTTTAGGGGGAACACTAAATACATCATCAGGTCTTAATAGCGTATCAGCGGCAGGCTTTTGCAATAGGGCTTTAGGTCAGAATTCAGCAATATTGGGTGGTTGTCTTAACTGCATATCAATAGGTATAGCAGCAAATACAAGCGCAATAGTTGGTGGTTTTAGAAACTGTGTATCTTGTTCAGGAAGTTTCATAGGTGGAGGTTCTGATAATTCTATAAGCTGTATTGATTCGACAATAGTAGGGGGCATTTGCAATTTTGTAGTAAATTCTAATGGGTTCATAGGTGGAGGTTCTTGTAATTGCGTTTCAAGTGAAAGAGGTTTTGTAGGCGGAGGTTTTAGAAATAGAGCTTTAGTCAATAATTATGCTTCTACTATATCAGGATATTACAATTTTGCTTGTGGTTACGGGGCATCAGTAGTAGGCGGTCAGCGAAATCTCGCTCAAGCAAGCTATGGTTTTGTAGGTAATGGTATATGTAACAATGTATGCAATAACACATCAGGTTGTTTGGCATTAGGCGCAGTAGTTTTAGGAGGTGTTGGTAATAATACAACAGGGGGCACTTGGGATTTAATTACTTGTTGCTTTACGGTTCAGCCTACTACTTGCAACGCAGGTCAATATTCCATAATCGGTGGCGGATTTCAGAACAGAGCAACAGGTACAAGAAGTTCTGTTATTGGCGGTCAGTTAAATGACACTTGTGGATTTGCAGATGCTCATATAGTCGGCAGTTGTCTTTGTGCAAGTCAGGCTTGTACGACATTTGTTAACTGCTTATCGACAGCTAATATACCCGTAGGATGTGCTGTATGTACGACAACAAATAATGTATTAGTAGGTTATACCGTTCCTAACTATAATATAGGTTTTTATACCCAAACGGCAAATAGCACGCCGATTTCGGGAACAACTGCCGAAACAACACTTATAAATGGCGGCGTTGGTACACTAACCGTTCCCCAAAACACATTCAAAGTTGGGGATAGTTTCGTTGTTTTTATGGGAGGTTTAGTTAGTGCAGATAATAATCAGACTATAACTATAAGAGTAAAAGCAGGAAGTGTTGTTCTATTAGATAGCGGGGCGCAAACTATAAGCAATATAACTAATGATGTTTTTACATTAAATATAAACTTCACAATAAGACAATTAGGAGCAGCTACCGTTGCTTCAATAGTTTCATTAGGAACATTTGCTTATCATAAAACATCAAACTCAAATGTGCAATCATTTGCTTTCAATACCGTTAATTCAACAACATTTGATACTACAATTAGTAATACATTAGATATCACGGTACAATGGGGAAGCACATCGGTAGTAAATAGTATTTATAGCGATATATTCACTCTGAATAAGACTTATTGATGAAAAACTCATACATAATTATTATAATCATAAGCCTTGTGGCTTGTTATAAAAATGATGAGGGAATAGAAAAAAAAGCAGAAATTCAAGATTGCGATTTCTTTGATGGTGAATATAATATCCATGCAAGGATGAATAATAAAGAGCAGAAACTTGCTTTAAGAAATCCGAAAAATAATGATTTAGATGAAGATGGTGTAAAAGATTCAAAGGATAATTGTGCATCTGTATATAATCCCGACCAAGAAGATTCAGATGGAGATGGTATAGGAGATGCTTGTGATGTGATATTAATAAAAGATTCAGACTTAGATGGCATATCTGACCAATATGACAACTGCCCATTTGTATATAATCCTGACCAAAAAGATACGGATTTAGATGGTATTGGTAATGCTTGTGATGAATCAGTTCCCTCAATTTACAATTTTGTAATATTTGTAGACTTTGATGGTCATTATGTAAATACTCCTTATTGGTATGGAGGAGTACCTTTAATATTAAACAATTCGGGGCTTTCTGATACAGAAATAAATAACATAATGATTGAGGTAAGAAAAGACTTTGCTCAATTCCCAATTATTCTTACAAGCGATTCATCAATATATTTCAAAGCACAATCAAATAAAAGGCAGAGAATAGTTGTAACACAATATAATGAATGGTATGGAGCAGCAGGAGGGGTAGCTTATATCGGCTCTATTTTGTGGGGAGAAGAAGTGCCTTCATTTGTTTTTAGTAAAGCATTAAATTATTCACAAAAGGCGGTAGGAGAAGCAATATCTCACGAGGCGGGTCATTCACTTACCTTATATCATCAGTCTAAGTATAGTGAATCTTGCCAATTTATAAGTGAATATAATAATGGTAATCCAAGTACAAATGCACCTATTATGGGGGTTTCTTATAGTAAACCTGGCGTATGGTGGATAGGAGCTACATCATTTGGTTGTAATAGTATTCAAAACGATAGCTTAATAATTAGAAATATAGTTGGATATGAATAATAAAACATTATCTATAATTGTCGGCTCTTCGGTATTTATATTCCTATATGGCATTATGTTATATTCAAGAGGTCAAAAGACAAGCAGAATATCATTAAATCCCGAAATAGAAGACCCTAAACTAAGCAAAGACTTTAATTTTCATTTAATACCTGATGGTAAAAATAATTTTAGGTCTGCTCAAATACTTGAAAAAGATTTAGAGTATGTAATAAATAAGTATGGTATAAAGAATATAATTAGAATGAATGCAGATGGTGTTGATTCTAAGCATAGAAGTGCTTATCCTGAAACATCAATGGCAACAGAACAAAGAATATGCGAAAAACTTGGTTGTAAGTATTACTTTATTAATTCTCATGAAGGTTATGTAAAAAATAAAGGTTATGTAGGCTCACTAAATAAAGCAATACCAATATTAAAACAAGGTAATACATTAATTCATTGTGCTCATGGTGCAGATAGAACAGGAGGTATAGTTGGAGGATACTTAAAGAACATGGGATATATGACAAATCTTGACCAACTTTGGAATTATACTACTCAATATAACATTTGGATGTACTTGATAAGTAAGAATAAGTTTTTTGGTTCAGGATATGATAAATATGCAGATACTTTCTACCCTATTGACCTGCTTAAAAACAAGTATTAGCTATAAAGTATAGATAGACTCTTAAATCTTGCTGATGCACTTTCAAGTACATTTCTTGTTTCTAATTTTTTTCTATTAGCATATTCAATCTCTAAATTAGATGCGCTGATTAATAAACTCTCCAATTCTTTTAATTTATTCATATCCATCATGTGAGAAAGTTCATTCACTAAGTCTTTAGATAAAGCTGCCATTATCTGACAATGATTATGTGGATATTCATCTCTTCTAAGATGTTCTATACAAGAATCAATTATTTCAGAAATTTGGTCGAATATTTTGGACAACTTCTCCGAATTTTCTTTTTTCTTGCCTGAATATGACTTATAAACATTAATCAATATATCTATGATATCTTTCCACATAGTATAAATATACTAATGGATTTCAAATCCTCCACACTTATGTAGAAATTCTATGAAATTATCTAAAAATTGTCTGTTTATACCATAGGCAGGTCTTACTAACTTCCCATCTTTTGTAACAACCATAGTGGTAAGTATGCTACCAATAGGGTATTGTGCATCTAAATCTATTTTATCTTCTTCAGACAAGATATCTCCCGTAGCAGTACACCATATCCCTAAATTAATATAAAAGTTGTCCTTAACCTTTTTAGCCACAAGCATCTTTAAGGCATAGGCTAAAAGGTCGCAATCATCTTGGTTATCAAGACCTCCACGAAGTTTAATTTCGAGATTGCCTGTTTCTATTGCATAATTACAAAGCATTATCATTGGTCTCCAACTCCAACAATCTGCTCCAAAATAGTTGCCGTTATTGCCATGTATATCCATTCCCATATTATGAAATTTTAATTGTGAACCAATCTTTTTTATCTATATGCAAGGCTACGATACTGCATCTAAACGAGCATTTGTGATTTCAATAGCCTTTGGGTTAATGTCGCAACCGATAAAATTTCGGTTTAATTCTTTACAAACTACTGCTGTTGTGCCACTACCTAAATAATAATCTGCAACGGTATCACCTTCGTTTGAACTTGCCAAAACACACCGTTCAATTATTTTCTTATGCTTTTCGGTTGGATAGTTTGATGCTTTTTTTACTTTTAATCCACTTGGAATGTCATCCCAAACATTTGTAGGTATAGTTCCCAATGCTAATTTTTCCGCAGTTATGTTTGGTCTATCTTGATTTTTACTGATAACAGAACGGTATGGTATTCGTATGTCTTTATCATTAAAAATAAAATTGTCCGATTTAGTGTAAACAATTATGTAATCGTGTTTTTTGGCAAATTCTCGTTTACCCCTACCACCTATATTGAACTTAACCACAATTTGATTTCTAAAATTTTCGTAGCCAAAAACATCATCCATAATTACCCTTATCCAATGCACAATTCTCAAATCCATTTGCAAATAAATTGAGCCGTTTTGGTTTAGCACTCGTTTCATTTCAATAAGTCTTGGCAGGTAGTGGCTTTCAATCTCACTTCTAATAGGTTTCAAATCTTGGTAATCACCGAAATTTCTACCTGTGCCGTAAAGAATATCACAGTAAATCAAATCTACACTTTCATCAGGTTGCGACAAAAGGAGTTCAAGGTTATCAACCGCCCTACACATAACACGGGTTTGGCAAAATGGCTGTTCAGTAATTCTATCAATCATTTGTTTTTAATTTTAATTCTATTTAGCTTCGGGTTCAGCCACTTCGCCAAGCCCGAAAAAAGATATTCATGACCAATTCCAAATTATAAAGTTCATAATAGAGTCAATGATTAACTGTGAGAACAGAATCAAAAACAAGAGAGCGAGTAAGTAGTAAGTTTGCTTTTTCATAAAATTGATTTTTATATATTATTCCCAAAGATAATAACTATTATTGAGAAAAACAACATTCAACTCTAAATATTTTGTTAAAAGGGGTTTTTTCGTGATAAATCACTAATTTTATATTTATGAAACTTACAAGTAAACAAATGCTTATAGGCGGGGGAGTTATTGCTTTGGCATCCTATGTAATTCTTCGCCAATCTAAACTAAATTATATCAAAAATACTTTAGGAGAAAGGTGTTTTAATGAATATTTTGGCAGAGGAGGAATGAGGGGCGGATTTATCGCTAAATACTTCTCTAAGGATATTAAGGACTTCGAGGGTGATTACTATAAATATCTTT
>JACCDP010751819.1_pt1 | contig 54912 bp, 29 predicted proteins | sample 7445841 | NCBI WGS metagenome assembly JACCDP01 (sample SAMN15323441, study PRJNA562643) | freshwater metagenome | isolation source: river surface water | place: USA:Blue River Watershed | collected 2017-08-17 | reverse complement strand
TGGTAACCGTGGAAGGGATGGCGGGCGATTTCACGAAAGGTCGCGCCGTCGTCGGGCCGGTGCTCCCAGATGACCTCGCGCCCCACCAGCCGGCCGCGGATCCTCAGTGCCCCGCGGTTGTCGCCGAGGAGAAGCACGTTGCGATCGCTCTCCTTGAACTCGAGGATCGGGGAGCGGGCGCGGTTGAGGACGTTGAGGCGGGCGACGACGGCGGCGCCGCCGAGGAACATGGCGTTATCGATGTTCTCCGCGAAGTAGCCGGCCACAAGGATGCGCGCGGGGTCTCCGGTAAGCTCGTCCAGGATGTTGGCCACGTTGCCCACCAGGTTGTCCTCGATGCGCTGCGATTCCGCGAGGCGCAGGACGTTGCGGCCGCTGAGGTCGGTGGAGCCGATGAAGAACGACTCGTTTCCCGCGACGTCGGCGAGGAAGACGAGGCGGTCGTCTCCCTTCCAGAACAACGATACCAAGCTCTCGTCCTCGCCGCGCAGGATCATCCGCGACTGTCCGGTGGAGCGCTCGAAGACTCCCAGTGCCATCCTGCGTTCGTGGGGAAAAAGGAAGGCGACCTTGGTTCCATCGGGGGAAATCCGCGGTTGGCGAACCTCCGGCAGGCCGAAAAGTTGCTCGATGGTGGGAGGAACGGGTGCCGAAAGGGTAGGGGAAGCTGCGGCCAAGGATATCGATAAATTAGCAGATAGGAGAAAGATACGGAATATAGGCGCGAGGTCAGGCATGGGCTTCGGCGAGGTTCGCAGGTCATTTTGGCGCCCCGCGAAACTTTCTCAACTGCCCGTTTGCCTTGGCGGATGGAGCCTACTTCATGGGCCTGTTGAAAATGCGCGGCCGCGCCTCGAGCGGGCCCGTTCGGCCTACCACAAACTACCCATGAACACACCCAAGACATCCGCCGTGCTCGCGTTCGCGCGACTCGGCTTTGCCACCGCCGTTGGTGCGGGCGTCGCTTTCGCGGCCCAGCCTACGGTTTCCACCAACGAGGTCCAGAAGATGGAAAAGTTCGTCGTGACCGGATCACTGATCCCGATCGCGGCGGGTTCCCCAGCCATCCCCGTGACCGTCATCAGCGCGCCCGACATCGAGAAGACCGGTGTGAGCACCGACCTGCTCGACGTCCTCAAGAAGTCCCAGCCGGCCTTCTACGGGTCGAACAACATCGGCTCCGAGAACGGCAACATCTCCTCGGGCTCCACCAACGGCGGCTCGCAGGTCTCCCTGCGCAACCGCGCGACCCTCGTCCTGATCAACGGTCGCCGGGCCAACATCTCGCCGGTGCTCGCCAGCGGCGGCGCCAGCTTCGTTGACGTCAGCGTCATCCCGATCTCGGCCGTGGAGCGTATCGAGGTTCTCTCGGACGGCGCCTCCGCGACCTACGGATCGGACGCGGTCTCGGGCGTGGTGAACATCATCCTGAAGACCAACTACGCCGGCACGGAAATCGGCGGCACCTACGGATGGAGCCCCAATAATGGAAAGTGGGCCAACCGCAGCTACTTCGGCGTCGCCGGGGCGAGCTTCGGCAACACCAGCCTTACCATCACCACCGAGTGGAAGAAGAGCGACCCGCTCATCCAGTACGAGCGTGACTTCGCCAAGGGGCAGTTCCGTACGCCGTCCTTTGCCGGATCCATCAACCTCGCCGGCACGACCGACTTCTACTTTCTTTCCGGCGGCCGCAACGCTCCGCCGCAGAACCTTGACCTGACGCCCGCCCAGGCCGTTTCGCAGGGTATCTATCAGGGTCCGCTGACCCAGGATCAGGTCGCCCAGTTCTTCGACCTGGCCAACTATCCGACGATGCTGCTCGACGCCCAGCGTCGCAGCTTCACCGCCGCCGTGGAGCACCGCCTGAGCCCGACGACTTCAATCTTCGGCGACTTCATCTACTCCCTCAACGAGACCGAGTCGGTGCTGAACGCCCAGCCCGTCTCCGGCAATGTGGTGGCCGCCAATCCGAACAATCCGTTCAACGTCACCGTCACCGCCCGCAATCGTTTCGTTAACTTCCCCCGCATCTATGACAATCAGTCGACCAGCATGCGCGGCGTCGTGGGCGTCAAGGGCAAGCTCGCCAACGGCTGGAACTACGAGCTCGGCGGCAACTTCAACCGCACGGATCACGCCTATCGCAACAAGAACCTCATCGACGGCGTGAAGTACACGGAGCTCGTGAACTCGGGCGCCTACAACCCGTTCGCGATCCGCCAGAATCCCGGCGTCATCGAGAGCATGCTCGGCGTCCAGTTCCGCAACTACGACAGCCAGCTCAACAGCTTCGACCTCCGTGTGAACGGCAGCCTCTTCCGCCTGCCCGCCGGCGACGTCATGCTCGGTGTTGGCGCCGAGACCCGCTGGGAGTCCCTCAGCTTCGTCAACGACCGCTTTGACCAGACCGGCCAGTGGCTGCAGGCCACGCCGCGTCAGCCGTTCTCCGCCCGCTCCACCACCGACGGTTTCTTCGCCGAGGTGCGCGTGCCGATCTTCGGCGGCTCCCGGACCGCTCCCGGCTTCCACGTGCTGGAACTCTCCGCCGCCGGCCGCAAGGACATCTACAGCAAGACGTCCGATCCGACCGTGCCGAAGGTCTCCCTGCGCTGGCTGCCGTTCAACGATGAGCTGGCCATCCGCGGCACCTACTCGGAGTCGTTCAGCGCCCCGACCCTCTTCGACCTCTTCGGGCCGATCTCGCAGGGCTTCACCTCGTCGATCAACATCACCCGCTACAACACCTCGGGCACTTCCCTCGGCGTGGCCTCCGGCTCCCGCCAGTACCGCTCGCAGAGCGGTTCCAACCCGAACCTGAACCCGTCGCAGTCGCGCAATTGGTCCGCCGGCGTCGTCTGGTCGCCGAAGTCCATCAAGGGCTTCTCGCTCACCGCCGACTGGTTCAACATCGACGAGCGCGACCTGATCTCCTCGATCAGCTCCACGCTCATCGTGAACGACGTCGAGCAGAAGGGCCCCGCTTCGGCTTACGCGGGCCTCGTTCGTTTCGGCACCAGCCTGGCCGGCGAGACCTACTTCGGCACCGGCTCGGCGGTCACGAGCCCGGGCCAGATGACCAACCGGCCCTCCGACGAGATCTGGATCTCCAACTCCATCGTGAACGTCGCCGGCTACTGGCAGGACGGCATGGACGTCACCGCCAACTACAAGTGGTCGATGCAGGGCGTCGGCAACTTCAACGCCTCGCTCGCCGGCACCTACATCCGCGAGTACGCGGTGCAGAGCCTCCCGGGTGGTGCGGTTTCGCGCTATCAGGACGGCTTCTCCGGTTCGGCGGTCTATCCCCGCTACCGCACCCGCTCCAACCTCGATTGGAGCCACGGCAGCTGGAACGCGACCTTGGGTCACACCTGGGTTCCCGAGGTTGACGACCTCGCCTGGTCCACTGAGTACCGCGTCGAGAGCTATCACACCTTCGACCTGCGTTTCGGTCGCAGCTTCGCCAACTCCTCCAGCCGCTGGCTGCGCGGCCTGCAGGCGTCGGTCGGCGTGAACAACCTCTTCAACAAGGTTCCGCCGTTGATCCGTTCCGAGGGCAACCAGTCCCGCGACATCAGCACGTACGATCCGATCGGCCGCTTCATTTACGGCTCGGTGAAGTACAAGTTCTGAGCGCGGGTTTCCCGCGTGACAAAAGGCCGGGCCCGCAAGGCCCGGCCTTTTTGCTTTACGGATTGGAGGGTCGCTACCGCGCTCCCTGACCGTCCGGCTTCCGAGAGGATCAGTCCCCGCTGCGTACCGGGACCGGGGTGCCGACCTTCACTTTGCCCTCGGGGACATTCATGTTCCGTTCGAGGAAGGCCTCCACTTTCGCGTAGAACGCCAGCTTGTTCTCCAGTTTCCGGAAGCCGTGGCCTTCGTTCTCCTCCACGATCGCTTCGTACTCCTTGCCGTGCTGCTTGAGTCGCGACTCCAGCTTCTGCCATTGGTCGAAGCGGACCCTGGGGTCGTTCTTACCGTACGCCGCGAGGAGCGGCGCGCGGATCGCGGCGACGTGGTTCACCGGACTCACCGCCCGGATGCGCTCGGCGTCCTTCACCGGATCCAAGTTCGTGATCGTTCGGGTCTCGGCGAGTATCCGGGGCGGTTGCCAGCCGCGCCCCCCGCCACGCAATTCGAGGTCGGCTACCCCGACGTAATTGATGCCCAGGCAGTAGAGTTCCGGTGTCAGCGTGAGCCCCGCCATGGTCGCGTAACCGCCATAGCTGGCGCCGAAGATACCCACGCGCGCGGGGTCGGCGTATCCCTGATCGATGCACCAGCGGACGCCGTCGGTGAGATCATCCTGCATCTTACCTCCCCATTCGCGGTAGCCGCCGCGCTGAAAGGAAAGTCCGTAGCCGCCGGAGCCGCGGTAGTTCACCTGCAACACGGCGTAGCCGCGGCTGGCGAGAAATTGCACTTGCTCGCCCCAGCCCCAGGTGTCGCGCGGGCCGTAGGGCCCGCCGTGGGGCACCAGGACCATCGGTAGGTTCTTCAGCTCCCGTCCCGCGGGAATGCTGATGTAGCCCGGAATCTCCAGGCCGTCGCGTGCCTTGAAGCGGATCGGACGCATTTCCGCCATACGCGAGGGATCGATCTTCGGCCGGATCTTGCCGATGACGGACATCTCCTGCTTGGCGGAGTCGAAGAGGTAATAGGTGCCGGGATCGCGGTCGCTGGCGGCGAGTATCACCATCGTTTTGCCGTCGCGCGTGCTGCTTACGATCGCATTGCGTGTGCCGGGGAGGGCGGCATCGAGGTCGCGGGTGAGCTTCGCCATTCTTTCATCCAGCCACTTTACCTCCGGGAAATCGTCGGTGTAGCTGATGCCCGCGAGTTCTCCCGCGGAATTGAAGACTAGTCCGTCGACGGCGGCCCGCGAAGGCAGTCCGCCTCGGCGGTAGTTGGCCAGCCGGTCGCCGGGCTCCACCCTCGGGTGGTGGAACAGCACCGGGCCCCAGGTGCCGGTTTCGGGGTCCAGCGTACGGATCGCCCCGGTGTCGTGCTCCATGAAACTCCTCACGTACAACGTGCGCCCGTCGGCCGCGAAGACCGATGGACGCCAATGCGGCTCGATGGGCGAAGCCTCCTCGAAAAGCATCGAGACCTCCCGGCTGAATTCCCCGATCGTACGCCATTCGGATTTCGCGTTTGAGCGGTACTTCACGCGCACGGGTTCCGTGAAGTCGGTGCAGATCGCCACCCGCACGACTCCGTCGGCGTCCGCGATCCAGACGCGCGCGCTGATGTGGTTAAGCTCATGGACAACCTCGCGGCCGTTGCGGATGTTGACCCGGATCACGTCCCCGAGGCCGGAATTGCCCCGGAGCCGGTTCATCAGGATGTGGTCGGGGTCCTTGGGCAGGAGGCTGACCAAGGTCTTCGGCAAGTCGCGTTCGCCCGAAGGTGCTTCGCCTTCTCCCATTCCATCGGCGGTGGCCTCCACTTTCTCCAGCTTATTGATGACGATAAGGTTACGTCCGTCCGGATCGCAGGCGAACATGCCGTATTGCTCCCGCCCGCCGTACTGTTGCGCGAAGATGATCCGGTCTGGTTTCGCCCAAACATAGGACACGACGCTCTCCACCTTCATGTCCGTGAGCCAGCGGAGCTGCTTGGATTCGCGGTCGAGGATCGCGAGGTTCATGCGCTGGTTCTTGGGGGCCAGCCAGGTGAGGTAGCGGCCGGTGGGCGAAATCTGGAGCGATTGCATCTCCGGATCGGCGAAGATGTCCGGCAGCGATATGGCCGGTGCCGGCGCGGCGTGCAGCGCGACGGCTAGGGCGATCTTAAGGGCAAGGGCGCGGAGGATACGCATGGCCGGAAGCAGTATCGAGGCACGACCGAGTCAAGCGGAGGCGCTGTCTGGTCCGGTCGCGACGCGGCGATCCAGCCGGCGCGCTGGCCTTTTTTTCGAGACTTGCGCGTTGCGAATCCCTCGCGACGCATCAAGCCTTTCATGGTTAAACCCATTGGGGGGCGGGGTTAAACCTGTCCCTCCTTCAACCATCCACCCAAACAAACCATGCGAAAGATGCTCAGGTTGACCGCCCTTTGCGGTCTGGTTGCGTCGTCGGTTTCCTCGGTCGGCCTTGCCCAGGCTGCCGCGGCCGGCGCCAGTTCCCCCAACGATCCCGTCAAGCTCGAGAAGTTCGAGGTGACCGGATCCAACATCAAGCGGGTCGACGTCGAGGGACCTTCCCCGATCAAGATCATCACCCGGCAGGAGATCGAGTACTCGGGCCGCACGAACCTTACCGACATGCTCCGTGAGCTTCCGGAGTCCGGCCAGATCGGCATCAATGAGGCGGGTACGGTTTCGGCCGTGCGCGGCTCCACTGCCCTCGACCTTCGCGGTCTCGGTGCCAACAACACCCTCGTGATCGTGAACGGTCGGCGCGTTGCCCCGACCGGTAACAACTCGGGCGGCACGGTGTTCGTTGACCTGAACCGCTTCCCCCTCGCCATGGTCGAGCGGGTCGAAGTGCTCAAGGACGGCGCCTCCGCCATTTACGGCGCAGACGCGACCTCTGGCGTCGTGAACGTCATCCTCCGCAAGGACTACAACGGCGCCGAGGTGGGCGTCAGTTACGGCAACTCCACCCGCACCGACGTCGCGGAGAAGACCTTCACGTTCTTCGGCGGCGCGGCCAGCGGCAAGGCCAGCGCGACTGTGGGCATCACTTATTTCGAGCGCGGTGCGCTGCGCGCCTCCGACACCTCCTTCGCGAACAACGCCGACCTTTCGGCGCGTTTCGCCGCCCGTGGCGCGGCCTACGCCTCCAACGTGGCGGCCGGAGCCTTCGATCTCCGTTCCGGCACGGGCCCGCAGGCGCGCATCGGCCTCACTGGCGCGGCGGCTGGCCAGATCAACGGACAGAACGGCGTGAACATCCCCGGCGTGCCCGTCGGCACCGCCATCACGCGTCTCCCCGGCACCGGCGGAGTCGCGGCCGGCACGCTCGCCTCGGCCTCGCCCAGCTTCACCAGCCCGGCACGCAATCCCTCGGGCGGCGCCTTCAACGCCACGGCGGCCGGGACCTTCGAGGCCCAGCGCCTCGTGCCGCAGGGGAACCCGTCCAACCTCTACAACTTCCAGGAGTTCGTCTGGCTCACGCCCGCCACGGAGCGCACCGGCATCAACACGACCTTCCGTTATGACCTGACGCCCACCACGAGCTTCTACGTCGAGACCGCCTACCAGAACAACAAGTCCCACATCGAGCTCGCCCCGTCGCCCATTTCCACCGCGGGCGACAACAACATCATCGTCCCGAAGACCAACTACTGGAATCCCTTCGGCGTCGACGTGTCGTTCAACTACCGCCCGGTCGACATCGGTCCCCGCATGGCGGATATCAGCAACGACTCCTACCGCATGGTCTTTGGCGCGAAGGGCTCGCTGACCAACAACTGGCAGTGGGACGCTTATTACTCCTACGACAACGACAAGGTCGTGGACCAGACGAAGAACGCGATTTCCGAGAGCCGCCTGCGCGCCTCGCTCGCCAAGAGCACGCCGGACGCGATCAATATCTTCGGCGGTGCGACCTATCGCAACCCCGCCTCGGTGCTGGATTCCATCCGCGTCACCACCCAGAAGGGCGGCTATTCCACCCTCGACCTGTGGCACGCCCAGGTTTCGGGAGATCTCGCCCAGCTGCCCACCGGTCCGATCGGCAGCGCCCTCCTCTTCGAGACCCGCAAGGAGAAGTTCGGTGAGGCCAATGACGCGATCTCGACCACGCTCGACGACATCATCGGCCAGGTGAAGCTCGCCAACTCGACCGATGCCCGCCGTACCGTGAAGTCGGGCGCGATGGAGCTCAACGCCCCGCTCGTGCGCCCCGACTCCGTGAAGTTCATCAACCGCTTGGACCTCACGGTCGCGGGCCGCTATGAGAAGTTCAGCGACGGTTACACCTCCGGTCTCACGCCTTACTACGGCCTACGTTACCGCCCGAACAAGTCCCTGGTGGTTCGCGCCACTTACAACGAGGCCTTCCGCAGCCCGACCCTGCCGCAGCTTTACGGCGGCGTGCGCGAGAGCCTGCCGAACGGTCTGGCCGACCTGCGCCGTCCGCAGGCGCTCACCGGTGATCCGTTCGACGGTGCGGCCACGCAGCGCCTCGTGAAGGCCGGCGGCAACCCGAACCTCACCCCCGAGCTCGCGAAGGGTTGGCAGTACGGTTTCGTCTACGACGTTCCGTTCAAGAAGCTCCAGGGCCTGTCCGTGGGCGCCTCCTTCTTCCACATCGAGCAAAGCAACATCATCACCTCGGTGGGAACGACCTTCATTCGCCAGAACGAGGTCGGCGGCGGCACCAACGACCTGGTCGTGCGCGACGCGGCCTCGGAGACCTACACCAACACCACCTCGGCCCCGATCAACGTGCTGTCGGGCCCCAACGGCGCGACGACCCCCGTTGCCCCCGGCCAGACGGTCACCGTTCCGGGTCGCATCCAGTTCATCTCCGACAGCGTCGTGAACCTGGCCTTCCAGAAGGTCGAGGGCTACGACTTCGAGGTTAACTACCGCAAGCGCACCACCGACTTCGGCCAGTTCAGCCTGCGGAGCAACGCGACCTACCTGAAGTTCTACGGCTTCACCCGCACCGTGAACCCCGCCAACCTGGCGGGCCGCGACGGGTTCCCCCGCGTGCGCATCCAGTCCAGCATCCTCTGGACCCGCAAGGAGCACAGCGCCGGCATCACCAACAACTACATCGGGCCCTACAGCGACATCAACCGCGACGGCTACGAGGTCGACCCGTATTACACCTTCAACGGCTTCTACGGCATCGACATTCCCGCCGGCACGCTCCGGTTCATGGATAACACCCGTGTGACCATCGGAGTGGACAACCTCTTCGACAAGCAGCCGCCGCTGTACTACGACTCGATCGGTTACGAGAGCGGTTACGTCTCCCGTCCGATGGGGCGGTTCCTGTACGTCTCGCTGCGTAAGACGTTCTGACGTCCCGCGACGTACCCTTTGCGAAAGGCGGCCTTCTGGCCGCCTTTTTTATTTTCCGGGATGCGCCGGCTTGCGTCCGTGGCCCGGGTTCTGCTTCGGCTTCCTCATGAACAATCCCCGGTCCCCCCGTTCTGCCGGCCGCCTACGCCTTACCGCGCCGTCGATTCCGTTGGCGCGGCTGCTGGTGCCGTGGATCGCTCTAACTTGTCTGCGCGCCGCCGAGCCTGCCGCCGAAGCCCCCGCGAAGCTCGAGGCGTTTGAGGTCACCGGTTCGCGCGTGAAGCGCCTCGACTATGAGACCCCCGTGCCGGTGATCACCTTCACGGCGGAACGCATGGACGAGAAGGGGTACGCGACGCTCGGCGAGTTCGTGCAAAGCCTGCCCTACAACAGTGCCACGGCCAATTCGGAGTTCACCACCGCCAGCTTCATCACCGGCGCCTCCACGGTGAACCCGCGCGGGCTCGGCTCAAACCGTGTGCTCACCCTCGTCAACGGCCGCCGCGCCGTGCCCTACGCGCTCACCAACAGCGCGGGCGGCACCCCGCAGACCGTGTTCAACTTCAACAGCGTGCCCGCGTCGGCCATCGAGCGGGTCGAGTTCCTCAAGGACGGCGCCTCCGCCCTCTATGGCTCCGACGCCATCACCGGCGTCTACAACCTGATCCTGAAGAAGGAATTCACCGGGTCATCGATCGACTTCTCGATTTCCAACACCCTCCGGCACGACTCCCTGAGCCGTCGCCTCAGCGTCTTCACCGGGATGGCGCGGGGAGGGTGGGAGGTGACGGCCGGTTTCAACTACCAGAGCCGGAACTCGAACTTCCTCACCGACTTCGGGGTGACCACGACCGACTTCCGCTACCTCGGCGTGAAGGGGGCCAACCAGAACAGCACGATCTTCCACCCGAGCTACCTCGCGCTCAACGCCGCGCAGGCGACCGCCGCCGGTCTCGGCACCGCCTCCGGATACTACATCATCAACGGCGGCCAGCGGACGGCGAATCCCACCAAGGCCAGCTTCACCTACGTCGGCACCTCGACGGCGGCCATTCCCAACTCGAACCGGCTCGATTTCGCCAATGCCACCATGATCTATCCGGAGAGCGAGAGCTTCGGCGGATACGCGGGCGTCAGCCGTACCCTCCGCGGGGGCGTGACGGCCTTCGCGCAGCTTCTCTTCAACCGAGGTCATACCTACTACGAGTTCACGCCCTACGGTTACACGACCTCTCTGGCCGGCATCACGTTTCCCGCCTCTAACCCCTACAACCCGACGGGCCTCTCGCTCACGGGCACCTCGACCTCGGCGCCGTGGACCTTCCGCGGCACCGTGCGGCCGGTGCGCGAGGTGAACACCGCCACCGCCTCCGGCCTGGTCGGTCTGCGCGGCACGCTGGCCCGCGGCTGGAGCTGGGAGACGGGATTCAGCTACGGCCGCAACGAGACGACGCGCGACACCGACCTGATCCGCGCCGCCGACCTGCAGGCCGCGCTCAACGGCACCACGCGCGCCACCGCCTACAACCCCTTCGGCCCGTCGGAAGATCCTAACCTCGAGGCGCGGCTTTACACGCGTTCCCGCGGCCTGGACGGCCTCATCGCCTCGCTCAGTTGGGACGCCAACGTGACCGGCGCGTTCGGTCGCCTGCCGCTCGCCGGCGCGGGCGACCTCGGGTTCGCCGTCGGCGCGGAGCACCGTCGCGATAATCTCCGTTCCAACCCGGAGCCGAATAACTTCATCGGCTTCACCGCCACCACGCCCTACGAGGGCCGCCGCCGCATCAGCGCGGGGTTCGCCGAGGTTTCCCTGCCGCTGCAGAAGTGGCTCGAGTTCCAAGTCGCCGTCCGGCACGAGAGCTACAGCGACTTCGGGCGTACCACCAAACCCAAGTACAGCGGCAAGCTGCGCCTTCCCGCCAACCGGCTCGTCAACGTCCTCCTGCGCGGCTCGTACTCGGAGTCGTTCAAGGCACCCGACATCGGCCAGCTTTACCAGCCGCAGTCCTACGCCGTCACGTCCGCCAGCATCAGCGATCCGCTGCGGCCGCAGGACGGCGCCCGGCAGTTGCGCGTGCTCGTCGGGGGCAACCCTTCGCTCAAGCCCGAGGAGGGCACCGTGCAGTACGGCGGAGCCATCTTCGAGGTGCCCGCGGTCAAGGGGCTCAGCCTCAGCGTCGACTACTTCGACATCAAGGTGCGCAACGTCATCACCACGCTCGGTGCGAGCTACCTCCTCAGTGCCGAGGGCACGCGGCTGTTCCCCAACGCCGTCGTGCGCGACAATTCCACCCAGAACCCCGGTCCGATCTCGTTCCTCTACGGCATCTCCAACAACCTCGGCCTGCAGCTCTTCCGCGGGCTCGACTACGGCGCCCGCTACTCGCTGCGCACCACGCGGCTCGGCAGCTTCACCTTCAACGCCGACGCTACCCAGATCCTCAAGCGTGGTTCCGACGCCGGCCAGGGCGCGGGCTTCTTCGACAACACCGGCCTCTACTTCGACGTCGAGTGGCGCTACAACTACAGCGTTTCGTGGCGTCGCAAGGACTGGGGCGCGAGTATCTCGGCCGACGTCATCGGCAAGTTCTTCAACGACCGCCAGGCCACGGCCATCTTCCCTGGCTGGGGCGAGAACGTGTACACCGTCATCAGCCCATATCTGACCTACCGCGGCTTCCGTCGCACCACGATCACGGTCGGCTCGACCAACGTCCTCGACAAGCGGCCGCCGCCCAACGGCTTCCTCGTGCTTGGCTTCGACGATCGCGCGTACGGCGCCGGCGCCCTCGGTCGCACCGTCTCGCTGCGCGTCCGGCGGGAGTTCTGACGCCGCTTCGCGTTTGCGCGGCAGGCGGTTTCCGCCCATCCCTGCCCCGATTCCCCGCCCGCCTCCGCGGGAACCCTCCCCTTGGTTTCTTTGCGACTTCCATGAAACATCCGCTGCGCCCCGTCGTTTCGCTCGCCCTGGCCTCGCTGCTGTCCGCCAACGCCGTCGCCCAGTCGTCGGCCCCGTCCGGTCCCACCCAACTCGAGAAATTCGAGGTCACAGGATCCCTCATCAAGCAGGCCGAGATGGAGGGGCCGTCGCCTTTGCGCCTCATCACCCGCGAGGAGATCGCGCTGTCGGGCATGGACAATCTCACCGACATCATGCGCGACATGCCCGAGGCCACCAACCTCGGCATCAACGAGGGCGGCACTACGACTGCGGTCCGCGGGGCCTCGGCGATCGACCTGCGTTTTCTGGGTCCCAACAACACGCTCGTGCTCGTCGACGGGCGCCGCGTCGCGCCCAACGGCATCAGCAGCGGCGGCACCGTCTTCGTGGATCTCAACCGCATCCCCGTCTCCGTGATCGAGCGCGTCGAGGTGCTGAAGGACGGTGCGTCGGCGGTCTATGGCTCCGACGCCACCGCGGGCGTGATCAACATCATCACCCGCAAGGACCACGTCGGCCTCGAGGTGACCGCGCGCTACGGCAATTATTTCAACACCGACGGCGGCGAGCAGTCCTACTCCCTTTTCGCCGGCACGCGCGCCAAGGGGCTTCGCGTGAACGTCAACGCCTCCTACACGTCGCGTAACGCCAACGCCGCGATTGATCAGCCCTTCTCGGCCAACGCCGACCAGACCGAGCGCTGGCGCGCCTACGACGCCGTGAAGTACGCTTCACCGCTGCGGCCCACAGCGACCGCCACCAGCTCGTTTGACGGGCGTTCCGGCACCGGTCCTTACGCGACGGTCGGCGTGCCCACCTCCGCGCAGCTGGCCAACAACGGCCTGACCGTCGCCGCCATTCGCAATCCCCTCACTGGCGCCACGGCCGCGTTCCTGCCCGGGACCGGGGGTGTGCCGGCCGGGACAATCGGCAGCTCCGGCAACTACGCTTCGGTCCCGCGTGGCGACAATCCGGCCCGTCTCACGGCTGAACAATTCGTCCCCCGCGCCTATCCCGCCGGCGAATTCAGCAATTCTTACAACTTCCAGCCCTTCGTCTGGAACGTCCCCGAGCGCAGCACCCGCAACATCAGCGTCGGCCTCGGCTATGACCTGCCGTGGAACATTAATTTCGAGGCCGCGGTCATGGCGGGCCGGATTCAGTCCGAGACGCACCTCGCTCCGTCGCCGGCTTCCACTGCGGGCGACAACGACATCCTCGTGCCCGCGTCGAACTACTACAACCCGTTCGGCATCCCGGTGGCGTTCACCTACCGTCCGCTTGAGGTCGGGCCGCGCATCGCGCGCATCACGAGCGAGTCGCAGGGCTACCGCGCCGGGCTCCGCGGGCTCGTGCTGGGCCGCTTCGACTGGGACCTCGGCTGGTCCTACACCAAGAACTCCTCCATCGACTACACCTTCAACGCGATCAGCGAGAGTAAGCTGCGCGCCGCGCTCGCCAAGACCGGACCCGATGCCCTGAACATCTTCGGCGGCCCCACGTTCAAGAACAACCCGGCCACCATCGACAGCATCAAGACCGTCACGTCCGCGTCGGGCAATGCCGACACCACCCTCGTCGACGGCCGCGTCACTACCACCGAGCTTTTCACCCTGCCGTGGGGCCGCGTCGGCGGCGCCATGGGCGTCCAGCATCGCGTGGAGCACTTCAATTCCACCAATGACCCCCAATCGACGTACCTCAATGACATCATCGGCCAGGTGCGTCTCGCCGACCCCACCAACGCCGGCCGCACGGTCGACGCCGCCTCGCTCGAACTTCGCCTGCCGCTCGTGCGTCAGGGGCGCTACCGTTTCCTTTACAGCGCCGAGCTGGGCGGGGCCGCGCGTTTCGAACGTTTCAGCGACGGTTACGACAGCGGCATCAAGCCCGGGGCCCGTCTCGCCTTGCGGCCCCTGCGCAGCCTTCTTCTCCGCGGCTCCTACAGCGAGACCTTCCGCTCGCCGACGCTCCCGCAGCTCTATGGCGGTGTGCGTGAGAGCCTCGTCAGCGGTCTGCCCGACTTGCGGCGGCCGCAGGCGCTCACCGGAGATCCGGTCGACGCCAGCACCTACCAGCGGCTCGTGCGCACCGCGGGCAACCGCAACCTTAAGCCCGAGGACGGTATCACGAAGCAGGCCGGCTTCGTGTTCGATGTGCCCGGCCGGCTCCTCCGCGGGCTCTCGCTTGAGTTCACCCACGGCGTGATCGAGCAGAAGAACCTCATCACTTCCGGTCTCGGCACCACGTTCATCCGGCAGAACGAGCTGGCCAGCACCGGCGACCTGGTCGTCCGCGACCCCCAGTCTGAGACCTACCGCAACAACACCACCGCCGGCATCGCGATCCTCGCAGGTGCCGGGGGTGTCACCCGCCTCGTCCAGCCTGGCGAAACCGTCACCGTACCCGGCCGCATCCGCTTCATCACCGATTCCGCGGTGAACCTCGCCCAGCAGATGGTCCGTTACTACGACTACGGGGCGCGTTACCGGCTGCGTACCTCCGAACTCGGCAGTTTCTCCTTCTCCAGCAGCTGGACCTACATGGGATTCTACGCGGCACGCCGCTTCCAGAACGACCCGGTCGTCAGCAGCGTCGGCCGCAGCCTTCCCCGTTACCGCGGGCAGTCCTCGCTCTTCTGGCAGCACCGCGCCTGGGCGGCCAGCTTCTCGTCGACCTATATTCACCGCCATCGCGACCTCACGCGCGATGGCTGGGAGGTAAACCGCTACCACACGTTCGGCAGCAGCCTGAGCTATGGCTGGGATAAGCGTTCGAAGATGGGCGACCTTCGCCTCACCCTTGGTCTGGACAACATGTTCGACCGCCAGCCGCCGCTGGACAACTCGAGCGTCGGCTACAATCAGGGCCTCGTTGGCCGCCCGGGCGGCCGCTTCGCCTACCTCAGCGCGCGCCGATCCTTTTGATCCGCAGGGCTAGCCGCATCGCCATCTTGGCCGCGGCTGCCGCCCGGATACTTTTCGTTGCTCCCTCCAGCGTAAGGCGGCCGGAGAGTGGCAGTAGGTTTTTCGCGAGGGTCGCGGGAAGGAGCTCGCGTGGACTCTCATCGGCTCTCCATTCGGCTGCCGTGCCCGCGTTACCGTAGGCTCACAACCGCCCCTTGGCGCCCGGCCGTTGGGGCCGCAGCAAGCGTCACTTGGGGGCGGTTGAGAGCTACTTCCTCGTCGCGGATCAAAACCAGCCCGGGCGGTATTCCTTCGTCACGAACTGGTTCGCGTCGGGCAGGTTGGTGACCTTCATCGCCTTGGAGTCCCACTCGATGCGGCGGCGGGAGCGGATCGCGACGTTGGCGAGGAGGACGGCCTCGGTGAAAGGGCCGGAGTACTCGAAGTTCGAGCCCGGCTTGGGGCCGCCCTTGCAGCCGAGCAGCCACTCGGCGAACGGCCCGCCCTTCACGCGCGGAATCGTCTTGGGCGGGAGGCTGGGGGCCATCTCGCGCATCTTCACCTCGGGGATGATGCGCACGGTTTCGTAATAGAAGCTACACAGGACGGTGGCCTTGCTGCCGAATAGGATCGTGCCGGCCTCCGTGTTCAATTCGCGACCGAGCTCGAGTTCCTTCGGGAACGGCGGCAGCATGCCGCCGTCGGACCAGGTGTACTTCACCGGCGGCATATTGCCGCGGGCGGGGAAGTAGTTCGTGACGACCGACGCCAGCGGGCAGGCATCCTCAGTCGCCTGGGTGGACATCGCCTCGACCGCGGTCGGTGCTCCTAGGTTCAGCGCCCAGTAGGCGCCGTCCATGATGTGGCACGCGACGTCGCCGAACGGACCGGTGCCGAAATCCCACCAGCCGCGCCACTTCCAGGGCATGTAGGCGGGGTCGTAGGCGCGCCCCTTGGCGACGCCGAGCCACGCGTCCCAGTTAACGCCCTTCGGCACGACCGGGATGAACTTCGAATGGTCGGGCTTCTTGAAGGAGCCGACCGGCTCGCGCCACGCCGGGTAGAAGGGACGGTTGGTCCAACTCACGACCTCGCGCACCTCGCCGAGCACGCCGGCCTCGACCCATTCCTTCAGGATGCGGCAGCCCTCGTCGGCGTGACCCTGGTTACCCATCTGGGTGATGACCTTCTTCTCGCGGGCCTTCTCCGTCAGCTGGCGCGCCTCCCAGACCGTGTGGGTCATCGGCTTCTCGACGTACACGTGCTTGCCGAGCGACATCGCGGCCATCGCCGCGGGAAAATGCATGTGGTCCGGCGTCGAGATGGTGACCGCGTCGATCTTGTTCCCCAGTTTATCGAACATCTTGCGGTAGTCGTTGAACCGCGCCGCCGACTCGTGGCGCGCGGCTTCCTCCGGGTACTTCTCGCGGAAGGATTTCAGCGAGGCGTTGCAGCGCTCCTCGTCGACGTCGCAGATCGCGACGATATTCTCGTCCTTCATGCCCTGCACGGCGGCGCCGCCGCGGCCGCCGGCTCCGATGATGGCGACGTTGAGGCGCTGGTTGGGCGAAGGCGTGCCGGCGGGCTGCGCGCGGAGTACCGCGGGGAACGCGAGCGTGCTGGCGAGGGAGGACGACTTGATGAACGTGCGACGGGTCTGGGTGGACATGGTTGCAGAGATGCGGGGTTGACGGGGAAGGGAACTGACCGGTGAAGGGAACGAATGGGATTGGACGCCGATGGCAACGTCGGGTTCAAAGCGGCTCCGCCGCCAGCGCGTCCGTGTGTGCATCGCCCCTCGCGGCGTTCGCGGCCTCGGTCGCGAAATCGCGCCATCCGACGTTGACTTACGATGACGGGGAGGGACAGAGACTTGGAATCGTTCGCTCGACACCTCGCCCGCCAGAGCCGTGACCCCCGCGCCCGCCCACCCGGTTTCCAGCGTCGCTGCGATTTCCGCTGCCGGCATCGATCGTGAGCTGCTGGCGGAGTTGTTCGCTCATACGCCCGACATCGCGTTCTTCATCAAGGATGCCGCCGGCCGTTACTCCACGGTCAATCAGTCGCTGGTTGAACGTCACGGGTTGCAGAGCAAGGCGCAGATGATCGGAAAGCGGCCCGCCGATGTCTGCCCAGGGAGCTTTGGGCGCATCCCCACGGAGCAGGACGACTATGTGCTGCGCAACGGGCGCCCCATCGTCGACCACCTCGAGCTCCACTGGCTGCTGCCCCACCGCCCGGTCTGGTGCCTCACCACCAAACTGCCCTTGCGCGATGCGGCGGGAAAGATCTGCGGCCTGATCGGCCTCTCGAAGGACGTGCGCGCGCCGATCTCGCCGCGGGAGATCCAGCCGGGAATCGCCGCGGCCATCCTGTACCTAGAAACCCACTACGCGGAGTCCATCTCGCCTTCCCGGCTCGCCCGCCTCGCGCGGGTGCCGCCGGCGAGGTTCGGACGCGCCGTCAAGCGGATCTTCGGCCTCACGCCCGTCCAGTTGATCGCCAAGACGCGCATCGCGGCCGCCTCGCTGGCTCTCCGCGACACCCCTCGCGCCGTCGCCGAAATCGCGCACGCGTGCGGTTTCTCCGATCACAGCGCCTTCACGCGGGCGTTCCGCGCGGCCACGGGAGTCACGCCGACCGAGTTTCGACACCTTCACCGCCCAACCCGACCCCGCGGTAAGCCGGAAGCAGTCCGCAAGGCCGCGCGGCGGCGCTGACGCGCGTCGTCCCCTTACTGCCAGGGGCCCCGGGACGGCCGTTGTGCCGACTTCTCCAATTTCGCGAGTTTCCCGGTCAAGACGATGCGTCGCCGACCTGATAGGCTCGCGGCATCCCAACTCCACCCTTTCCGATGCCGACGAACCGCGGAACGGACGGCCGCAACAGTGGCGGCCCCAGCTTACGTGCGGAAAAGCACGAGGGCGCTCGGCGCGTCGGGTCCGACTGCAGTCGAATCTTCGCTTCCGAAGCACCGGGCCTCGGCATGCCCTCAACCGGAGACGTCCCCGGTGATCCCGTGGTTTTAGTTTCCCGGAAATAAATCCTGTCATCGGTTCCTACTCCAAATCCAGAGACCGCCATGAAAAGAAAGCCCGTTACTTCCCTGATCACGGCTGTGGCCGGCCGGCTTGCTGCTCCGCCCGCCTGCGCGATGCACCCGAACTCACGCGGCCACCTCCGGGCGCTTGGCCGCGCCTTCGCGATCGGCACATCCTGCCTTTTCCTCGGCCTTTCCGCGCGCGCGCAAGTCGCGCCGCCCCCTCCGGCTGCGCCCTCCGCCGGTGACCCGGTCAGGCTCTCCGTCTTCGAAGTCTCCTCCGACCGGGACAACGGTTACGCCGCCTCCACCGCGATGACCGGCACCCGCACCAACGAGAAACTCGAGAACCTGCCCAACTCGATCTCGGTCATGACGCAGGAGCTCCTCCAGGACCTCGCCTTCAACAATTACTTCGACGCCGTCGACTTCGCGATGAGCACCGAGAACATCGCCAACGACCAGGGCACTATCGGCGCCGTCGTGAACAATCGGGGCGGCAACCAGGTCAGCATCCGCGGCCTCGCCTCCTTCCGCCAGCTGCGCGACGGTTTCCCTTGGTATCTCGCCGCCGACGTCTTCAACACGGAACGCATCGAGTTCAGCCGCGGCCCCAGCGGCCTCGCGTACGGCGACGTCGATGCCGGCGGCACCATCAACATCGCCAGCAAGCGTGCGTCCTTCCAGACCCGTGGCTCTGTCCAGGTTCGCTACGACAATTTCGGCACGCAGCGGTACTCCCTCGATTTCAACCAACCCGTGGTCCCCGGCCGACTCGGCTTCCGCTTCAACGCGATCAAGTCCGAAGTCGAGATGTTCAAGCAGCGCATGGGCCGTGACCTCGAGGGCTACGCCGGCTCACTCCGCTGGGAGCCCTTCCGGCACCGCCGTACGCAGATCGACGCCGCCTACGAGACCGGCAATTCCACCTACCACCTCGGCCACCTCGGGCCCGGCGACTACCGGGCCGCCTACGTCTACGGCACTGGCACCAGTAACCTCGATGCCGACCCGGTCCGCCCCGGCATACAGGTCAACGGCGTCGGCATGCAGCAGATCCGCGCCGCCACCGCCGTGAATCACGCCTTCGTCGACATCGGCGGCGTGCTGAACAACTGGCAGTCCACCGCGGTAAACACCTTCCGCATTTCGGTCATACCGACCGGCGCCACCGCCACCTCCGCCACTGACCCGCAGAATCCCAACCGCATCCCGCTCCGCCGCGTCCCCGAGAGCATCGTCCCGCTGGGCCAGGACTGGGGTGGTCCCGACACCAAGCACAACTCCAAGTATTTCGCGTACACCATCGAGCTGAAGCACGCGTTCTCCGACTCGCTCCACGCGCTCGTCGCCCACAACGCCCAGGTCGACGACACCATCCGCAAGCAGGCCTTCTCCAGCCTTTCCAGCCTCGGCGCCGTCGCGGGCCGCTACCTCCACGTTGACGTCAATCCCGTGCTCCCCAACCCCAACGGCCCCGGCACCATCCCCAACCCCAATTACGAGCAGCTGTTCATCGTGCACGTGCCGCTCTATAATCCTGACGGCCACGATATCCTCAACTGGCGCGCCCAGCTCGTCTACGACGCCGTCCTCCCCTGGGGCATCAGTCAGCGCTTCGTCCTCGGCGCCAACTACCGCCACGAGGAGGTCTATTCCGAATTCTTCGGTTTTTCGCTGACCCGCGAGGAGATCGCCCGCCGGGGTTACACCGGCCAAGCCGCCTACTTCACCAACAACCTTGTCTACCCGGTCCACTACCTGCGCGACGGCAACAGCGACGAGAGGCTTGGCTGGAACATCCGTCCCGGCGTCACCCAGCTCTTTCGCCAGAATGCGGGCGTTAATCGCCGGCTCGACCAGAGTCTCACCTCCGGGTCCGTCAACATCCTCGGTTCCTACTTCAAGGGCCGCGTCCGCTCCAGCATTGGCCTCAGCCGCGAGCACTGGCTGCAGAGCGCCAGCGCGCCAACGACCGCCGACACCGCCAACTTCAACGAACATACCTTCGTGGCCGCCGACGGCTCCCGCATCCCCAACGACGGCACGCGCAAGCTCGACGGCATTCCCGTGTATCCGTTTTCAGACGACTGGAGCACCAACCAGACCTACGGTGCCGTCTGGCACGTCTTCCCCTGGCTCTCGTTCACCGGTGGCTACTTCGAGTCCTCGCAATTCTCCGACAACTACGGCACCGACCTGACCGGCGGCGCCCTGGTCCCGCTCACCGGAGAAGGCGCCGACTTCAGCGCCCGTTTCAAGCTCTTCGCCGGCCGGATCGAAGCCACGGTCACGCGCTTCGAAACCAAGCAGGAAAACCTCAACGCCTCTATCAGCGCCGCCGTCCGCGACGAGCTGAACCCGCTCCTCGCGAAACCCTTTGCCAATCTCGTCGACTACCGCGACCGCACCTCAAGCGGCTGGGAGTACCAGGTGCTCGCGAACCTCAACCGCAACTGGACGCTCCTCGGCTCGTACTCGCGCAACCAGACCGAGTTCACCCGGTTCTTCCCGCTGCTCGGCGCGTTTCTCACCGAGGCCCGGGCCGCGGCCCGCAGCCGCGGGCTCGATCCCGACGACGCCACCACGATCACCCGCGACTTTCTCGAGGACCAGGAGGGCGTGGTCTCGCTCACCCGGCGCGCCACCGCCAGCCTCACCACCCGCTACAGCTTCACCGAGGGCACGCTCAAGGGTGTCACCACCGGCGTCGCCGCCCGCTATACCTTCGGGCGCGAGCGCCCCGGGGTCACCATTACCGGCGTGACTGTCCTTCCGCCGATCAGGAGTGAGAGTTATATCCTGACCAATCCCTTCGTCAGCTACCGCCGGAAGTTCGGCTGCTTCAACTGGACCCTCCAGCTCAACGTCAACAACGTCTTCGACGAGAAGGTCGACATCGGCAACGGTTACACTTGGACGCGCTACACTGAACCCCGGCAATACGTCACCACGGCGACCGTAGCGTTCTGAGAGCGCCGATCGTTGTCACTCGTGGCGTCACCAACGGGATGTTCCTTCCGCTCGAAAAAGCGCTCCGGCTCCCGCCGATTGCCCAAGTCCATGGCGTCATCCGCTTCAATGCGCCGCACCGGCGGCCTGTTCAGCTAAATCTGCGCCGAGCAGGAAAACAAACCCCCCGTCACCGCCGCATTCAAGGTAGTGGTGGGCGACCACTCAAAAAGCGCCGCTGCAAGGCGGTGAAGTGCTCCTGTTTTTAACCCCGCCTCATGAAAACCCCGCCGTTCCTCCTAGCAGCGTGTGCCGCGATGCTGCTCGCCCTCGCGCCTTGCGCGCAGGCGCAGACCGCGCCCGGCGCCGTCTCCGGCCGCGTGCAGAGCGAGGTCACGGGCCAGTACCTCCTCAACGTCCGTGTGACCGTCAAGGGCACCGACCTCACCGCGTTCACCGACAGCTACGGGATCTTCCGGCTCGCCGGGGTCCCGAGCGGCACGGTGACGCTGGACGCGTTTTATTCCGGGCTCGATCCGCAGCGGATCGTACTGACGCTCGCGCCGGGCGAGTCCGTCGTGCGCGACATCAGCCTCACCAGCCGGGCGACCGCCGGCGTCAACGCCGGCGTCGTGAAGCTCGATCCATTCGTGCTCGCGGCTTCCAAACTCACCGAAGGCGAGGCGTTGGCGACCAACGAGCAGCGCTTCGCCCCGAACATCAAGAATGTCGTCTCCACCGACGCCTTCGGCGACGTTCCCGAGGGCAACATCGCCGAATTCATGCGCTTCCTGCCGGGCGTGACCGTCGGCTACGAGGACGAGATGCCGACCGCGGTTTCGATCCGCGGCTTCGGCGGCGCCATGACCAACGTGATGACCGACGGCGCCACGATGGCCAATTCCGCGCGCATCGGTTCGTCCCGCGAATTCGACTTCATCCAGGTCTCGATCAATAACGTGTCACGCATCGAGGTCTCCAAGGTACCGACGCCCGCCAATCCCGCCAGCGGCCTCTCGGGTAACGTGAACATGGTGAGCAAAAACTCGTTCGAGCGCAGCCGCGCTCAATTCAACTACCGCATGACCTTCTCGGGCCATGGCGATAATCTGAAGGCCTCCCCGCAACCGTTCCCCTTCGATACCCGCGAGCGGCCGGTGAAGCTTGGCTTCGATTTTGATTACACTCTCCCGGTCACCAAGAACTTCGGCCTCGTGCTGACCGCGCTGCAGTCGTTCACGATGACCAATCAAGACAGTTCGAACACGACGTGGAACGCCACCGCCGCCGGCACCGGCGCCACCCCGTCGCGGCCGTACCTCCAGACCCACACGCTCCTCGAGGCGCCCAAGTGGCGCGACCGTAACTCGGCCGGCCTGAAGCTCGACTGGCGCGTCTCCCCGGACTCCGTCCTCACGCTCGGCCTGCAGGCCAACTATTACCGCTACGTGAACGGCAACCTCCAGCGCACCACCAGCGTTGGCACCAATGCGGCGTCCTCGATCGCCGGCGGCGTGCCGCTCACCTTCGGCGAAACCTTCGCGCGCAGCGCGACAGGGCGCGGCACCGCCGGCTTCAGCTCGAATTTTCTCCACGACTACGCGAAGACCCTGAGCGCGAACACGCGCTACCGTTACCAAAGCGCCGAGTGGCTCATCGACGCCGGCGCTAACGCCTCCAAGTCGATCACTTGGCGGCGCACCATCATGAAGGGGCACTTCAACACCTTCGGCAGCAGCCTGCTCGCGAGCACGGGCGTGCGGGTCAATTTCGAGGACATCCGCCCCGAGGGCCCGGGTATCACCCGCGTGTTCGACGCCAACAACCGCGAGATCGACCTCTTCGACCTGCGCAACTTCCGTCTCAACACCGCCAGCTCCGGCACGTATCGCAACTACACCGACGATACGGCCGGGCTCGACCTCACCGCGAAGCGCAGTCTCAGCCTGTTCCAGGTGCCCGTCACCCTGCAGGGTGGCGGCCTCCTCGGCATCCAGGATCGCGACCATCGGCGGGAGTCGCTCGGCTACACCTACAATCCGGCCAATCCCGCCGACCCGACACTCGCGCCGTTCGCCATGCAGGTTTATCGCGGCCACTCCAACTACTGGGCCCAGCAGCCCATTCCGTGGGCTTCGCCCAACCGCATGGTAGAGGCGTGGGGCGGAAACCCCGGACTCTTCAGCCAAACGGCCGCGCAGCTGGTGGCCTCGGAACAAGCCCGCATCAACGGTTCGGAGACGTTCAAGGAAATCACCACGGGCATCTATCTCCAGGGTGACGCGCGGCTCCTCAACAACCGGCTGCTCGCGCTTGCCGGTGTCCGCTTCGAGCGGATCCACACCAAGGCGCAGGGACCGCTCTTCGAGCCCGGCAACGCGTTTGTCCGCACCGCATCCGGTGCCTTCGCCCGCAATGCCGCGGGCAGCCGCATCCGCCGCCCTGAGGCTGGCGCCCCCGGTTCGATCGAGGAGTTGCGCCTGGTCCGCACCGAACTGGGCCAGGGCATCAACGGCGGCTACCAGGACTACTATCCCAGCGTCCATCTCACCTACAACGCCACCGCCAACCTATTGTTCCGCGCCGCCTACGCGCTGACCTACGGCAAGCCCGACTACGGCAACCTCATCCCCAACACGACTGTCACCGAGAACGACGTCGCCGAGGGAGCGGATCCCTCCGTCCTCCGCGGCACGCTCAACGTCAGCAACCCGGCGCTCCAGCCGTGGCAGGCGGACAACTTCGACCTCTCCGCCGAATACTACACCGATACCGGCGGCGTGTGGAGTGTCGGTGCGTTTCGCAAGGACATCGTCGGCTTCTTCGAAAGCCGGGTCACGCTGGCCACCGCGGCGGACCTGGCGGCACTCGGGCTCGAGCCGGAATACGTGGGTTGGATGCTCACCACCACGGTCAACGGCGGCGATGCCCGCGTGGACGGGATCGAGTTCAACGTCCGCCAGTCCCTCCAGTCGCTGGGCAAATGGGGCCGGCACTTCTCCTTCTTCGCCAACGCCACGAAGCTGAAGCTCAAGGGCAGTCGCACCGCGGCGTTCGGGAGCTTCATCCCCGAAAACGTCAACTGGGGCTGCACCTTCACGCGAAATCCCGTCACCATCATGCTCAAGTGGAACGCCCGCGGGGAGCAGTCATTTGGGAGTGTTCCCGCCATGGGACCGGATGCGACCAACGCTCAGGAGAAACGAACCACGATGGACGTGAACGCCACGTACCAGTTCAACCGCCGGCTGTCGCTGTTCCTCAATGGCCGCAACATTCTCGACGTGAACAATCTTCAGCTCCGCTACGGTTCGCAGACGCCCGGCTACGCCAAGGTCGGAATCTCCTCCAGGTTCGGCGTGGCGTGGACCGCCGGGTTGAAAGGGACGTTCTGATCGGCGGGCAATCACGCATGTTCCGTCCGCCTCCCTCCCTTCATCCCGGCCGCGCGCGACCCGCCGCCGCCGGCGTGGCTGTGGCCGGCCGCCGCGCGGCTTCCGTTTCGCGAAGCGGCGAGGTGAGCGACGAGCCATCGGAAAAGTCATGAAATCCCTCCGCCTCGCGCTCCTCGTCCTCCTCGGTGGATTTCACGCGACCAGCCCCGCCGCACCCGGCGATCCGGGCGCGACGGCCCGCCCGCGGCTCCAGATCATCAACGGTAGTGCGCAGCCGGTGGATATCTTCTGGCTCAAGAGTGAGACCGAGCGCGTGCCGAACGGCTCGGTCGCCCCGGGCGCGAACACGGTCATCACGACGACGCTCGGCCACCGCTTCGCGGTCGTGGGACGCGAAGACGGAGCCGAGCGGGTCGTCACCAGCCGGGTGCCGGTGCAGGGATTTCGTTTTGATCCGCCGGATCAGGACGGCGTGCCGGCGTTCTACACGCAACGCGTGAGCGCGGGCGGGTTTCCGATCGTCGCGTCGGCGCGGGTCAATCCCTACGCGCTCAAGGAGGCCGCCTACCTGGTCGACTTGATGCTGGCGAAACGCCCCGACGTGCGCGCGGCGATGATTCAAAGCGGGGCGCGACTCTCGATCCTCGCTTGGAACGAGTTCACCTGCGACCAGCCCGAGTGGAAATGGCTGGCGGCGACTCCCGTGCCGGACTTTCCCGGGGTTCCCCCGCGCGATTACCGCGATGCGCGCGCGCGGGGCATGGGCGGGAGCCTGACGGATCCGTTCTGCTCCTGCGCCGAGGAAAACCTGCTCGCCTACGCCGGCGATCCCTACTCGCGGGAGAACATCCTGATCCACGAGTTCGCGCACAACATGCACCTGCGCGGGTTGTCGAACGTCGACCCGACGTTCGACGCGCGGGTGAAGCAGGCCTACGACCGCGCGATGAAGGCCGGCCTTTGGAAGGGCAAATACGCCAGCGTGAACCACCACGAGTATTTCGCCGAGGGGGTGCAATCCTGGTTCGATGACAACCGGGAGAACGACCATGACCATAATCACGTCAACACGCGCGCCGAGTTGCTGGACTACGATCCCGGACTCGCCGCGTTGTGCCGGGAGGTGTTTGGCGACACCGAGTTGAAATACACCAAGCCCACCACGCGCCTCACCGGCCATCTGGCCGGATACGATCCGTCGAGGGCACCCACGTTCGTGTGGCCGGAACACCTTGCCACGTTGAAGGCCCGGATCCGACAGCAGGCGCAGGCCCGCAGCGATGCGGCCAATGCCGCCCCGCAGCCCTCGGAGGGTTCATCCAAACCGAAGCCCGCGGGCGCCGTCCGCTTCGATCCCGTCGTGCGCGACATTGAAGGCTGGAAGGTCCACCTCGAGCCGAGCCTGATTCACGGCGAGCATCGCGAGGTGGGCGCGAAAGCGCAGGCCATGCTCGCGAACCATCTGCAGCGCATCAAAATCCTCATTCCCTCGGGGCCGTTGCTGAAAATGCAGCAGCTGGAAATCTGGCTCGAGCACAGCCACCCGACGCTCAAGTCCAAGCAATACCATCCCAGCCGCGACTGGCTGGCGGCGAACGGCCATGACCCGCGCCTCGCGCGCAAGGTTCACATCCCGCAGGCCCGCGACCTTCTCTCTCGCGAGCAGATGCTCAAGCATCCCGCCGTGATTCTCCACGAGCTTGCCCACGCGTATCACGACCAGGTGCTGGGCTTCGACCACCCGGAGATCATCGCGGCTTACGGGAAGGCAAAGGCGGCGGGCAATTACGAGAAGGTCCTCGTCCACACCGGCCTGATGGCGAGGCACTACGGCCTGACCAACCACAAGGAATACTTCGCCGAGGGCACGGAGGCGTTTTTCTACCGCAACGACTTCTATCCGTTCGTGCGCGCTGAGCTCAAGGAGCATGATCCCGCGTTGCAGGACTTGCTGATCAAGATCTGGGAGTCGGCCAAGTGACCCGAGGATCGTGAAGTCGTTCACCGCCATCATCGTCGCCGCGTTGCCGTTCGCCATGAGCGTTGCCGGTGAGGCGTCGCCGGTCATCGGCGGCTTGGCGCGGCCCGAGCGGCTGTCGCCCGGAATCTCCGGCGTGGTCCTGATCAGCGAACTCGGATGTGCGGCGTGTCACCCCGCGACACGCGCAGAATTGGCGGCCAAGCCCGGCCCGGACCTCTCCGCCGTCGGCGCGCGGGTGCACGGCGCGCATTTGCGCGAATTCATCGCCAACCCCGCCGCCACCAAGCCTGGCACCACGATGCCCGATGTGCTCGGCCATTTGCCGGCGACCGAACGCAGGGATACGGCGGAGGCCCTCGCGCATTACCTCGCCTCGCTCGGCGGCGCGGCGCCGGCCTTCACGCCGCCCGTTCCCGCTGCCGTGGAACGCGGGCGGAAGCTGTACCACGCCGTCGGTTGCGCCGCGTGCCATTCGCCGGAGACACCGCTCGCGGACTCGGTGCCGCTCGGACCGGTGGCGGGGAAGTATTCCGTCGCCAGCCTGGCGAAATTCCTCGAGGACCCGCTGGCGGTTCGGCCCGGCGGCCGGATGCCTGACGCGAGGCTCGACCACTTCGAGGCGGTGGACATCGCGAGCTACCTCCTGCGTGACCAAGCTGCGCCTCCGCCCGTCTTTCGTCCCGACCCGCAACTCGCCGCACGCGGCAAGGTGCTATTCACCCAACACCGCTGCGACACCTGCCACGCGGTCGGTGGCCCCGGCCGTTTGCCGCCCCTCACTGCGTTGGAGCAACTCCGTCCCGAGCACGGGTGCTTGTCGGCCCGGCCCGGGCCGTGGCCGCAGTATCCGCTTTCGGAATCGCAACGCACGGCGGTGCGTGCCGCGCTTGCTCCGCCGGCGGCCCCGGTGAGCGTCGCCGCGAACGTCGAGCTTTCACTCACCCGCTTGAACTGCCTTGCGTGCCACCAGCGCGGGGAACTCGGCGGTGTGCCCGCGCATCGCAACGCCCTCTTTACCGGCCGGGACGAAAACCTCGGCGACCAAGGCCGCCTTCCACCTTCGCTCACGGGCGTCGGAGCAAAGCTCAAACGCGACTGGCTCCGCGAAGTGGTCGTGAACGGCGCTTCGGCGCGGCCGTATCTCAACACGCGGATGCCGAAGTTTGGCGCGGCCGCCGCGGAACCGCTCGCCGAATGGCTCAAGCAGCTGGATACCCTGCCGCCGGCCGAGTTCACGCGCGTCGGCCAGGGCGACAAGCCGCACGAGATCGGACGAGAGCTCGCCGGCAGCAAGGCGTTAAACTGCATCGCCTGCCACACGTTCCGCGGGAAGAGCGCCTCTCCCATCCGGGCGCTGGACTTGATGACCATGACCGAGCGGCTGGAGGAAAATTGGTTCCAGCATTACCTCGCTCATCCACAGCGATTCTCGCCGCTTACCATCATGCCGGGGTTTTGGCCGGACGGGAAATCGCCGTTGCCCGATGTGCTTGGAGGCGACTCCGGGCGTCAGCGCGACGCGCTCTGGCAATATCTGTCGCGCGGTCCCGAGGCGCGTGAGCCGCTGGGACTGTTGTTGGAGCCGCTCGTCATTTCGGTTTCGAACGAGGCTGTCATCATCCGGCGCGCGTTCCCCGGCATCGGCAAGCGCGGCATCGGCGTGGGTTATCCGGGCGGTATCAACCTTTCCTTCGACGCGGGCCAGATGCGCCTGGGCTCGATCTGGAGCGGTGGGTTCATCGAGGCCTCCGGCCTCTGGCGCGGCCAGGGCTCGGGCCAGGCGCGCATCCTCGGCAAGGACACCACCACGTTCCCGCCCGGCCCGGCGTTCGCGGTGCTCGCCTCGTCGGAGGCCGCATGGCCCGCCCTCGACCCCACGCCGCGCCCGTCTCCCCATGTGTTCACGGGCTACACACTCGACGCCCAGCAACGCCCCGCGTTCCGCTATTCCGTGGATGGGTTTCCGGTGGAGGATTTCTTCATCGAGCGCCGCGACCCCGACGGGAAGGTGTTCCTGGAACGGACCCTGAAGTTCCCGGGCTCGCCCCTGGCGGGACTGCACTTCCGGGTGGCAGCGGACAAAGTCATCGAGCCACGCGGAGCCAACGAGTTTGCCGTAGGCCAGAGCCTTCGCGTGCGTCTGCCCTCCGCACCGCTGGTCCGTCAGGCCGGTGAGTCGTGGGAATTGCTGCTGCAAGTGCAGGGAGAACTGCGGATCGAATACCACCTCGCCGCGAAGCCATGAACCTCCTCCTGATCATCCCGTTGTGGGTCCTTCCGCTCGTCGCCGCGGCGGCGGAGAGTTTCGGTGATTCCTGGGGCGCCGCGGAACGGGAGGCGGCCTACTATCGCATCGTGGACGTCCCGCTGCCCGAGGGCGTGTACCTGGAGGCGGGGAGTTTTGTCTCGCTGCCGGATGGACGGCTCGCCGTGGGCACGCGGCGTGGGGAAATCCTCCTCTTGAGCGGCATCATGGATGAGCACCCGCGTCCGACCGTGCATCGTTTCGCCAGCGGACTCGATGAAGTGCTGGGCCTCGCGCATCGCGACGGCGCGTTCTACGCCACGCACGCGACGGAAGTCACCCGCATCATGGACACGAACGGCGATGGCCGCGCGGACCGCTTCGACACGGTGAGCGACAAATGGGGTTTTGGTCACTACCACGAGTTCGCGCTCGGCTCGAAGTTCGACGCGGCGGGGAACCTCTACGTCGCGCTCGGCCTGTCCGAGTCCTACCGCTCGAAGGAGCTCTTTCGCGGCTGGGCCCTGAAGATCACGCCCGACGGGAGGACCATCCCCTTGTGCAGCGGCCTGCGCAGCCCCCTCGGCGTGGGCGAGAACGAGCACGGCGAGATGTTCTACGTCGAGAGCCAGGGGCCGTGGAACGGCGCGTGTTCGCTGAAGCATCTCAAGCCCGGCGGCTTCATGGGACACCCGGTGAGCTTCAACTGGTATCCGTTCGCGCCGAACATGGGGCCGGAGCCGGTGAAGCCGAACACGCCGTCGCGCATGGAAATCGAGCGCAAGCGGGTGAAGGAACTCGTGCCTTACGCCGTGGTGTTCCCCTACAAGAAGATGGGCCGTTCGATTTCCGCGTTCGAGGTGAACCGCTCGGGCGGGAAGTTCGGGCCGTTCGGGAATCAGCTGTTCGTTGGCGACTACAGTCTGAGCGTCGTGATGCGGGTGACCACCGAACAGGTGAACGGCGTCTGGCAGGGCGCATGTTACCCGTTCCGCGAGGGTTTAGGCCTCGGTATTCTCGCGGTGCATTTCACGGCGCGCGGCCAACTCATCGCCGGCGGCACGAACCGCGGCTGGCCCGTGCGCGGCATGAAGGACAACCTGCTTCAGCGCCTAGACTGGACCGGCAGGACGCCGTTCGAGATTCTCGACATCCGGGCGCAGTCGGACGGGTTCATCGTGCGCTTCACGCAGCCCGTGGACGCCGCGGTCGCGTCGCGCCCGCAGAGCTACGGGCTCCAGACCTACACGCACATTTACCAGCAGGGCTACGGCAGCCCCGAGGTGGATCACACGCGTCCGACCGTGACCACGGTCGAGGTGGCGCCCGATGGCCTGAGCGCGCGCCTGCGGGTGGAAGGTCTGGTGCAGGGTCACGTTCACGACTTTCACCTGCCTGCGCTGAGGTCCCGGGACGGCGAGCCTCTGCTCCACGACCGCGCGTACTACACGTTGAACGAGATTCCCCAGTACTGAACCGCGGCATTCCGGAACGCAGTCCATGAAAATCAAACGCATCCTCGCCTACCGCGTGGAACTTCCTTTGCACGAGACCACCTACAAGTGGAGCGGAGGCAAATCCGTCACGACGTTCGACAGCACCATCGTGCGCGTCGAGACCGACGCCGGACTCGTCGGGCATGGCGAAGTTTGCCCGCTCGGGCCGTTTTACCTGCCGGCGTATGCCGAGGGCGTGCGTGCCGGTTTGCGCGAACTCGGCCCGCATCTCATCGGCGAAGACCCGCGGCAGCTGGCGAAACTCAATCGCAAGATGGACGCCGCGCTGAAGGGGCATCCCTACGTGAAGAGCGGCATCGACATCGCCTGCTGGGACATCCTCGGTCAGGCGACCGGAATGCCGGTGTGCGAATTGCTCGGCGGCCGCTACGGGGAGGACGTGCATCTCTACCGCGCCATCTCACAGGAGTCGCCGGAGCAAATGGCCGCTAAGGTCGCGGGCTATCGCGCGGAGGGCTACCGCCGCTTCCAGCTCAAGGTGGGCGGTGATCCGGACACGGACATCGCGCGCATCCTGGCCGTTGCCGCGAAGCTCCAGCCGGGCGACCGCCTCGTGGCCGACGCGAACACCGGTTGGGTGCAGCACGAGGCCGTACGCGTGGCCAAAGCCGTGCGCGACGTGGATGTTTACATCGAGCAACCCTGCCTGACCTACGAAGAGTGCCTCGCCGTGCGCCGCGTGATTCCGCACCCGTTCGTGCTGGATGAAAACATCGACGACCTCGGCATCCTCCTCCGCGCCAAGGCCGACCTCGCGATGGACGTGGTGAACCTCAAGATCAGCAAGCTCGGCGGTCTGACGAAGATAAAGCAGGCCCGCGACCTCTGCGTGAGCATGGGCATCGCCATGACGCTCGAGGATTCGTGGGGCGGCGACATCGCCACCGCCGCCATCGCGCATTTGGCGCACAGCACACCCGCGGAGTTCCTGTTCACGACCACCGACTTCAACAGCTACGGGCCGGTGAGCATCGCCGATGGTGCGCCGCAGCGCGTGAACGGCCGCATGGCCGCCTCAACGGCGCCCGGTCTGGGCATCACGCCGAAGCTGAATGTCCTCGGGAAGCCGGTTGTCGTCGTGCCATGAAGCGATCGCCGTTCCTGATCGTCGCGTGCTGGCTCGCGCTGGCGTCCGCCAGCGCGGCCCAGAAGCCGAACATCCTGCTCATCCTCGCCGACGATCTCGGTTACGGCGATGTCCGCTGCTACAACGACCAGTCGAAGGTAGCCACGCCGCATCTCGACCGGCTCGCGCGCGAAGGGATGCGCTTCACCGACGCGCACAGCCCCGCCACGGTCTGCACGCCCACGCGGTACAGTCTGATGACCGGCCAGATGGCGTTTCGCGTGCCGAATGGCGGCACGGTGTTCCAAGGCGCCGGGGGGCCTTCGTTGATCGCTCCGGGGCGCCTGACGCTGCCGGCGATGCTGCGGAAGCAGGGCTACGCCACCGCCGCGGTCGGCAAATGGCATGTGGGCCTGACCTTTCGCGACCGGGCTGGAGAACCGATTCATTCGGGAAAACGGGAGGAAGTTAACCGCATCGACTTCAGCCGCCGCGTCGAAGGCGGGCCGGTGGACCACGGGTTTGATAAATTCTTCGGCACCGCGTGCTGCCCCACGACGGATTGGATTTACGCCTTCATCGACGGGGACCGCGTGCCCGTGCCACCCGCTGGACCGCTCGATAGAGCAAAGCTGCCCCGGCACCCGTACGCGAACGACTGCCGCCCCGGTTTCATCGCCTCCGATTTTCCGATGGAGGAAGTGGATCTGGTCTTCCTGAAAAAGAGCCGTGAGTTCCTGGAGCAGCACGTTCGTGAGACGCCGGGCAGGCCCTTATTCCTCTACCACGCTGCGCAGGCCGTGCACCTGCCGTCCTTCGCCGCGCCGGAGTTCAAGGGAAAGTCCGGTGCCGGGCCGCACGGCGATTTTATCCACCAACTCGACTGGGTGGTCGGCGAGTTGATCGGCACGTTGGAAAAACTTGGAGTCGCCGACAACACCCTGGTCATCTTCTCCAGCGACAACGGCCCGGAAGTCGACAGCGTGATCCACATGCGCGCGGACCACGGGCACGACGGCGCTCGACCGTGGCGCGGCATCAAGCGCGACAGTTGGGAAGGCGGCCACCGCGTCCCGTTCCTCGTCCGCTGGCCCGGCCAGGTGAAGCCGGGCACCACCAGCGGGCAACTCACCAGCCTCACCGACGTGATGGCGACCCTCGCCGCCATCAGTGACGCCAAGCTCCCCGACAACGCCGCCGAGGACAGTTTCAACCTGCTGCCCGTGCTTCGGGGCGAGGCCGACGCGCCGATCCGTCCCTACCTGCTCACTCAAGCCTTCGCCGGCGCGCGTACGCTCTCCATCCGGCGCGGACCATGGAAGTATCTCGATCACCGCGGATCCGGCGGAAACCGCTACGAGAACAATCCCGGCCTGAAGCCCTTCATCCTCGCCGAGACCGCGCCGGATGCCCCTGGCCATCTCTACAACCTCGACGCCGACCCCGGTGAAACGAGGAACCTCTACGCCGAGCGCCCGGAGAGGGTGAAGGAGCTCAAGGCCCTGCTCGAAGAGTCCAAGGCCAGCGGCCGAAGCGCGCCGAAGCGTTAGTCACGCGATGAGAAACCTCCACGCTCGGGCCGCGCCGGCCGGCATCGCCATGATGCGTACCTTGCTGCTTTTGCTGGTTTGCACGCCAGTCCTTGCGCACCCCGTGCCGGAAAGCCCGAAGTGGCTCGTCTATCCCGGTGGTGACGGCCCGGGAAAGGGCAGGCATGTCGTCTTGATTGCCGCCGATCAGGAGTATCGCAGCGAGCAATCCATGCCGATGTTGGCCAAGGTCCTGAGCCGGCACCACGGCTTTCATTGCACCGTGCTCTTCGGCGTGAACGCGAAGGGTGAGGTGGATCCCACCCTTCCGGTTTATCCCGAGAAGGGGAGGGAGGCCGAGTTCAAGCCTCACCGCATCCCCGGCCTGGAGCATCTCGCCTCGGCCGACCTGGTGGTGTTCTTCACCCGACTGCTCACGCTCCCGGCGGCGGAACAACAGCAGATCGTGAAGTATGTGGACTCCGGACGGCCCTTCATCGCGCTGCGCACCGCCAACCACGGGTTTCGCGGGCCACTGCCCTACAAACTCAACGGCAAGCAGGTGCGCTGGGGCGAGGACGTGCTGGGCGGCAGCTTCCTGGGGCATCACGGTCGGTGGCAGGCCGACTCCACCCGCGGCATCCTCGTCGCTGAACAACAGCAGCATCCCGTCCTCCGCGGCGTCAGCGACATCTGGGGAGACTCCGACGTTTATCGAACCTACAAGGAGGGTGCCGCCCTGCCGGCCGACTGCACGGCGCTCGTTTGGGGGCAGCCGCTGCTGGGCCGCAAGCGCGACGACCCGCCGAACCCCAAGTTGGGGCCGCTGCCTGTCGCATGGGTCAAATCCTGGCAGACGAGCAACGGCAAGAATGCCCGCGTTTTTCACACCACGATGGGCAGCGGCACCGACCTCCAGAACGCCGGACTGCGCCGCCTCATCATCAATGCCGCCTATTGGTGCCTTGCGATGGATTCCGCCATCACCGCCGAGCGCAGCGTGGATATCGTCGGCGAATACCAGCCGCGCCCCAGCGGATTCAACTACCTCAAGCTCGGGGTGAAGCCGCAGCCGGCCTCGGCCTTTCGATGAAGCTCGGCCGGGTCCGGCTCAACCCGCTCGTAGCCGCGGCCTGATCTCACCACTGCACGCACTTTACCCATGAAACCAGCGTTCAAAGTCCTGCTTCCCTTCATCGCGTTTTCCGCTCTCGGGTTCGGCCCGGCCGTCGCGGCGGAGAAAAAGCGGCTGAATGTTTTCATCCTCGCCGGACAATCGAACATGGAGGGCCACGGTTTCGTCGCCGCCGACCCTCAGCGCAACGGCGGTCGCGGCTCGCTGGAGTTTCTCCTGAGGAATCCCGCCACAGCGCCTCACTTCGCGACGTACGCAGCGGCCGACGGCCAGTGGCGCAAACGCGACGACGTGTGGATTTCCTATCTTCAACGCCACGGACCACTCACCGTCGGTTATGGCGCGCTCCCGGAACCGTCCCGCCCTGCGAAGATCGGGCCTGAGCTCGGTTTCGGCTGGGTGCTGGGTGATGCGCTTGAAGAGCCGGTGCTGCTCATCAAATGCGCGTGGGGCGGCAAGAGCCTCGCGGTCGACTTTCGTCCGCCGAGCGCGGGGCGTCCGCCATACTCCCTTGGCGCGAAGCAGGACGCCGCCGTCGCGCAGGACCCGGCGATCGTCGGGCGGCATTACCGGGAGATGATCGCGCTCACGCGGGCCGCGCTCGCCCGGCTCCCGGAGCTCGTGCCCGACAGCGACGGCCGGTTCGTGCTCGCCGGCTTCGCGTGGCACCAGGGATGGAACGACCGCGTCAACGACAAGTTCACGGCCGAATACGAGGCGAACCTGGCTCACTTCATCCGGGACGTGCGGCGCGAGTTCGGTTTACCGGCGCTTCCCTTCGTCATCGGAGAGACCGGCATGACGGGTCCGACTGAAAATCATCCCCGCGCCCTCGCCCTCATGCGGGCGCAGGCGGCGGTGGCGGCCCAACCGGAATTCAAGGGTAACGTTGCGTTCGTCGGCACGAAGGCGTTTTGGCGCGACGTCGTGGACTCCCCCAACAATCAAGGCTACCACTGGAACTCCAACGCCGAGACCTACACGCTCATCGGAGAGGCGATGGGCGGGGCCATGATGCGACTGCTAGGTCCGGCGTCGCCTCCCTGAGGCGGGGCCGGTGCGGCCGTTCCGTGGCGTCGCTCAGCTGCCCGGCGTCACCGTGCGCTTGAACTCCTCGATCGCGCTCCGCATCGCGGCGGTGATCTCCGGTTTCTCCAACGACAGGTCGCGGGTCTCCTTCATGTCGTCCTTCAGATGGTAGAGTTGAGCCTCGCCGTTTTTCAGGATCATCTTCCAGTCGCCGCGCCGCATCGCAGTGCCGAGCTTGGGCTCATAGCCGAAAAAAAGGTCCCGCGCCGGCAACTCCTCCCGCGCCAGCCAATGCCTCCGGAGGCTGATGCCGTCCAGATTCGGTGGCGCTTCCGCGCCGGCCCCCGCGATCTCCACGAGGGTGGGGAATAGGTCGAACCCGGCGATCAAGGCATCCGAGCGCGTTCCCGCCTTGATCCTGCCTGGCCACCAGGCGACCGCGGGCACGCGATGGCCCCCTTCGTAATGACTGAACTTGGTGCCCCGGTAGGGCCGGGGTTGCGGGGGCATCCCCACGTCCCCGTTGTCCGACCAGAAAAACACCAGGGTGTTCTCCGCCAGGCCGAGGTCTCCGAGGGCGTCGAGTAGTCGCCCCACGCTTTGGTCGAGGTCCCCGATGAGCGTCCGGTAACGCGCGCGGTTGACCTCGCCGACGCTGTTTTGCTTCCAGTCTGCCGCGCGGGTCTCCGGCGTGTCGGCGCGCGTCTGGTACGGGTTGTGCACCGCCTGGTGGCCGATGTGCAGGAAGAACGGTCGGTCCCTGTGCCGCTTGATGAAGTCCACGCTGCGCTCGGTGATGATGTCGGTCGAGTAGCCCTCGACGTTCTCCACCTTGAGGCCGTTGCGCCAGTTCTGGTGCCGATGGTAATCCGCGCCGCCGTGCAGGAAGCCGACGAATTCATCGAAACCGAGGCGGGTCGGGTTCGATTCGTCCACATGCCCGCAATGCCACTTGCCGAACAAGCCGGTCGCGTAGCCGGCCTTCCGCAGCGCCTTCGCCAGGGTCGGAGTCTCCGGCGCCAATCCTTTTTCCGACGGGTCGCGGCCCACGATCACATCCACGATGCCGGCCCGTTGCTGGTAGCGTCCCGTGTGGAAGGCCGCGCGGGTGGGGCTGCAGACGGAGGAGTTGGAGTGGAAATCCGTGAACATCATCCCCTCCCGCGCCATCCGGTCGATCCGCGGCGTCCGCACCCAGCCGTCGTATAGGCTGATGTCACCGCAACCGAGGTCGTCTGCGAGAATGACGATGAAGTTCGGCGCGCGTTCCGCGCGGGCTGCCTGCGCGCCGGCCGACGCGGCCACCATCAGAAGCAGGGAAATAATGAGTATCTTCATAGTGCCAGCGGTTCGTGGAGGACGCTACGCGGGCCGAGGTTCCCCGGAAAGACGTAAAGCGGGTGTCGGCGGCCGATGCCTTGGCCCCGTAAGGCCGCCACGAGGGGACCGATGGCATTCAGGTCCGGGCGTTGACCGGGTTAGGCGCCGGTGGCACGGTCGCTTCAACGTTCCGATGCCCCTCGGTTTTTCCTCTTCCCGCCACGTGCTCCTCGTCGTCGTTGGCGCGTGGGCGCTCCTTCCCTCGGCCCGCTCCGCCGGTGAATGGCAGGCGTTGTTCGACGGCGGATCGACCGCGGCGTGGCGCACGTTGGGTAAGTCCGCGGAGGCTCCGGTGGCCTGGCGGGTGGAAGAGGGGGCCCTCGCGTGGGTCAAGGGCGGCGGCAACCTCGCGACGCGCGAGTCTTACGCCGATTTCGAGTTGGAGTTGGAATGGAAGATCTCGCCCGGTGGGAATAGCGGGGTGTTGTTCCGCGTCGATCCCGCCGCCGCGCGGCCGCCGATGAGCGGGCCGGAGATCCAGATCCTCGACGACGCCACCCGCAAGGACGGGCGGGGGCCGCTGACCGCCGCCGGCGCCCTCTACGCGCTTTACGCCCCAAAGGCCGCGGCGGCCAGGCCGACGGGTTCATGGAACCTGCTGCGCCTGCGCGTGCAGGGCGGACGCGTGCAGTCGTCGCTCAACGGTGTGGCGACGGTCGACGCCGAGATCGGCAGCGCGGACTGGAACCAGCGGGTGGCGGCGAGCAAGTTCGCGCCCCATCCCGCCTTCGCCAAGGCTCCCGCCGGCGTGATCGTGCTGCAGGATCACGGAAACCCCGTCTGGTTCCGGAGCATCCGGATCCGGCGCCTGTGAACGGCGCCGGGCGCGCTTTCAGAAGCGGCCCGTGATGCCGGCGACGATCTTCAGCGGGAACTTGCGGTTGTTGATCACGCGGTCGGGGTAGGCCGCGTAGACGGTGTCGAGGTCGACCGAAAACATGTTGTCGAGGTCGAGGAAGAGGCTGGCGTTGCGGGTCACGGCGTAGCGCGACTTCCACACCCAGGTGATCTTCTCCTTCTGGTACTGCACGAGCGCGGGCGTCGCCGAGTTGGCGACGAGGTAATTGCCGCGGTAGATCGCCTGCAGGCGGAGGTCGAGGCCGCGGCCGCGGTAGCTGAGGCCGAGGTTGCCGGACTTGTTCACGAAGCCCGGCAGGCTGTTGTTCGTGAGCACGGTGGTTCCGCCGTAGTTCCCCTCGGTGCGCAACGCGGTGTAGTTCGCGCTGAGGCCGAAGCCCTTGGCCCAGCCGGGCAGGAACGTGAGCTGCTGCTGGTAGTTGAACTCGAGCCCGTCGATGCGCGCCGAGCCGCCGTTGCGCTGCGTGGTGAGCGTGTAGCCGGCGTAAAGCCCGTCGAAGCCGTTGTCCTGCCCGTTGCCGATGATCTGGCTGCTGTCGGTGTAGATGTAGTCGCGGATGTCCTTCCGGAACGCTCCGACCGAAAGCACGCCCTGCGGGCGGAAGTAGTACTCGGCCGTGAGGTCGTAGTTGTCGGCGTTCTGCGGCCGGAGGTTCGGGTTGCTCGCGGTGACGCGCAGCGTGTCGTCGTTCACCTGGTCGTTGGGGATGATGGAACCGAAGCCCGGGCGGCCGACGCCGGTGGACCAGCTGGCGCGCGTGACGAGATTGGCGAGCGGCTCGTACTTCAGGTGCACGCCCGGCAGCACGACGCGGTAGCGGCCTTCGTTCGTGGCGCGACCGCCGTACTGCGCCTCGGCGCGGCGGATGGCCTCGGCGTCCGTGACCGGTCCCGTCCAGGCCGCGCGGCGCGCCTTCTCGGCGGGCGAGATGTAATTCAGCGGACCCTCGCCCGAGACTCGGGTGTCCTCGACGCGCACGCCGGTGAGGAGGGAGACGGATCCGAGGCGCGCCTGGCCCATGACGTAGGCGGCGGCGATGCGTTCCTCCACGAACTTCAGCGCCTGCAACGCGGTGGGTGCCCCAAAGGCGACGTCTTCCTTCCAGTAACGCGGATTCTCCGCGAGATGGCGGGCGAGGCCGTAGGGGTTGGGCCAGACGGGGGCGCCGCCGCGGGAGCCGTAGGCCTCGGCTTCGTCCTTACGGTGGTAGCCGGTCACGTCGGTGAACTGCCCGATGCCGGTGTTGTCGTCGGCGGTGCCGAGGACGCCGTCGGCGCCGGTCCAGTTCCAGCGGCGGTTGTAGCCCCACAAGTCGCGCTGCTGGCGCTTCACGTTGAAGCCGGTCTTGAGGAAGGCGGGCACGGCGAGGCGCAGGTCCTTCTTCGCGTCGAGCTTGGCGGCCATGACCTCATCGGTGCTCCGCTTGTCGTTCTGGGTGATCAGGAGGTTGGTGTAGTTCTCGAGGTTGTAGATGTCGGGCCCCTCGGTCTGGCGGACGATCGGGTTCATGCCGTCCTGCGAACGGTCAACGGTCCAGCCGATGCCGCCGAGGCGGAGCGTCACCACGTTCTGGGGCACGCCGTTGTAGGCTCCGGCGTTGGAGTAGGAGAGGCTGTAGTCGAGCGAGAGGCCGTCGAACCGGTGGCGTACCGTGGGCTGGAACAGGTACGTGCGGCCGGAGTTGTCCCAGGCGTTCACCGAGATCGTGTTGGTTGAAAGCGTGGGGTGGGCGAAGACGCGCGTGACGCCGTCGGCGTAATTCGGGTGGATATAGCCGCCGCCGGTGCGGCGTCCCGCGGCGTCGACGGTGGCGAGGACGTTGGGCGTCGCGGCGGTGGGCACGCCGACGGTCGCGAGCGTGCTGAGGCGGGTGTCGGGGTTCTCGAAATAGTAGTTGTAGGAGAGGCTGACCGAGACCGTCGTGCGCGGGCTCCATCGGTAGTCGACCTTGAGGCCGCTGGCCACGCGGGAGCGGGTGGCGTTCTCCACGCGGCGGCCCATGGAGAAGTTGAAGGCCTGTCCGGGATCGTTGCGCCGTTCGAAGGATTGCAGCGTCGTCGAACCGGCGCCCGGCTGGCTGTGGACCGTGCCCGTGAGCGTGATGCCGAGGTTCCGTTTATCGCCGTAAACGTCGGAGTAGCTGAAGTTCATCGAGGGGCCGAAGCCCTCGACCGGCGCCTTCCAGGTCGGTGCCGAGGCCTTGTAGGTCGGGCGCGTGATGAAGCCGAGCGTGTAGGTGAAGACACGCGGCACCGCGCGGTCGAAGGCGCTCTTCGTGACGAGGTTCACGCTGCCTCCGATCGAGGCGCCGTCCATGTCGGGCGTCGGCGCCTTCGTCACCTCGATCGTCTCGATGTTGCCCAGCGAGGCCTGGTCGAATTCGAAGGCGCGTCCGCCGTTGGCCGACTGCGCGCTGGCGACCTGCAGTCCGTCCATCGTCACCGCGTTGAGGTCGGGGCCGACGCCGCGGATGCTCACCTGGCGCACGTCGTGGCCGTTGTAGTTGGCGGTGATGCCGGCGATGCGCTGGAGCAGGTCGCCCACGTTGCCGTCGGCGACGTTGCCGAAGGTGTCGGACGAGACGATCGCCTTCACGTTGGGAGCCTGGCGCTGGAGCGTTTCGGCGAGGGCCGTGCCCTCGCGTTCGCCGGCGACGGTGAACTTGTCGAGCTTGTAGACCTCCGCGGTGAGGGCGAAGTCGCGGGTGACGCGCTGGCCGGCGGCGGCGCCCACGGTGACGCGCTGCGGGTCGAGACCGGTGAAGCTGGCGACGACCGTGACTTCGCCGCCCGCGGGCACCGCGAGCTCGAAGCGCCCCTCGCGATCGGTGACGGCGGAGCGTGCCGTGCCCGCGACCGACACGGAGGCCCCCTCGAGGAAGGCGCGGGTGGCGGCGTTGCTGACCTGGCCGGTGAGGATCGCGTCGGCCGCGCCCAAGGAAATCGGCGCGAAGCAGGCTAGGGCGAGCAGGAGGACGGAGGGGAAACGTTTCATGGCGTGCGGGGTGAGGGTTTCGATCCGCGCGAGGTTGCTGGGAATCCGGCGGCGGACGCAAGCGAGTCCCCCAGCCGAAAACCAATCCAGCCACCGAGAGACTCGAAGAGACGCGGATGAAACCCAGTGCGTACGAAACTGCGGAAACCCAGCGCTCAGCGGACTGCCAGATTCGATTTGGTGCGTGAACAAGGCGCCTCGCCGCGGCTTGGTGGGTGATCTGACCCGCTGGACCGCGACTTCGCCCCGACTGCGGGCGTAGCGACCGACTCAAGTATTGTGCCCTCTAGGGGTATCCGGGCCCGACTTACCGCCGCCGATCAATGCGCAGCTGGCGCGGCGAGGGGGCTGCTGCGGGAAGTCGGCTCAGCGTTGCTTCGGCAGGTGCATGGACCCGTCGAAGAACAGCATGCCGATTTTCTCGGGGTTGCGCGCGTCGGGGGTGGGGAACGAAACGTACGTCTTCGTCTGTCCGTCCGCGAAGGTGAGGGTGATCTGGTAGCCCTCTCCCTTCCATTTTCCGTCCACCGGGACCCGCGCGCTGCCGGCGGTCGCTACGGTTTCCTTCGTCTCATTGCGGAGCGAGGCAGCCAGGCTCCAGGAAAAGGTTCCGTCGGGGCGCAGCGTCAGGCCGGAGACCGTCATCGCTCCGCCCGAGCCGGTGGAGAAGGCGGTGCCACCTTCGAAATATCCGGAGACCTTGGACCAGTCGGGCTTGGCGATCGCACTGAAGATGCCTCCGTCCCAGGCGAAGCCCGTCCCTGATTCCCCGGGCTCTAGCTTCGACTCGGTCACCTTCCCGTCGGACCATTTCACGGTCATCTTCCCATCCGCGAACGAGCGGCGGCCTTGGCGGCGCGAACTGCGTTCCAACTCAGCCGTGGAGAAGAAGCCGCCGGGTGATTCAAAGACCCGGCCGTCGGCCGTGAAGTACCACAACAGCTGCTCCAGGCTATTGGTAAAGATCCAGAAGCGCGTCATGAAGAACAACCCGACGGGACCTTCGGCGGTGAGGCGGGCAGCTTCGGGAAGCGCGCCGGCGGCGGTGTCCTTTGCCTTGGTCGGAAGCGGTGCCTTGGCGGCGGCCGGGGTTTTGGGCGCGGGGACCTGCTTTGGTGCAGCGATGGGCGCGGCTGCGGGCACGCGGTTGGCGATCTCCCGGAAGCGTGGCAGGTCGCGGATGCGCGCGAGATCCTCGTCGCCGAGCAGCAGTTCGCGGTCCTTGAAGCCGATGCGCACGGCCGTATCGAGGGCATCGAGCGCGAGTTCGGTGAAGCCTAGGCGCGCCTCGGCGCACGCGAGGTTGTAGCGGTGCCGCGGCTCCCTCGGCTCCCGGTCGATCAGCTGGGCGATCAAGGTGCGGGCGCGGGCAAAGTCGCCCGCCCGGGCGAGTGCCGCTAGTTGGGATTCGTCCTGCGCGGCAAGGAAAGCGGTGAGCGCCCACGTCAGGAGCAGGAACCGGGGCAGACGAGCGAGGGAATGCCTAAGGGGCATGGTCGAGGATATGACGACAGGAGGAGGGCGACTGGTGCCTCACGCTGCAAGCCGCTGTCGGGAAGTCGGGGCGGGTTTCGGCCGCGCCGGCCAATTCATTCGACTTGGCGCCGTTCGCCGCCCAAGAAGTCAGTTCCCGCGGCGCCGCTGCGGACGCACCTGCCCACCCATGAACCAACCCATCCGTTCCGTTGCCGCCCCCGCCGTCTTCGCGGCCGTCCTCGCCCTGCTTGCCTCCACCCGCGCCGACGCGCAGGCCGTCGCTCCCGCCGGAAACGCCGCCAAGTCCGGCGATACCGTCAAACTGGAGGCGTTCACCGTCACCGGCTCCAACTTCAAGCGCCTCGACCAGGAGAACGTGCTGCCGGTCACGGTGTTCAACCTTGAGGCAATGGAGGTGCGCAACGCGCTCACGCCGGTCGAGATGCTCACCGCGCTGCCGCAGATCACCAATCTCCCGCTCAACGAGTCCCAGAACGGCGGCGCCAACTCCCGCGGTGACAACGCCAACGTCAACCTCCGCGGCATCGGCGCCGGCAGCACGCTCGTCCTCCTGAACGGCCGTCGCGTCGCCCCGCACCCTATCACGTCGAACGACGGCGGCGTGCCGGCGTTCTACGCCAACGTCAACCAGCTGCCGACGCAGGGCCTCGAGCGCATCGACGTCCTGCGCGACGGCGCGTCCTCGATCTACGGCTCCGATGCCGTCGCGGGCGTCATCAATTACATCACGCGGCGCGACTTCCGCGGTACCGACGTCCGCACGCGCCTAGGAGCGCCGGAACGCGGCGGCGGCGAGAACCTCCAGGTCACGCTGACGCACGGCCGCGACTTCGCGGGCGGCAAGGGCCGGCTGCTGATGACCTTCGACTACTTCTGGCGAGACGAGATCGCCTACCGGCAGCGCAGCTTCACGCGCGAAGCCAACCACACCGCGCAGGCGCCCGCGGGTTTCAACGCCCTTGGCGGCTCCTTCGACGGCCGTTCGGCCGTAAGCATCTACCCGTCGTTCCGGATCGGGTCATCGACCGCGGCCAACTTCCTGCGGCCGATCAACGGCACGCTCACGTTCACCACATCCTCGCCCACCGCGAGCGTCGCCGCCCGCGCCGCCAGCCCCGAGTTCTTCACCAATATCAACAGTTACCAGAACACCGGCCACAATAAGACCGACCGCCACAACTGGTTCACGGGAGTCGAGTATGACCTCGGCGATCGGGTCACGGCCTTCGCCGACTTCTCCCTTTATCACTCAAGCGCCTTCCTGCTGCGCCAGCCGGTTCAGCTCAACGCCCCGGGTTCCGACCAGTTCGCGCCCATGAACGTGAACAACCCATTCAATCCCTACGGTTCGCGCTTCTACAGCCCGACGGGCGCGCCCAATGCCGATGGCACGCCGCGCCTCACCGGTAACCCGCAGGCCGTCACCATGGTCTCGGTGCTCCTGCGCGACGTGGGACCGGAGAACATCAACGTCCGCTCCGGCGTGTACCGGGGTGTCGCCGGTCTGCGCGGCAAGCTGCCCGGAGGCTGGTCCTGGGAATCCGCCGCGCTTTACACCCGCGCGTACACCTCCGACGTCTCCAACAACGGCGCCCGTGAGTCCCTCTTCCAGCAGGCGCTGCAGCGCACCGACGCGACGGCCTTCAACCCGTTCGGCGTCACCTTCCGCGTTTCCGGCAACGCCGTGGTGCCTGATCAGCCTTACACCAATCCGAGCTCGGTGCTCGACACCTTCGTGAAAGTCTGGCGCCACGACGGCTTCAGTGCGATCGCCAGCCTCGACGCGCGCGCCAGCGGCCCGATCCTGCGTTACTGGGGCAACACGGCGGCGCTCGCCGTCGGCGCCGAGTACCGCCGTGAGCAGTTCCTCGACACCCGCCCGGCCTACGTCGGCAGCAACCCGCCGGGCGTCGGCCTCAACGTCGACGACAATGACTATCTCGTGGCGTCCTACGCGCCCGACTCTACCGGAAATCGCAAGGTCTCCAGCGCCTACGCCGAGGTCGTGCTTCCGATCGCGGCCCCCTCGCACAAGCTGCCGCTGCTGCACTCGCTCGAACTCACCGGTTCCGCCCGCCACGAGCGCTACAGCGATTTCGGCAACACCACCCGGCCCAAGGCCGGCCTCAACTGGAAGCCCTACCGCGGCCTCATGGTGCGCGCTTCCTACAACCAGGGATTCGCGGCGCCCAACCTGCCCACGCTTTACGCACCCACCCGTTTCACGGTCGACAGCGCCCCGGGCCAGACCGACGTCTACCGCAACCAGACCGTGGGGAACGCGATCTACGTGATGAAGCGCTTCTCGACGGGCAACCTGGAGCTGCAGCCCGTCACCTCCGTCGGCAAGAGCGCGGGCGTCGTCCTCGAGGTGCCCGGCATCAAGGGCCTCACCGTCACCGCCGACTACTGGCAGATCGACCAGTCCAACGTCATCGGCAGCTACTCCGACGCGCAGCTCTTCAACAGCGACGCCGCCAAGCTCAACGCCTACACCCAGTCTCAGCTGGCCGCCGGCCGCACGATCTCGCAGATCGACGTCGGTTCCGGCACCGCCGCCTACAAGGGCGATCCTGCGATCGTGCGCACCGCGCCGACCGCCGCCGACGTGGCGGCCTTCGCCGCTTACAACGCCGGCAAGCCTGCCAGCCAGCAGGCCGCGGTCGTGGGCACCATCCTGTCGCGCAGCATCCAGTTTCAAAACCTCGCCAAGGGCTACGGCAGCGGTGTCGACCTCAGCTTGAGCTACCAGATCCCCGCCGAGCGGCTGGGCCGCTTCTCGCTCAGCGCGGACTGGTCCTACCTCGCGCGCAACTACCAGCTGCGCGACGTGCCGGACCGCAGCCCCGACTTCATCGAGCGTCTCAACGTCGAGGGTGCCACGCGCTGGCGCGGCACCACTTCCGTCAACTGGCGCAAGGGTCCTTGGTCCGCCGGGCTCAGCGGTTACTACATCGGGCGCTTCGCCGACTCCGCCTCGATCACCGCCGCCGCCTATGAGTCCCTCGGCATGCCCGGCTACGTCTCGAAGCAGTTCGACAGCGGCCGCTTCCTCTACCGCTACGTGGTGAGCGAAGTCATCACCTACAACGCCTTCGTCGGCCATCGCTTCGGCGCGCAGGCGCCCCGCTGGCTGCGGCAGACCGGCGTCCGTCTCGGCGTGACCAACCTCACCGACCGCGAGCCGCCGCTCACTTCCGGCGCGATCGGCTATTCTCCGTCCGTGCACGGCGCCCTTTTCCCGGGCCGCATCTGGACGCTCGAGCTCACCCGGCGCTTCTGAGCACGTTAGCCGGCTGCTCCTTCGCCCGCCGGCCGCCGGCTGGCGGCGAAGGAGCTCCCGACGCCGTTCGCTTCGATGCGGGAGAACTATTCCGTTGACAGGGGTTCAGCCCAGGGATGCCTTCACGCCTTTTATGAAAGTCGTCTCCTCCATCAAATCGGCGAAGAAGCGTCACCCTGCCTGCCAGGTGGTCCGTCGCCGCGGCAAGATTTACGTCATCAACAAGGTCGAGCCGCGTTACAAGGCCCGCCAAGGCTAACTCCCTGTCACTGCGATGAAAGCACAAGGTCATCCCGCTCTGAACAACGTCTGCTTCCTGGATATCGGCACCGGCCGTCGCTTCCTCACGAAGTCGACCATGAAGTCCGCCCGCAAGGAACAGATCGATGGCGTAGAGTACCATGTCGTCGTCCGCGACGTCACCATGGACTCCCATCCGGCCTACACCGGTGAGAAGCGCCTGGTCGACACCGCCGGCCGCGTCGAGAAGTTCACCTCCAAGTTCAAGCGCGGTCGGAAGTAATTCCGCCTCCAGTCGCCGAGACTTTCCGCCCTCCGGTCAAACCGGAGGGCTTTTTATTGTCCGCGTTTTTTTCCGTGTCATCCGCCGGCCGCGCCGGCATTCCTCCGCGCTCCCTTCCCATGCGCATCCATCCTTTCCAGGGCCTCGTGCCCGTGCCGACCCACGCGTCTGAAGTCGCCTGCGTGCCCTATGATGTCGTCAACGCCGCCGAGGCGGCCGCGCTCGCCGCGGGCCGGCCGCGGAGCCTGCTGCATGTCGACCGGGCCGAGATCGGCCTGCCGCCGGACACCGATCCGTACAGCGACGCGGTCTACGCCCGCGCCCGCGCCAACTTCGAGTCCCTGCAACAGTCCGGCGTCCTCGTGCGCGAGACGGGGCCGTGCCTCTACGTCTACCAGCAGCGGATGGGGGATCACGTACAGCGCGGTCTCGTCGCCGGCTGTCATGTCGACGATTACGACTCCGGCCTGATCAAGAAGCACGAGAAGACCCGCAAGGATAAGGAGGACGACCGCACTCGGCTCATCGACACGCTCGGTGCCGACACGGGACCGGTGTTCCTCACGTACCGCGATGATGCGGCCGTCAACGCCCTCGTCGAAGCCAAGGTAAAGGCGGCGCCTCTGCACGACTTCACCGCGCCCGACGGGATCCGACACACGGTGTGGCGCATCGCCGGCGGAGCCGACTGGGTGCGTGCGTTTGGGGCGGTGCCGGTGACGTACATTGCCGACGGACACCATCGTGCGGCCAGCGCGGCCCGCGTCGCGCGGATGCGCCGCGAGCGCAACCCGCGCCACGCGGGCACCGAGGAGTACAATTGGTTCCTCTGCGTCCTCTTCCCGGCGAGCGAGCTGAAGATCCTGCCCTACAATCGCCTCGTGCTCGACCTGAACGGACTTTCTCCGGCGGATTTCCTCGCAAAGGTGAAGTCGCTCTTCGGGCTCGTGGAAAACGCGAATCCCAGCCCAGCCCGCGTCGGCGAGGTCAGCATGTACCTCGGCGGACGTTGGTACGGGCTGCGGTGCGTCGCGGATCCCGCGGCCGACCCCGTCGCGCGGCTCGACGTCAGTGTGCTGCAGGACCGGTTGCTCGGCCCCGTGCTGGGGATCGCCGATGTCCGCACCAGCAAGCGGATCGACTTCGTCGGCGGCATCCGCGGCACGGGCGAATTGCAGCGGCGGGTCGACTCCGAGGGCGGCGTGGCGTTCTCGATGTATCCGGTGACGTTGGCTCAGCTGATGGACATCGCGGACGCCGGCCAGATCATGCCGCCGAAGAGCACGTGGTTCGAGCCCAAGCTGCGCTCGGGGCTCTTCATCCACACCTTCTAAGCCGACGGGGAACGAGGGGCCCTCGGTGCCGCCGCACAGCTTGATCGCGTCCGCCGCTCCGGCAGTGGACATCCCGCCCGGGCTGATCGCGCCCTTCGCGCTGCTGCTCCTTTTGATCGCGGTCATGCCGCTCGCGCCGGCGCGGCTGAAGCACTTGTGGGAACGCGGTTACCCGCTGGTGGCGCTGGGACTCGGCGGGGCGGTGGCGGCGTGGTACCTGCTGCGGATGCCCGGTGGCGGCACGCTGCTCGCGCACACGGGTTCGGAGTACCTGTCGTTCATCATCCTCATCGGCTCGCTCTTCACGGTGGCGGGCGGGATTCACATCCGCGTCCGCGGCGAGGCGACGCCGGCGGTGAACGTCGCTTTCCTCGCGGTGGGTGCGGTGGCGGCGAACTTCATCGGCACGACCGGTGCCTCGATGGTGCTGATCCGGCCGTGGATCCGGATGAACAAGGTACGCGTGAGCGGCTTCCACGTCGTCTTCTTCATCTTCATCGTCTCGAACCTCGGCGGCGCGCTGACCCCGATCGGGGATCCGCCGCTCTTCCTCGGCTACCTGCGCGGCGTGCCGTTCTTCTGGCTGATCGAGCGCGTGATGGGCCCGTGGCTCATGGCGTTGGGGCTGACGCTTGCCGCCTTCTATCTGATCGACCTGCGCAGTTTCCGGCGGATGCCGCGCCGCCTGCAGGCGGAGGCCTCGCAGGAGGCCGAGACCTGGCGGGTGGACGGCGCGGGCAATGTCCTGCTCCTCGGCGTAATCATCGCGGCTGTCTTCCTGCCTGATCGCTGGTTCCTGCGGGAGGCGGTGATGCTGGCGGCGGCGGCGGCGAGTCATCGGCTCACGCCGCGCGCGGTGCACGAGGCGAACGCCTTCGGGTTCGGTCCCGTGAAGGAGGTCGCGTTCCTTTTCGCGGGCATTTTCACGACGATGATGCCGGCGCTCGGTTACTTGGAGCAGCACGGCCGTGAATTCGGTTTCACCGCGCCGTTGCAGTACTATCTCGCTTCGGGGGCGCTTTCGGCGGTCTTGGACAACGCCCCGACCTACGTGAATTTCCTGCAGCTGGCGCAGTCGACCGCCGCGGCGACTAATCCGGCGGCCTTCGCGGGGCTGGCCGGGCCGGACGCGGTGCGTGTGCTCCTCGAGGTGCAGCCGCTCTACGTCGTGGCCGTCAGCCTGGGGTCCGTGTTCTTCGGTGCGATGACTTACATCGGCAACGGCCCTAACTTCATGGTGAAGTCAATTGCCCACGATGCGGGCGTGCACTGCCCGACGTTTTTCGGGTACATCGTCCGCTACAGCTTACCGGTCCTGCTGCCGGTGCTGCTGCTTACCGGCTGGCTCTTTCTGTGACGCGGGTCGCGGGCCTCAGGGGAAAAGGCCTCGGCTCTGCTTGGCGTCGGCCACGCGCTGGATGCCGAGCGTGAGGGCGGCGAGTCGGCGGCTGAACTTGAACTTCCGCCGCTGGGCCTCGACGGCGTCACTCGCCCGGTCGAGCAGGGCGAACAACTTCGTGAGGACCTCGTCGCGGGTCCAATAGTAGTTCGATAGGTTCTGGAGCCACTCGAAGTAGGAGACGATCACGCCGCCCGAGTTGCACAGCACGTCGGGGATGAGCTCGATGTCGCCCCGTTCCTCCAGCACGCGGTCGGCGCCGTTGGTGGTGGGGCCGTTGGCGCCCTCGGCGATGAGCCGGCAACGCAGGCGGGGGGCGTTCTCCTCGGTTATCACGCGCTCGAGGGCGCAAGGCGCGAGCACGGTGCACTTGAGCTCGAGGAGTTGATCGTTCGTGACCGGTTCGCCGCCGTCGAAATCGAGCAGCACCTTCTGGGATCGCACGTAGGCGAGCGCTTTCTCGAGGTTGATGCCCTTCGGGTTGTGGATGCCGCCGGTGTAGTCGGAGATCGCGATGATCTTCGCCCCGTAATTGCGCAGCGCCAGGGCCGTCTCGCTGCCCACGTTGCCGAAGCCCTGCACGGCGACGGTGGCCTTGGATACGGGCACCTTCATCGCCTCGAGGTATTTTCTCGCGAGGTACGCGACACCCGCGCCGGTGGCCTCGCGGCGGCCCTCGGACCCACCGAGCGAGAGTGGTTTCCCGGTCACCACCGCGCTCGCGACGTGGCCCGCGTGGTTGGAGTAGGTATCCATCATCCACGCCATGATGCGTTCGTTGGTGCCGACGTCGGGCGCGGGGACGTCGACCTGGGGGCCGACGAAGTTCACCATCTCCTGCATGTAGCGCCGCGAAAGGTGCTCGAGCTCGCTCTCGGTGAGCTGGTTGGGATCGACGATGACGCCGCCCTTGGCTCCGCCGTAGGGCAGTCCGACGAGCGAGGTCTTCCAGCTCATCCACATCGCGAGGGCGGCGACTTCGCCGAGGGTCACATTCTGGTGGAAACGGATCCCGCCCTTGGAGGGTCCGGTGGAGAGGTTGTGCTGCACCCGGTAGCCCTCGAAGACCGTGACGCTGCCGTCGTGCCGCCGCACGGGCAGGGAAACCGCGAGGCAACGGCGGGGATACTTGGTGCGGTCGCGGATCGCTTCGGGGAGGTTGATCGCGTCGGCCGCCTTGTCGAATTGGCGGCACGCCATCCGGAAGACGTCGGAATCGTAGAGGCTGGAGACGATGGCTTTGGACATGCTCTGTTCGGTTTGGCGGGAGTCTGTCCCCGCGGCGCCGTTCCCGCAAACGACATAAGGGCGGCCGGTGCGTAGTTACGCGGCCTTATCGCCGTCGGATGCGCGGCGAATGTACGCTGCAAGCCCCGCGTGCGGACGTGTTTGCGTTTCCCGGATCCGGGGTGGCAACGTTGGTCGTGGCGATCGAGACCCTCTTCTCGGGAATCACCGGCTGGCTGACCCGCCGGCTGGCCGGGGCGGGATTGGCCGCGTTGGCGGCGGCGGCCGTTTACGGGGCCTGGCTCTACCTGCGGCAGGAGGCTTTGCAGGAGTGGGAGCGGCGCGGCCGGCTGGAAACGGCGCTGGCAGACCGCGAGAAGGTCGGTCGCGCGCGCGAGTCGCTGGTGCGGCGCACGGTGGCTTTGGAAGCGGAGGTGGTCGCGCAGGAAGCGGTGCGGCGGCAGGCGGAAGCGGAGATCGCGGAACTGCGGGCGGCGCAGGGTTGGTGGGATCGCTGGTTCGGCGACCCGGCGAAGCGCGCCGGGCAGGCGGAACGGATCGGGCGGGCTGAAGCCCGTCGCGACGAGGCGGGGGCGCGACTCAAGGCAGCGCGGCAGTCCTTGGAGCAGGCCGGCTGGGAGCGGGAGGGCATCGAGGCGGCGTGGCGGCGGATCAATGAGGAGGTCGGCTTCCTTGAGCGGGAACGTTCGTGGCTCGTGCGGCAGCTGGGCGCCATCTGGGAACGCGTGCGATGGTACGTGGTGGGCGGAGCCGCGCTCTACCTGCTCGGACCGTTGCTCTGGGCGCTGCTGCTTTACCACGGCTTCGCGCCGCTGGCGTCCGGCGGCGCGCCGCTACGGTTTGCTGCGGAAGTTTCCGACGTCTCGGCCTACGAAGTGGGGACGGGAGGCGTGACGTTGGAGCTCCAGCTGAATCCGGGTGAGCGGCTGCTGGTGCGGGAACGTCACTTGCAGGCCTCGGACGAGGACCTTGGGCGGGGCACGCGGTTTGTCTTCGACTGGCGCATGCCCTTCACGTGTCTCGCCTGCGGGCTGGTGGAATTGGTGGAGTTGCGGCACCGACGGGGGGAGAGCGCCTCGCGCGTCACGCTTTCGGGAGGATGCGATCGGCACACGGAACTGGCGTTGGTCACCGTCCCCGAAGGGGCGTCGCTCATGCTCCGGCCGAGTTTCCTCGCCGCCGTGGTGGAAGGTCCCGCTGAGCGTCTGCGGGTTCGGCGGCACTGGCGCTGGGGGCGGTTGGCTTGGGTGACGGGAATGTTCCGGCACTTCGAATTCGTCGGACCGTGCTGGCTAGTGGTCGCCGGGGGACGCGGTGTGCGGGCCGAGCAGCTTGGACCCGGTTTCGGCGGCGAGGAGCGTGCCCGCCGCATCAACCGCGGCGCGACGATCGCCTTCTCGCCGGGACTGGGGTGCCGGCCGGTGCGCGCGGAAACGTTCTGGGCCTATTACCGCGGGATGAACCCGTTGTTTGATGATCTCTTCTCCGGCCGCGGCTTGTTGGTCGCCCAAGATGCCGTGCCAGAGGAGGAGACCGCCGCGGGCCGTCGCCGAGTTTCAGCGATCTGGGGCGGTGTACTGCGGCTGTTCGGACTCTGAGGTCGGCGCGCTTGTCGCCGCGCGCGCGGGGCCCCACGTTGCCGGGGATGACGTTCAAGCTCAGCTCGGAGTTCCAGCCGATGGGCGACCAGCCGCAGGCGATCGCGGGGCTGGTCGGCTCCCTCCGGGCGGGCAATCGGCACCAGACGCTGCTCGGCGTTACCGGCTCCGGGAAGACGTTCACCATGGCGAACATCATCGCGGAGCTCGGCCGGCCCGCGCTGATCATCTCCCACAATAAGACGCTCGCCGCCCAGCTGTATTCCGAGTTCCGGAATTTCTTCCCCGAGAACGCCGTCGAGTACTTCGTCAGCTACTACGACTATTACCAGCCCGAGGCCTACATTCCCTCGAGCGACACCTTCATCGAGAAGGACTCCTCGATCAACGAGGAGATCGAGCGCCTGCGGATCTCCGCGACCAGCTCGCTGGTCTCCCGGCGCGATGTGATCGTGGTCGCCAGCGTGTCGTGCATCTACGGCCTCGGCTCGCCGCAGGAGTTCACTGACCTGCGCATCGAGCTGAGGCGCGGCGCCCCGCTCGGGCGGCAGGCGCTGCTCGAGCGGCTGGTCGACAACCTCTACGAGCGGAACGACTACGAGCTGAAGCCCGGCCGCTTCCGCGTCCGTGGCGACGTCGTGGACATCATGCCCGCGTACCTCGAGAAGGGCCTGCGGGTGGAGTTCTTCGGCGACGAAGTCGACGGGCTCGCGGAGTTCGACCCGACGACGGGTTCGGTCACGCGTCCGCTGGAGCAGTTCGACCTGTATCCCGCCAATCAGTACGTGACCAGCCGCGGCAAGCTGGAGCCGGCACTGGCGGGGATCCGCCGCGAGCTGGACGAACGGGTCGCTTGGTTCGAGGAGCGGAAGAAGTACCTCGAGGCGCAGCGCATCCGCATGCGGACCAACTATGACCTCGAGATGCTGCAGGAGATGGGCTTCTGCAATGGCATCGAGAACTACTCGCGCCACCTCACGGGGCGGAAGGCGGGCGAGCGTCCTTTCTGCCTGATCGACTTCTTCCCGCGCGACTTCCTGCTCTTCGTGGACGAGAGCCACGCGACGCTTCCCCAGATCGGCGGCATGTACAACGGCGACCGCGCGCGGAAGGGGACGCTGGTCGACTTCGGCTTCCGCCTGCCCTCGGCCCTCGACAACCGCCCGCAGAGCTTCGCGGAGTTTGAGGAGGTCACCGGGCAGACCGTCTACGTCTCAGCCACCCCGGCCGAGTTCGAGCTGAAGCGTTCCACCGTCGTGGTGGAGCAGCTTATCCGGCCGACGGGACTGCTGGATCCCGAGATCACGGTGCGGCCCATCCGCGGTCAGGTGGAGAACCTGATCGGCGAGGCCCGTGCCGCGGCGGCCGCCGGCGAGCGTGTGCTCGTCACGACGCTCACCAAGCGCCTCGCCGAGGACCTCTCGAGCTACCTGCGCGAGGCCGGGATCCGCGTGGAGTACCTGCACTCCGACATCGACGCGATCGAGCGCGTCGAGATCCTGCGCAACCTGCGGCTGGGCAACTTCGACGTGCTCGTCGGGATCAACCTCCTGCGCGAGGGGCTCGACCTGCCCGAGGTGGCATTGGTGGCGATCCTGGACGCGGACAAGGAGGGTTTCCTCCGCAGCGAGACTTCCCTCATCCAGACCGCGGGGCGCGCGGCGCGCCACGAGAAGGGCCGGGTGATCTTCTACGCGGACCAGATCACGGAATCCATCCGGCGCACGCTCGAGGCCGTCGGTCGCCGGCGCGAACGGCAGATGGCGTACAACGCCGAGCACGGGATCACGCCGCGGGGCGTCCGGCGCGGGGCGCAGGCCAGCTTGGTTTCGCGGGATGCGGCGGACGATATCGCGGAGCCGGTGGTGGAGGAGGGCACGGAGGACGTCGCGGCGGTCATCGCGGAACTCGAGGAGGAGATGCAGGACGCCGCGGCCAAGCTCGAGTTCGAGCGGGCGGCGGTCCTCCGGGATCAAGTCGAGGCGCTTCGTTCAGGCGATTTCCGGAAGGCGGCCCGGCCGGCGGCGGGCGCACGGCGGGGCGGGGGCGCCGGACGCGGGAAGCGACGCGGTTGAAACAGGTGCCGGAGTTCAGGCGAGGGTCAGCCCAGCAATCGGCGCAGGTGGGGTTCCGATTCGCGCCAGGCGGACTTCAGTTCAGGCAGAAGTGCGATCCCGGCGGCGAGTCCGTCCTTGCGGGTGGAGGACTCGATGCTTTCCGCGGCTTGCCGGACCAACGATACGCCCAGGCTGGCGGCGCCTCCCTTCAGGCTGTGGGCCTCACGAATGAATCGCTCGACGTCCCCGCGCGCCGCCGCGGACTCGAGTTCGCGGATCCGGCCCGGGGCATCCTCGAGGAAAATCACGGTGACTTCCCGGACTACTGAGTCGCCACCTTCCGGATCGAGCGCGCGCAGGCCGGCGAGCGTCTCGGCATCGAGGGGCGGGACTTCGGGCATGGGGGGAGGATGAATCGCTCTTGCCGGCGCGCAACTCCGGACCCTGCGGGGGCCCGTTGCAGGTCGGGAGTTTAGGAACGTATCTTTGAATCACGATGCGTTGATATTTCGCTTGCCTGAGGTGAGCGGCCGCTGGTTTCGTCGCGGTTCAACCCGTTCCATCATGGCCCAATCATTCGTGTTCTCCTCCGAGTCCGTCGGCGAAGGTCATCCCGACAAGGTCGCCGACCTCATTTCCGACAGCGTGCTCGACGCCTGCCTCGCAGTCGACCGCTCCAGCCGCGTGGCCTGCGAGACGTTCGTGAAGTCGAACGTGGTCGTTGTCGGCGGCGAGATCACGATCCCCCGCCTGCAGGACAAGCGCACGGGCCGCACCCGCCCGCTCGAGGAGGCCATCAATCTCGGCAAGGTTATCCGCGATGCGATCCGCGACATCGGCTACGTGAACGACGACGACGTGTTCCACGCCGACTCTGTCTTCATCAACAATTACCTCACCGCGCAATCGGCCGACATCGCGCAGGGCGTCGACGCCCGCAAGGCCAAGGGCAAGAAGACCGCCGAGCAGGGCGCGGGCGACCAGGGCATCATGTTTGGTTACGCCTGCGACGAGACGCGCGAGCTGATGCCGACGCCGATCATGTTCGCCCACCGCCTGGGGCGGAAGCTCACCGAGATCCGCAAGTCAGGGAAGGTCTCTTGGCTGCGTCCCGACGCGAAGTCGCAGGTCTCAGTCCGGTATGAAGACGGGCGCCCGGTCGAGGTGGTCAATGTCGTCATCTCCACGCAGCACACGGCGGACGTCGCTCACGCGACCATCGAAAAGTTCCTCATCGAGAACGTCATCAAGAAGGTCATCGACGCGAAGCTCCTCACGCGGAACACCGAGTACCTCATCAACCCCACGGGCCGCTTCGTCATCGGCGGGCCGCAGGGCGACTCCGGACTCACGGGTCGCAAGATCATCGTCGACACCTACGGTGGCTGGGGCCGCCACGGCGGCGGCGCGTTCTCCGGCAAGGATCCGTCGAAGGTTGACCGCTCCGCCGCCTACATGGGCCGCTGGGTGGCCAAGAACATCATCGCCGCGGGCCTCGCGAAGCATGCCGAGATCCAGTTCGCCTACGCCATCGGCCACCCGCGCCCGGTTTCGGTCCACGTGAACACCTTCGGCACCGGCAAGGCCGGCGTCTCCGACGAGCGCATCACCGATGCGGTGCAGCGCGTGTTCAGCTTCAAGCCCGCTGAAATCGTGCAGCAGCTCGGCCTGCTTCGCCCGATTTACCGGCAGACCACCAACTACGGTCACTTCGGTAAGGCCGGCCTCCCTTGGGAGAGTACTGCCAAGGCCGCCGCCCTCCGCTCCGCGCTGCGCTGAGTTCTCCCGCCAACCCATCCAACACACCATGGCCACCGCCTCCAAGAAGACCGCCCGCAAGGGCGCGTCCCACGACTACCAGATCAAGGACATCGGCCTCGCCGAATGGGGACGCAAGGAGATCTCCATCGCCGAGCACGAGATGCCGGGCCTCATGTCCGTCCGCCGCAAGTTCGGGCCCAAGAGGCCGCTCGCCGGCGTCCGCATCACCGGATCGCTGCACATGACGATCCAGACGGCGG
>JACCDP011093131.1_pt1 | contig 54946 bp, 61 predicted proteins | sample 7445841 | NCBI WGS metagenome assembly JACCDP01 (sample SAMN15323441, study PRJNA562643) | freshwater metagenome | isolation source: river surface water | place: USA:Blue River Watershed | collected 2017-08-17 | reverse complement strand
TATCTGTAGATGCAATTGTAAAGTTAGGATATGTTCCTGAAATACTTACATTTGAACCTGCAGTTAAAACTACCGTTTGGTCAGGGGCAGAGTTTGTAATTGTTGGTGTAGCTCCTTCTCCTGTATTGTTCGCTAAAGTAATTCCTGTACCTGCTACTAAACTTGCTACATAGTTACCTGTTGTATCAGTTCCTAAAGCAACTGAGTCAGCAGCAATTGTAGCTGTTAATGTTACGCCAGCAGATCCGTCAAAAGAAACGTTACCGGTTAAATCACCACCTAATGTAATTGTCCTAGCAGTTTCTAATTTAGAAGCTGTAGAAGCATTACCTTGTAAAGATCCTGTTATAGAAGCTGCGTTAATTTTAGCAGCTGCAAAAGGTGCTAATTTAAAGGTAGCATGAGCAGTATTAATGTATATATCTGCATCCGGTTCTGGTCCGTAGTTTTCAAAAACTTTCCATGTACCTGCATCAGAAGCATCTCTAAAGAAACCTGCGTGATGATAAGTACCATCGTTATAGTTTCCTGCAAAACCCATATCTGGGTTAGTAGAATTACTACCACTGTTTAAATATAAGAAAGCATCTGCTACTTGTAAATTTTGTACACTTAATGATGTGTTAGATCCTGATACAAAAAGGTTACCATCTATAAAAACGTTTCCGTTGAATGTACCGTTATTAAAAGTAACATCACTAGTTGTACCTAATCCTACTGTTGTTGCAGTAATTGTACCAGATGTATTAGTAAAGTCAATTCCACCTTGTCCGGTAGTATCGTTAAATACTAAACCTGATTGGTAAGATCCTGTAGCAGCTTCAAGAGCAGCTAATCTATTATTTTGAGTAGTATTTAAACTTACTGCACTACTTAATGTACCCTCACTTGTAGTTACTCTAGTTGCAAAAGAAGAAGAAACAGAAGCTAATTCACTATCTGTTGCATAAGTACTTCCTAGGTTATTAATTGTTGTGTTAATTGAATCAATTCTTCCTGCAAATGATCCAGAATTTAAACGAGCTATTTGTACATTAGTACTAGTTGTAGCTGCAAAAGAGCTGGAAACTGATATTAATTCTGCATCAGTAGCATATGTACTACCTAGGTTATTGATAGCTGTATTAACGTTATCTATTCTAGTTGCTAAAGAACCAGATACTGCTGTTAATCGACTATCAACTCCCTGTATAGTTTGTACTAAAGAAGAAGAAACTGCTGTTATTGTTGCGTTTATGTTACTATCAGCCTGTACTAAAGAAGAAGAAACTGCTGTTAATTGTGCGTCTGTAGCGTAAGTGGTATCTAATCCGTTTATTGTGTTATTGATACCGGTTATGCTTGTAGCAAAAGAAGAGGAGACTAAACCTAATTCAATATCTGTAGCATAAGTGTTGTAGATATTTGTAATATCTCCTGCGAAAGAAGAAGAAACAGTTGCTAATTCACTATCAGTTGCAAAACCACTTCCTAGGTTGTCAAATCTAGTGGCGATTGATGCAGATACTGCAGTAAATGAACCAGATATTTGGGATGCAATTTGTGCAGACCCGGATAATAAGGTTGGTTTATTTAATACGTTAGCAAACTCTACGTTAGAGGCTGCTACGCTTGTTAAACCGCTACCATCTCCAATGAAAGATCCACTAAAGGATCCTGTCAGTGCGGCGTTAATACCTATTGGATTGTCAATTCTCATGTTATTCTTCTTTTATAGTCTTTTTTGCTACGTTATTAATAAATATCTACTTCTTTACAACTACGGTGCCGGTAAATGAATTAATAAATTCAATTAAAACTGCATTTGTAGATGTTGATTTAACTTTTGCAGGTATTACTTGTTCTTTATTTGTATCATATACCTGTACAACCGGAAAATCTTCGTTTAAATTATGTGTAATTGTATAGGAACTACTTCCTGTTATACCTTCTCTATATGTATAGTCTTGTAAGGATCCTGATACTATATGTCCACCTTTTGCTACTACAGCTCTACCTGTTGTTGCGTATTCAAACCCTAAAGTTACTGTGTTAGTATCTGTAGTTATGATAGATGTTGGTATAATTACCGCATCGTTAGAATCATATACCGAAACTATTACGTTTTTAGTTCCAAAATTATGGGTAATTACTTTAGAAGTAGCAGATGTAAATGTATCATATGCTGTAGCATTCTGAACTACTGTAGTCTGTACTCCTGTTAACCCAGATCCATCTCCTATATAAGATCCACTAAAAGATCCGGAGATAATCATACCGGTTAATGTACTATTATAAAGCTGTACTGAGCTTGATATGATATTAGATGGCTTATTTGTAATATCTGGCCAATCTGTTGATATATTACTTATAGAACTAGCTAGAGAAGCAGAAACATTGCTTAATTGCAAATCTGTAGCGTAGTTATTATCTAAATTACCTAGAGTAGTTGCAAATGATGCAGATACGTTAGTTAATTGTAAGTCTGTAGCATAGATGTTATCTAAATTACTAATAACTGTTGCAAATGAAGCAGAAACATTACTTAACTGTAGGTCTGTAGCGTAAGTGCTGTCTAGATTGCTTACAAATGTTGCGAATGATGCTGATACATTACTTAATTCAGTATCTGTAGCGTATATACTCCCTAAATTACTAATTGTATTAGCAAATGATGCAGATACTGCTGTAAATGAACCTGATATCTCAGAGGCTATCTGTGCTGAACCTGATAATAGTGTGGGTTTATTTGTAATGTCGTAAAAATCAGTAGATATACCGTCAATACGGCTAGCTAATGATGAAGATACTTGTGATACATTAGTAATAGTCTCATAAGTATACTGTAAGTTGCCAATTGTCTGCGCAAATGACTGAGATATGTTGTTTACATTTGAAGCAAATGCAAAGTTATTATTAATATAAGCAATATCTGTTGCTACTGAGCTAGATACTGCGGTTAGTTGTATATCTGTAGCATAGATATTATCCAGATTGCTGATAGTAGATGCAAATGATGCAGATACTGCTGTAAATGAACCTGATATCTCAGACCCTATTTGAATAGAGCTAGAAACCAGTCTAGGAGTATTAACTAAATGTATGAAGTCAACATCTCCATGAAACCAGTTAGCATTAATACCATACTGTACTTTTAATCCGCCGTCTATCTCAACTGATCCTGTAAATTGATGTTTATCATCAGTAGTATCTCCAAATTTTGTGCTACCGCTTGTATATATTGTAGAAGATGATACAAATATGTATCCAAAACTAGTTGCAGTTAGTTTTCCATTAACGTTTATATCTCCATTAACAGTTTGATCACCATTAAAGGTATTTGATCCTGTTGTTGCTAAAATACCGTAGTATTGTACGTTTTTAACGTTAATTTGAGAAGATCCGCTAACTACTCCTTCATTATTTAACTTACTCTTTACTCTATCGTCTCTATAGTAAAGGTTTGTACCTTCAACTACGTTAGAAGTACTTAAATTAGTGATTGTTGTAGCGAAAGCTCCAGATACTATGGTTAATTCATTATCGGTAGCGTAGATACTATCTAAATTACTAATAGTTGATGCAAAAGATCCTGATACTGTGTTAAGTTGACTGTCTGTAGCGTAGATATTATCTAAGTTCCCAATAGTTGATGCAAATGATGCAGATACTAGTGTAAATGATCCAGATATCTCAGATGCAATTTGTCTTGAACTAGATAATAAGGTTGGTTTATTCTGTATATCCGCAAAGTCTGTAGATATATTAGATATTCTAGATGCTAATGATGCTGATACTATACTGAATGAACCCGATATCTCGGAAGCTATCTGTCTAGAGCTAGAAAGTAATGTTGGTTTGTTTTGTATATCTACAAAGTCTGTAGATATATTAGATATTCTAGATGCTAATGAAGCCGATACTAGGTTAAATGAACCGGATATTTGTGTATCTAACTGTCTTGAACTAGAAACAATACCTTGCGGTATATTTGTATGATTATTATAGTCTAAGTAATAAGAACCAGAGTATCCACCTAAGGTACCAGCTGTTATTGTTCCGTCTAATAAGTGACCACCTTTTGATACAACTATATGTCCGGTGGTTGGGGTATCAAACGTAACAGTAACTGTATTATTACTTGTTGTCTCAATAGATGATGGAATGATTTGGAAGTCTCCACTGTAAGCTACTACTATTACATTTTTACTATTAAAATTATGGGTTACAACTTTAGAAGTTGTACTAGTAAAATTGTCTGTTATTGAAGCTAATTCAGCAACGGTAGTTGTAACGTTCGTTAACCCGGAACCATCTCCTACAAAGTAAGAAGCAGTTACTGCGCTAGCTACATTAAGATTGTATAAGTGTGCACTTGACCCACTTACGATGAGTTTCTTCCAGTTTGGCATTCGTATATCTATTACGGTTGGTTACACCAATGTGCGGTGCCCACTTCCCTTTCGGGCCTATAATGTACGTATAAATAGCAAAAGGACCTATTAAGGTCCCTTTACTCTCTAATTGTTTTTCTCTAATTCGTTTGTGAGCTTAACCCATATGTTATAAAAGGCTTCGAATTCGTCACCTTTATAAGTCGCTGTTCGAAGTTTAGCGAGTAGAAACTCAATTTCCTTCTTTGTGAACCCCGACTGAGCTTCTGGTTTGCTTCCTTTCGCTCCGAGCTTATCTAATAACCCCATAACTTTATTTTATTTTTATACGTAAATGAATATATCGTCTCCTTCTACTCTAATGTTACCAACGTGGTCTGCTTCTGCTGTAGCTGCATCTGCTGAAGTACCTGCAAATACACCTCCTACGTAGTAAGATGGAGTTTGTGCACCTGTTGCATTAGAAGCCATATTACCTACAATTGCAAGACGACCGTCATTACTGTTGTAGCTAGCATCCCAGATTAAACCAGCTCCTGATTGAGCAGTTCCGTTAGATCCACCGAATACGAAACCTGAATCAGCTGTTGCTGCTGAACCTGAATTCAATAAGATGAAAGCATCTTCTACATCTAAGTTAGTTGTATTGATGTTTGTTACAGTTCCTTGTACGTCTAAGTTACCTTGTACGCTTAAATTACCTGCAACGTTAATATCGTTTGGCAAACCGATTGTAATTGTCTGACCAGATGCAGTAGCTTCGATTTCATTAGCTGTACCAACAACTGATAATGTCTGAGTTCCTAAAGCAACTGTGCCGCCGCCTGTAGAACCAGAGATTTTTAATGTTGTACTAATGTTTTCTGTACCTGCAGCTGTTAAACGACCGTCAGCATCTACTGTGAAAGTAGGAATTGCTGTAGCACTACCGTAAGATCCGGCACTAACTGAAGTAGCTTTCAAGCTAATCTTAGCTGAACCGTCAATTTCAATAGAGGTGTTATCTACATCTGCTGCAATACTTAAGTTATTACCGCCAATAGTACCGCTAGATGTGATACCATCACCACCTGTAATTCCTGTTCCTTTTATAGCAGTGTCTACACTTGCTAAAGAAGAACTAAAAGCTGTAAATCCTGTAGTATCTGTAATTGTAATCTGAGAAGATCCTGATACTAAAGTTGGTTTACTTGTAATGTTTGCAAATGCTACCGAATCAGCTTGTATGCCTGTTAATCCCGCACCATTTCCTGAGAATGAACCGGTAATGGACTGTCCAGCCACTCCGTTTCTTGCATAATTTAAGTCGTTAGTTAACTGGCTTATATTACTACCAGAAACGACGAGTTTTTTCCACTGTGCCATGTTATTGTTTTAAGTTATTTTTATGTATTAATAAATATTCCATTTATTACATTCCAAAATAGAATGTATTATCTGCTCCATAGTATATACTCCCTGTAATCGGTGTAGGTGGTACTGAAAAAGGGTGCAATACTACAACTCCTTCTTGATTTACTTTAAATTTATCTTTTCCACCTACGTTTACTGCAAAGTACTTAGATACTCCGTCTAATTTTAACTTAAATGAACCAGTAACGTTTATATCCGATGTTGCTGATGCGTAAGACCCTGTTTTATTAAAGACTGAAGCATCTAAGGTAGAGATAGGCTGTCCATTTAAGGTAAAACTACCTAATACGTTTAGTGATCCTGTTAAATCTCCAGATCCACTAAGGTGAGGACTTATCTGTTTCCACTGTATTAAAGCCATTCTATGCTAGTTTTCCTATTAATGTATATTCATCTGTAGAAGCTATAGCAAAACCTAGTGTATTGTTAAAAGTTACTACTAGATTACCGCCTACCTCCTGTATAGTATCGATTGCATCTGTTTCAACAATCATACCATTAATAAATACTTGGAAATTAGCTTTAGTTACTGTTGGAAATCCTGCAGGTGCTTCAGCTAACTGCTGTCCTGTAAAGGTTAGTGTTCTAGCTCCTGTGTTAACTGTAGTATTTACGCTATTGCTTGTAATAACCTTCTGTAAAGTTACATAAGCTTTCTGTTCTGATGTCATAGACTCTTCGATTGTTGTTAAATTTAAAGACTCACTTGCTTTATCGTAAAATCTTGCTTTTCCTTTCACTGTTTGCGTTGATGTCTGTGTTTCAATATTAGAAACCATTTCAAAACCGAAATTAACTGCTGATTTAGAGTAGAATTTATTCATACCCTTTACAGTAGCATTTATTGAATCAGGAACTATGTGTCCTAGTAACTTTATAGTAAAGGTAGTCTTAACTGTGCGATCTGATCCTGCAGCTAGCTCAGTAGTCTGTGCATAACTGTCAATCATAGCTCTAAAACTAAACCTTTCTGGGTCTCCCCAGTAAGAATCTGAAGCAAAGTTAATAGCTTCTACTAGTTTATTCATTTGTTCTACGTAATCTGTAAAGATTATACAAGAATACGTAATATCTACGAAGTCTGGCATAACTACAGCGTAGAATTCCTTTACTTCATCTCTATTATTTAATAAACTAAAGCGGTCATATACGTTTTTCTTAGAAAACTTCTTTTGAAAGATACCATAGTTATGTGGATTGTTAGCATCTAGCTTGTTTCCGTAACTTCTGTTCTTTTCTACAGAGTCTCTTTTAAACATAATGAGAGGTGCCTGTATTTTACCTCCTTTATCTCTATAAAACCCGTCTTTTTGTACAGCAGCCCATCGTTCTGGTGAGCCGTATAGTAAAGGTACTTCTTTTTTTATACCATTCTGTATTACTGTAGGTCTAATTACCTTAGTAAAGTAGTAGAAAATAGTCTCATCTATGTCTTTTAGACCTAAAGAGAACTGTTTTACGTCGTCATTCTTTACAGTCTTCTGTAATTCTCTTCTTTTATTATCAATAGACGGAGATTTACCTGTGTTCAGTAACGGATCCACAAAACTTTGTGCAATCTCTAACTGTGTTTTAGGTATTGGTTTGTTATTAGCCATCTATTATATAGTTACTTGTGTTATTCCTACTTTTTCTGCTCTTGTTAAGTGACATTTAACTATAATAGATACTGAGCTTCCGAATCGAGAGCCGTATTCTGTAAAATTATAGCTACTATCTCTACCTAAGAATAGTTGATTCTCTACAACCGTGTCTACTTCGTAGTAATTTTCATGCCAAAGTAAGATATCTCCTACCTCTGGTACTATGTTTGTATCTACTAAGTCCTGTCTTATAAAAGCAAATGAAGCCTCTCTTGTTAAATCTGGTCCAAAGTCATCATCAGTTATTACTTGCTCACCTCTTGTAATAAAGCAGTTTAGTTTTATTGCATTCCAGAAAGACTTAGTAAGAGCTTCCCCGTATAAATTAGCTTCTGTATCTTCTGCACTAAATTTATAATACAAGATCTCCTGCTCAATTATATCTTTGAGTAATTCTCTACCTATGTTAGTAAGTAATCCAAAGTCTCTTGTACTTCCAAATATCATTTTACCTCAATTGTTTTAGGTGCAAACTCAAACTTTGATATTTGAGGAATTTTATTTAACGAAACTTGTTTTAATTTAGCAAATGCTGGTTCTGCTTGTTGTTTTGTAATAAGTTTTATCTTCATTACGGCGGTATTGTTACCGTCATTATGAGATACCTGTGTTACTGTTATAACTCCTGGTAAAGCTCTCATTAATTCACCGGTTTCTTGTATAGTAGCTTCAGGAGATATAGTAATTCGTACTAATCCCTGATATGTAGTATACTCTTCTTCGGTTAATATTTGAAGTAGTTTTATCATCCTATGTAAATTAACATTGGTACACCTTGTAAAGTGTCATTTAAAAATTTAGCCTCACTAGCTTTTGCTTCCAATAAAGAAGTCATATTAGTTGAAGCTAAATTAGCTCTAAGTCCTTCGATTAATGCTGCTTTTTCTGTTCTAGCATCTTGTAATAAATCTGCTTGGTTAAGTGTAGCTTCAGAACCGGGTACCGGAAGCGAAGTATACTTACCTCTAATATATGCTAACATCTCTTTCGCTATTGCTGCGGCATAATTATAAACCCATGCTTTTGCTGGAGCGTTAAAATCAGAGTACACCGGATTTGAATACGGTACGTTAGATATGTTTGTAATAATGTTATTTGAGTTTGTAGAACCTCCGTAAGATGCTCCTGCAGAACCTCCACCTAACATTACTGAATCGTCAATATACCTTTTATCTGAATTTTTATAATATTCGAAGAATAGTTTACCACTGTTTTTCGGTACCGGGAATAATTTTAACTGGTTACCTACTAATTCAAAAGAATAAGCTGAACGTCTTACTTGATCATTAAATTCAATTGCTTGAACTTTTAACATATCAAAAGATGTAGGCATTAATAAGAAGTTTACACCTGGGCTGTAAGATCCAAAGTCAAAAGCATCCATTAAAGACTGTACACCTGTACCGGTTCCTGCATAAGGGTCAAAATACCTTAAGATAGCAGGAGGTGCTTCGTAGAATACTTTTCTAATTTCAATACCACCTGTAATACCCTGTTGTGTTGCCCATAAGTTTAAATCATAGTTTTGTTGATCTATGTTTACGTCTAATGAACCAGAATATTTTTTAACAGTACCTCCTACTCCAGCTTCTGTTCCGTAGTTCTTACTAATTTCGATCATTCTATTTAAAGAAGGTCGAACTAATGTAGCGTTTAAGTTTATAGCTGAGTTACCTCCTTGTACTGAAAGGAAGTTTTGTTGTATCTGTTGCTGGTATAGTTCGTTACCGTACTGAGTAACTGCTTCTTCAAATGCAGCATAAAAAGAACCAGATGTTAGTTCAACATCCATTAAAGGCCAGCCTAACTTTATAGCACAGTACTTTGCTACTTTATCAGCTTCTGCGATAAACTCAGTATCTGTGTCATAAAATCCAAACGGCGTTTGCCCTGATGCAAACTGTGACGAACCGTTCCATATCTGTATATTAGCCATTCTTCTTTATTTTATTAATAAATAGTAACTAACTCTAGTCCCTAAAGGTTTCATATACCTTTAAGACTGGTGATACTATTTCGTGTCTGTGATTTTTTTCTAGATTAACAATTCTAAAACCAGGTACCTGTTCCTCAACTCTTGTTAAGAAAGAGAATCCTGTTTCTTTTCTAGAATGTAAATCTATCTGTGCCATGTCTCCGCAAATTACCATTTTACTTCCTTTTCCTAAACGTCCAATTACGGCTTCCATTTGGGAATGAGTTACGTTCTGGGCTTCATCGACAATAACAAAAGCATCTACAAAAGTTCTTCCTCTCATGAATGCAAATGGTACAATCTCTATCTTACCGTTTTCTAAATCTCGATCTATCTTAGCCTTATCATAAAGCATGTATAGATTGTGATATATTGGTGCCAACCAAGGATCCATCTTCTCTTTAATATCTCCTGGTAAGAAGCCTATATCCTCCTTGGATACGGTTGGTCTGGTGATAACAATACGTTCAACATCTTTGTTGAATAACATATCTAAAGCTGCTTGTGCTGCAACTAATGTCTTTCCGGAACCTGCCATACCTTTTATAACTGTTATCGGATTTTCTATAATTATAGACTTTGCTACTTTCTGCTCTTCATTTAACTGGATGTTAAATTTAATCGGGTTCTTCGGTTTACGTTTTTCAACATATACCTCATCGGTATGTGGTTTTGATGTCATATATAGACTATTAAGTGAAAATTAAAACTTATGCGTGGTTTTGTGTACGCTGTATAAAGTAAATTATGTCCCAAATCTGTAGAGCTCCTCCGGTTGCAGTTATTGTCCATTTATTTCCATTTGCTAAAAAATCAGCATCTGCATAATATTGAAAAACTTCGTGAAAATTATGAACAATGTTATTACCTTTAGGGAAGTAAAAATCTTTAGCAACTCTTTCATAAGGGGTACCTGATGTTGAGTCTAATGAGATGTGGCCGTATGTTTGATTTGCATTAGCTGCTGAGCATCTAAATACAACTGTCATTGTATAAACATCTCCTAAATTTTCTACTCGTATTTTAGGAGTAACTCCATCTATATAAAAAGATGTGCTTGAATTTAAGTAAGTTTCGTATTTAGTGTTAGCGTTATTTGGTAGTGTTACAGTCTGTCCACTGTTAATTGTAAATTTGGAAGACGAAGTATACTGACTATCATCATATCTTGCCCAACCTAATCCTGTACCTCTAATCCCGTTTGGTGCTATTGCTCCTTTTAAGCTACCGTAAGATATTTTTTTCGTCTCACCGCTATTAACAATTGCAAATACATCTGAATTATTTGGAACTAATACCGGGTCTAATTGTGAGATTCTTTTATTTGACATTTTATAATCTTATTTTATTACCGTTTTCTTGTAATAGGTAGAAATCACTTTCTTGAAGAAGATAAGGTCCATCTCCTTTGTTTTGTTTCATTCTTTCATTCGATAGGGTATCGAGATGAAACTGGTATTGTCTAGCTTGTTCATGTAGAGGTAAGGACTGTATGTGTCCTAATCTTTGAAACTGTATCCAAGTATACTCTACTAAAGCCATTTTATTTATTCTTTCTTGTTATAAATAGCTTTATACTTAACTATAAGATAAAAAAAAAGAGGCCCGAAGGCCTCTCTTTCTATTACTCTATCCTAGATTAGATTTGCTCTAAGTCTGTGATGTAGATCTTACCATAGAATTCTGGACGGATCATTTTCTTAGCGTAACGAGTCATCAAACCTTTACGTGGAGTAAATGTTTCTGGATCGTACACTAATGGAGTCATCATTAAAGGCACATAAGGAGCGTAAACCGCACCTGCCTCTAAGAATTGACCACCACGGAAGCCCATTAAGATGGTATTTTCAGTCATGTAAGGGTTTTTGTAAACCTTGAAACGGCTGTTTAAGTTACCAACTTTCTGAACGCCCATTGCAAACTCCATTTTGTCGCCGTTTGTATCAGCAGCATATCCTGGAATAGATTCTAAGATAGTTGCTACGTTTGGAGAACATACTAAGAAGTTAGCACCACCACGTAATGTCTTTTGGTGAATTTTGTTAGATACTTTTTGGATCTTAGTACCTAAAGTTTGGAACCACTGACCTTGTGTGTTGTAGAAGTCAGAAGTTGAAGTAGTCCAAGCTGAACCATTCCAAATTTTGTTGTTTTCTACAGACCATTTTTCAGTAGTACGAGCATCTTGAATTAACATATCGATTAATTCTAAGTCGATCTCCATAGAGATATATTCGCTCAACAATGAAGTCAATTCAGCTTCAGCGTCAATGCTATGGTAAGCATTTAAGTCTTGAGCGAATTCTGGAGTCCATTGTGCTTTCAATTTACGAGTCTTAGCAACAACTGCTTCAGAACGTAATTGAACGTCGATTTCAGGGATTGTGATAGAAGTATCTACAGCAGCTGAAGAGTTAGCTTCGAAATCACCACGTGCGTTATCAACTGGTTGCTTATGGTAAACTACGTCTAAGCCAGATGTACCAGCAGAACCTGTAGCACCACTTGTTTTAGTGATAGCTGAACCTAATACTACGAAAGATACAGTTGAAGTACCGTTTGTAGAAGTGTAAGCTTTTAATGTATTTGCATCTACGTTAACAGAAGCAGATACTAAAGCGAAAGCACGAACACCTTTAGCGTCGAAGTTAGTTGCAGCTGGTAAAGTTGCAGTTACTACTACGTAATCGCTAGGGTTAACACCGCTTTCGAATCCGATAGAAGCTGAAGTTGCAGCAGATACTGCGTAAGCTACGTCTTCTTGAGTCTTTGTGTTCAAAGAGTAAGAGAAACGACCTACACCGTAAAGACCACCTGTTGGATCAGTATCTAAAGTATCCAAAGTACCGTACATGTTATCGCCGTCACCGAATGGAGACTTAGCAGTACCGTATTTGAAATCCAAATAGAATACAAGACCTGAAGGTAAGTTCATTGGTTGAACTGATAAAAAGTCTTTTGCAGAGATCTGAGCGAATACTTTACGTACTAAAGGTAAAGCAACACCAGCCCATTGTTCACCGTTACCAGCAGTAAATGTACCACCAGTACCAGTTGTGTTAGCTTCAGCAACGATTTGCTTAGCTTGATTTTCTAGGATCATAGCCATGTTAGTCTTCTCTTTCTCTCCAGAAAGACCTTCTAACAAGCCTGATTGGCTCCACTTATCCGCCAAACGAACTGCATCAGCAGCTTGGCTTTTGTAAGTGTTTGAGCTTTCCAATAATGAATTAATTTCCATTTTTGTAAGATTTAATTTGTTTGATTGTTATTTTAAATAATTCCTGCCAATTTTTGCATTCTACGAACTGCATCAGATACTTCGCTAATTACTTCTGGCTTACTTGCTGTAGTTCCAGTTGCTTTGCTAGCGAAACCTCTTGATTCTTTGATAGAGCTTACTTCCTTTTTAGTTACTAAGCTTTCAGAGATAGTTTCGAATACTAATTTCACTTCCTTAACTGTCTCAGCTTTGTCAAAGGCAGCGATGACATTTACTTGTTGTGTTTCAGTTAAATTGTTTGCTTTTAATACTTTGTTTAAATAAAGTAATTTAGCGTTTAATAAATTAACTTCAGTTAAATCTTTCTTTAAAGATTCGATTGTTGCTAAAGCTTCATTCATCATTGAAGAATTTTCTTCTTCTTTTTCCTTGTCAGCTTCCATTACTGGAGCTTCCTCTTTTTCGTCTTTTAATTCAGCGATTTGTCTCTCTAATTCAGCGATTTGAGCTTCTTTAGTTAAACCTGCTTCTTCTTCTGGAGCTGGAGCGCCTGCTTCTGGAGCTGTTGCACCCATTCCTTCCAATTCTTTTAAAAGTTCTTCTAAGTCGATTTCCTCGCTGTCAGCAACGTCTGCTGCTGGAGCTTCTAAATCTCCTTCTGCACCCGGCATCTCTTCGCCTGGGATTTGTTCACCTTCTGGAGCGCCTGCACCCATTTCTTGAGCGATGATGTCACGAATTAGATTTTTAAAGTCTTCAACTGATAAGTCGCTTACTTCTTTATCTTCATCGGCCTCACCTTCTTCTTCAGGAGCTGCTTCACCTTCTGGTGCATCTGCTGCTGCAGCATCGTCTTCAGATTCTTCTGAATCATCCTCTGCTGCTTCACTAAAGCCTAAGTCGCTTTCTGCTACTAATCCTTCTTCTGCAATTACCTCTTCTTTTTCTTCAGAACCTTCTAGTTCTTGAAGTTTAGCGGCTAACATATCTTTTAAATGAGGAGTTAAACTCTCTTCTAAAGATTGTTTTGCATTAGCGATAGCGGCGTCACGGACAGATTTGGCTTCAGCAATAGCTTGCTTGAATAAATCTTTGTTTGCCATTTTACAATAAAATTGTTGTGATTTGTACGATTATTAGAATCGTAATAGAAATTTGTAGTGTAGGATACCGTATAAAAACGGTATATTTGTATATAAATATATACTGTTTTCCGAAACCGTTAAAATATTAGAAAAACTTACTTAGATATTGTTTTACTTCACCACCTTTAACAGCGGCTAGTGCGCTTTCTAAACTAGCTAAACTAATATTTTTAGCCTGTAATGCTTTTACTGCTGTAACACCTGAAGCAATTAAGAAGATTGCTACTATTACGTGAAAGATAGCGTTAGAAATATTATGAGCCTTTTTAGGATCTTTAACAAACTTATGAACGATTGCTTCAATAGGTCTAACATATAAATGGTGTAACTTATCTGCTAATTCTCCCATTTCTTGGAAATACTTTTCAGATGCTGAAGGATCTTCTGGTTTAGCACCAAAATACTGTCTTACTAACTTAGAAGCGTTTCTTCCTAGACGTGCAATTAAACCTAATATAGCAGGTAATGCTACTATAAGACTTGCTGTAGTAAGAAGACCTTCTTTAGGGTCATCTGCTTTATCAAACTCTGTGTCAATACCTTTAGCTAGAGTTTTAAACTCACCGCCTAAAGCTGCTGCTAGTTGATCTACTTTGTTTTGGTCTTCTAATAGTATTTCTGCTAATTTCATTACGCTCTTAATATGTCGTTTATAATACTGTCTAATTTACTAAACTTAGATACAGATTGTATACTTTCGTTTAATGAGATTGGATTCATAAATGCTCCGTGTGTAGAAGGATTTGATACGAAATCCCAACAAACTAGTTCAAAGTCTGGTTGTACTTCTAAAGTACCTTCGTTTGTCTGTTGTACAGATCCTGTACCTCTAGAAGAGATACCTATAGTATGTCCTGCTTTAATAATCTCTTTTACAATGTTTCCTGATGGTGTATTAAGTAGCTCTACTCTACCCATTAGTTCGTCACCCTTCCACCATAATTCTTTTATGATGTGAGATGCGTTCTTTAAAGATACTAATGCAGATTCTGGATGATCTAATTCTCCGTATGCGTTACCGTTCTTAACAAACTCGTTTATATACTTATCTACTTCGCGTAATAATATTCGCTTATCGTAAACACGTCCGTTCTGGTTTTTAGCTCCAGCACGTTGCATAATACCTTCTACCTCGAATACTCCAGGTCTTTCCTTAGATTCTCTAAGAATAGGTCTAAAGGTTTGTACTTCTACTAATAATGCCATGCTTATTTACTTTTTATAATTTTGCCTTCTCTTAACGAAAACGATGCTCCTCTAGAATTACCTGCTGAGTAGCCTAATTGTTCTAACTCTTCTGGAGATAAACGTCTAGACTTTGGAGTTTCTATAGCAAAATATTTAGCCATTACTGGTTTTAAATCTTCTTTAAATGCATTAGATACTGCAGGAGCCATAAATGAGCCAATCTCTTCATAAATAGCTTCAATATTTTCTCTTGTATCTAAGTACATTTTTTCAATCTTAGCAATATGTGCTGCTAATTCTGTAGCACCTTTTCTAATTCTTGCTGCTAAATCTTGATTATCTGCATTCTCATAATTAATATATTGCTCTAATTTTTCTGCAGCAGCCTCATTTAATGGTTGCTTATCTTCTAATATATTAACTATAACTTTTTTCATAGCTTCTTTTAATTCGGCTTTTTTCATCCCGTTAAAAGTATCTACTTTATTATTATCTTTAACAGCTACCATTTTATCATGTTTGTCTACTTTAGGAGATTCTTTCGCCATAAGGTTTAAATAGTAGTTACTATCTTTTCCTAAGTTAGCCATTGCTTTTTTCTTAGCTTTTTCGTAATCTTTTTCTTCTACTTTACCAGCGGAATCTACTCCCATAGCATCTAACTCAATGTCAATCCCTCTTCTAATAGACTCTGGTGAATAACTATCGTATGCTTTCTCATCGTATACTACTACTATCTCTTTCGCCTCTGCAATTAAGCCTCTGTTTTTAAAGATTTGAACTGCATCTTCATACCCGTTGAATTGAGTAATGAATTGAGGATATTGCTTCTGAGCATCACGTAAGAATTCAGCTTTTGTATATCTGTTTTCGTTTACAGCGTTAAACTTTTCTTGTAGCGTTTTCATTTAGATAGTCTATTAATTTTGTATTTGAAGGTCTGCTTGGACGGCTTACTTTTTTAAAGCCTAGCTTCTTCGCATAATTCGTTGCTTTATTGTCTTTTTTTCCTCCAAAAGCAAATCTAGTTGCGAATGCATCGTTTGCTCCGGGAGTATATGTAGAACCACCAACATTAGTTACGTTGGCCTCTTGTAATACTTCTTGTACTAATTTCCTTAATTCGCTTATTTTCATATCGTCTCAAGTTCATGTACTAATTCATAGTACTGCATAAGGTTAACTAAATGGGTATCTCCTATTTTCTCCTTGTTTGTCACAGGTTTAATAGCTTTCTTTACCTCTTCTAGTTTAATCTTAATAACCTGATCAGATACCTTCTGAGACATTTCTTCTACCTTTGCTGCAATCTTCTCTAATTCCTCGTTTACGATTGTTCTAAGGCGGGTAGTTGAGTTAACAGAAGTTATAAACTCTTTTAAAATATTTTTTTGTTCCGGAAGTAAATCTTTATAGTTGTCGTTAAACTTTTCTAATAAGATCTTAAATGTAAGTAACCTCAAATCTTTATCGTATTTTGAATACTCTTCGATTAAAGTATCTTTTACATCATCTTCGTTTTGTATCTTTGAAGTTAAGTGTTCTAAAATTGTTGTTTTATTTTCAATTAAAGAACTAGGATCAACATTCTCTGCGTTATTTTGTGTTTCTAATAAACAGTATAAAGCAGCTAATGCTTTGTAGTCTCTTACTTGAATTGCAAAGAACTCATCTACACTGTAGTGGTTTTTTATTTCTGCAATTAACTCATACTTTTGTTTCTTAATAGCAGCTTGATCTAACTTACGAGAGATTTCTGTTATTGTTGATAATATTGCTTCTGCTCTTAAAGGAGATACATTATTATTTTTTGAAATAAATTCATAGAGTTTATACTCTTTAGCTAAAGAAGACTTTCCTGCATAGAATTTCTTTAAAATACTAACTGCTGGAGAATCTTTTTTAGATAGAGTATCTGATGCGATTTGCTTAACTAGCAATTCGAATATCAACCCCGTGTTTTTATACTTTGAATGTTTTACTTTCATCTTATAGGTTTCCTATTATAAATATGCTTTATTCACCTAAATCTCTAATATTGTCTTCCTTTAGTAGATTTGATTCATCTTTCTTCTGAGTACTAAAGACCATTTCTTTTAGTACTTCTTTGTTTCGATGGTATATAGCCTTTGTATTGAATCCTTCCATTACGTTCTCGTTATCGCTTGGATAGCCGCCTTTCATACCATGACTTCCTAATGGATCTCTTCCTCCTAAAGGATTATCGTTAGTGTGGTACATTGACATATTTGTTCTAGGACGTCCACCTTCTTCTCCTGGGTCAGTTAAACCTTTTGGTGGTGCAGGATGATCTTCGTACCCTGGAGGTACTGAGCCTGGTCCTGCTCCTGAAAGTCTATCTGTTGCTGTAGATCGTCTACCGTACATTGACGCTAGGTCATGTGGTGTACCGTAAGATCTTCCTGATTGAGCTGGATCGTTACCTTCTCCTTCTATTTGAGCTAATCTAAAGTTTCTCTTGAAATCTTCTCTAATTAACTCTCGCATCTCATTGTATTTATCTTCTGATAAGTGGAAGATGTTATCGTAAATATAATCTGTAGAGAATAACTTAGTATCTATCATTTGAGCTGCTAAGTCAATCTTTTCTTTCATTAAAGCAACTCTCTCTTGTTCGTAAACAATAGATGGGTTTGTTAATTTAATTTCAAAGTTAACTAAAGATTCTCCAGTAAAGCCTTGGGCGTATAAGTGTACTAATGCAATCTTTGTTAATTCAGATTCCATAATCTTCTGTACTCTTTCTACTGTTCTAGCAAAACGAATATCTTCTGCTGCTAAGGTTGCTTTACCTTGTAATTCTCCTTCGTATCCGAAATAAGCTTTAGGTATCTTTAATGCAGCAAATAATTTATCTCTTAAGTAAACAACGTCGTTTGTTCCGTCGTACTCTAGTCCTTTTGTAGTTTCAATACGAGTAGAAGTATCACCTCCTCTTACAGGTAGGTAAAAATCTTCCATCATATTCTGAAGATTAAATCGTAAGTTATACTGACCGTCTTGACCCATATAAGGAGTCTTTTTCATCGTGTTGATAGTCTTTTGCATAAACTGTTCAACCTCTGCTGGTGGTATTTGACCTACGTTAATATAGAACATTCTCTTTTCTGGAGCTCTCATGATACGGTGAATTAACATCGCATCTTCCATTAAAGTTAATTGTTTGAAAATCTTACGAGCTGGTTCTAAGTAAGAACGGCCATAAGGTAAGTAGTTAGTATCTGAAATTAACCTAAAGTGGGCCATTTCATAATTGTCTAACTTAATTACTTTCTTATTTGTATTAGGTGTATAGTTAGGGCTTTGTGAAGTCGCTAAACCGTCTAAGTCAATTTGGAAAGTTACTTTAGTAGGATTTTCATGATCTTCTCCTTCATGTCGAGAAATATGATAAACAGTGTAAGGTAGTATATTGTAAACTCCTAAACCGTCTGCAATCTCTAACTTCAAAAAGAAGTCTCCGTACTTAACCATATTACGAGTCCAAGACCATAAGTTAAATTCGATATTAAGTACATCGTAGAATAAATTATAAAGTACTCGTTGAATATTCTCATCAGAAGATCTGATAGCTAATACTTCACCGAAGTCGTTTTTTACAGTTGCTTCATCAGCTATAATATCTAATGCAGAAGCTAAGATAGGATCTGTGTCCATAGCTTCGTAGTCAGAGTATAACTGAATTCTTAATGTTTGAAAGTTTAAGTTTGGATTGAATATATTTCTATTATTATAGATATATAATCTACTAAACCTATCTATAAGAGAGTTGGTCTGGTATTTACCTGTTGTCTGTATTTGATTAGGATCAACTACTTTTAATTCATCACCACCAACGTTACGTATAATAACGTCTGTAGCAAAGAGTCGCTGTAGTCTACTAAATAAGCCTTTATCTGCCATTTAATTAAAATGTCTTTAGTTATAAATAGATTCGTTTAAAATAACCAGCTAATATCTTCTTTCTGCTGGCCACCCATGTCTATAAGATACGGATTATTTCGGTGGGATCCAACTGTTGATATAACAGCTTGGTTTTTTGCATTAAGATTTCCAAAAGAGGAAAGCTGTGCTCTAGCTAAGTCAAGCCCTTGTTGCCTTAATCTTAATGCGGTATCTCTTACATACAGTGAGGTTGCGAAGGCCATCACTAAATCATCATTATAATTTACCTGTGCTTGTGCTTTTCCGTTTTTCCAAACAAATACTCGCATCTCATGTAATAACCTTTTAGACTGTATTGTAACTGCTTTTTCCCTAATATACTCACACATCTTAGCAACCACTAACGGACGGGTTTTCATTGACATTGTAAAGCCGGGAACTAGTTTTTCTCTTTCGTACTTAGACATATAAGACTCCACCGTATCTTGATTGGAAGTCGAACTGTAGTACATGTTTTTATATTCTCTCTCTAATATCTGTTCTATAGTAGACCACCCTATATTTGCGTTCTCTACTACTAAAAGTGCGTCGTTATATTCAGAAGCAATTCCTACAAGAACGTTTCCAAATTCCTTTGGTGATAACTTTCCTTTATATTCTGCTACCTGCACGCAACTCTCTATATCCATTACGTGAAACGTAGAATAGTCAGTAGAGTCACCTCTAGATACGTCGGCTGTAACCATATATGATTTTGAGTAATCAGGACTTTCCCATACCCATAAATTGCCATCAACTCCTCTCTTTTCTGTTGGATCTTTCTGATAAGTTTCTTCATAAAATATTAAATCTTCTGGTTCAAATACTGTTTCACCTGATGATAAGAAGTCACAGTCACATTCCTGTGCTGCCATACGGGGACCTAAATCCCTGTCTTGCATATCTCTCCAAGTCTGATTTCTTTCAGGGTGAACTGTCCATGGTAGTTTAATAGGTATAAAGGAGTTTTCACCTGTTTCTGCTTTAGCATACGTAGAATGAAACCAGTTACCAATACCGTTAGGAGTTGACAAAGCCATACATTGACCACCAGTTGCTAACGTTTGTTGTGCAGCTGTAAAGGTTTCTTCAATGTTATCAATAAAGGCGGCCTCATCTATTAAAAGTAACGATACGGCTTCAGAACGAGCAGCATCTGAGTTACTTGATTTAGCTTGTATTTTTGATCCGTTTTTTAATCTCAACGATAATTTATTCTTTTCTACTGCTTGTAAGCGTAGCCACTTAGGTAACTGGTCGTACATAAATTGCACCTTTGTTACTAAGTTTCTTGCTGTTGCTTGTGTAGTTGCTAGGGCTAGTACGTTCTTATCTTTATGAAAGACCATCAGCCATAGAGAGTAACCAGCAGCTAAGGTAGATATACCAAGCTGTCTAGACTTAAGTGTAATAAGAAATTGATTATCTCTAAATAAGTGTAGTACTTTCTCCTGAAATGGATATAAATTAAAGAGAATTCTACCTCGGGTAGGGTGTTGTATATAGCAATACTTCCTCATGAAGTACGCTGGATCTTTAGCACATTTGATATACTCTTGTGCTATAATGTTTTTAATATCTTGCGACATAACTAATTAATTATATCTCAATCCCACGAATCTTATCTAAAGTTCCGAATCTAGATTGAGTTGAGTTACTTCCTTCTTTTTTCGTAAATATACGACGTAGTATTACACCGTTAATGTCTTGTTGTGAATTTGTAAAGAAGAAATCACCATCTCTCTTTCTTATATGAGCATATAAACTTCCGCCGTGCTCTTGTATAAAAGTATCGATAGGTACAAACTTTCCATTTTTAAAATGAACTGTGTTTCCTTCTACTTCAAACTTAACTTCCATATCTCCCTGGTAGTAATAGTCAATAGGGCCTCCCATTGGTAAAGTACCTTGTATTATTGTTTTTATAAGTTCTGCAGGTATTTTTCTAGAAACGTCAGGTATCTGTTTATTACCTGCTAAATTTACTCCTTCTAAATTATTTGCTTCAACTCTATCTTGATAGAACTGATAAGCATCTTCGTAGAAGTCTGTTAGCCACTCTCTTATCGCTGAGTTAGTTGATGACATTGCTGTCATTCCTTTAATTCCACCACCTGCTAGTGTAGGTGCTTGGTTACCTTTAGCAGATACTTTTACATCCTGTCCTTTAACTTTTAGTATAACATCTGCATAAGGTTCTGTGTTAAATTCATTTAAACCGTCTACCTTCTCAGCTGTTTGAACTCCGTTAATTTCAATACCGTTAGTACCCTTTAAGGTCTTTACTCCAGGTACTGCATTTATAGCATCTATAATACCGTGCTCTTGTCTTTCTGTTGTTTCGATCTTACTTCCACCTGATCCACCAAATTCTTTTGTCTTTTGTAAAGCACTAAAGCTTACATCATTTCCTTCTTTATCCTTAAAGAAAGGGAATTGATTTATTCTAGCACCTCCTATTTTTTTGATTGCATCTACTTCCATTGAATGAAAGAGTGCTGCGTAAGAATCGTCTGCGTATGTTAGGACACTTTGGCTACCATCTTTAAATTCAAAGGGTGCTTTGTTCTCTATTTTATTGTCGATAACTTGTAATCTAGAATACTTTCTACTTGCATCACTAAAGTCATTCCATTTGAGAACTCCTTCATCTAATCTGAATCCAAATAGAGATTCAAAAAGGTTCATATCCTTTTCGTTAGTTAGATCAGGATATCCTTTCTCACATCTATATGACCATTCTAGTATTACTTTTTCTACTAAATTCATTTATTTTGGCTCTTCTGCTGGTTCTTGAAATTCTACGTCTTCTCCTCCTAAATCTGCTCCTCCTTCTGCTCCTGCTTCTCCTTCCGGTGCTGGTTCTTCTTCTGCACCTCCACCATCGCTGCCTGGGAAATCACCGCCTGAAGTACTTCCTGAAGATCCGCTTGATCCGTCATCTTCTCCGCCTTCGCCTGGTTCGCCACCTGTGTTAGGTCCGTATTTGAGTAATTCGTTTAACTTATCTAATGCTTGTTCAAAATCTGCAAGCTTATTAATATAGTATCGTTTTCCTTGAATTTGTGCTTCAAATCCCTTACCCGTCCACTTTAATATAAAGTTCTGTTTGTTTTTTAATTCAACTCTAAAAGTAGAAGGACGAGGTGCTACCCATAAAATTTCTTCTACGAATTCACCATACTGGTTTGTAAGTAGAGATTCTACAGCTTGCTTCAGACTAGGAAATTTACCTAACATCTTATCTGTTGCAGTCTCTAATACTGTTTCTTCTCCTGCTTTCTCTAATGGCTTTTCATCTGTCTTTTCTTCAGGCTTCTTTACTGGTTCTTCTTTTGGATCTTCTTCTTTAATTAATTCTGCTAATGACTTATCTTCGTTCATTGAACGTCTTTGCTTCATCATAGCGTATTGACCCGGGTATTCAGTTCTTAAGAAGTGACGAAGAGCATTAAAAGTCTTGCTTACAATTTCAAATACTTGTCTTGCTTTTTCATCTTTACGAATATCATCAATGTGCATCAATTCTTTTGTTGAATCAACTGCAGATGATAAGTTACGGAATAAATTTTCAAAACTAGGTAATTGAATTATCTTATGTCTAATTCCTCCAGTCTCTTGATTTACAAGATCTGTTTTAAAATATGTAGATAGGTCTTTATTGAAAAAGTCTTCATCTTTTATAGGACCGTATTTATCTTCTATTGATTTTAAAAAATCTTTAGGTAGGTCTTTTGGTTTCACCGTATTACCTTCTTCTTCGTTTACTTCGTTTTCAACTCCTTCTTTGAAAGGTCTTGGACAAGGTGTACCCTTAACGTGGGTATGTCCGCATCTTCCGCAGTATGTAGCTTTCTTTTCAGTTAGTACTTCGAAATAAGCTTCTTCAATAAGTTCTCTGAATTCTGCTTTATTCATTATTTCAAGAATGTTAATTTGTATAAAGTACTTTGTATTAAATCAACAACAGTATCTACACTATTTTGAATATTTGAATCTTGTGGTAAATTTGCTCGTTGAGTATCTACAGCATCTAATAAAGTTTTAAAGTACTCTACTACGTTATTATCTTCTAAATACGGAGCAGGTGCTTTATATCCTCTTAAGATACCGTAACGTCCTTGTAGTAATTCTGCTAATGCATCAATAGTAGCTGGCATACCTGTATAATAAGCACATAAAGCCATATGTTGTGCATATGAATCCGACTGTAGATGGTATATGTGAGCTTGTGTAGCTGAATCTAATATCATTGAAATAAATTCAGTACCTTTACTACCTGTTGATGCTTCTGGTTGCTCTCCTGTTTGAACTTGAGGTTCTACTTCTGTAGAAGGTACCTCTGTTTCAGGAGCCTCTGCCTTAACAGTATTCATCTCTTTTGATATTTCTTGAACAGCTTTTCTCAATTCCTTTATTTTCATTTTTTATTATTTTAGTATCCTTGGCGCTTGATAGAAGCATTTACGAAGTTAACTGCATGTTGCATTGGTATATCCCAAATCTTAGATAGTTTCTTTAAAAAGTTTAACACCATTGCATCTCCTTCAGGATTAACTCCTCCTTCTGATATTTCTTTACCGCTGCCTACTATTTTAGCATTTTTCAAGATTGCAGTAAATTGAGGTGTTCCGCCTTCGTAGAATTCAGGTAATGGATTCAACTCGTCATCTACATGCTGTAGAACTACTATACCTCTTTGTCCTATTTGGCATTCAAACTTATGACCTCTAAATTCTATAATATCTCCGATACTATACGCCTTCCCTGTTATGTCAACTGCAGTATCATTACCATCTTCTTCTTTCTTCAAGCTCTTTTCTTTAGCCATCATATTTTGAACCTTTTCGATAGTTGCCATATCTTTAGGTGTCATTTTCATCTTACGAGTAAACTCTTTAGTATTTGGATCCTGTACTAATTCTGTTTCATGTTTAGCTTCATCCATATCAACATTAGTATCAACTACCTCAATATTTTGAGTACCAAAATCCATTTGTAAATCATAAGCAAGTTCAGGATTGGTAAGGTAGTATGCATCTGATCCATCCATCTCTACAGCTTTTCTGTATGCTGGATTATCATGAATAATTTCTAATGCTCTTTTTGCATCTCTAATAGATACTTTAATGTAGTACGTACCTTCTGGTGCTTCAGCTAATTTTGTACCAGCCTGTGCTTTTTTCATAGCATACATCTTATTTCTAGCTGCGTCTCTTTCTGCTGGCATCTTTGCAGTATCATTAGCTACTGTCTCTAAATCTGCAATAGATTCTGGAGCTCCTTCGCTAAACATCTTTTGGAATCCTGCAAATTTCTCTGGGAAGTAAGCTCTATAATAAGCTCTCTTAGCATGGTCTATTAAACCATCTCTGTCTGTTTGATACTCTTCCCACTCGTCCCAATAAAAATCAACTGCTTCTTCTACTGCTGATTCAAATGCACTATCAAAAGGCATTGGCATATTTTCTGGTTCTCCTAAGTCTTTATGAATTGATCTATTCATAATACTTTGATCTGATGAACCCCAATCTTCTTTTAATACAGCTTTTTTAATAGCTTTATCTTTTACGCCTTTATATTCTGCTTCTGGGGATTCTACATCACCATCTTTATCAAAATCTTTTTCAGCTTTTACTGCTTCTTTTTTTACCATTGCTTTTTTAATAGCTTTGGTTTTTACTCCTTTGTATTCTGCTTCCGGAGATTCTACATCTCCATCTTTATCAAAATCTTTCTCTGCTTTCTTAGCTTCATCTACATTAGAATCTAATTCTTGATCTGCTCCAGTTCCGGCAACAGCTGCTTCTAATTCAGCTTCTAATTTCTTTTTCTCAGCTGTTAAAGCCTTTAACTCAGGTACTACAGATTGATCACCACCTTTGTACTTAGCCGCAAGAGATTTCATCTTAGCGACAATCTCTCCATGTTTTTTCTGTATGCTTCCTACTGATGCTTCAGCTACCATTAGATCAGATATTGCCATTCCGGTTATTTTACCCGTCTTAAGGTCTTTTACGGTAGCACGTCCATTTTCGATAGAAACTATTTCATATTCGTTATGGAAATCGTCATCTGTAGAAGCATATTTTTTAGAAACTTTATCCCCTACTTTATATTCATTAGTCGGTGCTTCACTTATTCTATTTTTTTCGTGATAAGATTTGTATAAAGCTTCTGCTTGTTCTCCCTGTCCGGCATCTTTTAACTTAGTTATTAAGTTATGTATGTTTTGAGCTTGTTCACTACCACGCTTATACCATCTATGGTCATCTGACATCATGTAGTACCAGTCGTGAGATTTTAAAGCTTGCTCTAATTGAGCCATTAAGTCATCTTGACCGCCTTCTGCTTCTTGCATATTTCCGTCTAACTTAGCCCATACCTTAAGTATGTTAGCTTTTAAGACATCTTTATTTACAAACGGCTCTCCAGCTCCTTTCATACCTACTTGGCCGATTTTCTCAGTAAAAGTAAAATCAGATAATACGATATTTCTATCTTGATCTATATGGAAAGAAAATTCATCTTCTTTTCCGTCTTTATATTGGAAGTATACATCAAAAGCCATTGGCTCTAATCTAATAATCTTTCCAGATGCAATTTCAAGGCCATCTTCTTTTAAAGCTTCCGCAACTGCTTTAGCTACATCTTTAGATATTACCTTTGTTTGCTCTAAATCAAATTGAAGGCCTTCTTCTGCTTCTTTTATCTTTTTAGTATCTAAAGGTTCCCCTTTTTTATGAAGTTGTACTTGAACGCCTTTTTGAGCTAATTCCTTAGCTTTGTTTTCATCGTCAGTATGTATTACACCTTTATCCATTTCTGTAAGTATGTTTAATTTGTTTTCTAAAGTTTCTCTTAAAGAAATGAGTTGTGCTTTTTGCTTCTCATACTGAGGTGTTACTGTTTGGTTTCTTTCCTGAGTTTGTAAAGCTTCTAGAGCTTTTTGTACTTTTTCTAAGCGTACTTTCACTTCTTGAAAAGTTAGTAACTTGGTAGTTTCTTTCATTTCTTACTTAATATATAAATAAATAGGTATGTTTTCTACTTGATCTTGATACAGATGTCTTTACCGTCTTTTGTACCGCCGTATCTATAACCATCCCAACAAGCTTTTCCGTCCTTACCTTTCTTTTTGCCCTCTAAAGCTAACTGTTGAGGATCTGGTTGTCCTTCTAATTCGTGGTAACCTGTATTGGCTTGGTTAATAAAATTTTGAGCTTGTGATATGTGGTCTTGAATCCAACCAGGAACGTCTTTTTCGTCTGGTCCGATCTTATACATTAATTCTCCCGCATTTTTAATTATATCTTCTAGTTGACCGATCGCCATAGAAACTTCGTGATCTTCTCCTTCTTTTTGTACTTTAGAAGTTCTGATCACTTCTCTTATAGCTTGTGTTAATTCTGATGTTTTCATTTACAATGGTAGTTTAAGTATCTTTGTAGTGCTTTCGCAAAATGAGTTCCCTTATCTTCTAGTTTTGCTTTCTCTGCTCTAACTTTAGAACAAGATAGAGAGCCTAATCTTTTTTTCAAGATACCTGGTTTAACTGGATCGTCTATTCCTTCCATTAACATCTCCATTAGGTGTGAGATGTCTACAATCCATAATTTAGGATCAACTCCGTTTTTTACAAGTCCGGATAATCTTGTATTACCTGCTACTAAGTCATAATCTTTATCTCCAAACTTAACAGCGATAGACATTTCTATAACTCCTTTTTCAAATGCTTGTTTGAATCTTTCTTTCTTAGGTTCTTCTAATGAGTCAAAATCTAAATCTACATTACCTAAAACATCTTTAATTTTTGAAAACGATTCTGGTTTTCCTTGATTAGCTATTTCTAACCACTTCTCTTTACCCATATCCTCAAATTCAGGATACCTAAGAGCTTCTTCCCATTCGTTTGCGAAATTAGGTTTTGTATACTTTATTTCTTTTGCTTCAAGTAAGATGTTAATTAGTTTCATTATTTATGGCTTTGAAACATTTCAAATACTAATGCAGCTAATGCTGAAAATATAATCCATAGAGCTTTTGTTACTCCGTTTTTCCACTTTTTCAACTCTTCTAATTCCTGCATATTTTTTTGATATTCCTTTTCATTAGATTGAAGAGTTAGTCGGAACTCTGTGTTTTTATTTGTCTTTACGACAAGTCCGTCTTCAGGATTTAGAAGCATATACTTCAGTTCCGATATATCATCTTTGACATCTTTCATGTCTTCTAGCATTATCTTTAACTCACCATTTGGCATATGCTGTTTTATATGCCTAAGTTCCGATAATATCTCCTCTAATGCTGTTTCTTTTATTGCCATTTATATTAGAATTGTAAAAAGTTACTTATAAATAGTTAACTATCTATATTACTCTTCAGGTTCTTAAGGTACTCTTGTAGTTTATCTAAAACCTCTTTTTTATGTTTAGTGTTATTATTCTTCCAATCTTCTATATCTCCTTGTTCAGTTACAAAAGTATCTGTTTCATTTAGAGATTCTAATACCCAAGCTTCTATGTCTGCTGCAAAGGCAATCATATTACCCTGTAGCATTCTCTTAGCATAAACTTCATATAGCCCAGCTTTTTTTAATGTATCTTCGTACTTAACTGTGCAGTCAAAACAAACCTTATGTAGGTTATACATTCTCTTATGAAGATGATGTTCCATTGATCCGTTACATTGAGGACATCTAAGAGGTATTCTAACAGCTTTTTTAGCAGCATCTAACTTAGTTACATTCTGCTTAATACCGTTAATTATAGTCCATTGCTTTCCTACCTCTTCCCAAATATCACCTTCTTTATGACGTTTAGTTTCTTTTTCATAACCTACACTTGATTTAGTCTTAGCAGTATAATCTTTATTTACTAAATTTCTAACCCTTTGTACATCACTTTGTTTAAACTCTTTTTTAAGTAAGCTATCACTCATAACCTAGTTCTTTTAGTTTTTCTATTACCGGTGCTACATTACCGTGAAGACATCTAATAGCGATACCGCCTGATGCTTCCCATTGTTCTATATTTGATTTCTTATCGTCGATTAAAATTGCATTCTCATTTGCATAACGTTGTTTGTCTGCAGAGTAAGCAAAGATAACTTTAGGTTTAGGTGATAAATTATTCTTTACCCATAAGTTTTTTCCTAATCTTGAATTGTCGTGTCTTGATGGTGAACTGAGGATAGATGGTTCGTATTTAGAAATAAAATTCCAAAGTTGTTGACCTCCACTCATCCATTTCATTCCTACCCAAAATTTAATACCTACTTTATTATCTATTAATTCCCAGAAGCCAGCTTGTCCGTGTTTTGCTTCATACTGATCTGGTTTCATTCCTGAATAGTGTTCAAACCTTTCTTCAAAGTCTGTTAATACACCGTCCATATCACAGTATATTTTATACTGCGGTTTTTCTTTTTCTACTTCTAATAATTCGAATAAACTTTTCATAACCTTTATTTTTTATTTTTTTGTGAATCTTCCCAATTTCTAAATACCATATTTCCTTTTAGGTATGCTTCTTCTTCTAATGCTGCTAATTCTTTATCTATTGTAGTATCTGTTGTACCTCTATTACCTAACCTACCTTGTAAGTTCTGCATGTGATGTATCATTTCATGAGAAAAGGATCTTGTAACATCTTTAGGATGTCTTCCTGCTACATAAAGTACTATCTCTTTATCTCCTGGGTTATAATAAGCTGTTTTACCGAAAAAGTTTTCAGCTTCAGCTAAATCTCTACGTATTTTAACTTCAGGTAAAGGCTGTACTGTCATACCTTCTTTAATCATATACTCTAGAAGACCTGCAAAGTGTTCTGCATAGTCGTAATTAGCAGGCATATCAGACGTATTATAAGGGCTTTCACCTTTTAACTTTACAACAATTCGATCACCATTCATCTCAGCTTCGAATCTATCATCTATTACTCCTTTAATAATCTCTAATTGATCCCCTAAGTGAGCACGATCTTGAGAAGTAACTGTAGCTGTGTTTTGTAAAGGTATGCCAGAAGAACTTTCTGTTACTACTTCTTTACCAAACCAGCTTGAATATACATCTTCTATTTTTTCAGCCATCATTTCGGCTATAATACCTTGTTTTAACATTTCTACTATTTTTAAGATCTCCTGTCTTGATAATTCTTTTGGAAAAAAATCTAAGACATCATCGAGACTTCCGTTTAAAATTGCGTCTCTAAAACCGGTTGCTCTTACGTTAGAATTTTCTCCTCCACTTACTGCTAAGCCTTGGACGTTGTCTAATCCTTTAAATGCACTAACTCTTCTTAAGTCAACATAATCCTCTGAAGTTCTAACTCCTGTTACAGCGTAGAATTTTTCAGTAGGTCTATTCTTAGCATGACTTCTAGCTACAAGCATTGGGTTAGCATCTGCTACAATTATCTCTACATTTCCGGGTAAGTATTTTTTATAGATATCCCATACTGCTTTAGAATCTTCTTTATCTATACCGTTACGAACACTACTTCCGATATAAATCATCACCCTATCGATCTTTTCTATCTTTTCAGCTTTACCTTTAAGTAACTTATCTGCTGCATCTTCACTTGACTCTAAGTCGTATGTTCTTGCTTGTGCTGTACCGTTTATTAAAGACTTTACTAAATCAAAATGGCCTCTATGTGGTGGTTTAAATGCTCCTGGGTATAGTATTACTGCCATTATGCTAAAAAGTTTTGTACTCTCTGATCAATCTCTGCTACTGTAGAACCTTTTAACTGTTCTGTAAACTTAGCATTATGAATCATATCGGCAATATTATCTAATACTTCTTTATTCTTTTCATCAGCTTTTTGACGTACACTTGTAATAGAACTAACTTTCTTTTTCATCTTATCATCTCCAGGTCCTGTTCCGTTCTTTTCATAGAAGCCCATCCAGTATTTCTTTAACTGCTTATCCATAGACTCATCTTCTCTGTTATAGTCTATGTTAGCTGTTTCTTTTCTGTAAGCATCTGCTGCGTTCTTATCTTCAATATCGTAAGGCTTTCTAAAAGTAGATATAAACCCACCTGCTCCTCCGTGATCTTCCATATACTTTGCTAAGTAATCCGAAATTCCGTTTGATCCATTCCTAGCAGCTACGTTAAACTCTTTTATTTCTTTATCATACTTACCGCCTCTATCATTAGCAAATAACATAAAGTTATCTCCTAGTACTCCTTTATAATACCCAATCTGTTGATATACATCTCTCCAAGTTGAAAAGACAGCCGTTTTTGGTATCTGTCTTTCTCTTTCAAAGTTTGAAATAAAAGAGATTAAAGGGTGAGTATAAACCATTACCATAAAAACTTCGTAACCTTTTACTATAAGGTCTTGTACCTTTTTAGAATTAGAAGCTGTTGTATCCCAAATAAAGTTCTCTTTATTCTGTGACGCATCTTCTACGTCTTGATTTACTTGATTAGCTGCTGCAGAAAGATTACCAAAATATGGATGTTCTTTATCTTCAACGTACTTGTCTGGATTATAAACAGTTAATCCTCCTAAATCTAATTGATTAAGAAGGTAACTTTTACCAGCACCAGCACCTCCGGCCATGATTATGGCTTTTGGTTTGGCTTTAGCTTCTAATATTAGTTGTGAGAGTTTCATTTATGTTTACTTCTTTCCTTATAAATATCAAAGTTTTATACTAGTAGGGTATGCTGTGTAAATTGGTTCTGTTGTTGGGTTCTCTAACTCATATAACTTGTATACAGTTTTAAATAAATCAAAATTATAATCAATCTCATCAACTACTTTAATTTGCCAGCCGCTTCCTTGGTATACTCCTTCTTTCTTAGAAGCACTTCTTGTATTTGCTTTTAACCAAAGTACTCCTGTTCTTTGAATGTCTACGTTCTTACATTCTTTAAATCCTTTTGCATAAGCTGCTAACTGTAAATCATAACTTTTATGTAATGCATTAGATGTCTTAATATCTAGTAGCCAAGTTTCTCCACCCATCTCTACCACAAGATCGGCAGTACCTGCATACTTATGTTCATCTGAAAATACAAATTGTTCTGTAGAGAGTAATTTAGGTTTATGTGTTGTCCAAAAATCATGAAACTTTAGAATCATCTCCCATACAATTTGAGAGTATTTTGCATTTCCATAATCATCCATCCAACTAATCTCTCCTCCTTCTACTAGAATTTCAATAGCTTTATGAACCTGTGTGCCTTCCTTGCCTGCTTTTTGCATAATGATTTCTGCATTATGCCCTACATCTTTTAACCAATTCTCAAAGAATTTATTCTTAGGTAGGTACTGTAATATTGTAGTTACAGACGGGTAATATACTCCTTCTGAGCGTTTGTAAACTCTTCTATCTAGAAAATTGATTTGCTTTAAATCAGGATTGTAGGATAGATTCTTTTTAGTATCTTCTACTAAAAGATTATCTCCTTGTCTTATCATAATAAGTTTAATTTATAATGCAAAAGAGAACTTAAATCTAGCTCTTCTGCATCTTGGATGTGATTGGTGAATAATTGAAAACCCATTTCACTTGGATCCTTTTCGTTCATATCTACTAAGTATACTTTTTTACCCATACTTATAAACTGTTCGCAAAACTTAACCGCTTTCTTTAAAGCATCTCTATCTAAAGCTATATAGATTTCTTTTACTTTACTTGAAACTATTTTCTTTAAAAGAGATTTAGATATATTTTTTCCTAAAATAGGTATAGCGTTTCTTCGAATAGCCATTGCATCGAATACTCCTTCACATATTATTATAGGTTGATTCCAGTTTATTAAATTTTCAAAGACTATTATATCTTTGGAAGCTTCAGGGTTTTTATACTTAGCATAACTTCTGTTAAAAGATCTAGCTACGTAAAAGTTTAATTGATTGTTTTGGTCATATGATGGTATGATTATCCTATCGCTAAATTCTCCTGCGATACAGTAACCAATGTTGTATTTTAAAATGTCATTATCTGTTATACCCCTGTCGTAGAGGTATTTTCTTGCAATATTAGCTGAAAAAGATGTTGTAGGTGCTAGGTATAAAGGTTGAAATTCTTTGGGTAACTCTATTGCTTTTTCTATCTGGTATTCTACCTGCTCACCTTTCTTTATATATTGAAGGACTTCTTGTGCTTGAGGTCCGCTTATTTTGAGTTGTTTAAGTAAAGATCTTATAGTACGTCCTCTAGTTTCGCAAACCCAACACTCCCAGGGATTCTCTCCCTTATCGTTTGTATTAAAGTTGATTTCCAGCTTAGGTTTCTTATGATTACAGAAAGGACAATGAAAAGCATGGTTATCCTTCGCTCGTTTGTAACTCTTACCTAACACATTCTCAACCGCTCCTAAAAGAAAAGTATATTCCATATGCACGTAACTATTACCTTAATATACGAAAAAAGGCTCACATAAGCAAGCCTTTCTTTAGTTATTTTTATTTTCAGGAAATATTATCGAACCATCATTTTTAAAAAGTCTATTACATCTTCTCTTGCTGGTTCAATATCTTCCGGCTCTGTAGCAGGACCGTTTTTCCATTTTACCCAAGCTTTAGCGATTTCTTTTGCAGCAATATGGAATTCATCTCCCATTACTTCAAGATACCCACCGTGTAATTCGTTAACTTCTGATTCGTTTACTTTTCCTTCGTTATATCGGCAGTAGTGCATACTAACAACTGTATAGTCTCCTTCGTCATTATACTTGCGGCATTCTCCTCCTACTTCTCTGTAGTGGTGTTCATATTCATTTATCGGTTCTTCTTGAGGTACATCTCCTGAAGCTGCTTTAAGGAATTCCATCGCTTTTTTGATATGAGGATTACTCTCCGGGTTAAAGCCTTCTTTCTCGCCTAGTTTATTAGCAAGCCCTACTAGAGCTTTTGCAAAAGATTTTGCATTGTTTATTTCTGAATTTACTCCTGTTAAGTTTAACTTATCAGAAGCAGCGTTATTATCTACTTCAGGTAACGTATCTTCTTTTACTGCTTGTACTTTTTTAATAGTTTCTGCATGATCAGATTCAAGTTTGTATGCTTTATACTTACTCTCTGGAGTCCATAAAGTTCCTACTTTCTGTGAAGCCATTTCATCCCCGAAAGAAGCTGCTCCTTTTGGAATTGATAAATCATACACAGTATAACATCCTGGAAAGCTTCCGTCTTTAGTTGCATACTTAGTCTTATCCATTAACAAGTCTACTGCTCCTTGTGATAAATCAACGAAACTTTCACTTAGTACAGCCTCGTTTATTGTTTTCGCAACAGAAGTTAGTTTATTTTCTGTTAAGAATTTTCTTAAATCAAAGTTATTGCTCATTTTAATACATTTATATTGAATAAATAGCTTTCGTTTTTTTTAAACGTCAGTCATTTTAATTTTACCTGTAGAAGGATCCTCCATAAAGTTATCTGGACGAATATCTAATTCATCAGGATCTATTCCTAGTTTTTTAGCTTCTTTTTCTAAAGCATCTAAGAACTCTTCTGGTACTTCTCCTCGATGTGGTGCCATTATATCCATTGTTATTACTCCTAACTTTGGATTAATCTCTTTTACATCGTGTATGTGTACAAAGTATTTTGTCTTTTTTCCTAGTAGCTTTAAGGCATGTTCTATCTCAATCTCATCTGTTGTTACTTTAACAGCTCTACCTCCTAGTAAGTAAACAGCGCCATAATCCCCAGCACCTAAATACTTACCGCCTTTGTCTTTTATCTTGTCTATAATCGCATTGTATTCTGGATCATATCCAATAGGACCTTCTAGTATGATTCTTGATAGTTTCATTATCGACCTTGACCTCTATACTTTTTTGGTTTTTCTTCTTTTGGGCCGTAACTCTTTTTTGGTTTGCCTTGACCTCTTTTACCGAAGCTAACTTTTTGAGAACTGCCTGCTGATTTTGCTTTAGCCATTTTGTTTAATAATCTTTAAGGTTAATGTGCCGGTACCTCTAATTACTCTGTGGTAGGTTCCTGCTTTAATAAATAGCTTTTGTAGAGGAATAGGCACTTCGTTATCGTACTGAAATCTCCAATCAGTTTCACCAATTGGTTCTATCCATCGATCTTCTTGATCTCTATGCCATACGAATTCGTCTACAGGAGTTTTAGAATCAAACGTCCTAACATAATAACCTTCTTTTATTTCTTCTTCAAATGGAAGCATACTAAGACTTCTTTTTGTAGTTGCCTTTCTTCTGTTGCTGCTTGACAGTGGCTTTAGCTATCTTCTTACGATTAGCTTCTTTCTTTTCTCTATTAGTCATTCTTGATAATTAACTCTCCTAATACTTCTAAACGACCTACTTCTCTTTGAAAAGAGGTTTGATCCATATCAAGAGATATCTTCTTTAAAGTTTCTGTGAATTCTTTTTTAGCAGCTTCAAAATCAAAATTACCTTTACTAGCTTTTTCGTAGTAAGGAAGTTTTACTTTGAAGTGATGATAAGTTAACATAGAAGGGCCACCTTTCTCCTTAGCATTATTAGCTATCTTTTCAGCACCTTTCATTCGAGTTTCTGCAAACTCATCAAATGTTTTTCCTTCTATTAATATATCTGTAAGTTTCATATTATTGAGATACTGCAACGGTCATTTCTACTTCGTAGCCGTTAGCTGTTTGAAAAGTCTTTTCACTCTTAATTTCAATACCACCTTTTAAAGTTTGTACTTTCATCTTTTGCATCAAGTCAGCAGTTGCTTTCATTCTTGCCATTTGTTTAGCAATACGATGTTCAGAAGATTTACCTATGCCGAAGCCGGTCATAGTTGTATCTTTTTGTTGGGTAGTTTGAGAAATTGGTGTAGGTTCTTTTTGTTGAGCTTTACCCATATTAGGTGCTCCTAATGTTGCTAAGCCTATTCCGGCTGCTGTAAAAAGCTGTTTAGCTGATATTTCATCAACCTGTTCTTCTTTCTCTAATATAATGTCTGTAAGTTTCATAGACTACCAGTATCCAGAGAAGTTAGAACTTCCCCCTAGTGATTTCCAATATCGGCCAATGTTACAAGACCAGTAACCTGCTTTAGTTCTATCTTTCTTTTGAGCACATTTATGACGAGCTGCAAAAGATGCTCTTGCACCTTGCTGTTTAAATTTAACTGAAAGTCCTGTATCACCAAATGATACTTTCTTTACATTTCCTGTTTTAGGATTCTTAACGTAAACGTAGAACTTTTTACTTCCTCCACGCTTAGGTTTGTTTAATTGAACTTTCTTTCCTTTATATTCTACTTCTTGAATGTAGTCAACAGAAGCTTTTAATATTTCAAATCCGTTATAATCAAAGTTATCGTTGTGATGTTTAACTGCTTTTCTAAACTTATCCATATCAATCTTAGCACCAATAGATTCTACTGCTTCTTTTACTGCTTCGAAATCAATCATCTCGTCTATTCCATTAGCTTCGTCTATCTTAGTCTCATCTTCAATCATCTCATCAATCCAACATCCAATTTCGAATAAAGGATTGTAGGTAGGAGATACCATCGGCAAATCTAAAGGTACAACCATTCCGTTATAGTCCCCATGAGTTCCAATATCTGTATTTCTAATTAGATCTTCGTCTTCTTCGTTTAGTTCTACATCTCCATTCTCGTAAGCTTCTCTAGCTTCTGTGAATAGTTTTACAAATGCTTCAGAAGAGTAACGGTAGATGTTTTCATGAAGAGTTAAACCGTTATCGATATGGTACTGTAAGCTTGGTAATCCTACTATTTCTCGTAGTTTAATCATCTGTATCGGGTGTTATAAAGTCTTTTCTATAAAATTTTCCGAGGACGTTATCGTTAATATAATTGTTTCTATATTCAAGTACCTCTTTAATAAATAGGTATTTAGTCTCATAATATGTAAGAAGTTTCTTAGACCTAACAAAACATAAGATTTGTTTAGTAAATTCTTCTTGCTTACCTTCTTTTATCAAGCTAACTATCTCTGCATGAGAACCGTAATAGTTATTCCAATCTGATTCTTTAACTACCTTTCGCTTTCTTTTCTGCCCAGCTAATGGAGGTAAAGTCCTGTTAAAATATAGTACTTTTTTTCCTATATATTTTCTCCCTGTTGGAGTATGTGTTACTTCGTAAATAAAGCCAAAAGTGCCTTCAGGCATGTCACTTATTTCATTGACAATTCGGCCATCGTATATCCATGACGGCATAGTAATTCCCATTTAGTTAAAGATTAAGTTACGAAATTTAAGTACGAATAACAACTGATCCGGAAAAGCTTCCAGCGAATGTTATTTTTAGAGTATTAACTCCTGTACTTCTAATACCGGCTGGTATTACTGTATCGTAGATTCCTGGTGCAACGTATTGATAAGCTTGTACTGTTGGGAATCTACTATTTAAACTATGTGTTACTTCTAATAGTGTTATATCTTCTCCGATTGCATGTGCGAAATAAGACCCAGAGAATCCTGATAGTTGTGCTGAACTAGACACTGTTCCGTTAGGAAGTGCTGCTACTACACCATTTATAAATTGATTATCTCCTACATTTAAGGTAATTGTTCTAGATGTAGTTAAATCACCACCGCCAATTATACCTCCGATACCTGAAAAAGTAACTGAGCTATGATCAATATGTCTATTGGTAGAATAATTTGTAGTTGCATTATGATCTATCTGAATTGAGCTAGATATTAATGTTGGTTTATTCTTTACATTAGTAAACTCAACATACGATGCTGTAGTTACTCCAGTAAGTCCAGATGCATTACCGTAAAAAGATCCTGAGAATCCTCTAGAAGCGGAGATAGATCCGTCAGGTAAGTATACTGAACCTGTAAGTAAAGAATATAATTGAGACATATTAGCTAATTCTTATCTGAATAAAGTTTCCGTTTCTATAAAGACCTCCTAATGGTACTCCGTTTAATGCTGCTGCATTATCGTTTGCATAGTTAAGACTTGAAGAAACGTGCGATAGTACTACGAAACCATTTTCAACAGTTACTGCTGTTCCTAGTGAACTATTATTTACAAAAGTTGAAGAACCTTGTACGTTGCTTGATCCTGAGATATTCAAATGACCAACAACTCCGTGAGTATCATCAGAGCTGTTACCCCATCTTGTAGATCCGCTTTGGTAGATAACAGATGAAGATGTAAATGTTGTATGAATAGATTCAGCTTGTAAAGTTCCTTTAACAATTAGAGATCCTGTTATTTCAGTATCGGCAGCTATTCTTAATGTATCTGTAGTATAATCGTAAATTAAACTATCAGATCCAACATTATTAGATCCACTTCTATATACTATTTGTTTATTTGTTCCGGTTCCTATTGCAGAAGTTAAATTAAGTGTCTGTACATTACCAGAACTAGCTGATGTAAATAAAGAAATGGATTGACCACTTAAAGAGGATGAGTAAATAAAACTCCTAAAGTTAATATCTACCTCTGCATGGGTTAAAGCACTTCCCTTAACGCTTCTTAATGTTATTGCCATTTTTATTTATTTTCTAATTGTGCTACTCTATCCTGTAAATTTTGTATTAATACATTTTGAGCTTTTACAGCTTCGAGTAAAACAGCTGTTAACGCATTATAATCAACGCTTAAGTAACCTTCCTCGTCACTGTGTACAGCATCTGGAAGAACTGCTCTTACTTCTTGAGCGATAGTTCCTATACCAGGTAGATCGTTCCAGTCATTACGTGTATATGTGTATCCTCCTATCGCATCGATGATATCTAAACTACCTTCAATAGGTTGTACATTATCCTTTAATCGTGCGTCAGAGAAGGCTAAAATGTTTCTTGAAGCTTGTATTTGACCAATAACATGTAAATCGTATTGAGGATTCTTTGTGTTAATACCAAAGCTTCCGGAACTAATATAGTGTTGTCTAACACAGCTTGAATTTACCCTTAAGCTTCCTGTTACTTCATGATTACTGTTACAATCAACTCCAAATTTAGTATTTCCTTTTACTGTGAAAGGTCCTTGTAGGGTTAAACTTCCTGTAATATTTAAACTACCTGTTACGTCGTGGAAGTCGTTTGTTGTATCCCCCCACTTAGTTGATCCGCTTTCGTATACTACTGATGCATTAACAAACTCAGTATGGAATTCCTGTGCTGTTATTCTACCAAATACTACTGCATCTCCAGTTACAGTTAATGAACCAGTTATGATTGCATTACCGTTAATATCTAAAGGTGCATTTATTTTAGAGATACCTGTCTTCTTAATACCTACGTACCCATTAACTGGGTTAAATAAGAAATCAGGGGCACCGTATTGTAAACTTTGGCTAGCATATTGTACTGATCCGTGTATAGATCTACTACCGGTTGCATGTAAAGGTATTACATGAGCAGGGAGGTTCCAAGGAATTAAAGTACTTCCTGTATAATACAAAGTAACAAAGTCTGCTGTTGTTCTTGTATCATCGCCTGTAAACCAGGACTGTTTTGTTAAAGAGCTAGAATAGAAATAGGAACCTAAGTTGGTATCCATTTCTCTATAGGTTAATGCTTGTCCTTTATTTGCTCTAAATGTTATAGCCATTTTCTTTTTATTATTTACATGTCAATTTTTACAACAAAAGTCATATCGTTATATAGTGACTTTCTAGTTGGTTGTGCTAGTTTACCTACTGCTATTAACTCGTCTGCATCATTATATAGACCTACACTTGTTATGTATGGACTAAATGTACTTCCTGTTACATTAGGTAAAATATCTCCAAATGATCCAGTTAATGCACTCGAGTTATGTGTGAAATTCATTTCTGAGTCTCTAACTTTACAGTACATATTATACGTATAAATAGGGTGGTTAGATTTCCAGTCAAGGTTTGGACTAAGATAAAAACTATTGTACATATCTACAACTTCTGGATCAGTTAATATAACTTGACCGTGGCTATAAATAATATCTCCTACAATTCTTACTGGAGCACATGGTTCAGATCCTGAGCCAGACATAATTAATCTACCTTCTCCGTCATCTACAATTTCAACTCTATGCTGTCCGTCTGGTGAGTCAATATATTCGCCGCCTTCTATAGGAGTTTCTAATACATAAGTACCTTCATTCAGTATGTAATCACATGCAATTTTTCTTACAGCTCCAAATAGAGTTTCGAAAGTTTGTATGTAATCGTTTAGTCCCATATCATCTGTTACAAAACCATCATCAACGTAATTATCTCTAGCTCCGTTTGGTTTTAATATAAAAGAGAAAGGTACTATATTAGTTCCGTAAACTTCTTGCGGTACAGTGTATACGCTGATTTCTTGAACGTTATGTAGGTCTCTAGATTCACTTAAATGTAAAGTAGTTTCTAGGTAGTTATCATAAGAGCCACTAAATGTAGAGTCTTGAACCTTGCCGCTGTAGTATAGGTTGTGTATGCTTTTATAAACTAACTGCTTATGTCTTTCCTGTACTTGTTGAGAAGGTATAGTAGCATACTGATATAAATCTTCATCGTTCAAGAAATATTCTGTTGAACCAGAAAGACCTATAAACCTATCAATAGAGTACTCGTTTGTAGACTTAAAACCACGAAGCAAGCTACCGCTTGTATGCCAATGCTTACGAGCGTCGTGTACTGTTACGTAGACATCTTGCCTGTTTAGTTTTTTGTATGTACTCATTCATTAATAGTCAAGCTTGATTCTAACTAGAGCTTCTTTTGTAAAGTCTTTCAATAATGGTCTAGATAATTTAGCTACTGCTAAAAGATCGTTATTATCGTTATACAAACCTACACCTGTAATATAAGATTGAGGAGTGTTAATCATAACGTTGTGTCTGATTTCTCCTGAACCTGATAATAAAGATGGGTTAGTAGAGTAGTTAAATTCTGCGTTTCTTGCTCGTACGAATATGAAGTTAGAAGAAATTGTCTCTTCAGAATTAAGTCTAAAGTTAGCTCCTTTTGTAAGAGAAAGGAATAATTTTCTAAGGTTTAGTGCTGATGTATTAGCAGTTCTGTTTGTTCCTAAAGCAACTCCTCCACCTCTATTAGCAATACCATAAGGTAAATCTAATGCTTTACCGTTAAGTAATAATATACCTACATCTGGTAAGAACTTACCGTATGATCCAGATATTGAATACCCGTTAGCGTTAGCTCCTGTGTAAACGGTTCCTGCAGAACCAGATACGATTTCAAATACTCGACCAGAATCTGTAAAGGTAGTAGTTGCTACTACTCTACTATTATCTGTTAATTTAATTTCTTTGTTACCGCTACCGCTTATATGTAGTGATAAAGTACCTGGTAATAATTTTTCTTTGTATCTTGCTCTATCTACTGCAATTACGTAGAAGTAATCAGATGTTTCTCCTCCAAATGTAAATTCAGATTCTTCATCACCTAATACCAGGTTTCTATACTGTCCGTATATAGTTGAAGAAGGAGATTTTCCTGCTACGCCTGCATTATAACGTAAAGTACCGCCGCCATCTTTATCAGCATATGCAATTGAGAATTGTACTGCTGAAGTAGCGTCTGTTGATCCTGTATTAAATACGTTGTAGTAATAGTCCCCAGAGGTACTTGATACCTGTGTTGAACTTGTATAGAAAGCAGTTAAGTTTATTACGTTGTTAGTCCATAATGGAGCTGTTACCGATTCAGCACTTACTACTATATCTTCTTGGTCAAATCTTTTAAACGACATAATTAGTTAGTTTTTGTAATGGTTACTGGAATTGTTAATCTCGCTCCTGAATCACGACCGATAACTGTTACAGTAGTCTGAAGTGTTAATCTTGTTCCGAATAGAGTGTTTACTGTTGTTGCAGTCAAGTTAATAGATGTTCCGATAACTGTCTTAGAAACGTTAGTTCCTATTGTTGTTCCGGTATTTAATCTAATAGCTTCTTCTGAGTTGATACCTACTCCGTTAAATGAGTTAAGTACTCTAATGTCTGCAATAGTTGCTGTATAACCACCTGCTTCGTAGGTAGTAGTTGCACCTAAGTAGTTTAATGTCTGTGGAGTAATCGCAAGAGAAGCTCCTTGTTTTAAACGTATAGATGAGAATCCTAGATCCAATACTGGAAGTTTTGAAGTACCTCTTGGTAGAGTTGTTAGTTTATACTTCATGATCTGATTTTCATCAGGAAAAGCTTCTAATAGAGGCATATTTTCTATAGCTTCTCCGTAGTATACAGAACCAGAAGGATGTTGTGGATTATACAAAGTATAATCAATCTCATCGTCAGCAAGAGCAAACTGTGTAATTTTGAAAGAACCGTCCCCTCTTGCTAGGAGCTCTCTTCCTTTTTTAGTTAAAATCGCATCTACTGTTACGATTGAGTTGTCTAAATATCCCATTTTTGTTTAAATTATATAATATAAATATCGGTTATTATAATATTCTAGGCTTGTGTTCTAATAATTGTCCCTAGATTGTTTGTTGAATGCATTTTATCTTCGTCTATAGAGTAAATATCTCTATTTGAAATCCTTACAAATCGATTCCCTTCTTCTACATAAAGTAAATTAGGTAATGTCGGGAAGGATTTATTACCACCAAATGTTCTGGTCTTACCTCCTGCAATAGTGTTAGTTACCTGTGGAGTAAAGTAAACTTGTTCAACTTGTCTATCTGATAGAGAAATTGCTTTAACTTTAGTAAAGTTAGACCCAGATGGGTGTAGACTTGCTCTAATAGAAACTAAATTTAGTGCAGGATCATTACCCGGTACACTTCCGGAATTTAATTTAGAACCGGCATATCTAGCATTAACTATACCTGCTGTTGTATAGTTACTATCTTGTATTTCTGCTGCAGAGGCTTGATTAAGAAGTATTTGAGTTAAATTAGTTGGTTGGATAGGATCTTCATTTCTATCTACCTGTTGTATATAGTTAGCTTTTCTTAATACTGTTGCATTACTTAGTAGAGGGTTATCAGAGCTGTTATTAAATACTGTAGAGATGTATGGGTTAAATATAATCTCAGAAGGTATCTGAAAGTAGTTTACAGTATTGAATTGCGGATCTGGAGTGGTAGAAGGTATAAATTGACTTGTATTACCTAATTGTATTTGTCCGAATGCGTAGCCTGAAGGGTTTAATACTATAGGTCTCAAGCGTATGTAAAAATAAGTAGCTCTACGTACTCTCTCTATAATCGTAGCAGTTAAGTATGTACTGTTATTTAGGTCACCGGCTCCTGAATATCTAAAAGTTATGTTCTCTGCCTGTAGAATTGTTTGCTGTATATCTACATTTCCTTCTAAATACTTAAATGGAATTGACATCCCTGTAATAGCTATCGGTTTTGATAAATCTGGAATTGAGGTTAATTCTAGTTGCCCAGTATTAGGGTTAGGAAATCTCGTCAGACTACTACTATAGAATACATTAATGTTATCTACTGGTACAGCTGCTGATCCTGATACACCTGGGTTTGTATTTATAAATTCTAATTCTGTCATTTTATTCTAAGGCTTTTACGTAATAGTTTTTTCATTAGGTGCCTCTGCTAAGTTATGAATTAATATCCCGTTAGCAAAATAAGTATCTTGACTCTCTACGTTAATATTATATACGTTCACAGTTTCTGTTATCAATTCCTTAGTTAAAATTTCAACCCACTCTCCATCTTTATTTAATAAATGGTCTCCTACTCTAAGTGCAGATACTGCTTTAAAGCTGTATTCATTATCTTGTTTAACTAATACTGGGTGTTCGAATGTTATGTTTAAAAGGTTATTAATTCTATAATAACTAGTGTATGTGTCTGGGTATATAGCTACTACTGTAGAGGTAGAAGGTGTTGTGTTTATTTCTTCTGTGCTCCAAGTTCTATAAGCATCTTCATTAGTATCTAAACCTTCTATAGTTAGGTTTCTAACTTGATCTCCAATAGATAAATCTTCAATATTCTTAGTAGACCCATCTGCCATTAATATAGGGGTGCCTTCTAATAAACAGCCGCCACCGCCGCCGCCGCCTCCTGTTGGTGAGGATACTGGACTAGGAGTTGGTTCTGGTGTCGGACTAGGAGTTGGTTCTGGTGTCGGACTAGGAGTTGGTGCTGCTGTTGGAGCTGCTGTTGGTTCTGGTGTTACTGGGCTAGGGGTTGGACTAGGGGTTGGAGCAGGAGTTACTGGAGCGGCAGTAGGACTAGCGGTTGGACTAGGAGTTGGTGCTGCTGTAGGACTAGGAGTTACTGGCGCAGCGGTAGGAGCAGGAGTTGGTGCTGCTGTTGGAGCAGCGGTAGGAGCAGGTGTAGGAGCTGCAGTCGGTGCGGCAGTAGGAGCCGGGGTAACTTGTATAGCTGTAAATTGAATTGTACAATCTCTAGGGATCGTATTAGATGCGTTAAGGAATGTTATATTAAATGATAACTGTGGTTGAGATGTTTTCTTAACCTTATTATCTCTATTTAATTCTCCGTTTGATATTCTTATTCTACTACCGCTTAACTCTCCGTTAAATTTAGGTTCTTCGTAATTATGTCTAAATGTCATAGCAGATCCAGAAGGAACTACTATTCGTTCTGCATATGCTGTACTTCTTTCTACTAATTGTGAATAAGTTCCACCGTGAGATCCATCCATAAAAGCAGTATCTATCGATCCAGAATAATCTTGGAAAATAGTACTAACACTTACATGCTTTGCTTTATTTCTTTCTAACTTATGTGGTTTAATTATAATACCAGTAATTGCTGTTGATCTACCTGGTATAAAGTCTTTTATAATTCTAAATAAAGCATTATCAAAGAATCGAATTAATCTAATATAGTCCATTAGATCATATCGATCTAAATTACCTAATACTACTTTACGGTGCTTTTCTAATGCAGTATATTCTGATTTATATGAATCTCTAGGGTCTCCAATGTAGTCATCTATATTAAAGTTTGAGAAACCTAATACAGCACTTTGAGAAACTATGTAATTGTCTATATTCTTAGAAGGGGCTAATCCTACTTCTATAAAGTTTAAATCATCTGAGTATTCATATTCTCTTCTAACAATAGAAGTGTAATTAGATAAAGTATCACCAGCGACAAGCGTACCATCATTATCTGTTCTTAATTTTAAAGAAGAACTATTATGTAATTGTGTTGGTCCGTAAAATCCTGGTCCTATCTTTTGCCCACCTGCTATTCCTATTTCTAGTATCTGAGAAGGTATACCAAATGAGTTTATTAAAGCTCTTAATCCTCTTTCTGTTCCTTTTGATTTAGTTATTAGAGGTAGGTTATGGTATATTCTTTTGTAAACTTCTTTTTGGTAATTATCAAATGGCATTGGTTGTAAATACGCATTTGTAGAACCAGAAGTAATTACCTTATATTCGTTTATTTGCTCACTTCCAGATACATAAGATTCACCTATAAAAGCTCCGAAAATAGACTCTAAATTGAAGTTACTGTTATATAATTTAACTCCAAAATTCTCTAAAGTAGTTCTTACTAAGTCTTTAGATATACCAAAATTAATTCTATTATCGGCATCATACTTATCACTGACAGCTTTCTGGTATATCCATATATTATCAAAATGCTGAGCAAGCATGTTAATAAAGAGTAGAGCAGGGTTATTATCCTGGTCTTCTCTTAGGAATACCGGTAAAGTATTTGTTAAAGCATTTAGGTTACTTATATCAAAGTTAGAAGCAATTTCTAGTTGGTTATTATACCAGTTTGTTGCTTGTACTGTTGTGCTTGCTTGGTTTTTAAATGGTCTAGTATTGTTAGATTTCGGCCAACTATTAGATCCACTTTCGAAATATAAAAATCTATCGTAATGGTCAAAATTATTTACAATACCCTCTATTAAAGTCTCGTAATAGTCTCTACTACCTGTTATACCGAATTTAGTATAACCTGTGTTACCTAAAGTTTGTAATGAATTTTCATACGATGTTATTAAATCTACTTTATATTTAAAGTTTCTTAATCTTTCTTCTGCTGAAGAGAAGTTTATAAAGTCAGAATAGTTACTATGGTCAATACTTATTTGAGCACTACTTTCTTCAAATAAAGAATATAACTCGTAATAAGAACTTGTAACCGGGTAACTAAATAATTCATTATAGTTAAAGAACCCTGTAGGGTTATTATTATCTTCTACTAATTCAATATCAAAATTAGGTCCTTTTAGACTAGGGTAAACTATCTCATCTGGTATAGTTTCTGTATCAATTTCAAATGAGATTGAATCTGATATAATTTCTACTACTCTAAAAGTATCTTTAATTTCAAACTCTTCAGGAAGAGGTTCGTATAGTTTAAGAGCAAGAGCTTTTCCTCCTCTATAATCTATAATATCTACATTTATACCAAGTAGTAGTTTATTTTCTCCAAAGTTTAATCTAAAGTCTTGGAAATATGATAAAGTATCTAACTTTCTTTTTAGGTCTGCAGTAAATCTTAATAAATCCGAAAGAGATAATTCGTTAGATAAAGCTAAAACTTCAGTACGGTCCGCAGATATATCTTCAATAAAGAAATTTCCTTCAAAGATAAAGTCTGCATCACTATACAAGTTACTTATAAAATTGTAAAGTATATTGACTTGTCCGTAGGTATATCCTAATTGTTTAGCATCTAGTTCAGGAGATATGTTTATTTCAGATATTTTTCCTGCTTGGTACTGTGTATAGGTTACATTAGAGTACTCTGGGAAATAAGAAGGAACTGAGAATAAACGTTCATCATTAAGTCCGTAAACATGCATTTCAATTGTATGCTTATCAGGCTTAAAGCTACTGTTTAAGTAGAAACTATCTACTAGGTTCTTATCTTTCTCACTTAGATTCCTAGTGTATATTTCTAACTCATCAGGAAATCCTTTTGATACTATATAATTAGTTTTTGACATTCTGATTTGCTACTTGTTCTTGTAATGCAATAATCTCGCTTTCGTTATCTATAATCTGGGCTCTTAAATTAGTTATCTCGTCTAAGAGGGGCTGTATATCGGCTGTAGAATCATCTAACTTGTATAATTCTGAGCTTCTTTTTATTAAATACTCATGAGTACCGTTCTCTCCGTTAATTGGTATTTCATAAAAAAGTTCTTCGTATAATGCAAAGAAATCTTCGATAGTTAATTGAGTATCTTCAGGTACAGGCTGTGTAAAGGTTGTAAATTCTCTTTTTACAACTTTATTAATATGTTCCTTATTATATACCGTCTTTCGAATCGGCATGGGGTTATTAGCCATTGCGTACTATTTTAAAAACATTACCATTATCTACCACTGTCGTACTTCCGTCAAGAGTTGCTTTTACTAATATACGATAATATCTCTCTGGTTGCAACCCTTCCATGTAAACATCGAAATAACTTCCATTATTATCTGCGCTTATTTTTGTAAAAGTTGTATCAAAATCTACTACCATCTCTTCTGTATGTTCATCTCTCAATCCCCAATATGAAGTAGCAGGTAGTTTATAGTTAGTTAAGTATACAGACCCTGTTGTAAAAGTTCTTGTAGGGTACTTAGGTCTTGCATGAATTCTAAATCTCTGCTTTCCGGCATCTACATATTCCCCTTTATTGTTTTTAATAGATATTGTTGCGTTACTTGTATTTAATTCTGATAAAGTACTACTATAAACAGTATCGTTCCACCCAAACTCTAAGTATGGAGGGTATATTGTATTAGTGTTTCCACTAAAGTATTTTAAGCGTATAGAGGATGTAGTATTAAATTCGAGATCATCTGTCAGTTTCAGTATAAACCCGTTATTAACGATTGTACCAGCCACTTGTGCTTTAACTCCATTTGTAACATTTATATGAATATCGTTACTCGAATTTAGCTCTTGTAGTTGCGTGCTTTCAAAGTTTATTCCTGCAGATCCTGTATACCAGTTACCTCCACCTCCGGAATATGTAGCATTATAAGAACCGGTAACTCCGGCAGGCATATTAATCTGATTAGACGGTAATAACCATCTCCCTTCTTGTTTACCTAGTCTATATGTCCAGCTAACTCCAGATTGATCAGTTGGTGAATCCCCGTACTTACCTACTCCTTGATTCCATGTCTCATATACTGGGTATGCATTTATAGAGTACTCTGTTGGTAGTTCGTAAGCAGATGCTAGACTTAAGTGAATACTTGCACTATAGTTATTACTTCCTATAATATTTGTCACAACATTTGCAACATCTGTATTGCTAAATTTTAATAAAGCTCTTGATGTTTGGCCTACTTCAGAAACAGGGTAGCCACCGATTTCGATTATCTCATCTAAACCTGCATTACCGTTTACTGCTTCTGTGTAGATAAATGTATCCTTTTCAGGAAAGATTCTATATATTGCCATTTTATAATGTTGTTACTCGTCCTTGAATATCTACCTCAGGAAATTTAATTTCAAAAATACAAGGATCATAAGAAGGGTAAATCATATTACCTCTTGTTGCTCCTTTTATATCATAAGCATATTGTGAATAGTTATCACCTACTTTGTTTTCAAAATAAATCTTTTCTACACTCTGTACTCCTTTTACTCTATCTAGTAACGTGTATATACTTGAGATGTTAATTGGTTGATTTATAGACCATTTAGTTATATCAAAATATTCTATTAAGGCTGTATTACATGCTAATAATACATCTCTAGATACAAAGTTAGGTAATGTTATAATTTCATACTTCATTGCTACGTTTACTATAAATGCATCTTTTATATTTACTGCATCAGTAAGCAACATATATTGAGATAAGTATGTTTTTAAGTTTTCTTTTAAGTTAGGTGTTGCTGGGATTACTTGTTTATCGCCGTTATAAGCAAGAACGTATAAAGATAGAGCTAATGGATTTGAATCGTAAGCTCCACCTAATACATTAGCATTAGTTGCTTGATCTTGTGTTACATATACTTTTGAAATTGATCCATATAAAGCAGGTAGTGATAAGCTTCTAATTGCATAATCTTGTAAGGTTACTGCTCTATTTTGTTCTGAATAAGCTCTTAAGCTATTCTGTCTTAATTCTTCTACCGTATCTCCATCTCGTCCTCCTGTAGCTGGTAAACGGTTATTAAAAGTTAAAGTGTTTGCTTTAGTTTGATCCGGAGCTGCAACAGTTACTTGTTCTACAAGGTTAATAGTATTTGCTGGAACGTTTGACGCTACTCCTCCTCCCACTATATATCGAACAGTTAATGTTACGTTTGAAGGAGCGATACCGTATGATTTTGAAAATAAGAAGTTAGATGGATCATATGCGAAATCTAACCTACTTACACCTTGGTTAGTACCCATCCCTACATTAGTAGGGTCTGGTAAAAATACTTCATCATCAGAAACGCTTGTATTAACCCCTGCTCCAAATTGAATCTGTAAGCTACCTTGAGAAGATAATCTAGTTACAAATCGTCTAGGTACTTTTTTTAATCGTAATATACTAGGTACTACGTTTTTATCTGTAGCAGTATTAGTTTGATCTTCGTATATTGTGTCTTGTCCTAAGAAAGGTACTTCGTGCCAAGTATGTCCGTCATTATCTGTAATATCTAAAACTCCAACAATATTAGTATCGTCAATGCTAATTGTTAAGAATTTTTCTGCATTTCCTATATCGTAGGTAATTGTTTTTAATTCACCAGATATAGCTCCTACTCTTTTAGTAAGTCTATATTCGGCAGGGTATCCATTTGCTATACTATCAATTCTAACTTCTGTTGGATTTAATGAACTTGAGTATGCAAAATCTATCTTATCGTTAATTATAAACTTTGGATCACCAAAGGTGTTAGCACGTAAACGTGTATTAGGTTGTACTACTAATGCTTGATTCCAGTTAGGTGTATAGTTAGGAGCTACTGCGTTAACCTTCTGAGAGACTTCAATTTCTACTTCTGATATGCTAGTAGTCTTTGGTCTATAACCCATCATATAAGCTAAGTTATATAAGTTAGCCGGGTCTTTAGCGTGCTGTAAAAATGTTTCTTGAAGTTGAGTATCTTGATAAAAAGAAAGTACATCTCCTACATAAGATGCCATTTCTATAAACATCATACCTGGTGATGTTGGAGAGAAGTCATTGTAGGTATCAGGGAAATAATTTTTAGCAAATTCTACGAGTTGTTCTCTAAATTTACTAAAATCCCTGTTTATATATTTTATGTCTCTTTCTTGGGCCATTATTGTTGAATATTAATAATTACTTCATCTTCAATATTACTATCTAAGATACTATACTTTAAATAGAATTCAATTGAGTTTTTATCTGGGTCTGCTATTAAAGATAGGTCTTGAGTTACTACTTTAGGGAAATAAAGTCTAAGTTCGTCTTTTATTTTTAACCCCAGTGCATTTAACTTATCTTCCGTTATCTGTTCGAATAATTCTGAAGGTAATCCGCTTCCAAAAGAAGGATTCATATACCTTTCACCTTTTCCAGTAAGAAAAAAATTAATTAGATTATTTCTAACTGCATCTTTAGTAAAGTAGTTGGAATTAAAGACAGTCCCTGAAGAGAAAGGTAAGTTCACACCTACCGCTTTTCTTGGCTGTCTATCTAATGGATTTATTTTCTTTACATCAAATGCCATTATTAAATTCCTTTACGTTGTTTATCTTTCTGGTTAGCTGCTTCTAACAACTCTTTTGCTTTACCTATAAATGGTAACTGACTTAAATCTAATCCTGGTTGATTACCGCCGCCTAGGTTCAACTGGTGAGCTACTGTATTAGCCATGCTTGGCATATGAACTCCTTCACCCATAATAGCTGCTGCATCTGCTGATGTCATAGATGCTTTTGTCATCTGTAACATATCTTCAATTGGATTACCTGTCGGTTGGAACTTTTTAGGTTGTGCTTGAGGTATCTTAAAGTCTGTAACCTGCTTAGTGTTTGTTTTTTGTTCAGTTTTTAATGTAGAAGGAGTACTAGCAATTTGAACAGCTTCAATCAATACTTCTTTGAGCTGCTCTTTAAATGCTTTTTCTACTTCTTCTCGTATAACTTTCCTAAGTTCTTCTAGTTTCATATTAATAAATAGTTAGTATATTAAAGTTTATTATTGTAATTGGTCTAGCCTAAACCTAATCTCTCTTACTAGTACGTTTACATCGCTAGCAAAAGAAGGTTGACCTTTCATTACGATTATTCCTTGAGCATTTCTCGCTACTGCAAAACGTCTCTTAGCAATAGAAGGAGAAGTTGTGTCATCTATAACCTCAATTAGAAATTCGATTCCGTTTTTAGCTCTATATAACCCAGTTTGGGCTGGTTGTACTTGTATTTTATAGTTATTTAGGTTAGTTTTAATATTGTCTAGTAAGTCTCTACTTACTAAACTTGTATTTGAAAGTCTATTTAAAAGATCTTCTAATAGTTTTTGAGTATTCAATTCATATAATTCCCAATCAAATCCTGTCAAAGGGTCTAACCAAGTATCTAAACCATTTTTTGCACGGTTATTAACAATGTATTTATTGCCATCTGATCCTTCCACTATGTCTCTTCTTTCATCTGTATGTATATAGATTGTTCCTGGTCTATAAGTACCTCTAAAGCAATTCTTTCCATAGTTAGTATCGCTGTTTACACTATCCGCATACTTAACTGGGTTAACTAAAGTTTCTTGTACTAATCTTGGAACTAATCTAGAGATAATAAAATTACCATCCATATCCACTAAACCAAGTTTTTCTAATTCTTCTGGGGTTAAACTATCTTTAAGTTCATTCTCTATGCTACAGAACGAAATTGGTCCATCAAGTAGTGATAGTTTAGAGTTAATATCCTCTAGTAGGTTATCAAAAAAAGTAGTATCTACAAGAGCTTCAATTCCGTCTATCGTTTCTTTAGTCTGTTTAACCAACTCTCTCAACTTATTAATTAAATCAGAGTATTTGTTTGATATAGAGATAGGTAAACCAATACCAGGGGGTACAGCTTGTGGAATAGGTAATACTAGTAAGACTTTTATTATCTTATCTAAAGTATCTATTGGTGGTTTTAATTTTTTAGGTAAAGCTTTATAGGTATCTATAATCTTTCTAGAACGTTCTGTAAGGTCTGATAAAGTCTGTTTTGATTTAACTAACTTATCTAAAGTCTGCTGTCTTGGACATGCATTTGCTTGAACAAAAGTTGTTATTGTAGATTGGATCTTCTGTTGCACTTTATCTTGTAGTTGTGCTTGCAATCCTCCTATCTTACTTCCTATAAAAGCAGCTACTTTAGATTCTGGTATAGTTATAAATGACATACTATTCTGTAAATACTTTTTTAGATTTTAATTCGCTTAGTCGAGCTCTTAATGGTTTTATTCTAGCAAATAGAATACCGCCTTCTTTCTTTAACTGTGCTACTGCAATTGCAGGTGCTGCTTGAAGTCCGGAAGGGGTTACTAAGAAATTAGCAAAATTTTCTACTGCTTTGATAAAATCTTCTAAAAGATCAACGGTATTTTTACCTAGTAAAACAGGTTGTGCGCTATAGTCTACTGCTGTTCTTGCTTTCTCTCCTAAGTAAATCTTCTTAGAATCGATACAAACGTAATCATCAGCATCTATATTAACAGATTTTCCGTTTAATCCTACTGAGACAGCTGCTGAAAGTAAAATAGATTCTTCTTTTGCATTTAAAAATAAACGTCCACTATTTAGTATTACCTGTGGTTTGTTGTATGCATTAGAAGTATCTGGTGCTTTATTATAAGAAAGTCTTCTAGTATTGGCTTGTTTTAAAGGTATTTGATGATAAGCTGAGAAATATAATGATCCGAAGTTCTTATTTACATCTTCTATAACTCCATCAAATCCATTAGGTGCAGTAATTTGTCCGTTAGCTATTAATATTAAGGGTTGCCCTAAAGTTTTTGTCGTAACAAGTGGGTTATTTACATGTTGTGATCCTGTAAATCTAATAGATTGACCCTGTCGCCCTTGTATTACTGTATCTCCAGGGTAACATATTAAAGGGTTTATTCTTCCACTCTCTTTAAATCCTTTTCCAAATAACATTTTTTGGAAGTTTGGATTTAATGTATTAGGTGAAGCATTATGTTCAGGAGCGTTCCATACGTTAATTATTCGTACCCAAGCTTTTCTATTACCTTTCCCAGATTCACTTGTTGCAGATGGGCTAGATTCTATGGCTATAATTTCTCCTAATACAGGTATATCTTTATATCTTGCATTTCCTTGGAAAGCAAAAGGTGGATCTGCTGCTTCATCTGGGTCAATATCTCCAGTACTACTTACTGTTACGTAAAAGCAACCATTAATAGCAAGAGCACTACCCATTTGTTTATACTTTGGGTGTCTTTTATCTAATATAATATCTACCACACGGCCGTAAAAAGTACCCGAATTACTTCCGGATCCTTTCCCACCGCCTGATGCTCCTGCTCCTGTACCTGCTCTACTGGTCGCCATTGTCTGCTTCGTTTACTTCTTTATTAATCGTCTCAGCTTCTTGTAATAAGTCAGCTAATTCTGATAGATCGAATTCTTCACCTTTAGATTGACCTGTTTCAATTCGTTGAATAATAGTAGCTAGTTTAATTAAAGCTTCATCATTCTTAACGCCAATCTCCATATATTCTTTTATCATAGGTACTACTAAAGTAGCGTCACCTATACTTTCAATCAAAGGTTTTAATTCTGCGATCAAAGCAGTAACTTGCGAACGGGTAGATTTAGAATTAGTATGTATCTCTTGAAATAAATCAGCAAGAGAGGTATCCCCAAAAATTTTCTTATCTAAACTCATACTTTTTTACTAATAAATAGGTTAGTCAAGAATATTGACTACTAAACCGTTTTCACTATACTCGAAATACTTGTTATAGAATTCTGATTTTAGTTTAGAGATTACTCTAGTTAGGTGAGGGGTTTCGCAGTCAGTCATCTCTCGAATATAAATATAGAGTGCTTTTTTCTTAAATATATCTAAGTCGTGACGAGTTTTAAAGATAGTTAATACTGCATCTGCTATTTTAGCTTCTTGTTCTTTAGGAAAGAATTCATCTACCTTCTCATACATCTCCTCAATCCAAGTATCTAAGAATGCTGATAAAGACATTTTAAACTGTCCATCAACCTCTAAATCTGGTTCATAAGACTCTTCTACATCTGAGAATGATCCGATTTGTTTTAACTTCTTGTAATTTTTATTGTTATAGTTTATTAACCACCTTTTTACAATTGTACCGAAGTATGAATATGCTTTTGCTCCATTAGTAGGGTCAAACTTCATAATCTTCTCTTCTAATAAAACAGAAACGATCTCGTGTTTGAGATCTTCAATATGCTCTACATCGGTGTAGTAGAATTTAAAAGTATGGATTATATTCTCTGCCAATTTATAAAATGGCATGTATATATGATCAGTAAAGACCCGAGCTCTGAGAACTGGGTCTGTTGAATTATTGTAAATAACTATATACTCTTCTGTCTCTTTTGTAAAGTAGTTACTTTTAGCTTTGGTTCTTGCCATAATTTGTCGGGAGCATGTATCGGTTTAGCTCTTCTTGTACGTTTTGTAGTTGTTTAAAGAAATAACCGACCTCATCGTCCGACTGAAAGGTTCCACTTTCGTCTAACTTCTGTAGGTGCATTTTTGCTTCAGCTATAGTTGCTGAAATATTGTTAAGGTATTGTATTTGATCTTGTACGACATCTTCATATTTCTCTACTTTCACTAGTAGGTTATATAATGCGAACATCGCTACAACCAAAAGCAGTCCTAATAATCCTATAATCCAAATCATATTATAAATTTTTAATTAAGTTTGAAAGACCTTCTGATGAATTCACTGGACGGCCTGTAGTTGCTTTAGCTTTTTGTACTTTAGGTTCTGTACTACCACCTTTATTCTTCCACATATCGTATTCTACTTTAGAAGCCATAAAGTCTGCTGAGTGTAAAATATTTACAATGTTAGTTCTCATTCGAGAGTCTGGGTTATGACTGAAGAAGTAAGCTTCATTAGCCTTATCGAATACTCCATCATGAAGTCTAATACCTAAATACTCGTTATGAGATAACTTAATACCAAACTTCTGCAAGATAAAAAGAGAACGGTCAGGTATGAGCATGAAAGCAATTTCAGGATTAGGAGTATACATTTCATGTAACTTATCCTGTCTCCACTTATCTGTTTGAGGAACATAGCAATCTACCTCTCCGTCACCTATTTTACCTAAGTCATGAAAAAGTGCCGCCATAACCAACTCTTCATCAGTAAAGTCAATAGAAGCTCCCATTGCTTGCCATAATTCTTTTTGTTTTATAGCAGATTGTACTACCCTATTAACGTGATCAATATAACCACCCGGAAAGGCATTATGATACCACGATTTACCACTAGCAGGAGCCATTACCATATGTTCGGATAATGTTTCTACTAAAGTTAAAACTTGGTTCTTACGATCACCACCAATATAATGGTTAATAATCTTAATGTGTTTATCCCAATTTGATTGGATTTGTTCGGCACTTAACATAACTTGTTTTTTATTTATAGGTTTCCCTTATTTTATATTTATATCTTTATATATCTATATATTTAATATCTTATATATCTATTTTATATTTTAATATTATATCTAATATCTTATATATTATCGAAGATATATAAAAAAACGCATAATAGCCACTTTTTGTGGAATTATTTTTCCGGATTCATTAAATTACTTTTCTTAGCACCTGGAAATTTAGCTTTCTTAACTGTTTCAACTACTTCTTCTGTAGTCTCTTCTTTAACCGGTAACTCGGCTGTTACGGCGATAAGAAAATCGGCAACTTCTGAACCCGTATCCGTGATAGGTGTAATAACTTTAGTGACGTTAGTAGTTGCTTGTTCAACCGCTTTACTAAATTCGGTATGCGGAGTAGATCGACGAGGAGATTCCTCCTCTTTAATAAGCCTTTCAAGCTCATTTCTAACTTTATCTCCAGCAGAAGTATTTACTTCCTTATTAACAAACATACCTTTATAGTCAGCAACACCTAAAGCGTAAATAATTTCATTTAATTCTTGAATAGATAACTTCATAGTTTATTATTTTAGTAGTTTATACCTTAAATTACGGATTTTTCCGCAGACTAGCAACTTTTTTTAGT